>JAABVA010006350.1_pt1 | contig 10486 bp, 17 predicted proteins | sample 5560331 | NCBI WGS metagenome assembly JAABVA01 (sample SAMN12812661, study PRJNA571458) | rock metagenome | isolation source: Antarctica rocks | place: Antarctica: Victoria Land, Mt New Zealand sud | collected 2016-01-07 | reverse complement strand
GCTCTGCGCGAATGCTTATCTTAGCTGCGCCAACAGTGGCTATTTTTGACTGGGATAAGCAGGCTACAACCCGGACTACCAACATAAGCCTCTTTTGATCCTTCGCTCCCTTAACTCAGATTTGTATTGCAATACGAGAGCATTTATGCATTTTAGGGAAGCAATGCCCGCAAGCTCGTAGGAAGTGGCTTGTACTGAGAGAACTCTGGATGCAGACGCAGCACACGGCGTACGTTTTTCCGCAGCCCTCAAGTATACAAATACCCATCATGTCTCCGCATCATCTCGCATCTCTGCTTTTGGGCCACTGTGTTCCACAGGGTCTATATTTCCTTTTCATAAGACTGTCATTATCCTATCCACTTGCCCCTTTGGTGATCTCTCGAGTCTCAGCATGTTCAAAATCGCCAATGGTCGCACCGGGAGGGAAAGTCCCTGCCTTGGTCCGCAACCCTCCTTTTTCTTCGGGCCCGAATCGAACTCACCTCAATCTACAACATCTCCATCTCGGGAGCCCAGATTCATAGTCGGACCGTTTGAGAGGAAGACCAATGATGAGCCCTCTTACGGCCAAGAGTCCAGACGTACTCCTTCCGAGTCCGGTTTCCGTATCGAATTGACCCATATCCGGGAGAAGGACCTCCTCTCGCCACCACTGCTGAATCGACGCTGGTCGGATTCTTCTGAGGCGACGATCTGCGAGTTCAGAGAGGTGGTACAGGAATACGATGCGCGTTCCGGTGTACCTGAATGGCCAGGCATACTCCGCTTCATCTTCCGCTTTCTGATCCTGCTGGAGAGTATTGCCGTCCTAGTCATAGCGACACATTCAGTGTCAATCTACACGAGATTCCTGTGGCTCCACTCCCCGGAGTCGAACCCTGCACGGCCGCCTGAAGTCTACCTCTTTCCCACCTCATTTTTTCAAGTTGTTGCCGGTGTAAGCCTAGTCTCTTCTATTCTCACATGGTCACTTGCTTTGCGGCGCAGATATACCGGTACTACGACTGTTGGCGATCCATTAGTGATGGCGTTGAGTGGACTGATGACCGGGTTGTGGGTCGCCGCTATGGCAATCTCCAGGCAATACGAGAGTCTTGATGAACCAGGTCTGGCGTGGTATGCTTGTCACCACACGCTCAGGCCGCACAGGGAGATTGCGAATCACAGACTTGTCTGTGCCGAGCAGGTGAGTTCTCCCTTGAGTCGTTGCACGCTTGAGGAACTTGATCTAATCCGCTTGTAGATCATCGTCCAAGACATGAGCATCTCGTTGAGCATTCTGGAGGTTCTCACCCTCGTGACGTTTGGTATCACGATCTTCCGGAACAGGCGTACGTCGTCGACGATGCGTATGAACCCCGAATTAGGGAAGGGACCCGGGGACTACAGGCATATACCTGGGGTGTAAATCATCGTCTTGCGCATTTTCATAGCCAGGAATTCGGCAGAGATAATATACTCTCCTTGTTCTGGGTTGTATATATATAGACATGCTCGCCGTACTTACAAACCGTCAACTTCGATTGCCTCTCGTCAGGAGCATGATCGAGGGGCTCTAGATACGTTCCGGCCAGTTTTGGATACGAAGACTTTTCTGTTGCACGCCTTGTGGGTGGTCATACCTCTAGGTTGGCTTTGACAGACCAACCGACACAGCCCTGGAAGGACTGGCTATTCTTCGCTCCCTCATCTCAGGTTTCCCAGTTGTACCATGGGAGCAGAATTACTGCGCCTGGCTACTTGCTCGAGACGCTTCCTACAGTACCATGTCCGGTGCTCGAACAGGTATACCGTCCCCAGACCGATCTTACGGGCGCAACCAACTCCACCTGCGGACCAATGTGAGCACTCGTCCCTTCGTATAGGCATCTACCTTGGTCTTGGTCGTCTGTGGAACGTAACATTTTCGTACAAAGGTCCAGCGCACCTGCACCTTTCTCATGAGGTTCCATGTTCAAGGGCTGCAATATTCGTAACAGCACTGTAGTTTTGAGACTGGGATCTTCAGTTGATCCGACCACCATCAGGGGCCAAGCCGGTCTTGGTTATTCTGTTCCTAATTCGTACAGCGTGTCTGATGGCTTTGCTTTGCTTTGCTTTGCTTTGATTTGTTTTCCCCTCGCTGTGGACCATTCCGTTCGATTGCACGGGCTGGCTGTCTAGGTAGGTCGGCTGGTAGTATCATGACCCGCCACCAAGCTTGGGTGGAAGGTGTGGCAGACACGAGAGAAAGCAGGCTGTTGGCTTCATATCATGAGTTGCCATATGCCCTTCCTGGACTCCACACCTTCTCCTTCCGCACAAGCTTGGACCGATGTTCGGGTGATTGCCTTACATGCACACGAAGCCAGAACTGCCATGGTGATGCCACATGTGTGCATCTCCTTGGTAGTCTTCACCTCGCTGTGGAACCGGTCATGGCTGCTGCGGCGAGCCTTGGAGTTATCGATGCACTCCATTCCCACAGAACTTGCAGACTCACATGTAGCCACTAACTTTCACATGCCTCATCTTCAAATATCGAACAGACTGGCACCAGTCATCATGCCCAAGGTGTACGGTACCTTAGTGTCAATCGTCCAGAAGAGGAATGAACGAAAGCTGCCCTACTCACGGCTGGCTGCTTGGCGAAGCTCAACTCGTCACTACCCTACCTACCTTACCTTGCCTGCCTTACCTTACCTTAAGACCATGAATACCTCTCCTTACCTTTACCCGTCTCAGTGATCCGTCCAGACCAGAAACACTCCATCTTACGTCTTGGAAACGCTGTTCAAGTGCTTCTACTTTCAACTTTCTTCACTCTTTTCCTTGCCCTTTCATTGTTCTGTCATTGTTCTGCCTACTTAGCTCTTCGTTCAACCCTTCATTCTGTGCTGCCCACATTGGACTCATTCTTCGCAATGTCAGCGGTGAAGACCGTCTTCCTTGCTCTCCTTGCACTTCTGGCTACCTCCGTGCAATGCTTCGGTTGTGACTCAAGCGTACCTCTGCTGCCATCTTATGATTATATCGTGGTAGGCTGCGGCATCAGCGGTCTGGTGGTCTCGAACCGGCTCTCCGAAGACCTTTCCGTTACCGTCTTGTGTATAGAAGCTGGGATCGCGTGAGTACTCTTCCTCCACTGACGTTACCTCTGCTTCTGATGCTGAACATTCTCAAGCGACCAATACGAAGCAACTGTACAGGACCCCGTCTATGTTGGAGCTGATGTCGGTGGTATCTACGACTGGGACCTCGCCACCGTGCCGCAAACTCAGCTCGACGGTTTTCCACGACCTTTACCGCAAGGTAAAGTCCTGGGTGGTGGGAGCATCCTGAATGCGATGGTCTGGACTCGTGGAGGCAAAGATGACTACGATACCTGGGAAGCTCTCGGCAACCCGGGCTGGGGTTGGAACAGCCTACTGCCATATTTCAAGAAGGTGAAGGATCGTCAGGTCGAGTCGCAAGGCGAGATTGACTGCTTTGACTAACATCAGACTTGCCGACAGAGCGAAACCTATACTCCTGTCTACTCCAAAGATATAGCTCGCCAATATGAAATCAACTACGATCCTTCTGTCCATGGTACCGACGGACCAGTCCACGTGAGCTATCCGAAATACTTCTACAACCAATCTCGTATGTACTCCGATAGCCTTGCATAGGTCTAGGGCTGATCACGTTACGTGAAGGCAACTTCTTCGATGGACTGAACCTACTTGGTATTCCGACTGAATATGACCCTAATGACGGGCAATCCGCGGGCGCCGCTTTCTGTCCTACCAACCTCGATCCCAACAACCAGACGCGCTCGGATGCACGACGCACCTACTACGATCCTTATGTTCATAGGGATAACCTCTACGTCGCCTGTGGATATCACGCCACTCAAGTGCTCATAGAAGGAATCGCAGAGAACGCACAGGCTAGCAAGCAAAGCTCTGGTGGTAGCGGTACTGGTGAGGGACCCGCTTCGCAGTCAGGAGCGCTTTTCGGCACTGGATCCAACGCTCCGCTGTCCATCGAGAACACGACAAGTAGCCACTTTCCGAAGAGATCCGGAGGTCTTCGAGTCACTGGCGTCGAGGTAGGTTCTCTGGGTCGTCTCTGTTCTTCCGCGAATGACTTTCTTTAGTATGCCGCGAATTCGTCAGCGCCTCGGCAGAAAGTGTATGCCACCAGGGAAGTCATAGTCGCAGCTGGAGCGCTGCACTCGCCACAGTTGTTACAGCTCTCGGGTATTGGACCGTCTGTTTTGCTTAAATCATATAACATTACAGTTGCTCTCGATCTACCAGGGGTCGGGAACAATCTTCAAGATCATTGCTTGGTGGGAACCTTCTACCCATGTCAGTTAAGGGAATCTTCGTGTGTCCGGATTGGTGCTGATACTTGTCCGTCCAGACAATAACAACAGCTATGTATCACCGGTGGAGCTATCGACAAATGCAACATACAATGCCGAAGCGGAAACGGAGTACAACACCCACAAAACTGGTAAGCTCACTTGCGGTCGCCTGTGGTCCTATATCTACCGCAACAGTTTATCAAAATCGCCTCTCACGAGATGAATCTTCATGCTTGAGGAACGCATTCGCCATATCACAAGTCAAGGCTAATGGAAGCAGGTCCCTGGACCGCAGGGTCGCCGAATGGCCTAGCGTTTCCCTCTCTGCCACTCATGTGCAATAACTCCGCCAGTATTCTGCAGAACGCCAGTGACCAGAATCCGATTGCGTACCTTCCTCCGGATCTGGACCCAACACTTGTTGCTGGTTATGATGCTCAGAAGAGCTCTCTCGTTCGAAGATTAGCTCAGAAAACCATTGCCGCCTATGAGATCATCAACAACAATGCCGGAAGTCTGACCTTGGCAGTAATGCACCCGTTCTCTCGAGGGAGATGTTACATAAGCTCTGCCGATCCATTTCAGGCTCCGAGTATTGATCCTCGATGGCTGTCCAACCCTGTTGACAAACAAATCTTAATCGAAGCAATGCTTTTTAATCGTCGGATCCTTGCGACTCCTCCGATGGCCTTACTGCAACCTGCACAGTTTGTACCACCCGTTGACGCAGACGAGGCGGCTCTCATTCAAATCATCAATAATGGCATACGCACAGAGTATCATCCGAGTGGAACGTGTGCAATGCTACCTCTTGCGCAAGGCGGAGTTCTAGACTCTCACCTGCGGGTCTGGGGCACTGAGAACCTCAGGGTTGTTGACGCCTCTGTGTTTCCGATGATACCAGCCGCTCATCTACAAGCTGTGGTGTATGCAGTTGCGGAGAAGGTATGACTTATAACTTTGCAAGTTCGATTCGTCTTGACAGGAGTACATAGGCCGCAGACATCATCAAGGCAGACAACCTTGCGGTTCGGCCAAGCTCAGTCCCATCAGCGGCATTGTCAGGTTATCAGCCATTGTCAACAAGCCTGCGAAGTAGCCTTCTAGCGTACAGCGAATCCGCAGCGTCGACAGTCCAAAACCCTCCTTCAATCTCATTGCTCGGTGAGGGTATCAGGTCAGTGTCGTCCGGCAGCCAGCTCTTCTCGTCAGCCATGCCGAGCGCAACCACGACTCCAGATCTGCAAGGTAGCCCTTCCGCGTCACCAAACACGATGCCTCCGTCGTTTCTATCGGTTTTTGCTCCTGTTCCAACAGTCTCAGAAAGCCTGCTACCAATCTACCGCTCTACCGCCGAGGCATCACCATTCAGCAAAGCCGTGACAGACTCTTCTTCGAGTTTATCATCTGAGCTCTCAATTGCACCAGAACAGACTCAAGTGATGGTGACTTCATATGTGGTCACAGTAACGGCTATCGAAACAGTGATAACAGTAGGCGGGACTGATATGGGTGCAGCTGGAGGTGCTGGCTCGGGGAGCTCCACTTTGGTCTTGCCATCAGCTGTTGAATCCATCTTGAGTTCCCTGGTCCTTGCCGATTCAACATTTGGTGAGATTGAAGCCCTGAATCTCTCTCTTTCTAATCTATGCCTAACGTTTCCTAGCCGCAACATACACGATGTCGTCGGCATCGCCATTCCCATCATCTAGCAGTACCGCCAGCACGGGCGCGGTAGATCAGCAACAGTGGCTACAAAGTATCGCCTCCTCCTTCATAAATTGGCTGAAAAGTGTTCTTCATATGACTTGAAAGATCGATGGAGTTGGTTCTATCTTACAACTTATTGGCTCCCCTTTGCCGCTTAAATTTAGGACATTTGCTTCGTTATCGGTCCAACACCTGTAGTTGCAGATACAGTATAGAGTAATAGTAATAGAGCAATCGATTGATTTTGGCGAAGAATTGATGGTATAATGTGTGAAGTACCAGAACCATTCCTGCTCGAGTGTAAAGCAGACATTGTGAGTGCTCGCTTGTAGGGTTCTTCTCTACAATCTTCGCTATCGTACAGTATCGATTCTTGGAGATATGTACAAGGAGACCACTGTTGCCGCAAAGAGCCTTCTGACGCAGATATGAAGAGTGACGACGATGTCCCACAGCTTGGGTTTATCACGGACAATCAGACAGCTGAGACGTTTGCGCTGGACAATACCACAGCTTCACACTGTCGGCGCGCTGCACCTCGCCCCGCCTTTTCTTGTAGAGGATTACATCCCACGATATCAGTTACTGTCTTCGATTGATGCAGGGAAGAAGCGCACCGCGGCGTATGCTCATTTACGCAACTGCAACCTCTGCCCTCGACTCTGCGGAGTGAACCGGTATGAGAAGACCGGAGTCTGCCTGATTGGTGCGGAGACGGTGAAGGTCAACGTCATTGCTCCGCACTTTGGTGAGGGTAAGTGTTGCACAGAGGAGAGCATTAACTTGTACCGGTTGCCCGTTTTGGACGACGTTGATGGTACATAGAGCCCTGCATCCAAGGCCACAATGGCTCTGGTGCCGTCTTCTTCTCAGGCTGCAACCTCCGCTGCGTTTTCTGCCAGAACCATGACATTGCCCACCAACGGAACGGCTTCGATCTTACGCCCGAGCAGCTTTCCGAATGGTACATGAAGCTTCAAGAGGTCGGCAACGTTCACAACATCAATCTCATCACGCCAGAGCATGTCGTTCCGCAGGTGGCTCTGTCGATACTGCACGCAAAAGAGCTGGGCTTGCGACTGCCGATCATCTACAACACCTCTTCTTTCGACTCCTTGGAGTCACTACGTTTACTCGACGGGCTGGTAGATATCTACCTCCCAGATTTCAAAGTCTGGAAGAACAGCACGTCGAAGCGGTTACTGAAAGCAGAGAATTACACTGCCACTGCGATGGAAAGCATCAAGGCCATGTACGCCCAGGTCGGAGATCTGTGCTTCACGCCGGACGGGATAGCCAAGAAAGGGGTGCTTGTCAGGCATCTGGTCATGCCCGGGTTGGAGGACGAAGGGCAAGACATTATGAAATGGTTGGCGGACAATATTTCTCGCGACACGTTTGTCAATATCATGGAGCAGTACCATCCAGACGCACATGTGGGTAAACCCAAGCGCGCTTCTGCAGGGCTTCTTTCACAACATTCAGACTCTACCACGCAAAGTGTGAAAACTGGCGCGGCTCCTTCTGGACAGGAGAGAGCCCCGGCAGTACGGTACGAGGAGATCAACCGGCCTGTCAGCCAGCATGAAATATCCAATGTAACCAGAGCAGCTCGGTCTGCAGGGCTCTGGAGGTTCTGTGATGTCCCAGAGCATGGTGGCTTCAATATTTGATATACCCGAATCTCTAGTGCAGTGATTCGAGAAGTAATGTGTTATTGGTGCCAAATTATGAGATTCTTTTTGTGGTGGATTAGAACTCTATGCATAACGCCTGGAAAGTTCTTGATTTGTGATCGTGTGTCGGACAGAGTCATTGAAGTTTGGCGCAATGCGTCGTCCACTGCTTCCTAGCAGTGACGGTTTCAAGAACAAAGGGACTTTATGTCCACCATTCTCTGTGGTGAAGAACATAAAATTTCACAAGGGCTGTTTATTGTCTGTCTCTTATTGACACTGACACGTGCATCGTCTACCACCTCTCTTTGTTGTCGCCGACGCAATGCCTTTGATTGATTCCGAATAATCAACGCACACTGCGTTCTCGTACCTTCGTGAGCCGCTCATCCAAGCCGCGACGACATGCATGCTTTGACGCTGACTACCAAGCCATTGTGATTGCGGCATTCCGGGCACTTCTTTTGCTTCCATTGCCGTGCTTTGTACTAATTCTCTGTATATGCTGCCGTGTACTCACCAGCTCTATTAGATCTTCGTCTTGACTTCACAATGATCTTACTCCCCCTCATCTTGTGGACGAATCATCAGAACAGGGAAAGCAAGTCATTTTCGTGACTTTACGCTACAACTTTCAGATCAGATCGACAGCGAATCGGAGCAAGAACTCAACGACACGCCATGGCCGGCCTCAAATCATCCGACCGAGCTCCAAGCCGCAGCACGCCAACGAAAGAAACCCCACCTTCAGCTGAGGACACCCTTCCAGCTCTCCCACCGCCAAGCACCACGGACCCGAACCTCACTCCAACCCACCACCATCCCCTCCCAGCAGCGACTCACCCCACCAACAGCATCCCCCACTCCCTCCCACTCCCAGCCCCCCTCCCCCTCCCCTTCCACCCCCTCCACCAAGAACGCTCCTACCTCTTCACCTCCCTCCAGCACGCCGACTCAACCGCCACGCACCTCGTCCGCCACCTCGCCCAAACCCAACTCAAACTCGACCGCCTCCTCTCTCCCAACTACACCCCCTCTAAACGCGGCGCAAAATCAATCTCCCAGCTCAGACGCCAGCTCGCCCAACTGAAGCGACGCCTCAAGGAGGCTGAGAACGAGGAGAAGGTCATCCTGGGCGAGTTGGACGGGTCGTGGGGAAGATCCAGCGCGTCGAGCGGTGGGTTGGTGTTCGTGCGGGGCCGGCGAGCGAGGGGGCGTGGGGAGGGGATTGGAACAGGGTGGCAGATGAGGGGATGGCTGCCTTGATGCTGGGCGTGGGCCCGAGTGCGGGCTTCGAGGTCCATCACTTTCAAGGCGCGACGCGGACCTCTTTTCCGGTGCACGGGCCGCAGCATCAGCTTACCGGCGGCGGTGAAGGAGCGGTGCCGGCACTACCAGGAGCCTACTGGAACCCGCCTTCTCACAATCCCACTTCTCACCCGCCGAACACGAACCCTACCGCTCTCCACATCTACGCGCACGAACCCCTCCAGCACTCCCCCTACCCTCCAATCCTACCTCCGCCACCCGTGATTCTGGAAGAGCATGTCGGCGCGACGGCACCGGTCGCCGAGCTGGACGGCTCTCCTCCACACGCGCAGATGAGGAATTCGACTCACGGCTCCGCTTCGACAACGACGGGTTCGAACACGAACACGGACACGGATGGCACTGACATCATCGCGATCCTGCTCGACCGAGCGGAAACAGGGGGCCGGACCCGCCTGCCGCTTGAGAGGGGAGGGGGGAGGGGGAGACGGAAGAGTTTGCCTGTTCTTGACGAGGGTGAGGGTGTTGATACGGATGGAGAGGGAGAGGGGACTTATATGGGTTATGGATTTGTGAACGGGCACGTCGATGGGGATGTTGGTGCGGGAACGAAGAAGGTGTGGCGGAAGGTCAGAAGTGGGGGGATGAGGGCCTCCTTCTAAGGCACTTTGTTTGTTACGGGGGGTTGGGTGGGGTGGGGTGGGAGCGGGGGAGGTTGGGGATGGGTTGTGGGAAGAGAATGATGGATGGATGGACGGGGACGGGATGGAATGGAATGGAATGGGATAAGGTGTGAGGTACATAGTTACTGCGAGATACCCGCGGTTTTGAAACAGAGAGCGGCGAGAGAGATGGCGAGGTGAAGATGAGCGGTGATCGGATCAGTCGATAAGCGAGATGGGTTGCAAGGATAGGGGGTCAGGGTTCTCAGACCTCGACTGGCCATAGCCAGACGAAGAGGCAGGCCTGGTCTCGTGATGAGATTGCGTCTGTACCCTATAGTATAGGTAGCATAGTAGGAAAGCAACGTCTAGGGGATGATACTGCGACCTACCTGACTCCAGGGAAAGGGAGACTTCTTCGTCATACTGCGCTGTGTATGTAGCCCGTACCCCCTTTGCAGGTGGCCTCTTGTACTATATCGAATTCTTCTCGGATTCTGAGTTTGAACTGTTATACCTTGGTCTTTATGGACGATTATGTACCCATCTGTACCCTATAACTACGCGGAGAGCAGCAGAATGAGGAGGAGGAGGAGGAGAACGGGGTACCCTCAGATTGCCAGCCTCGACCGAAAGCCTGACCATGGAAGACATGATATATAGAAAGTCGAAACTGAACAATGATCTGTACTGTACGTACGTACGTACGTACGGCACTACAGACACTCGAAGTAAGAGCCCCGCTCCCAATCCAGCGTCAACCTGGACGTTATCGAGCAATCGGTGAAGAAGTCAATGATATAGGAGTCAGGGTCTATGGCTCTATCCTTCTC
>JAABVA010006348.1_pt1 | contig 10491 bp, 3 predicted proteins | sample 5560331 | NCBI WGS metagenome assembly JAABVA01 (sample SAMN12812661, study PRJNA571458) | rock metagenome | isolation source: Antarctica rocks | place: Antarctica: Victoria Land, Mt New Zealand sud | collected 2016-01-07 | reverse complement strand
CGAGAGCCGATGAAGGACCCGCTGCACTAATCGAGGCATTCCAATTGCCTCCACCGTTGTTATCCCAACTACCCGAGCCATTGTTGAAGGCAAAGTTGATCTGGGTCGCATCAGTTGGCACGCTGATCGTCGTTTGCCAGAAACCGTCCGCACGTTTGACCATCGGCTTGTCAACCGCGACAACGTTTTGCCAGTTATTCTCGCCCCAGTGCAGGTACACATGGCTATTTGCTGTCAGAGAACCGTTGTAGTAGATAGTCAGTGCCTTGCCCTGCGTGAGTTGGCTACTATCATAATCTACTGCGTTACCGCTATGTGGCTGAAATGCGTTGGTAACATAGCGGCTTATAGGAAGCGATGGCACATCCGCAATACTGTTGCTACTTGCTGAGAACAATAGGGTAATGAACTCACCCATCGCCCAGTTGAGTGGGTTCATGGACTTCGTGGGCGTGCCTGGAGTATATCCGGCGGGGGCAGAGGTACCCCACACTTGCTCTGGAATCATACCAGAGCCATTTTCTGTGGCTGTCATTGCCGTCAGGGCTGAGTCGGCACTTCTACCACTGGCGATATTGTAGATGCCACGCTCACCGGAGAAGATGGGCCAGAGCCGACCAACGCCACTACCATTATAGTCCGAACCGTCGCTATGCTCACCATAGCCATCGTGATTATAACGGAACCAGTATTGGTTGCCATTAATCGTCTGACTGATGGTCGAGTCGATGACAGGCAATGAGAGGGTGATGTAGGGCGAGTTCGCTGGCATGTCGCCTTGACGCACCAGTTCGAGGAAACCCGCATCCACAATGGACCGCTCATCATACGTACCTCCACCATTCCCAAGTGTCAGACTATGCCCATCGTTCGGGTGGGCGTCGTCGTCGATGCGCTCGAAGTAGTTGCCACTCCCTAAAGAACCGCTGGTCGTGAAGGTCCAGTTAGCGACAAGCCCCTGATAGTAATCGGCATAGTTGGTAAAGCGCGTCTGGTTGACGGTATCACCGTTGATTCTGGCGATATCGGCGGCACACAGCAGACCGCTGATCTCAGTCGCAATGGTTGAGGGACTAAATCCACCATTTTCTTCCCAACGCTCCTGCCCTGTAACGGGACCATGAGTAACGATGTAGTTGGCAACAGACTTGATATGCTGGGTATAGTTGGTGTTATCAGTAATTCCCAGCTTCCAGGCGAGAACGATGGGGAAAGCCTGCTCATCCATCTGGATACCGTTCCAATAAGGTGTCCCATTGACATAACTGTTCTGCGGAAAATGCCCATCTGACTGTTGCTGACTGTTAAATGCCCACAGAACTGCTCGCTTAGGATCAGCCGTATCACCCGCGACGATCAGGGCACTGGAGAACTCGTACATGTCGCGTTCCCATACAAGGTGATACCCCCCTGCATTGCTATCTCCCTGCGAACCTCCCCAAGGGATGCCCAGACCCGCCACAAAGGTTCCACTCTGCTTATCCTGTGCGGCCTTGAGAACATTGGCGGCCAGATAGTATTCTTGTTGTCGAGACTGCTGAATAGCGGGAGTGCTGCCAACAGTGGGAGGAGAATGCAAGCCATTGTCAAACGTGTTCCACTGTGAGACGTAGCTACTCAGCATATCAGAATTATCACCTAGCGTGCCGTTCAGGGTCTGTTCGGCATTGACGATAGCGGAGTTGCCGTTGGCATTTTGACCGAAAGCAAGGTCAAGGCTAAAGGTAACGCTTGTCGCCGTTTGCGTGTTGATAGTGCCACCATTGGAGAGGTCGAGTTGTCCCGTCTGTGCCGTGTTGCCACCACTGGCACTAGCATATGTGTAGTTCATGGTATAGTCGGGACAGGTAGCACTGCTACAATTGCTGCCTCCCTTGAGATCGGTCCAACCATCATTTTGCGAGACAAAACCAGAATCGGTCATCCCCGCCTGATAAGGGAATGAAGCAGCTAACGCACTGGCGTAGTTCCCCGATGAATCGGTACTGACCAACATCGTTCTCCCACCTGCAGTCGCTGTGATGCTACTGTTATTGTTCCCTGCGTCGTGCATGGTCGGGTTGTAGAGCGCATATAACAGGTAGTTGGAGATGCTGCCTGTGAGTGCCGTAAATGTCACTTTTTGAATCAAGGTGTTGCGGGTAGGATCGGTGTAGATGGTTTTCGCGATACGGTATTTCCCGTTCTTCGCCGTATTGGTGACGCTCCATGCCAGTGAGTGATTGTCATAAAGCTGGGTCTGAGTGGTGGTATCAGCCTTCTCTTCATCAACCCATGTGTGCTTGCTATCGCCAATCAGGAATTGCAGATCGGTCGTATTAGGCGTATCAGCAGTAGGATAGAAGACCTCACCGACGATGCCATTATAGCCGTTAAACCAGACATCACTACTTGTATTAGCGGCAGTCCCTAAAATCGTGTTGTTCGAGGGAGTCCAGACGGAAGGAGAGCCGGGAGCGTTGGGCGCACTTCCACTGGCATAAGCGAAGTGTGTACTCCCGACGAGTACCAGTAGCAGGGCGAGCAGGGGCGAGACAAACATTGTCAAACCCGAAACTCTCATACCTGTACAGTGTAGTTGTTGCTAACAATATGTCGTGGGAAATGCAAATGATCTTTCGCAGCCCAATCTACTCCCGGGTATCACCTCTCTCGCTCAAAAGATGGCGTTGTTTGCAAAATAGAGAATTTCTGATGTGATATAGTGTGATATGGAGGCTCTTGATCAGTGTCAGGAACCCTGTCCCCTTAAAGGGAACGGGCTTGTAAACTGTTCGCCGCCGATAGCGCGAGGCTGTTGCAGGCCGCTACCTGACCAGACCCAGCCACCGATCTTTCAAGGCTGACGGGGCTACGTTGGTTGCGAAATAGGTATCAAGAGATGCGTGCCAGTCTCTTGCTCTACGGTTGCAGGTTAAAAAGTGTATCAGGGTTAAGCTGGTGCTTGTAACGTTAAACCGCTTCCAACTTCGTCAAGGCAAACATTACGCTAGCGTGAGCTAGCGGAGTTTGAGCGGACTCACCAAAACCGCTCTGCCTTCGGGCAGCTTTCATTCCTCCCCTAGCCTCAAGGCGTAGGAGTCCCCTGAAAGGTTTTTTATGGATTCATCACAAGGCACATGGCAGGTGCTACGCCCTCTTCTGGCCGCTCTTTTTACGGATGATGCACAACGCACGATCTTTTTGACACGACTCGAGGAGCGTTTCGTCTCCCTCGCTGACCTGTTATTAGGTCTCTATGGTGATCGGGCTGATTTTGCTGAACAGTTCGAGCGGATACTCACGACAGCGGCATACGCATTTATTGCACGACCTCCAGCAATGCACGCACTCGATGCGAGCCGCGACGCACAATGGTTCCAAAACGAACGAATGGTGGGCGGCGTGTGCTATGTCGATCTCTACGCTGGAAATCTGAAAGGCATTCGTGAACGCATTCCCTATTTCCAGGAACTGGGGTTGACGTATTTGCATTTGATGCCCCTTTTTCGCTCGCCCTCTCCTCAGAATGATGGAGGATATGCTGTCAGCAGTTTCCGCGCAGTACGCCCTCAATTGGGGGCTATGGAAGAGTTAACGGAACTTGCTACGGAGTTGCGTGTGCATGGAATCAGCCTGGTACTTGATATGGTTATGAACCATACCTCGGATGAGCATGAGTGGGCCATACGTGCGAAGGAGGGCGATCCGAACTATCAAGGCTATTATCTGATGTTTCCTGATGAGACGCTGCCAAAACTCTATGAACAAAACCTGCGCGAAATTTTTCCTGAGCAAGCACCAGGCAATTTCACCTATGTATCAGAATTGCAGCGTTGGGTATGGACGACCTTCTATCGCTATCAATGGGATCTCAACTACGCAAATCCCACAGTCTTTAACGCAATGCTAGGGGAAATGCTCTTTCTGGCTAATCATGGTGTAGAAGTGCTTCGGCTCGATGCGGTCCCCTTTCTCTGGAAAGAACTGGGTACCAATTGCGAGAATCTTCCCCAGGCGCATGCTCTCGTGACAGCACTCAATTTGCTGTTCCAGGTCGCTGCACCCGCCACAATCTTCAAAGCCGAAGCGATTGTGCATCCTGACGAAATCGTGAAATATATCGGGCAAGAATGCGCCATCAGCTACAATCCATTGCTCATGGTCTTGATGTGGGAAGCCATGGCAAGCGGATGGACACACCTGTTGCAGCACAGCATGACCAAACGCTTCAACATTTCTGCAAACGCCGCCTGGGTGAACTATATACGTAGCCATGATGATATTGGTTGGGGCTTTGCCAATGAAGACTGCGCCGAAGTTGGCATCGATGGCGGCATCCATCGTATCTTTCTGAATAGATTCTACACCGGTCAGGTCGAGGGGAGTTTTGCTGTCGGCCTCCCTTTTGGCTATAATCCTCACAATGGCGATATGCGTATCTGCGGCACAACAGCTTCGCTGGCAGGTTTGGAGCAAGCAGTACAGCGTGACGATGCCTATGCTATTGACCTATCTATCCGACGTATCCTGGCAATGATGAGTGTGATACTCACGGTTGGCGGTATTCCACTGCTGTATCTTGGCGATGAGGTTGGGACGCTCAACGATTATAGCTATCAGCACGATGAAGCCAAAGCAGCAGATAATCGCTGGGTTCATCGCCCGTATGCGAATGAACAGGCCCTGGCACAACGACATGATCCTACTTCTGTCGCTGGACGTATCTTTGGCAACTTGCAACACATGATCGCGCTACGTAAGTCCCATCCCATTTTCGCAGCATACAATCCTACAAACTGGCTCAATGGCAACAACACTCACACAGTGCTGTTCGCACGTCAGCAGGGGCAACAGGCAATATACGTTGCAGTGAATTTCAGTGCCTATTCGCAATCTCTCGATCTGCGTCAATTTGTCAGGCGTGAACACGTAACCGACCTGCTGACGGAAACATCCTATAAAAGAGATGAACTATTGACGCTTCCACCCTATGGCATGGTCTGGTTACAGAGCATCAGTCCGATTTTGGAGTCGTGAGGTCGGCTATCCCTTCAATAGCGATGAATTGCTGAGTTTCTTGAGAGTATCTTTAGCTTCCTTTTGCCTTTCTTTAGCCCTTTTTGACATTTCGTAAGGTACATTAAAAAGGTAAAAAAGAATTCTTCCCCTACAGCACGAGGATGTACAATCAATGGACCAGAAGCAAGAAGATTTTTTGCAGCAAAAGGATACAGATACACTAAATGGTGACAACTGGGCGACCAGGGGCACAGATGGTATTGCGAGAACACAAGATGATGAAAATGATCCTGCACATCTTGTGCGTACCGAGGTTTTACAAGGAACCAGGCTTGGAGATCAACGAGTGCGTAAAACCTATGCCACGCACTCCTCGTTGAGACGAGTGAATACAAGTACCCTTGAGGCGACTCCTGAAACAGAAATACCCAAAGATAGCTTCGGACGTTTCGGATATAATGTGAAACGTCTTCTGATTGGTGCCCCCATCGCAACTGCTCAACAGGAACATGAACGCCTGACAAAAGTGAAGGCATTAGCAGTTCTTTCCTCAGATGCTATCTCATCAGTCGCTTATGCGACAGAGGCAATCCTAGGGACTATCATTCTTGCAGGTTCAGGAAGTCTATGGGTGACGCTTCCAATCTGTCTTGCGATTGTTCTTCTCTTAGGGATCGTGGCTCTTTCTTACAGACAAACTATTCCTGCGTATCCTAATGGTGGTGGTTCCTATATTGTTGCGAAAGATAATCTAGGAACTTTGGCAGGTCTTATTGCCGCTGCATCGCTGCTGATTGACTATGTTCTCACAGTCTCAGTAAGTGTTGCATCGGGTGTACAAAATCTTGCCTCACTTTTTCCTGCTCCTGGTCTCTCTACAACCACTATCGTTATCATAGATGTCGTACTTGTCATTTTCATTACTGTTGTGAACTTACGCGGTGTTCGTGAGTCAGGCTCTATCTTTGCCATTCCCACCTACATTTTTATTGGAAGTGCTTTGCTACTTATCATTGTCGGTAGCATCAAGAGTTTTCTGCTCGAGCATCATCACGTATTCGGCAACTTTCCTGCTGCTCCCACAACAGAAGCACTTGGAATTTTTCTCATTCTACGCTCGTTCGCAGCAGGGTGTTCTGCAATGACAGGTGTAGAAGCAATTTCAAATGGCATTCCAGCATTTAAGAAGCCTGAGACAAAGAATGCGGCGATTACGCTAACATGGATGGCTGTTATCCTGGGCGTTCTCTTTATCGGTATCACGGTACTTGCGACCTCTTATGGAGTGGAAGCAAAAACGAATGGGAATCCAACAGTTATTGCTCAGATAGCAACACAGGTTTTCAATGGACCATTAGCCTTTATGTATCCCGTTTTCGAGATTGCAACGTTGCTTATTCTCACACTGGCTGCAAACACAAGCTATTCGGACTTCCCGCGTCTTGCCTCGTTGCTGGCACGCGATAACTTTCTACCACACCAATTCGCGTTTCGAGGTGATCGACTTGCATTTTCCATTGGCATAGTGTTTCTTGCCATACTTGCAAGCTCGCTTTTAATTGCCTTTAAGGGTGACGTGACACTGCTGCTGAACTTGTATGCGGTGGGTGTATTCATGTCATTCACACTTTCACAAGGCGGGATGGTCCGTCATTGGTGGAAACTCCGTGCCGTGAATAAGGATTGGAAACGGAGCATTATTATCAATGGTCTTGGTGCTATTACCACCTTGCTGGTTGCTGTCATTATCTCGGCAACGAAGTTTTTTGATGGGGCATGGATTGTTGTCGTTCTCATTCCTGTCTTAGTCATTATGCTTGAGCTAATTCATCGCCACTATACGCGCGTTGAACATGAGCGCACCTCGGAAATTCCTATTCGACCTGCCGACATCCACCATCGTTTCATTGTTCCTGTCGCTGGCCTGGATGTCATTGCCAAACAGAGCGTTTCCTATGCTCGCTCCATCACAGCAGATGTGGTCGCTCTCCACGTTTCCAGCCATAGAGGACATACGGAGGCACTGCGGACAGCTTGGGATGCGTGGCAACAACAGCTCTCCGAAGATGAACGCACACCATTGGAGATCGTGCCAATTGTGAATCGCAACACTATTCCGCGTCAAGTCCTGATGTATATTGACACTACTCACAAGCAATTCCCTACTGACACCCTTACGGTTGTCTTACCCGAAGTCGAAGTTGACCACTGGTGGGAATACTTCCTGCGGAATCGTATTGCAATCCAATTGAAGGCATCGTTGCTGTTTCGTCCAGGAATTGTGGTGACAGATATCTCTCCTTATAAGCAATGGAAACACTCGAAGACACCAGAAGCAACAAGCACGCTTGTCCCTGCTCAACCTCAACAGGTGAAGCACCTGTTCATCGTACCAATCGCAGGACTGGATAAGGCGTCAAAACAGAGTCTTGCATACGCTCGTTCGATCTCAAACTATGTTGTCGCTGTCCATGTGGCTATCGAGAATCAAGATGCAGACAAGGTTCATAGTGATTGGAATATCTGGAAAAAGCATCTCTCAGCAACCGAGAAAACAGAACTCGTACTAATTGAATCGCCCTTTCGTTCGCTCTCACGTCCACTGTTGAACTACATTGACTCGATGCACGAACTGTACCCTGACTATGCCGTAAACGTGATTCTGCCTGAGTTCGTGGTCGCGCACTGGTGGGAATATGTTCTACACAACCAGACAGCGTTCCAATTGAAGTGGTCACTGCTCTTCCGTCAAAATATCATTGTGACAAGCGTACCGCAGCAACTGCCAAGTCGGGCACGGGAAAAGCGACATCCTTTAGAGCCAATCGTGCCTGTGTAGTTCCACTCTTGATGCCTCGTTCTCAGTACACAGAAAAGAGACGAGGCATCAGAAACAAAACAAATCGAGAGTCAAGCGAAGGATATTCTTAGTGACAGCAAAGTCTGGCACTGAGTAACAGAGCAGAAATCGCGCACCTCGGCGGGTCCCATCTCGGCGTTGCAGGTCAGCATGGTCCCTATGAAACGCTGCTCCGTCTCGTCTCGTGCTACGGCAAGAAAAATGGGTCAAGATCAGTCAGGAGTGGATCACCTCGTGAAACTCTCGCCCCAGATCCTTGAGAAGGACTATAGCGGCATTGCGTCCAGGTCCACCAGTCACTGAACCGCCGGGGTGCGTGGTAGAGCCTGTCTGATAGAGGCCAGGGATCGGCATGCGATGCTGGGCATAGCCTGGTGCGGGGCGTAGTGTTTCCACCTGGGCAGGACTCAGATCACCTCCATGGCAACTCCCATGCCAGTTATGCCGATTTACACGCTCCAAGTCGAGCGGACTGCGAATCTCAGTGGCTAGTATCTTCTCATCCGTCGGATTCGGCGCGTATTTACGCAGTTCTTCCAGGTCCCGTGCCGCGACCTCCGTTTTGATCTTGTCCCAATGCTCCGGTCCCTCACGCAGTTCGTAGGGCTGGACACTAATCACCTTGATCATATGTTTGCCCTCTGGAGTCCGGCTGGAGTCTTCCACAGAGGGCGTGAGTACGAGCAGTACCGGCTGATCCATGCCAACAGTTCCATGCTGAAAATGCTCGGAGATACGCAGTTGGCGTTCAGTGGTTTGCGCGACGCCTGCTCCGACGACCGGACGGGTGCCACCTTCAACGATGAACTTCGGCGGTTCGGTTGTGGCATAGTGAGTGACAAACATAGAGCGGCCAGGCTTATAGGTTTCCACGCCATACAGGAAAGCTTCTCCCCATGTCTCCGGTGGTGCCATCTCGACCAGGTGCTTGACATGTATCGAAGAGACGACTGCGTGGCGTGCGCGGAACTGTTCGCCGGTTTCAGTTTCAACGCCCACGCAGCGACCATGTTCCAGAATCAGCCTGTTCACTGGCTGGTTGTTCAGGATAGTTCCCCCATAATTCTCAACGATGCGGCGCAACGCCTGGGGCAGGCTCCAAGAACCGCCTTTAGGTATAGCCCAGCCATTGCGTTGACGCCCCCCCACGAAGGAGTAGGCCAATGTGCCAGTACCTGGTCGCTCGCCCGGTTGCATCGTTCCTTCCGCGAACCAGAGCATCCAGGACTTTACATGCCAGTCCTCGAAAGACGAGTTAATAATGTCCCAAGCCGAAAGTGCCTGCCTACGCAACCAGATTCCGCCCAGGGGATGTGCAGCCAGTTCTTCGGCAAGCGGTTTACTCCAGCCAGCGGGGGCATAGCGAATGTTGTTGAAAATATGCGAGACACTGCGCCACTCGGCCATCATCTTGCGATAGGTCTCGGCATCTTTACGCGAGAATTTGGCGATCTCCTCACAGGTGCGGTCAATATCCAGCCACTGGGTTATGTACGTCCCATCGGGGAAGACCACATGGGAGGCGGGGTCAGCGTGAATGTACTCCAGACCATACTCGGCTAGCGGCAGTTCCTGCTTGCTCCAGACCGGGCTTTGCAGGAAAATCGCGTGTGTCGTGGAGCAAGTGTCGTGGAGAAAGCCGGGCAAGGTCAACTCCTCGGTCATGGTATCGCCTCCTATGATCGAGCGAGCTTCGAGTACCAGACAGGAGTAGCCTGCCATGCCTAAATAGGCAGCGGTAATCAGGCTGTTGTGGCCCGCGCCAGCAATCACGATGTCAAATTGTTCCGTCACGTGTTCCTCCTTGGGCATACTAAAAGACACTTCCGTAGGAATCGGGGTGTTGTCCTGTTTTGCTTGCTCGTCTACGAGCAAGCAAAACAGGACAACAGGATTTTATCAAGGATATCCCAACCCACCTAGTACATTCTCTGCGCCTTCCTCAACCGATACAATCGATGAGGATGCGCCCAAATACCTGGTTCTGGCGAATAGCCTCAAGTGCTGCTTCGGCCTGCTCCAGCGGAAAAGACGCGCCGATGATGGGCCTAACTTTGCCGTCGCGGACCAGTTCTAACGAACGCGCAATCTCGGCACGCGTGGCATAGCGTGTGCCCAGAATGCTGATCTCTTTATTGACCAGGTACATGGGGGAAGCCGAAATCACAGCGTTCTTGTCGGCACGCAAACTGGGCATCGCGCCAGCAATGACGAAGGTTCCCCCACGTCCAAGGGCCGCCAGACCCTTGGACGTGGTTTCAGGTGAGCCAACAAAGTCGATGCAGACATCAAGCTGGCTATTAGCAGCCTGCTCAAGGTTACTCTGCCAGGCTTCCGACGAGGCGTCTATCAGGGCATCGATGGCGACATCCTGGAGATGGCGGAGTTTCTCCGCGTCACGCTCGACAGCGATTACAAAGGCTCCAAACGCCTTTGCCATCTGAAGCATATGGATACCAACGCCACCACCTGCACCGATGACCGCGACCCGCTGACCAGCGATAATACGTGCCCGTTCGCGTGCGATATGATAGGGTGTGGCTACCGCATCCGCAATAATGCCCGCTTCGCGCAAGACGACCCCAGTGGGAATACGTATCAGGTTGCGGGCAGGCACGACCACATAGTCG
>JAABVA010006347.1_pt1 | contig 10492 bp, 7 predicted proteins | sample 5560331 | NCBI WGS metagenome assembly JAABVA01 (sample SAMN12812661, study PRJNA571458) | rock metagenome | isolation source: Antarctica rocks | place: Antarctica: Victoria Land, Mt New Zealand sud | collected 2016-01-07 | reverse complement strand
CAGCGAGGTCGCCGCGCAGTTGGGCTCGGCACGATTCGGGCAGGATCGCCGAAGCGCGGCCGAGCGCGATCAGCTGCAATAACTGCGTGTGGTCCCGAACCTGCGGACCGGGGCCGGCCGGGTACGTGCCGTCGGGGCCGGGCCAGCGCGGCATCGGCAGGCCGGGCAGCACGGTGACCTCGGCCATCTGCAGGTGGGTCCGGCTGGTGAGGGGATGCCCGGCCGGCAGGACCACGACCTGTCCCTCCGAGTGGAGTTCCTCGGTGTCGAACCCGGCCGTCGCGTCGAACGGCCGGTGCAGCAGAGCCACGTCGGCCCGCCCGTCGCGCAGCAGTCGTTCCTGCTCGCATGGACCGCACAGGAGCACATCGACGGTGACCGCATCGGGTTCGGCGGCGTAGGCGTCGAGCAGTTTCGTCAGCAGTTCGCTGGACGCGCCGGCCTTCGTGGCGAGGACCACGCCGGCGTGGCCGGTCGCGGCGAGGGCAGCGCGGCGGGCGCGACGCTCGGCGGCCTCGACCGCATCCAGCGCCGCCCGGCCCTCCCGCAGGAGCACCGACCCGGCCTCAGTCAGGGTGACCGCGCGGCTGGTGCGTTCCAGCAGCGCCGCCCCGAGGCGCCGTTCGAGCTGGCGGATCGCCCGCGACAGCGGGGGCTGCGCGATCCCGAGCCGCTGCGCGGCCCTCCCGAAGTGCAGCTCCTCAGCGACGGCGACGAAGTACCGCAGCTCCCGTGTCTCCACACCGCCACGGTACCCGGCCCCCAACCGGGATTGATACCCGCGCGGTATCGCTGCCCACCCAATCGGTGTTGGAGGCTCCGCTGGGGCCCGGGACAGGATTGACCGTATGAGTGAACAGACGATCGCGCTGGTGACCGGCGCGAACAAGGGCATCGGGTACGAGATCGCGGCCGGCCTGGGCACCCTCGGCTGGAAGGTCGGTGTCGGCGCCCGGGATGAACAGCGCCGCGACGCCGCCGTGGCGAAGCTGCGTGCGGCCGGAGCCGACGCGTTCGGCGTACCGCTCGACGTGACCGACGACGCGAGCGTGGCCGCCGCCGCCGGCCTGATTGAGGAGCGCGCCGGACGCCTCAACGTGCTCGTCAACAACGCCGGGATCACCGGCGGCGCGCCACAGATGCCCACCACGGTCGACCCCGCGACGGTGCGGGCGACCGTGGAGACCAACGTGATCGGCGTCATCCGCGTCACCAACGCGATGCTGCCGTTGCTGCGCCGCTCGGCGTCGCCGCGGATCGTGAACATGTCCAGCAGCGTCGGCTCACTCACCCTGCAGACCACTCCCGGCGCCGAAACGGGTCCGATTGCCGCCGCTTACGCGCCGTCGAAGACGTTCCTCGACGCCGTCACCGTCCTCCGCAACTGCGTGCCCGCTCAGCACGACGTCGCGGCCGCTCCGCCAGCGCGCCACCTCGGGGTGGTCGGCGTGGCGCCTCGCGAGGAGAGGGACGGCGACACTGGTGTCGAGCGCCAGGGGCCGCGTCACCGGCGAACGGCGTCGATGAGGCGGAAGACGTCCTCATCGGTGAGCACCGGCGCCTCGTGGCCGTTGTCGCGTCGACATCGGCGACGAGATGGCCGTCCTCCTCGACGAGCCGCGCGGGCCGCCCGCCCGGGACAACGGTGAGCCCGGCGCCGTCGAGCGAGATGTCGACCGTGGACCCCGGCCAGGCCCAGGGCGTCGCGCAGCGGCTTGGGCACGACGATGCGTCCGACATGTCAGCCGAGCTGCGCCGCCAAGCCCCGCAGTTCCGGGATCTCCCCGGTGGGAGCGGTGGAGATGGCCGAGGCGAGCTCCCGCGCGGGGGCGTAGGTGCCGCTCGCGAGCTCCGTCGCCGACATGGCGGCCGCGCCGGACTCGCTGTCCGCGGAGGCCAGGAGGGCATCGCGGTCGAACGTGGTGCCCGGCTCCGACCGGAGCCGCGCGAACGCGGCGTCGTCGACGTACCCGGTGGCCATCTGCGCGTCGCCCGGGGAGGGGGACAGACCGAGCGTCGTCACCCAGCCCTGCAGGCGGTCCTTCTCCGGGGTCTGCTCGGCGAGGATCCGCCGTCCGAAGTCGCGGACCCGCGAGTCCGAACCCTGCTCGGCCATCACGGTGCCGACCTGGAGCGCCCGCTGGTGGTGGGGGAGCATGTTGAGCACGAAGGCGGCGTCCGCGGACGTTGTCCCCGGGGCGGTGGAGCCCGCGCTGGCCGACGGTGCGGGAGTCGACGGTGCGGGGGCCGGGGCCGCGGCGCACGCCCCGGCCACCCCGAGCAGCAGGACCAGGATCGGGGCGGCCAGCAGGCCATGGCGTCGACGGTCCGGGTGCGGCGTCATCGGTGCATCTCCTCGTCGTGGACCGGGGACGTTCGGGACCCGGGGGTTCCCCGGTTCCCTCGGGTCCTTGACTACCGTCGAGCACGACCGCGGACCGGGGAGTGAGTGAATGACCAGCACGGAGGGACGCACCGTCGAGATGACGGTGCGCGAGGCCGATTCGTCCCTGCTGCAGCGCGTGATCCTGCCGCGCCCGGCCGACCCGTCCTCGGTTCGCTCGCTCTACCTCGACGAGGGCACCGCGACCTCCCTGCGCTCGACCGCTCCCACATCCGGTCGCCCGGGCACGGCCGACGAAGACCAGGACGAGTTCGTCCTGCACCTGCGCGACGGTGGCGGACGCCGCACGCAAGTCCTCTCCCGCACCACGCTCCGGCTGCCCGCGCACGCCGAGACCTCGTTCGCGGCCTACTTCAACGCATTCCCCGCGGCCTACTGGCGTCGCTGGTCGATCCTCGACTCCGTCCACCTGCGCCTCTCGCTGTGCGGCTCAGGCCGCGTCGATGTCCACCGCTCGACCGCCCGCGGTGTCGCGGTCCACGTGCACGGCGAGGTCGTGGACGGCCAGCGCGAGGTCGACGTCGAGATCAGCCTCCGGCCCTTCGAGGACGGGGGGTGGATCTGGTTCGACCTCACCACCGGGGACGAGCCTCTGGAGCTCCTCAGCGGCGGCTGGTACGCGGACCGCGCCGCCCCCGGCCGGGCCGCGGTCACCGTCGGGATGCCGACCTTCAACCGCCCCACCGACTGCGTGGCCACCCTCATCGCGCTCGGCGAGGACCAGCTCGTGCGCGACGCGCTGACCGCTGTCGTCATTCCCGACCAGGGCACGGCGAAGGTCCGTGACCAGGCCGGCTTCGACGAGGCCGCCGCGCTCCTGGGCGACCGCCTGCGGATCATCGACCAACCCAACCTCGGCGGCTCCGGTGGCTACGCGCGGATCATGTACGAGGCCGTCGAGCACACCGACGCCGAATACATCCTGTTCATGGACGACGACGTCGTCCTCGAGCCCGACTCGGTGCTCCGCGCCCTCGCGTTCGCGCGCTTCGCGCGGGCACCGATGCTCGTCGGCGGTCAGATGCTCTCGCTGCAGGCGCGTTCCCACCTGCACGCGATGGGCGAGGTGGTCGACCGCGGCACGTTCTTCTGGCAGCTCGCGCCCCACACCGCCGAGGACCACGACTTCGCGTCCGACTCGCTCCGCGAGACGCTGTGGATGCACCGGCGAGTCGACGTCGACTACAACGCCTGGTGGATGTGCCTGATCCCGCGGGTGGTGGCCGAGGAGATCGGCCAGCCGCTGCCGCTGTTCATCAAGTGGGACGACTGCGAGTACGGCCTGCGCGCGGGAGCGGCCGGCTTCCCGACGGCGACGGTCCCCGGCGTCGCGATCTGGCACATGAGCTTCGTGGAGAAGGACGACAGCTCCGACTGGCAGGCCTACTTCCACGCCCGCAACCGCTTGGTCGTCGCTGCGATGCACGGCCCGGACAATCCGCGGGCGATGCTCTCCGACTCGATGAAGCGGACGCTGCGGCACCTGTTCCTGCTCGAGTATTCCGCCATCGCGCTGCACCAGATGGCGATGCGGGACTTCCTGTCCGGCCCGAAGGCCCTGTTCGGGGCGCTGCCGACGGTGTTGGACGAGGTGCGCGCGCAGCGGACCCGGTTCGCCGACGGGACCGTCGTGTCGAGCGCCCACCTGCCCCGACCCGGACTCGGCGCCCATGATGCGCAGCTCTGGCCACGCCCACCCCTCACGAAACCGCAGCAGGCGGTGTCGCTGGTGCGCGGGCTGCGCCACCAGCTGCGCTCGGTGGATCCCGACGCGCACGTGCGCCCGCAGCGCAACATCCCCGCCGAGCACGGAACGTGGTTCCTGCTGTCCCGGCTCGACGGCGCGACGGTGTCGACCTCCGACGGTGGGGGCGTCACGTTCCGCAAGCGTGACCGTGAGCAGTTCTGGACGCTGCTCAAGGAGTCGACGGGGCTGCACGCGCAGGTCCTGCGGTCCTGGCCGGCGCTGCGGCGGCGCTACCGCGAGGCGATGGGTGAACTGGTGAGCCGGCGCGCCTGGCGCGAGCAGGTGTTCGACCGCTTCCATTAGCTCGCGCGGAGCGTCGGGTCCACACCGGACGGAGCATCGAGTGAGGTCAGCACGGCAGGGTCGGCGGTGACAGGATGCCGGCCATGGCCGATCAGGAGACCCAGAAACGGGACGAGGCCGGGTCCGCCGACACCACGTCGAGCAGCGCCACGACGACGGAGAGTGGCACGGCGGCCGGGGGCACCGACCAGACCGGAGAGAAGAGCCGGGGCGAGCAGAAGGACGAGACCGATTCGAAGGACTCGGGCTCGGGGGGAGAGGGCTCGGGCTCGGCCGGCGAGCCCCCGGCGCGACGGTCGGAGGACCACGCGAAGCCCCAGGAACTCAGCGACGAGGACCGCGAGGCCCAGGAGGCCAACCGCAACTCGTTTCTCGGCCGCCGCAAGAAGACCGGGACCGACGACACCGCCGAGGAGCCGCGGCGCCGCTCCGTCAACGTCTCGGAGCTGGCGTGGCGTGCCGGCAGCATCCTCGCCACCGGCGTGCGGGTCCTGACGCTGCTGTTCGCCGTCGTCCTCGTCGCGCACATCGCGCTGGTGGTCGTCGGGGTGAACCCCGCCAACGGGGTCGCGTCGTTCCTCCGCGGATTCGCCGACACCGTGGTCCTCGGCTTCCGCGACCTGTTCCTACCCGCGGACCCGACGATCATGCTCGTGGTCGACTACGGCGTGGCCGCGGTGTTCTGGGTGGTCGTCGGCGGCTTCCTCTCCGCCGGGATCCGCTTCGTGGCGGCCCGGTTGACCTGACCGGGCCGGGTGCCCCGGATCCGACGCCTGAGGTCCTGCCCTCGTGAGGCGACTACGCGTCCGTCCGGCGGGCCTCGTCGGCGGCCTCCGGCGGCGCCGGCTGGGCACCGATCGCCGCATCGCCGGCCCCGAGGCGACCGGGGACGCCGCGCACGGGCAGGAGCGACACGAGACCGAGAAGCAGGACGAGGCCGATCCCGGCGATGCCCCACTGCTGGTCGTCGAAGAGGAAGATGAACAGGCTGAACAGGGCGGGAGCGAGGAAGCTCACCGCGCGCCCGGTGGTCGCGTAGAGCCCGAAGAGCTCGCCCTCGCGGCCGGGGGGCACGAGCCGGGTGAGGTAGCTGCGGGAGCAGGCCTGTGCCGGACCGACGAACAGCGACAGCGCGAGCCCCCCGATCCAGAACGCGAGGCTTCCCGAGGCCAGCAGCATGCTCAGGGCGACGAGGACGAGCGCCGTCAGGGAGGCGACGATCACGGGTTTCGGTCCGATCCGGTCGTCGAAGATCCCGCCGACGACGGCGCCGACGGCCGACACGAGGTTGGCCGCGATGGCGAAGATCAGGACGTCGGAGGTGCTCAGCCCGAAAGTGCCCGTCGCGAGCACGCCGCCGAGGGTGAAGATGCCGGTCAGCCCGTCCCGGAAGATCGCGCTGGAGACGAGAAAGCCGAGCAGGTGCGGGTCGGTGCGGCGGAGCGCGACGAGCCTGTGGACGAGAAGCCTGTAGGAGCCGAAGATTCCGGCCCGGGCGGCATCGGCGTCGCCCGGCGGTGGGGCGAACGGGAACCGGGTGAGCAGGACGGGGATCGCGAAGAGGCCGAACCACACGGCGCTGATCACGGTGATGACGCGGATGGTCGTGGACGACAGGGAGATCAGGAACAGGATCGCGCACGCGGTGAGCAGGACCAGCCCGCCGACGTAGCCCGCGGCCCAGCCGATGGCCGAGACCCGCCCCGCACGCCCCGGCGGGGCGACCCGGGGGATGAGGGCGTTGTACTCGACGCTGGCGAGCTCGAAGGTGAAAGTTCCGACGCCGAGCAGGACCAGCCCGAGGAGCAGGAAGGACGGTTCGGGCGCGACGAGCGCCATGAGCGCTGTGGCCATAACGGTGGCGCCGGTGAGCACCCCGAGCCGGCGCTGCCGGCCCCGCTCGCCGCCGGCGGCGTCGCCGCGCTGGCCCCAGACGGGCGCGACGAGGGCCACGGCCACGCCGGAGATCGCGATGGCGAGCCCGAGGGCCGACGACCCGCTGGTCTCGTCGGCGGCCACCGAGCCCGTGAGGTAGACGGTGAAGACGAAGGTCGTGATCACGGCGTTGAACGACGCCGACCCGCAGTCCCACGCCGCCCAGGCGACGAGCGGGCCGCGTGCGCGGGCCGGTGCGTCTTCCGTGGAGGTCACGACGGCGGACGCTACTGCAGCCCGACGCTCCACGGGGCTGTGCTCGCCGCCCCGGGCCCGCCGCTACTCTGCGTCGCCGTCCACCTCCGGGAGGTTCGCATGATCAAGGGGTTCAAGGACTTCCTGATGCGGGTCGTCGCGGAGCGTCGGGCCCGGGGCGAGGAGTCGGGGCCGACGCTGCCGACCGACGTGGAGCTGCTCACCGAGATCCGCGACCTGCTCGCCGAGCGTGACGTCGCGATCCGCCGGGCGACACCGCCGACCGTGTCCCGGGCCAGGAGCGCTGACGCACCGCGGAGGCTCCGTCCCGTCACCGAAGGCCGAGCGTGGCCGCGCACGAGGACCACGGGGAGTACCCCTGGGCGGCGCGCACCCTCTCGGAGACGACGATCTGTTGCTCGCGGGTGGCGCCGTTGGGTAGCGGCGCATAAGCACCACCGCCGTTGTTGAGCCACGTGGCCTGGTCCAACTGCATGCCGCCGTAGAGGCCGTTGTCGGTGTCGATGGCCCAGTCGCCGCCGGACTCGCACTGCGCGAGGGCGTCCCACACGGCCGCCTCCGCCGCTTCCGGCGCGGCGGCTCCGGTGTTGCCGTTCGGGTTCGCGGTCGGGGGCGGTGCCGTCGTGGGCGCTGGCCCGCTCGCCGTCCCGGTGGAGCTTGCGCTGTCGGCGGTGACGGAGGCTTGTCGCGCGACGAGGACACCGCCGAGCCCCAGGACGACCACGCCGGCGGTCAGGACGACCGCGGCGGTCCTGCGGCTGGGGATTCGGGCCCACCCGAGGTGGCCTCGGATCATGGCCACGAGCGCGACACCGAGCACCACGAGACCGAGAACGATCAGCACGGCCGCCATGGCGTCCCCCCAGGGTGAGTAGGAGCGATCCGATCGACGCCCTGGCCGTAGCCCGAGGACCGGACCGGACCGGCTGGATCAGGTGGTGACGTCGACGGGTGTGTGGTCCAGCAGCCCGGGCCATCGATCCTGCCAGGGAGCGGCAGCCTCGAAGGCCGCGGCGGCGCGCAGCACGAGGGCGTCGTCGAGGCGGCGGCCAACGATCTGCAGTCCGATCGGCAGGCCGTCATCGGTGAATCCGGCGGGCACCGTCGCCGCCGGTTGGCCGGTCATGTTGAACGGGAACGTGAACGAGAGCCAGGAGAACGGCTCGACCTCCTGGCCGTCAACCGTCGTCGGCCCTTGGATGCCGTGCTCGAAGGGAGGCACCGTCAGGGTCGGGGTCAGGAGCAGGTCGTAGCGCCGGAAGAACCGCCAGGCGGCGTTGTAGAGGGCCTTGCGTCCCATGACGGCGTCGGTGAACTGCTCGGCGGTCCAGCCGGCCCGCAGGACCTCGACCAGGTGCGGCGACATGCGCTCGCCGAGTTGGTCAGCGAGACGTCGCAGCCCGGCCAGGTCGCTCTCATTGACGACCGTGCCCCAGAACGCGTCGTAAGGGTCCGCCCATCCCGGGTCGGCGCGCTCGACGGGCACCCCGAGGTCCCGGTCGAACACCTCGACCGCCCGGTCGACCACTGCGCGGACCTGGGGGTCGACCGCGGCATAACCGAGGTCGGGGCTGTAGGCCACCCGCACACCGCTCAGGTTCCCGTCGACGGCCCGGCGCCAGGCCACGTCGTCGCAGGGGATGCTCAGGCGATCGCGGTCGTCCGGCCCGGCGATGACCGAGAGGACGAGCGCGGCGTCGGCGACCGTGCGAGTGAGGGGACCGATGTGTTCCAGGGACTCCCAGCTCGACACCCCCGGGTACCGCTCGTCCTTGGTGCCCGGGTAGAGGGGGACCCGCCCCATCGTTGCTTTCATACCGAACAGGCCGCAGAAGCTCGCCGGGATGCGGACCGAGCCCCCGCCGTCGCTGCCCAGCGAGAACGGGCCGATCCCGGTGGCCACGGCGGCGCCGCTGCCCGCGGACGAGCCCCCCGAGGTCCGGTCGAGGTTCCACGGATTGCGGGTCGGCTCACCGAGAGGGGTTTGCCCGGTGCCCGAGTAGCCGAATTCCGGTACCTGCGTCTTGCCGATGACCACCGCGCCCGCAGCTGCGATGCGTTCGACGACCACGTCGTCCTCGTCGGGTACGAAGTCGGCGTAGGCGGCAGAGCCGGATGCCGTGCGGATTCCCTCGGTCGCAATCAGGTCCTTGACGCCGGTGGGCACGCCGGCCAATGGACCGACCTCCCGTCCTGCCGCGATGTCGGTCGCGAGCTGCTCGGCCCGGCGCCTGGCCAGCTCCGGGACGACCGTGGTGAACGCGTGCAGCAGCGGGTCGAGGCGTTCCAGTCGGTCGAGTACCGCGTCCACCACCTCAACCGGCGAGAGACGCTTCGCGGCGACCTCCCCGGTCAGCGCGACCACGTCCATCCCGCAGATTTCGTCCGCCGTGTCCACCGCGACCTCCTTCGTCCGTCGAGACAGCGCCCGGCCGAGCAAACCAGCAGATACGACGATGCGGAAGCTTGGGGGCCGGCTAAGGGAGCTGGGCGCGCCGTAGCGGGTGGTGTTCCCGCTCTCCGGGCCCACGCGCCGAGGAGAAGTGAGGGGGGGAGACCAGGTCTTCGTAGCGCCCTCGGGCACGTGAGGAGATCATTGGCTCGCCCAGTACCCGTAGGACCGGTAGTCGGGGAACGGTGCGAGGTAGGGCCGGACCGGCCCGACGGTGAGCGTGAGCGTCGATGCGGTGACGAACTCGGCCGGGATGACGGTGCTCGACTGGGCCCATCCGCCGTCGGCCGTCGCGAACGTCCACCCTCCGACCCGGCGGCCGCCGGCGTCGACCCCGACGACCCCGGCCTGGGTGTTGCGCTCGGCGACCGGCTCCTTCGCGTCGTTGCGGGCGGTGAGGACCACGGGGCGCCCCGGCTCGAGGCCGGAGAGCGTGAAGGTCTCCCCGCCGACGACGTGCCGGCCGCTGTCGACGACGATCCGGCCGTCCGGGGTCGTGACGTTCCCCAGCAGCGTCTTCGAGCCGACGCCGACGAGGGCCGGGTCGACGGCGTAGGCGTGGGCGGCCTCGTCGGAGAGGCTCCCGACGTTGACGTGGTCGACGATCCGCCCGGGCACCGCGGCGTCGGGGAGGTCGCCACTGCCCACATGGCTCCAGTCGGCGGCCCAGACGTCGAGAAGCCGGCAGTCGCCGGTGCTCTGGCAGATCCCCCCGAAGGGACCCCCGTCGCGGGCCGGGTTCTTGGCCTGGAAGGACGTCAGCGGCTCGTCTCCGAGGATCTTCGCCGTCACCAGGTCCCCCACCGGCACCATGCCCCAGTCGGAGAAGATCGAGAAGTGCGTGGGTCGCCGATCGGCGGGCATCGCCACGAGCGCCTCGTAGAGCGCGCCCGACCCTTCGATCGCGGGCCGGGCGAGACCGTTGGTGGTGAGGCCGACGAGGTCGACCACATGCCGGTCGGACAGGTAGGCGACGGCCCCGACGTCGTTGACGGCGATCCGGGCGTCAGGCGGGGTGTTGCCGCGCAGCCACGCCGCGACCGACACCGACGACTCCCGGATGCCGGCCGCCTGTTGTCCACCACGTAGCGCCCAGGTGGGGGCGACGACGAGGCCGATCACGACGAGCAGCGCGACCAGGCCGGAGCCGAGGACCCGGCCCGAGCGCGGGTCGCCGACCATGCCGGCCAGCGCCCGGATACCGAGCACCGTGAGCAGGAGCACGACCGGCAGGAAGGGCTGGAGGTAGCGCCCGTTGTGCCAGAGGGCGGTGGTGAGGCTGGAGACGGCGACGAGGATGGCGGTTCCCCCGAGCACGAGCACCCCGGCGAGGACGCGACGGGGCGCTCGGCCCAGGGCGAGGGAGGCGAGTCCGATCGCGACGAGCACGGCGACCCCGGGCCCGACCACGTCGATCCCGTCGAGGCCCCCGAGG
>JAABVA010006345.1_pt1 | contig 10493 bp, 10 predicted proteins | sample 5560331 | NCBI WGS metagenome assembly JAABVA01 (sample SAMN12812661, study PRJNA571458) | rock metagenome | isolation source: Antarctica rocks | place: Antarctica: Victoria Land, Mt New Zealand sud | collected 2016-01-07 | reverse complement strand
GACGCCCCCGACTCCCCCGCGGCGGTCAACGACCACGTCAGCGCCCCGAGCCCGGCCACCGCGAGGACCGTTCCGGGGACGTCGAGGTGCGCCACGGCCTGCGGGTCGCGCGACTCCGGGACGTGGCGCAGGGCGGCGACCAGGACGATCGCCCCCATCGGCAGGTTGATGAGGAACACCGCGCGCCAGTTCCATTCCACGAGCCACCCGCCGACGAACGGGCCGACCGCGCCGGCGACCCCGCCGAGCCCCGACCACGCCCCGATGGCGGCGGCACGGTCCCGCCCGTGGAACGACGCCGAGATCAGAGCGAGGCTCCCGGGCGTCAGCAGGGCCCCGCCGACACCCTGGAGTGCGCGGGCCCCGACGAGGACCTCGATCGACGGTGCGAAGCCGCACAGCGCGGAGGCGACCGCGAACCACACGACGCCCACGAGGAACACCCGACGCCGCCCGAACCGGTCGCCCAGCGAACCGCCGAGCAGGATGAGCCCCGCGAGGGTCAGCGTGTAGGCGTTGACCGTCCACTGCAGACCCGCGAACGAGGCACCGAAGTCCGAGCCGATGCGCTCCAGAGCGATGTTGACCACCGTCGAGTCGAGCATCGCGAGCCCCGAGCCCAGGACGGTGGTCACGAGCACCCAGCGCCCCGGAGCCGTCCCCAACCGGACGCCCTCGCCCGCCGCCGCGCTCACACCGTGCAGCATGACGGTCCGGTCCCCGGCCCGCGATACGGTCCCGCTCATCGGCACCACGATCACCATCCCGTCCCTCGACGAGCTCACCGGCGGCAACCAGGGCGTGCTCGTCGTGGGGGCCGCGCTCGTCGCGCTCGCGGTCGTCCTCGCGCGCGGGTCGTGGCGGATCGCCCGCTCGGTGGTGACGATCGCCCACGAGGGCGGTCACGCGCTCGTCGCCCTGCTCGCGGGACGGACGCTGACGAAGATCCTCCTGCACTCCGACACCTCCGGCGTGACGGTGTCGCGAGGGCGCCCCGACGGACCCGGGATGGCGGCGACGACGTTCGCGGGGTACGTCACACCGCCCCTGCTCGGGTTCGGAGCCGCCGTCCTCGTGGCCGCGGACGCCATCGAGGCGATGCTCGGTCTCGCGATCGTCCTGCTGCTGGCGACGCTGATCCTCATCCGCAACGTCTTCGGCGTCGTGTCCGTGGTCGGTACCGGCGCCGTCGTCGCGTTGGTCATCGCCTACGGCTCGCCCGACGTCCAGTACGTGTTCGCCTGCTTCCTGACCTGGCTGCTCATCCTCGGCGGGCTGCGGACCATCGTCGAGGTGCAGCGCAAGCGCCTCCGGCGCCGGTCCCCCGACTCCGACGCCGACCAGCTCGAGCGCCTCACCTCGATCCCGGCGCGCATTTGGGTCGCGATGTTCGGCCTGGTCGCGGCGGGTGCGCTCATCGGCGCGGGACGGCTGCTCGTGGGGTGGCCCCCGGGCTGATCCGGCCGAGGAACGGCTCCGCTCAGCGGTGGGCGAGCACGCAGTCCTCGCAGAGTCCGCCACCGGGCAGGCGGTAGAACAGGCAGCACGAGCGCCGCACGAAGGCGAGCCCCGTCGGGTGCGACGGCTCGTCGACGAACTCCCCCAGCCCCGCGAGCGGCGGGAGGCGGAGGACGCCGCGGGCCATGGCCTCCACCGCGTACCGCTGCTCCGGGCGCTCGGTGACCAGGATGCGCACCGCCCCACCGAGCGAGGACGCCGCGTTGCCCCAGAGCGTCGTCGGCGGCACGGAGGCGGCCACGGCCACGGCGTCGAGCAGGGGATGCAGGTGCTGCGTCGCGAGCTCCTCGGCCACCCGGCGCGCCGTGCCGGGGTGCTCGGGGGGGCCGAGGGCGTCGACGTGCGGCGTCTCGATCCACAGCGGCATCGGGCCGCCCGACCACGGTCGCCAGTGCAGTGCGGTGTGCGGGAGCCGGGGCAGCAGCCGGTGCATCGCGGCCGCACCCAGCACGATCGACACCAACCGCGCGGTCAGCGAGAGGGAGAGCAGGGAGGCGGCCACCCGGCGCGGGGCGTCGCCGAGCTGCGCCGCGACCTCGTCGATCCGTCGTGGGAGCGGGCCGTCGGGCGACGCGGAGCCGGCGGCGAGAGCGGTCAGGGTCGTTAGGGGTCGCCACGAGGGGTCCACGGCCTCGGCCGGGCCCGTCCGCAGGGCGAAGAACCCGCCGAGGGCGTCGACGTCAGCGAGCGCGCGCGCTCCGGCGTCAGCATCGGCATCGGCATCCACAGTGACCATCGTGCCCCCACTCGGGGGCCACCTCCGGCCCCCGCCCGCCGACGAGGCTCCGTCCCGTCGCGACACGGAGTCGCCCGCCGGTCGGGAGGGGCGCCGCCGCGCCCTCGCGACCGGTTACGTTCTCCGCATGCTCGACACGGCGCTCCGATTCGCCGCCTCCTTCCTGCCCGAGGGCGTGGCCATCATCGTCGGCCTCGTCCTCGCGGTCAGCCGTTGGAAGGTCGAGCCCCAGGTCGCGGCACCCGCGCTCGCCGGGCTGGCGCTGCATCTGGTCGCCGTCGGCCTGTTGACGGTCGTGGTGCTCGTGGGGGCGCAGGTCCGCACCGCCGCCGACCTGGCGCGGGTCAACGAGCTCGGAGGAGTGGTGGGCCTCGTCGTGATCGTGCTCCGGGTGCTCGCGTGGACGCTCGTGTTGATCGCGCTCTTCCGGCGCCTGCCGGCGACGGGCACGCCGCGCGACAGGACCCCGACGGGTCGCCACGCTCTGCTCGACGCGCAGGGCGAACAGGTCGTGGCCGAGGAGGGTCAGACCCTTTACCCCGACGAGGCCGACGCTGTCGAGCCCCTGGGCGCCGGAGCGGTCGGGGCGGGAGCGGTCGGGGCAGGAGCCCTCGCGGCGGGGGGCCTAGCAGCAGGGGACCGGGGGGGTCCGGCCGATCCCGCCCCCTCCTTCGCCGCGCCCCTCGGGCCCGCCGGTTCCCCGACCGTCCAGGGCCCGACCGTCCAGGGCCCCGAGCCCCTCCACGGGTCCGAGATGCCCACCGAGGCCGTCCCCCTGGTCCGCGCGGGTCCCGGTGGTCCTGAGGACGGAGCCGGGGAACCGGTTGTCGACGCCGACGCCGACGCCGACGCCGACGCCGACGCCGACCCGACGGAACCGTCCGACCTCGAGGACGCGGACCCGGAGGCAGAGCCTCCGGACTCCCCCGGCCTCGTCGCGGAGGACCCGGCCGAGGAAGCCCCGGCCGAGGAAGCGACCGACGACGGCGCAGGAGGGGCGGGGTGGTTCGAGCCCGCGACCCCGTCGGGTGGGACCCCGGTGGTCGTGACCGCGGGGGCGGTGGAGGGCCGACCGCCCCTGCCGATGTGCACCTCCACCCCGGTGCTGCGCACCGACTTCTCCGACGACGACGCGTGGGAGAGGACGCGGACCATGATCGTCGGGCCGGACGAGGTCGAGGCGCCACCGAACCTCGAGGTCATCGACGATCCCTCCTTCGCCGACCTCTCCACGCCCGAGGTGGTGGCCCTCGCGACCCAGGACCGGGTGGGCGACCACGCCTGCCTCTTCGTCGTGGACGCCGTGACCACGACGTCGCCGGAGTCCCCCGTCCTCGTCGTCGCCCTGCGGAAGGAGCCGGGCCGGGAGTTCCGCTGCGCCGCCTCGGAGGTCCAGGCCGTCGAGACGCGGCTCGCGATCTCGGCCACGGCCTTCGGCGATTTCGTCGACGCCGTGGCGGACGACGGCGTCTTCCGCGGCTTCTGACCCCTCCGTCAGCGGGGCCGGGCCCGCGCGAGCACGCGGGCGACGCCCCGGACGGACCCCAGTGCGGTGAGCAGGGCGCCGGGGCCGGCGAGGGCGCTCCAGGCCCACGCCACGTCGGGCTCCTCCCCGGTTTGCGCGTCGCCGGGCACGGCCGCCCCCGCGCCCGCAAGGACCAGCGTCCCCACCGACCGCGCTCCGCCGGTGCCGCCCGGACCGCGGAGCGCGGCGTCGGCACCGTCGACGAGCTGGGTGGACACGAGCAGCGGACGACCGGCGACGTGCACCCGGAGCCCGCTCGCGCACCGGCCGCCGCGCTGCCCGCTGCGTCCGAGGACGACCTGCTCTCCGAGCACGGCGCCCGCGTCCTCCTCGAGGTCGACCTCGAGAACGGGGCGCCAGTGGGCGCCGTCGCACACCACGGTCGGCTCGGGCTCCCAGTCGAGGCGGGCTCCCGCGGCGAGCGCCGCCCGAACGATGAACGACGCCGGGGACCCGGTGCGGCCGGGCTGCACGACGGTCGCGGCCGCGGTCCGCACCCTGAGCCGTTGGTCCGGCCCGAGGTCGACGTCGAGGGCGAGGCGATCGCCGCCGAGCGGGCCGCCGCCCACCTGGACGAGATGCATGCGGTCGGGCCCGGTCCGACGCAGCATCACCGGGGGCGACGAGGCCCAGGTCAGTCGTCCGTCGCGGCGACGGAGCGCGGCACGCGTGAGGGTCGGAGCGGGCCGCACGGCGGGGTCGGAGGACGGGGTCAGCGGACCGGAGCGCGGACCTGGGCGCGTACCCACTCACTCACGGCATCCACCGGGGCGGTCCGCACCGACACGAGGAGGGTCGGGCGGCCCTCACGCACCCGGGTCGCGTCCGCGGCCATCCGGTCGACGTCCGCGCCCACGAGCGGGGCGAGGTCGACCTTGTTGATCACCAGCAGGTCGGCCCCAGCGACGCCGGGACCGCCTTTGCGGGGGACGTCGTCGCCCCCGGCGGTGTCGAGGACGAAGATCTGGCGGTCGACGAGGCCGTAGCTGAACGTCGCCGTGAGGTTGTCCCCGCCGGATTCCACGAGGACGAGGTCGGGGTCGTGGCGCTCGACGAGGTCCTCGACGGCGTCGAGGTTCGCGCTGATGTCGTCGCGGATCGCGGTGTGCGGGCAGCACCCGGTGCGCACGGCCACGATCCGGTCGGCGTCGAGCACGGCTTCCCGCCGCAGGAAGTCGGCGTCCTCGGTGGTGTAGATGTCGTTGGTGACCACGGCGAGGGAGAGCTCGTCGCGTAGGGCCCGGCACAGCGCGGCCACCAGTGCGGTCTTCCCGCACCCGACCGGTCCGCCGACGCCGAGGCGCACGGCCCGCCCGGTGGGCGTCGGGTGCTCGTGGGCACCTCCCCCCACGTCGTGGTCGTCGAGCCTATGAAGCAAAGAGGGCCCCTTCCGCGCGGGCGTGCAGGACCGCGAGCACCTCGGGCCGCGGAGTGGTCGCGGAGGGCAGGGCCCCCGGATCGTCCGCCGACGCCGCGTCGGCCCCCTCGGTCGCGGCCTCCTCCACCGCCGCAGCGGCCGCCTCGAGCGCCCGGGCGTGCACCGCAGCGAGGGCGAGAGGGTCGAGGCCGAGCAGCCGCACCACCGCCGAGCAGCACTGCCCGACGAGGTGGTGCACGGCGAGCCCGGCGGCGTCGGTCGGAGTTCCCCCGGCGGCGGCGGTCACGACGCCGGGGACCAGCGGCTGGTGGGGACGCCGACCGAGCGCGTCGAGAGCGGGGAGGGTGGCCGAGCCGGTCGCGGGCCACACCGTCCGTGCGGTCCGGGCCAGCGCGCGACCCTGCACCCGCGAGGCCTCCCGCAGCGCCGCGACCGGGGTGCGCGCGGAGACCGCGGCGTCCCACGGCGCCCAGTCCACCCCGGCGTCCGGGCGGGAGGCGAGCGCGCACGCGGCCGCCGCCGCGGCGGCGGAGACCAGGCCCGTCGTGGGGACGCGAGCGGCCAGGAAACGCTGCAGGTCGGCCGGGGTGCGGACGTCGCCGCGCGTGAGGGCCGCCTCGACCCCCGCGGAGTGGGCGTGCCCGCCGGTCGGGAGCCGGGAGTCGGCCAGCAGCCAGAGGGCCCCCCGGCCCGGCCCCGCGGCGGGATCCCGGGGGGTCACAGCGGCCCGGTGAAGGAGATGGACCGGTAGTCGTAGCCGGGTCGGGCGTCGATCTGTAGCTCGCCGCCGCCCGCCGGGAGGGAGAAGGCGGACTGGAACGTGACGCTACGGCCGGGCAGCAGCGACGTGCTCGGCTTCCGGTTGATGTTCCCGCCGGAATCGAAGATCTCGCTGGCGTCGACGCCGCGGAACGTGGCGTCGAGGTTGATCGACGAGGGGTCGATGGCGACCGGGGTCCCGTTCGTCACCGTGACCGCGACGATCACGTTCTGCGGGCTGTCGTCCCCGGCCGCGGTGGAGGAGGGGACGAACGGGCCGGGCGGCCCGACGCTGATGCTGATCCCGTCCGGGTAGGCGACGGTCTGCCCGAACGTCGCCTGGCTCTGCGCGGGCGCGACGTCGGTGGACGACGAGGGTGTGGGGAGGTTGGTGAGCTCGGGGAGAGCGGCCGCAGCGCCGCCGAAGAGGCCCGCGAACACGATGGTGTACAGGAGCGAGATGATGAGGGCGAGCGCCGAGCACACGATGCCGGCGATCGCCAGCCCGCGGTTGCCCCGCTCGCCGGCCCGCACGAGGCCGACGACCGCGAGGACGAGTCCGACGAGCGCCAGCAGCGCCCCGAAGAACCCGACGAACGGGATGAACGCGATGAGCAGGCCGACGAGGCCGAGCACGAACCCGGCGATCGCGAGGCCGTTGTTCTCGGTGCGCGGGGGCGGCGGGGGGTAGGGGCCGCCCCCGTAGGGACCTGCGGGAGTCCCACCGCCGTAGGGCTGGCCGCCGTAGGGCTGGCCGCCGTAGGGCTGGCCGCCGTAGGGCTGGCCGCCGTAGGGCTGGCCGCCGTAGGGCTGGCCGCCGTAGGGCTGGCCGCCGTAGGACGTTGCCGCTCCGGTGGGCGCGCCTTCGCCGTAGCCGCCCGCAGGCTCGGAGGGAGCGGCGAACGGCGAGGACCCCGCCCCTGCCCCCGACCCCGCGCTCGTGTCGTCGGTCGGCCCGCTCGCGGCGGCGTCCGAGCGCTTCCACAGTCGGTCGTCCTCGGACACGCATGCTCCCCGGCTCGTCGGCGTACGCGGCGGCCCCCGCCCACGCGGTCGCGGAATCGTATTAGAACAGGAGATCGTACTAGAACAGGAAGTAGCGCTGCGCCATCGGCAGCTCGCGCACCGGATCGGGCTCCACGACGTCCCCATCGATCCGCACCGTGAACGTCTCGGGGTCGACGGCGATGTCGGGGGTCGCGGCATTCTGCGGCATGTCGGCCTTGGTGACGCCGCGTGGCGAGCGGATGGCGGCGAACCGTCGCCGCACGTCGACGCGGTCGGCGAGGCCCGCCAGGAGCGCCGACTCCGTCACGAAGTGCACCGAGGTGGCGGCGGCCGCCGCCGGGGACGCCCCGAACATCGGGCGTGACAACTCGGGCTGCGGCGTCGGGATGGACGCGTTGGCGTCGCCCATCCGGGCCCACGCGATGACGCCGCCCTTGAGCACGACGTTCGGCCGGACACCGAAGAACGCGGGATCCCAGAGCACGAGATCGGCGAGCTTCCCCACCTCCACCGACCCCACCTCGGCGTCGAGACCATGGGCGACGGCGGGGCAGATCGTGTACTTGGCGACGTAGCGCCGGGCGCGCTGGTTGTCGTCGGAGCCGCCGGAGCCGGAGCCGGAGCGACGCTTCGCCACGTGCGCGGTCTGCCAGGTCCGCATCACCACCTCGCCGACGCGACCCATGGCCTGCGAGTCCGAGCCGATCATGGAGATCGCGCCCATGTCGTGCAGGAGATCCTCGGCGGCGATCGTCGAGGCGCGGATGCGGCTCTCGGCGAAGGCGAGGTCCTCGGGGACCGCCGGGTTGAGGTGGTGGCAGACCATGAGCATGTCGAGGTGCTCGTCGACGGTGTTGACGGTGTGCGGCCGGGTCGGGTTGGTCGAGCTCGGCAGGACGTACGGCCGGCCGGCGACGGTGATGATGTCCGGCGCGTGCCCCCCGCCGGCACCCTCGGTGTGGTAGGCGTGAATGCTGCGTCCGTCGATGGCGGCCAGGGTGTCGGCGACGTAGCCGGCCTCGTTGAGCGTGTCGGTGTGTAGGGCGACCTGCACGCCGGTCTCGTCGGCCACCCGCAGGGCGGCGTCGATCGCCGCCGGCGTCGCCCCCCAGTCCTCGTGCACCTTGAAGCCGGACGCCCCACCGCGGACCTGCTCGCGCATCGCGTCGAGCCCGACGGTGTTGCCCTTGCCGAGCAGCGCGACGTTCACCGGGTAGCCGTCGAGGGCCTCGAACATCCGGGCCAGGTACCAGGACCCCGGCGTCACCGTCGTCGCCTTCGTGCCCTCCGCCGGTCCGGTGCCGCCGCCGATCAGCGTCGTCATCCCGGACCCGATCGCCTCGGCGAGCTGCTGCGGGCTGATGAGGTGGACGTGGCAGTCGACACCGCCCGCGGTGAGGATCAGCTCGTTGCCGGCCAGCACCTCGGTGCCCGGTCCGATGACGAGTGCGGGATCGATCCCGTCCATGGTGTCCGGGTTGCCGGCCTTGCCGAGCCCGACGATCCGGCCCTCGCGCACGCCGACGTCGGCCTTCTCGATCCCCCAGTGGTCGAGCACGAGCGCCCCGGTGACGACGAGGTCGCACGCCCCGTCGGCGCGTGTGACGCGCGACTGCCCCATCGACTCGCGGATCACCTTGCCGCCGCCGAACACCACCTCGTCGCCGCCGCGCGGGCCGCGGCACCGGTCGGCCTCGACGCGGATCGTGAGGTTCGTGTCGGCGAGGCGGACCCGGTCGCCCTCGGTGGGACCGAGCAGACCGGTGTAGGTCTCGCGGGTGACCGTCCACCCCGACCCCGGGCTCCCCCGGTGCCCGCCGGCCGGGTCGGCGACGTCGAGCCGCAGGCCGGGGACCGCGCCCGCGCCGCCGAGGGCGACGAGCTCGACGTCGCGCTCGACGCCGGGCTCGAAGCGCACCGACGTGCCGGCGGGGATCGCGAGCCGCATGCCGACCGCGGCGTCGCGGTCGAACTCCAGCGCCGGGTTGGCGTCGGCGACGTGCAGGTGCGAGCCGACCTGGATCGGCCGGTCGCCCGTGTTGGTCACGGTGAGGGCGACGGTGTCGGCGCCCGCACCCCAGCGGACGTCGCCGTCGCCGTGGAGGATCTCGCCGGGCACGGACACCGGATCCGGCCCGGTCATGGAATAGGACCGTGGACGGTGACGAGCTTGGTGCCGTCGGGGAAGGTGGCCTCCACCGCGACGGTCGACAGCAGCTCCGGGACGCCGTCCATCACGTCGTCGCGGCCGAGGACCTGCTGCCCGCCCGCCATGAGCTCGGCGACGCTGCGTCCGTCCCGGGCGCCCTCGAGGATCCAGGAGCTGAGCAGCGCCACCGCCTCGGGGTGGTTGAGTCGCAGCCCGCGGGCGCGACGCTCCTTCGCGAGGTTCGCCGCCACGTGCAGCAGCAGCTTCTCCTGTTCGTGCGGCGAGAGCAGCACCCCGACCCCTTTCGCGGTCCGCGCGGGCCCGGCGGCCCACTGCGACCGACGAGAGGTTAGGCCCGACGTGTGACGTCGATGTTGCCGCCGCGCCGCGGCGGGGCGCACGACACCTCGTGATCGGCGTGGTCGGCCGCCTCGACCTGCAGCGTGCTGTGGTGCAGCCCGAAGCGCTCCCGCAGGACGTGCGAGGCCCGGTCGAGGACGCCGTGGTCGCCGCAGCCGGCCGCGGACCCGCCCGCGGGGTCGACGACGAGGTGGGCCGACATCGCCGGGTTGCGGTCGTTGATCGCCCAGACGTGCAGGTCGTGGACCTCCTCGACGCCGGGGACCGCGGCGAGGGCGCCGCGCACCTCGTCGACGTCGATGCCCCGCGGGGTGCCCTCGAGGAGCAGGTGGCCGGTCTCGCGCAGGAGCCCCACGGTGCGGGGCAGCAGGATCACGACGATGACCAGCGAGGCGACGGTGTCGGCGTGCGTCCAGCCCGTCGCCAACGTGACGGCGGCGGCGGCGAGCACGGCCACCGAGCCGAGGGCGTCGCCGAGGACGTGCAGCGCGGCGCCCCGGACGTTGAGGTTGGCGCGGTCGGAGCGCGCGAGGACGGCGAGCGAGACGAGGTTGCCGACCAGCCCGACGGCCCCGAAGAGCAGCAGGCCCGCGCCGGGGACCTCGCTGTCGCTCGAGGTGACGAGCCGCCCGACGGCCTGCACCGCGACCCACACCGTCACCGCGAGCAGCGCGAGGGCGTTCACCGCGGCGCCGAGGACCTCGCTGCGTCCCAGTCCGAAGGTGCGGCGCGCAGTCGGGGGGCGCGTGGCGATGCGGGTGGCGACGAGGGCCGCGGCGAGTGCGGCGACGTCGGTGATCTGGTGCCCGAGGTCGGCGAGCAGGGCCAGCGACCCGGTGAGCACGGCGCCGAGCGCGCCGCTCAGCCCGACCAGAACCGTGACGACGAGGGCCACCGCGAGACGACGACCGTCCGTACCGCCGGTGTGGCCGTGCCCGTGACCGTGTCCCACGACGCGGACCATACATGCGCTCCCATGCATGTCGCGCGATCGGTCGATCGCTCTAGCACCGCCGTCCGACGAGCACCGCCTACGATCCCGGCGTGACCGGTAACCCCT
>JAABVA010006344.1_pt1 | contig 10493 bp, 9 predicted proteins | sample 5560331 | NCBI WGS metagenome assembly JAABVA01 (sample SAMN12812661, study PRJNA571458) | rock metagenome | isolation source: Antarctica rocks | place: Antarctica: Victoria Land, Mt New Zealand sud | collected 2016-01-07 | reverse complement strand
GCACGGCAACAACACCCCGCATCGACAGCCCGGCTCGAGCGACGCGACGATGATGCACGGCGGCGGGGGTGTGGGCGTCGGGGTCGAGAGTTCGACGAGAGTGGAACCGACGCCGGACCCGTTGACGAGAGCGTTCAACGAGGCCATCAAGCCGTACGTCGAGCAGATTGACACGATGGACGCCCAGATGGCCGACTTGCATCTGCGCATCCAGCAGTTGGAGGATGAGCGGTCGCAGATTCATCAGTGGATCGATAAGCGTGGCTTTCGACCCGGTATGTCCACCCCCGCTCCCCCTCCCCTCCGTCCCTCTTCAACCCTCTACCTTGCCACCACCCGCCGCTCCCCCACCTTCTACTTCCCTCAACCCCATCTCCCACCCCACCCCAACCGACCTACATACATACTTACTATCAACCCCCCCAGACGTCCCCCCCCACATCGCCAAAACAATGGACGCCCTCCCCGACAGCGCACAGACCCTCAACTTCCAACTCGACCGCAAAATGACCATGGTGAACTACGACCTGCACCGCCTCCAAGACGCACTCAACGACGCCCTGTCCCCCACCTACTTCGTGCAAGCCCTCTCGACGCTGATCCCCGACCTCGAACGCCTCGCCGCCCTTCCCGGCGGCGCCAAGTTCGCCTTCGAGCTCGTCCTCAAGCTCGCCGGCAACCTCAACTCGCACGGCGGCGCGGCGCCCAGCACGCCCGACGACAGCGCCGAATTCTACGAGCGGTTGGATGAGGTGATGTTGGAGGTGGTGAGGGCGAGGCTCGAGCAGGGCGAGGATTGGGCGCTGCAGAGGGATGTGAGGCGCATGGAGAAGACGGCGGGGTATTTGAGGACTTATAATGGTGTTGAGGGCTATTTTCCGCGGAGTTTGGGCGTTATGGGCGAGGAGGCGCATTTGAGGGGTTCGTCGGGAGCTGGCGGGGGTGGGGGGAGGGCGTAGAGGGGGGGTTTGGAGACTGCGGTGTGGTGTGGTGGCGCGCCGGGCTGTGTGCGTTGGAGCTCGTGCTTGGGTGCTGCATGTCGATTGCGGCGCTGCCACTGCACATATATGGGAGGGGAGGAGGAGGAGGAGGCGTCGGGCGTTTTACGGGTCGGCGCGATATCAAGGCTAGGGCTGTCCGACTGAGTTGCCGGGGAGGAGATGGGGGCAGAACAGAGCAGAAAGGGGGTAGACGTGCCGGGCTTCGGCGAGACGTATAGAGCTCGCTCCTCGCTGATGCTTGTAATCAACGTACGACAGACACGCCGCAAACGAAGCGTCACGTGTCACGGCTCGATCTCTGATATCCATCCCGCAAAACTGAGATATTCACGGACCAAAGGGTAGACTTGAAGCACATACACAATACCGGACGACGGGACGATCTTACTGGAGAACCCGAGGAAACTGATGTGTTCGTCAAGGCATTCATATACTCAATACATACAACACACCAAACCCCTCGCGAACATCAACGAGGTCATCGAAAGATCTAAACACTGAGCACAGCAAACCAATCGTTGCCCCATTGCCTCTGACTCCAAGCCCTAGCCTCGAACCTATCCGTCCGTTCCATCCATCTACCCATCCAACCCCAACGCCAACCAAACCCTCACCCTCCCCCCCCACCACCCCCCAAAATAATCTCCTCCAACAACCCCTTCTCCCCACTCTCCCCCACCATCCTCCAAAACGCGCCCCTGTCCTCCAACAGCCGTCTCGGCGCCCCAAACTCCACCGCCCGCCCATCACTCATGACCAAAATCCTGTCAAAATCCGCAATGGTGCTCAGCCGATGCGCAATCACCAATAAAGTGCTGTCGCCAAATTCTTCGCGGATGCTGCGCTGGATCAGCGCGTCCGTGTGCATGTCGACGGCCGACGTGGCCTCGTCGAGGACCATGATCTTGGGCCGCGCGACGATGGCCCGCGCCAGGCAGAGGAGTTGCCGCTGGCCTTGCGAGAGGTTGAGGCCGCCTTCGGAGATGCGGGAGTGGAGGGAGTGGAAGATGTTCGTGTTGGAGTTTGCGGTGGCGGCGGCGGCGGCGGCGGCGTCGGTGACGGCCGAGGGGGTGGTGGTGCCGCTGGTGGACGCGCTCACGACAGCAGGGGTGGATCCCGAGCTGGGGATGAGGTGGACGCGCTCGAGGGCGTCGCGGAGCTCGACATCGGTGTGTTGGTCGAAAGCGTCGAGGTTGCTGCGGACGGTGCCGGAGAACAAGACGGGGTCTTGCGGGATGATGGCCAGTCGGCTGCGGAGATCGTGCAGTTTCATCGTCGAGATGTCGAGGCCGTCGATGCTGATGGAGCCCGAGCGCGCTTCGAGGAAGCGGAAGAGGGCGAGCGTGAGCGATGACTTTCCGGCGCCTGTTCGTCCCACGACACCGACACGCTGGTTCCTCTCGACTTTGAACGTCAAGCCTTTCAAGACGGGCGGTAGATCCGCTGCGTAGGCTGCAACTAGATTGTTGACTTCGAGACGGCCTTCGCTGGGCCACGCGGCGGGCGCATCGTTGCCGGATAGATCCTCGGTGGCTATACCGGAGTAATCTACGACCCGCTCGGTGGCGTTCATGTTCAGCTCCATGTTGGCATACTGCCGGAGCGTCCAAACGACGGCAGTGGTGTACTGAAGGGCAAATCCTAGAGCGAAGCCCGCAAGGGCAGCATCAATGTTTCTCGTCGATACTATGACGCTTGCCACCACAATTGCGAATATGGCGCCGACGATGTTGAGCCGGAACCCCATCCATCTGTTGAACAGCCATAGATACCAGTAAGTCCTCGCGTGATCATCAATCTTGGCAAACATCCTTTCGACGTAGGTTTCGGCTTTGTCGAATGCTCGAATTGTACCCAGACCGGTCAAGGCGGAGCCGAATTGTTCGAAGATGGGTGACTTGGCGTTACTCTCCAGTCTCTTCACTTCCCTGGCGCCTACCAAGTAGTGGGAAGCGAAATGTAAACAGATCAGCACTAGGACGACTGCGAAGAGTATCATGTATGGTGAGACAAATAAGCCAGCGATTATGATCCCCATGAGCTGCAGCACATTGTATAGCATGAAGCCCATATCCGCTGCCATTCGGGAATCGATGACATTAAAGTCAGTAGTGAACCGGTTAAGTACACGGCCGACAGGCACGGTATCAAGCCATCGGAGAGGTGCTCGTAGTACCGTATGTGTCAGTTTTTCGAAGAGAATGCGGGATGCTCTGATAGATCCGTAAAACACCCAGAGATAGCGCAAAGTTCCCAATGCGCATATCACAACCGACAGGCCTACATAGATGCCGAGATAAAACCAGAGATCGTCGTTCTCGTCCGCGACTGCCTGGGCCGAGGCAACATGCTGAAGGCTTGCGTGGCGATATGGAAGGTGTCGCGCCAACACCGACTCGGTACCGTAAGATCTGGTCCATAGACTTACCCACCATGACTGGACGAAGATGTCAGTACACTATGGACATCAAATATGAGAGATGCGTACCCTTCCAAGGACAAGAGCCATATAAGCTGTATAAGTCACGATGACTGAGATCCAAAACCAAGAACCACCACTAGTCTTGAAATACTCTTTGTAGACCCCCAGTTTTATCGACCCTGTTTCCCGCTGCTCTTCTTCCGTGAACTTCCTGGGAAGAGCGTTCGCCATTTTGTTCAATTCGCTGTCATCGACCTTGACGAACTGCTCGCTGCGCTTGTGAAGGAGATTCTGTACACCTTGTACGCCTTCGACCTGGAGGACTGCTTCCACTTCCATCTCTTCCTCCCCTTGCAGTTCATTCTCTCGCTTCAAGATGTCTGCTAGGCTTCCCGTGCGCTTCAGGTCCGTGACGAACCCCGCGTGCTCGACTGTACCTTCACCGAGATGTACACTATATGCCGTTTTTGGGAGACACAATGCGACATGGTGTGTCACCAGGATCCGAGTTCTTCCCTTGCCTAAATCACCAGTAAGAGCTTCGTCGAACAGATGACGCCCAACGTGTGCGTCCACGGCGCTGAAGATATCATCGAGGATCAATATACCGGCACGTGAGTATAAAGCACGTGCAAATGTTACTCTCCACCTTTGACCTCCGCTAAGGTTGATGCCATTGGCACCTATCTCTGTCGATTCGCCATCCGGCAGCATGTCAAGATCCTTTTCCAACGCACATGAGGAAAGAACCTTGTGATATCGTCTTCCATCGAACGGCAGCCCAAAGAGAATGTTATCTCTGATAGTCGCGTTCTCAATCCACGGGATTTGTGAAACGAAAGCAATAGCACTGGGAATGATCCAATCCTCGCGCGTCGCCTTGTAGTCATACCGATCGTGCAACGAAGGTGCTCTTGGTACCTTTACGGTGCCTTCCAGTACATCCGCCTCGCTGAGAATACTGGCCAATAGCAGACTCTTCCCCGAACCCGTCCTCCCAGATATAACGCTAAGCTGTTTATCGGGGAAAGCGAGACTAATATTCCGTAGAACGTATCTATCATCAGACTCTTCGCCATCATCAGCCGGCCAGGCTACTGTAGCGTTATCGAAAGATATAGTATCTCCCTGTGTCGTATTATCCACCCTTTCCGGAGTGTTGAGATATTCCTCGATGCGCTTGAGGCTGACCCATGCGTCCAGTGAGTCGGTAGTGAGCTCCGGGATAATCGCCAGCGTACTTTCAATCTGCCCGAAGACTGCTATGGTTGTAAAGGCCACAGATGGCGACAGGTCACCGTGTAGGATGGAGTAAACAGCTAGTGCTACCGCAGAGAGCATGACAGGACCAAGGATCCAGATGCAGATCAAGACCGTGTTCAGCTGAAAGACCCTCCACTGCGTCTTGAGCTCTTGATTTCGCATGCGTCCTATCCTGGTTTGCCATTGTTGTTCGAGTGCAGAGAACTTGATCTGACGAATACCCTGGAGTGCTTCCGTCACCACGGCCATCTTCTGATCCCTCACCTTCATGAGATTGCTCTGAGCAGCGGAGTACTTCCTGGAGCAGTATATATTGACTGGTGTTGAGAACAAAGTAACAGCTAGACCGGCCAGTAAGCTAGTCCACCCGATGAGCTTGACGAGAAAGATGATGGATATAATCAGTTTGCAAACTGCTCCGGGGAAGATGTAGTTGAAGGTGGTAAAGTCAGATACACGCTTGGCATCGACCCCGACGAGGTTGATGGTACTTTGCCGCGACTTCTGGACTTGATCGTCTTCATCGTCCTCAACGCCGATCATCTCGCCCCGAGGATTAGACAGTTGACTCAAAGCAGAGTTCTGCTCTCCAGAAGGTGATTTAGCCTTGCCAGTCCCTTTGACATCCTTCTTCCTCATAGCCTTCATGAATATCAGAGCCGACAGTTCTTGCCGTACAACAATGCCAATGTTCGCCCAGATGACCCAGAAAAGCCAGGACTCGAGCCAGGACTGAACAATCATCGCCAGGCCCAGCGCCGCAACCCATGCCCATGCCACTGTAGCAATCGGTCCGTCATTTTGACGTGCCTCTAGAAGCTTGAGAATATGGAACATGGCCAGCTGAGGCGCGAATTGGGCGACCGCCTGAATGATAACGAGCACCCATTGCTGGATGAAGGCGGCGGCATGCGCGAAATAAATCGATTTCCAGAGCCTGTCCCTCTTCTTCATTCGGTTGAAGTTCTTCTGGAGGTAGTCAGATCTTGTCAAGTGGTCCATGCAAGGCAGATCGTGCAGATCTAGACCCTTGTTGACCGCCGCATATTTGAGCAAAGAGTTGGCCCAGGTAAACGTGTACCGGCTGATGGCTGACACCGTGTATTGTCGGTCCACAAGATGTTCATCTTGGAGAACGTCGGGTCGACGAGGGAGAGACAAATGGAAGAAGAGAGTGAGTGTGGCTGTAAGTAACTCAAAGGATGTCAATACAATGTGCGCCGTGTACCGTCTAATCGAAGAAACTCTGTATCTGAACAACCCGTTTTCGACGCCGATTACAGTGATAAGAATTATACAAGAGACTGCACCGTACACGCCCACATTATAACGTCTGACCGACTGCCGCTCTATGGAGAGACTTATGGCTTGGACTGACAGTAAGACCTAACGAGGCCGTCAGTTGTATACAATGACAATGAAGTGAATACCCTCACCCATGCAGCAAAGGAAATCCAAGCCTCAACGGGCAACGAACCGTGCGGACGGACGGCCTCAAACACTGCCAACGCAAGTGAAACCAATAGACCGGCGGCGGTGGTCACTGCTACCAGCAGTCGTGGTAGCTTGTCGGAAAAGGCATTTTCAGTCTCCTCCGTCGCCGTCCCATCCTCATCCTCGTAAAACTCGGGAGTTTCACCGTCACCTTGACGCTCAGGGCGACTCGCACTTTTCAGTATTCGAGATATGCCCGGGTAACTGAGGAGAGCAATAACAGAGCAACCAACCCCGCCGGTGACCAGCGATGCGATTTCGGAAGGTGTCATGGCTGTGGGAGTTAATCAATTCCGGAGGGAGAGACACGAAGGTCCATGCCTGATTCTCGCTCAAGCATTGCACTTCACGTATAGTATTGTGAAATCGCCTTCACGGCGCATCGCATGTGTAGAAGAAAAGGCGAAAATTTCTAATGGGAGAGCACAAGCGCCAGTCCTTGCCAGTGAGATGTTTTTTTTGGGTAGCTCGGCCTGAGAGGCACAGTCTCGCGTGAGAGCTGAGGAATGTATCTGGGGTAGTGGCACCCGAACGGCCGATGACTCTACCACGAGAAGACATCGCGTTTGCGTGGCATCTTCTACAATGCTTCGTGCATTGATAGCTTACATTGACTTTGATATATTGTGACAGCTGCAGCGACGATCAGATCGTCCCGATCGAATTAGGACTTTCACCGCTTGCATTGCATAGTGAGATAAGCGACAGCCACATCAGATCTGCTTAGATTCTGCTTAGATTCTGCTTAGATTCTGCTAGGATCGAGGAATGCATCAGATATTATCGCCATGCCCTCCGCGAGAGGTGATGATTGGCTTTGCGGCTGCACCGGCACTGGCAACGAGCAGGCATTTTGAAATGGAAAGAGTGCCATGATAATGGCTCAACAGCGGGAGGTTGCTGGATACGGTAAAGCGCCAGCACCGGTGCATGTGGGCTGTCGAGGTGTTGAGGTGTTGAGGTCATCATTCTGTGGATGAAGCATTGAAGCTGTTCCTTGCCTCCTTGAGAGTACCTTTGCTCTTACGAAGAATCTGTAGACATGTACATGGAAGGGTGAAGGGGGAAGGAGGTTGGGCTTGGATCTTAGATCATTAAAATCGCTACTGGCGATGATGCTACCACCTACCTTAAGTGGCGACAGAAGCAAAGATGACTGGATAAGGTAAGTATCATCTCGTGGGCCATGTTCGTCTTCCCTGTCCTGCGTGATGATATTGCAATACGAAGTAATGAATGATACCCAACGTGACACGGCAGTGTACAGCTGTCAAGGGTATCTCAACTGCAACTTGCCGAGTCATGAGTATCTTACCCTAAAGCTTTGCGCCGGATCCCCACAGACATACTCGTAGTTTGCAGCCAGCGTTATTAGATGGCATGCATTTACGCCAACTTCAAATACGAATACCACCATCGTACGTGTACTGGGTTTCGTAATCACTCTTTTGGCAGAAGAAGATTTTTATAGACTCAAATTCTTATCGACATATAATCTACATAAATGACAGCTTCTCCGGGTACCCTGACCGACTCAATTGCTCCTGAACACTGCAATCGTATCCGGGAAGAGATTGATGTTGTCCGCATAGCTAGCAAGACTGACACCGTTGCGGTTGATCATGCTCGTCGCTCCGATCGTGTTCAGATTGTAGACGTCTACATCCCTGAGCGAGCCCTGAAGGTCGAAGATGGCACTTTGGCACGTCTCTCCAATGGTAGCGTTGGAGCAAGCAGTTTATTCTTTACATTAGCATTTGCAGCAACTTGTAGCTGAAGTATGGGACGTGGACGTACTTGTGCTGTTGTTGTCGAAGAAGGAGTAGAGACCGGCGCCGTAGACAAGGACGCTCTGTGAGTTGAGCACCCGGAGGCCCCAGCCATCGGCCGAGTTGGACCTCGTGCTGTTGCTCGTGCTGTTGCCCGTGCTGTTGCCCATGAGGTGGCGTTTTGAGAAGGTGGGATCGTTGAGGGCGGCTACAGCTGGGAAAGGCACTGTGGCGTTGGGATTTGGCTGGTAGTACCTATGTATTGATGGAGATTTAGCCCAGCCCCGCAATGTTCAACAATCACAAGATTGTAGGCTTATACGCACACTGTCTCGGTCTGAGTCTGGCCCATGAATATGTTCCGAGTATTGGCGAGCTGGTACTGGTATTTTGAATGATGCTCCACCGAGGTTCCAACACTGGACGTACATCATATCAGCACATGTTCAGTCCCAAACAAAAGAGACCACTTACAGCCAGATGGTTCCTGCCGCGCTCTCGACGTAAAGTCCTCTTCCGGTATAGATGGTGACCGGCGTGCTGTTTGCATCATCCAAGTCGTGATCAGCTGTCCACAGCCATACATTCTCCAAGTACAGATTCGAGGCGGACTTGGTGATATGCATCGACATGAAGGCAGCGATACAATTTGGGTTGATAGGAGCTGGCGGCGTCATGACCGTTGGGGTGGTCGGACATTGACCGACTTGCAGATTGGAGCCTGCAAAGCCACCAATGCGGGTATGCACATCCCACATGCCAGAAGGTGTACCAGAGGAAGCTAAGTTCCATTCGATGAGAATAGCGCCAGCCTGCGCGCCTTGAGTGCCGACGATCATATCCGACCACTCGACGGTGCCAGAATCTCCGGGAAGACCAACGAGAACGACCGGCCTTGGCGATCTTATGTTCGCAAAGAAGGCTCCGCTTGACATGATGACCGAGTAGCTTTCTCCGACAATTCTTGACTTTTGCGGAATGAAAAGCGTACGAGTGACCTTATAGGTTCCGGCATCGAAGAAAACGATCTTGCCAGTGAGGGCCGCGGTCGAAATAACGCGCTGCAAAGCGGCCGTGTCGTCAGTAACGCCGTCTCCTGCAGCTCCACCGCTAAGAGTACTAGAGAAGCGCGAGGCGGGTATGGCTGCGTATTGAGGTTTGGAACGCTCGTAGAACTTTCCTCCCTTCAACAGAGACCCAGGCTTGTCGAACGGAGGAATAGGACCTTGGATGTTGGTTGGACCATTTGGCGTGTAGGCGTGCCCTTGACCGTATGCAGCTATAGTCGTTGTGCCTCCTGCGAGATAGACACTTCCACTTGGTCCTTGGACGGCTACAGGGACGTTATTCAGCTGACCATTCTCGATAACCAAGCTTCCATGCGCCGGGGATTGAGAAGCTGGGTCATATGAAGTGTCAAAGCCAATCGGAGTGTTGCTGATAGAGCTGTCAAGAAACGTCACAGAGCCGACAGACTGCGAGGACATATTTACGGCAGTGCTGCAGTTGTTGATGGAGATTGATTTGAATGTCCACCCCCAGTCGAAAACGATGTTGATGGCAGTGACTACGTTGTTGAACGTGAGATTCCGCATCGTGAACTGCTGGTTTGCGAACAGAGCTCCCTGAAGTCCTCCGTAAAAGACGAGATCAGTCATGAAGCCACCGGAGCCTGTAAGCTGGTCAGAACATACTGATGACGACGATACTGGAAGGCCTTACCACTCTCAACGAAAAGTCCAGTGTGCTGCGTCCCTGACGCATCACTCATCTTGAAGATGATATTTTGCAGACTCGTCGCTTGCGAAGTCGGCCAGTGCATACCAGTTGCCGTCACGTTTGACGGAATGCTAGTCAGATCGAGGATCATATTCCTAACCTGGCGGTAGAATACATTGATGGCCGGATAGGCCAGAGCACCTCCTGCTTGATACTGATCACCATCAATAAGACCGAAGCCGGTGAAGCCGGGTGTCGCCTTCAGGACCGGAAGACTATTAGGGTTGCCGATTATTTGAGTGTAGTAGTACTGGATGAGAGAGGAGCTGACCAAATATGTCCCTGCCGGGAAGTAGACAACCGCTGGTGTAATCGTGGTAGATTTGCAACTGCCAGGGGCACATCGATTGCTGCTGTTGATAGCTTGGTTGATAGCTGCAGTGTCATCCGTTATACCGTCACCTGGCCTTTGTTCTCACGTTAATTTACAACTTCATGGGAATGTACTGCTCACCCATTGCGCCGAAGTCTTTCACATTGCGGAAGACTCGATATCCCTTGTCTGGATTGAATGCTGAGATGCCCTGGTGCTCGATATCCTCCATCCAGTACGAAGCCGTGGTTGGCGTCGCAGGGACGGACGGTCTACACCTCGTTGCAGATGTCGGTACCAGTGGGACCATAGCAAGCCGTGAAAGGAGCGGATCCGCTCAAAATTGAATGTCCCGCAGACGCATTGAAGGGGATATAGACCCCGGCCCTTGATCTGAGGACGCCATGAGTGGCAACAGCAGAGCTTGCGGCGGCGAGTAGAAGGAGGGCGCT
>JAABVA010006343.1_pt1 | contig 10494 bp, 16 predicted proteins | sample 5560331 | NCBI WGS metagenome assembly JAABVA01 (sample SAMN12812661, study PRJNA571458) | rock metagenome | isolation source: Antarctica rocks | place: Antarctica: Victoria Land, Mt New Zealand sud | collected 2016-01-07 | reverse complement strand
CGACTTTCCGCGTCGCCTGTCATCGCAAGATGGCAGGCAAATGGCTGGGACGAGCCGTGTAAATCGAGAGGTTTACGCACGGTTCTGTGGGCGGCTGGAGGTGAAATTCCTCCGGCCGACCCGGCGGACCTGATGCTGGCGGACTGCCCACTGGTGGAGGCCAAGTGCTGAGCCACCTGTTGGCAAGCCTCCATTAGCCTCTATGCGGCGTGCAGCAGTGTCCGCAGCTCCGCTCGCCGTTGCACGAGATCGTCCAGGCTGTAACGGTCGAGCACGGCCAGGAATGCCTGCTGCGCCTCGAAGAGTGCGCCACGCAAGCCGCAAGCCGGCACGATCGCGCAGGGTGCGTGCATCGGCTCGAAGCAAGGCACGAGCGCCATGTCCGGTTCGGTGCGCCTGACGACGTCGCCCAGGCCGATCTCCCCGGCGGGCCGGGCCAGGCGCAATCCGCCGCCTTTGCCGCGCACGGTTCCCACATAGCCGGCCAGCCCGAGCTGGTGAGCGATCTTGGTCAGGTGGGCTTTGGAAATGCCGTAGGCGCCAGCGACCTCGCCGATGGTGGCCAGGCCGTCGCCTTTCACGGCGAGGTACATCAGCATGCGCAGCGAGTAGTCGGTGTAGACGGTCAGGCGCACGGCGGCTCCGCTCCCGGGGCGATGCTGCCCTGTCCTGAAACATATACGCTCGATGTTGCTTTATGGCACGCGCCTTGTAATATGTATGGAGGATAAATGTTATGGCGCGTCGATGACGGAGGATGGGCGATGATCGGCAATGCGGCTCTCCAGGTGTTCCTGTTGCCCGGCAACCTGGTGTGCAACGCGCTTGGCGCGCGCGAGAACGACGACCGCGCCATGATCCGCTCGCTGATCAACATGCTGGTCTGGAACCCGGTCGTTGTTCTCGACGTGGTGCTGTGGTGAGCGAGGCGACGTCAGGTCCCGGCGGTGACGGCATCACGGAGGAGGCGATCCGTCGCTTGGTGGACCGCTTCTATGCCCGGGCGCGCCGCGACGAGCTGCTCGGGCCGGTGTTCGCCCATGCGGTCGGCGAGGGCAACGAGGTCTGGACTGCGCACCGCGCGCGCATCGCCGATTTCTGGTCCTCGGTCATGCTGACAAGCGGACGCTACCACGGTGACCCGTTCTCGGTGCATCTGCGCCTGCCGGGGCTGAACCCGGTGATGTTCGACCGCTGGCTCGCGCTCTTCGGCGAGACCTGCGCCGAGGTGTTTAAGCCCGACGTGGCCGATGCCTTCTGCGAACGTGCCGAGCGCATCGCGCGCAGCCTGCGCATGGGTCTGTTCGAGCGGTTGCCAACGCGCAGGCGGGCTATCAGCCCGGAGGAGACGCGCCCATGACCTATGTGGTCACCGAGAACTGCATCAAGTGCAAGTACATGGACTGCGTCGAGGTGTGTCCGGTGGACTGCTTCTATGTCGGCGAGAACATGCTGGTGATCCATCCTGACGAGTGCATCGACTGCGGCGTCTGCGAGCCGGAGTGCCCGGCCGAGGCCATCGTGCCGGACAGCGACGACCGCGCGGGTGCCTGGCTGGAGCGCAACACCATTTTCGCCAAGCAGTGGCCCAACATCACCCGCCAGGGCGAGGCGCCAGCCGACGCGGACGAGTGGAAGGACAAGCCCGGCAAGGAAGCACTGTTCTCCCCCGAGCCGGGCGCGTGACATGATCTGAAGCTGGATTAAGGGAGGAACCCATGACAGACACGATGTATCCACCAGCAACCCGCGAGATCGCGCAGCAGCGGCGCGACCTCGCGCCCGAAACGCAGGCCGCCTTCGACGCTTTCAGCCGCAAGGTGTTCGCCGAGGGTGCGCTCTCCGCGAAGATGAAGCAGGTCGTCGCAGTGGCCGTGGCGCACGTGACCCAGTGCCCCTATTGCATCAAGGGGCACACCAAGGCGGCCCTGCGCTCCGGCGCCACGCGCGAGGAACTGATGGAGGCGATCTGGGTGGCGGCCGAGATGCGGGCGGGCGGTGCTTACGCGCACTCTGCGCTGGCGATTGCCACTTTCGAGGAGGAGGAGGCGAAGCAGAAGGGGCCGGCCAACAGATGAGCGAAGTCGGGGCCAAGCTCGCCATGGTGAAACAGGGCAAGCGGGTGACACTGCGGTCTGATGCAGGAAACACGGAGCACAGCGACGCGACCGTGCTGCAGGCTTCTGCGAGCGAGGTTGAATCCATGGGTGATGACCAAGAGGGCAGCCGAGATGGGTGAAAGCAACAGCGGAGCGGTGTCAGCCCCGAAGACGGAGCCGAAGGACAGGCTGCCAGGTACCAGGGAATGCAGCTCGCCGCCTTGTATGCTGCACGAGCTCGACCCCGCGTTCGTGGAGCACTCTGAACAGCCGAGCCCGCCTGCTCGGCTGCCAACCGCAAGTACCGCGCAGGACTGGGAGGAGGTCCGTCTCTGGCGCAAGGCCAAGCGGGCAGTGCTGATCGAGCGGCGGCTGGCCATGCCGGCAGGGGAGCGGACCTCGCGCAGTGAGGCGATCACGGCGGCACTGGCCCAGGCCTTGCCATCCTGCCACGGCGCGCTGATCGGCTTTTACTGGCCGTTCAAAGGCGAGTACGACCCGCGGGACCTGGTTCGGTCCCTGCATGCCAGGGGAGTGCGGCTGGCCTTGCCGATGATCGCCGAGAAAGCCAAGCCTCTTGCCTTCCGCGAGTGGTGGCCCGGCATCCCGATGACCCACGGCGTCTGGAACATTCCTGTCCCTGAAGCAGGTGAGCCGGTCGTACCCGATGTCCTGCTCGTGCCGGTGGTCGGCTTCGACAGGCAGGGATACCGCCTCGGCTATGGCGGTGGATACTACGACCGCACGCTGGCCTCGCTGCCAGCCAGGCCACAAGCGATCGGTGTCGGGTTCGAGCTGTCGCAGATTGCCACGATCCACCCGCAGCCCCACGACATTGCGATGGATTTGATCGTGACCGAGCGTCGGACCGCATAGAACCGGAATCAGTCGGAACTCAACCTGCCCAGCCAGACATGTGCCCCGAGCCGCCATAGCGGCTCCGTGAAAAGCACGTCCGATCCTTTGTTTGTCCAAGGGCGCCCAGGCGTCCGTCTCCAATCTGCTTTGAGTGAGATCACGTTATGAACCCGCATACGGCGAGCCACATCCATGGCGCGAAGCGCGAGTCCGTGCGCCCTCTCGACAGGCGCCGTGCCCGGAGAACCGGACTTCTCGGCGCCGGAGCAGGCGTCGTCGCCCTGGCGCTCTCGTCCCTGCCTGCGCAAGCGCACGTGAAGTGGTTCGCGCCTTACATCGTCGGGGCTCCGCCCGCGCCGATCAGCGTGACCCTCGCCGATCCGTGGTTCTGGACCGGCATCGCATTCGTCCTCGTCTTCTTCGTCGCAACGCGTGCCGTTGAACGCTCAAGCCACGGTGAAGCGATCCTCGCTGGCCTGGATCGCATCACCAACCCTCTATGGCAGCGCCTCGACGACTTCGTCCGCGTGATGATCGGCGCCTTCTTCGTGGCCATTTTCGCGGTCGGCGGCGTCTACCTGACGCCCGACCTCAAGACTCCGGCCGAGTGGGTGTCGTGGGCTCAGCTCCTGATCGCCGCGGGCATCTTCTCGCGCCGCACGATGCCGCTCTCGGCCGCCGGGATCATCGGCCTGTGGCTCCTTGCGCTGCGCGACTACGACCTTTTTCACCTCCTCGACTACCTGGCGCTCGGGATCGGGGTGGCGGGCTACCTCGTGCTGGAAGCCTCGTCGAACCCGGAATGGCGCAAGCACCGCTTCGAGGTGCTGCGCTGGGGCGTGGCCATCGCGTTGATGTGGTCGAGCCTTGAGAAGTTTGCCTATCCCGACTGGTTCTATCCGCTTGTCGAGGAGAAGCCTTTCCTCACCTTCGGCATGCCCCGGGACGTGTTCATCCCCATGGCGGGCGTTGCAGAGTTCACGATGGGGTTCGGCCTGATCTGGACGCCGCTCGTTCGCAGGCTCTCGGCCATCGCCCTGTTCGTCATATTCAACGCGGCAGTCTATCCGTTCGGCCGCATCGACATGATCGGCCATGCCTTGATCATGGCGATCATCGTCGCCATCGCCGCCGACCACACCCGGGAGGTCTACTTCCTGCCCGCGGTGAAGCGCTCGCTGGCCGGGGTGCCAGCCGGCCTGGCATCGGCGCTTGTCGTCTTCGTCACGGGGTACTGGGGTTTCCACATCGCGGTCTATGGTCCGGAGGGCCGCATCGGCCAGCCCACCGGAGAGATCGCAACCCATTCCCATAGCCCCGAGCACCCCCATGGCCCGCAGGCGCCGGGAGGTATCGGCGCCCCCCCGGATCGCCCGCCCTACCCGGTCCCGACCGGCCGGCCAGAAGCCAACCGAAAGGCCGAATGATGTCCACGATACCGCTCCACCTCCCCTTTGGCCTCGAAGCCTATTCGCGCTCTCCAGACTTCACGCCCGACACGCTGCCTGCAAAGTTTCGCGAGTTCCACACGACAAAGGCCGGCGTGTGGGGGGTGATCCACGTGATCGAGGGCGCCCTCCGATACCGTCTGGAGGCCCCGCATGTGGGCGAGGTGGTGGCGGCGGCTGGAGAGACCATCGTCATCGAGCCTGCCGTGCGACACCGCGTCGAGTTCGTCGAGGCCGGCCGTTTCTGCGTGGAGTTCTTCCGCTCGGCTAAAGAAGCGCCGCCAGGTGCTGCCGAGAATGGGACGGGTTAGGTGCTGCCCAACCCGCCCTCCGGTCGTTCCGGAAGCAACCCTGTGACTGAGGCTCCATGTCCACGGGTTCGCGTCGAGACAGCGTCCGATCCGTCGGACGAAGCGATCGCGGAACGCGCGTTGCAGGCGCTGTTCCAGGGTACGCTTGTGCTACGCGAGCGGATCAGGATGGCTGTGACAGGCGGGCACGTCACGCTGAGCGGCACCGTCGCATCGGACTTTGAGCGAACTGAAGCGGAGCGCACAGTGTCCGAGCTCGACGGCGTGGCAGGCGTGACAAACCTGGTGGCGGTGCAGCCGGAAGAATGGACCGCTTCCTCGTTTCGCGGGCCGGCCGCCGCTTACGGCCGTGATGGGGAGAGCGGCGACATCCCAGGACGGATCGAGGCGTTGTTCGAGCGCGACATCGAGATCGGCGGCACCGAAATCAGGATCACGGCTCAAGGCGGCGAGGTTGTCCTGACTGGGTTTGTCCGAAGCTGGCGGGAGCGCGACCTGGCCGAGCGGGTTGCCTGGTCGGCCCCCGGGGTGAGGCAGGTCGAGGACCGCCTCGTGGTTCGGCCGCCGGCAGGCGCATGAACGGCACACGCAGCGTGCCGTCCGAGCCGATCTCAAGCCTCGCGCCCATGCCCTGTTCTGCTCTCATACCGAGCGGCAGCATCCCGATTGCCTCGCACATTTCGAGGATGTCATGCCATGTCAGAACATACGCCTGAGCCTTCGATGAACGCTCCGGAGGAGAGAACAACGCCGGCCGGGAGCAAGGCGGCCATCCCGAGGTGGCCGATGCTGAGTTCGTCGCTCTGCACACGCGCGTGATAGCGTTGGAGAACCTGGTAATCGCCATCCTTGCCCTGGCATCCGAGCGCCAACTGGAGGTGGCGCGTGAGATGGCAGCCTACATCTCCCCCAGACCGGGTTTCACGGCCCATCGGCTCACAACCCATGCGGCGGCCCACATGGTGGACCTCGTCGAACGGTCTTCCCGTTTTCGCAACGAGACACCTTCCTGACCAAGCTAGGCCTGTATTCGCTGCACTGGACATGAGCAAACGCAACTTGGTCGGCACTGGCACCGCGCGACGCTTGAACGGTACTCGACAAGGCGTTCGGGCCATTGTGCGTGTGTCCCGACTTAGGGGTCTCCTGACCGTTTGCTCAAAACTGCACGCTAAGCCACTCTGACCGCTCGGCCGGCGTTTCCACGTTTGTCCGTTTCGCTTCGCTAGGCTCAGGACCTATTAAATGGCTTGCGGGGATGGCGATCGGGTGATCAATGGCAGCGCGAGGAGGCGTTGCTATGAGTGCGGAATCGCGACGTGGTGACCGCCAATCGCAAATCGTGAAGCTCACCGACACGACCTCACCGTACGCTACGCCAACATCGTATGAAGGCGATCACAACGGGGACCACGCCGAGCGCACACAAGGCGAACCATCCGCCCAGTGACCAGCAGACGCCGACGAAAACCGACATTACCGCGCCCCCGGAAAACATGGCGACCTGGTAGACCGCGTTCAGACGTGTCCGAATTCCGGCGTCGAGACCATAGAGGATGGTACGGTTCGAGATGTCCACGATGGTCACGCTGATGTCCAGGACGATGAGCCCCACCGCCATCCCGACCAGATGTCCCTTGAAGACCGCCAACAGTACCCACGCGATCACCATCCCCGCGAGCGCCGCACGCCGGGTAGCGTGCGGTCCGGATCGATCGACTGCTCGCCCAAACATTGGTGCGGCACTTGCTGCGGCCGCTGCGACGAGCGCGACCAGGCCGATAGCCTGCGGTGTCCAGCCGAACGCCGGGCTTTGCAGATAGAGTGTCACTCCCAGCCAGAACACAATGAACGAACCGTAGCTGAGAGTTACGCACAGTGCGGCGATGCGGAGTTCAGGAACAGTGCGAAGCAAATGCACCAGGGAGCCAATAAGGTCTCGATAAGGTACTCTGCCTGAAGAAGGCGTCGCTGATCCAGGCCTAACAATGCGAATGAGGAAGACCAGCTCTATGGTCATCATGACAGCAGCGATCCAATAAACCGCACGCCAGCCGAAATGCGTCCCGATAATGCCTGATGCGGTCCGAGCGAGCAGGATTCCAACGATGATGCCACGCGTCAGCATCCCCGTAACATGGCCGAGCCGCGAAGCCGGCACATGCAGGCTGGCATAGGGCGGCAGGATGTAGGGTGTGATGCCGAACAAACCGATCAACAGGGATGCCGCCGCGACAGTAAGGGCCGAACCGCTCGTGGCGAATAGGACCAGCGCTGCGATCTGGATCGGGATGACCGTTAGGAGCAGCCTGCGCGCCGAGATGATGTCTCCGAGAGGCAACAGGAATGCCAGCCCGCACGCCAGACCGATCTGGCTCAGGGCAGGCAGGACCCCAGCGAGGCCACTGGAGATGGAAAGCGCCTCGCCCACTTCAACGAGCAGCGGCTGAATGTAGTAAGCGTTCGCCACGGCGACCGCCGAGGCGACCGCCAGCAGGCCGACAGCGCGATTGCTGAGGACTGTCGCGCTCTTCACTTGCAAGCCCGTTCTTTGGTTACCGCCATCAAAGATTTTTGCTCTGGAGCCAGGTGCGGATGGCCTGGATGTGTTCTGCCTTGCGTTCCAGCGGCAGCCAATGTCCGGCGGGCATACTCGTCACAGTAAGGTCTGCGCAGGCCGCGCGCATCGGGTCGCCTTGGCGATTTCCGATGATGCTGCAGATCCCATCCCAGTCGCCGTTGACGAACAGCACCGGCTGCGACAGGCGGCCGCCATTGGGCGCCTTGCGAGCGTAGGCGATGTTGGCGTCATCGTTCAGGTACCACGCGCAGGGGGGGCGGAAGCCGTGAGCCTTAAACGCCTGTACCAGCACGTCGAAGTCCGCCGGCGGCCAGAGAGCCGGGTCAGGTTGAGTCGGCGGGGCGCGGTGCGCGGCGCCGAAGCGCCCTCCGTTGCGCGTGACCACCGCATTCGGCGAAACCTTGCCGACGGCGGCGGGGCTGCCTGGTCGAAAGACCGACGCCAGCGTTGCTGCCTGGTCTGCATCGAGGTCGGCGACTGCCGCCTTGAAGTGCGTCGTGTAGTAGCGGTAGTAGTCCCATTGGCCATCCGGATACTGGTCAGCCGGATAAATCGTTCGGTCGACCAGCGGAACGAGCGTGGGCAGGGCGTTCGCGTCGGGAAAATACGCCAACGAGGTCAGCACGACGCCACGGCTGCGCTTGGGCTCATGCGCGGCCAACTCACCGGCCACAACACTGCCCCAGTCGTGGCCAACCCAGATCGCAGGCTTGCCGCCAAGGTGGTCATGGAGCTCCGCCATGTCTGCCACGACTTCCTTAATGGTGTAGGCGTCGTTGGCTGCAGGCGCGAAAGAGCCGCCGTAGCCGCGCAGATCAGGAGCGACGCAGTGCCAACCGTCGGCGGCGAACGCGTCCATCTGGGCGCGCCACATCAAACTGATGCTCGGCCAGCCGTGGAGGAAGATCATCAACGGTCCGTCGGCCGGCCCGCACTCGATGTAGTGCGTTGTCTGACGAGGCGTGCTGAAAGTGCGCGAGACCAGCGTGGAGGAGGGCATTCCCCATGCTTCGCCCGACAGGGCGGCTGCGCCCATCCCGAGGAGGATGGAACGTCGGTTGGAATGCTCGATCGGGATCGGACCTTCGACGGGATGGTGTTGGATCGTGGGCATTCGCAACCGTACGCCGATCGGATGCTTGCTATTAGCTCAACAATCGCGCATGGAGTCTGAAGCAAAACTTCAGAGTGGATAATTGCGACAGAAAAATGTCCTCGAAGGCGTGGCCGTGTTTGTCGCTGTGGCCGAAGCTGGCAGCTTTTCCGAAGCAGCGAGGCGTCTCGGCATCTCGCCATCCGCGGCCAGCCAGGCGATCCGAAGTCTCGAGGAGCGGCTCGGTACGCCGCTTTTGCGCCGCTCGACCCGCAGTTTGAGTTTGACGGACGTAGGCACCGACTATCTCCTCGCGGCAGCCCCTGCCCTGTCGCAATTGAGGCGAGCCGCGGAAGAGGCAGCGGGGCGGGGCGGACGGCCAGCCGGCCCTTTGCGCCTCACCATGCCGCGCGCGCCCTTCGACCTGCTCATTGCTGCAGCACTGGCGGCTTTCCAAGACACCTATCCTGACGTGGATCTCGAGATCGCGGTTGAAGCGCGCATGATTGACATCGTCAGGCAGGGCTTCGACGCAGGATTGCGCTATGGTGATTTCCTCGAGAAGGACATGGTGGCCGTTCCAGTCGCGCCCAGGTCAGAAGCGGTTCTCGTCGCTTCACCTGCCTACCTTCATGCTCGATCGACGCCGAACATCCCAAGCGATCTGCTCAATCACCGCGCTGTGGTGTGCCGCAGTCAGATCACCGGCTTGATCAAGCCATGGATCCTGCAGTCCGCCGGCGAGACCGTACAGATCGCCCCGCCAGCGGCAACGATCGTTCACGATCTCGCCTCCCAGATCGAGCTGACTGTGAGGGGTCTAGGAATTGTCAGCGCGCCGGCTGCGAGCGTGTCCGACCTCCTCGACGCTGGAAAGTTGTCACGGGTCCTGCCCACATGGTCTTCCCCGCTGGAGGCGCTTTACCTCTACTTTCCGAGCCGTCGTCACCAATCAGCGGCATTGCGCGCGTTCGTCGCGTTTCTGAAGGGCCGCTCCTATCTTCCCTCCACCTGTGTGATGGGCAGGTTAGAAACGTAGATGTGCAGGATGAAACCCCATCGCGGCCGGCATCAAATTCGCGACTCGTGCTCAATCTGATCAGCCTAGTGAAGACTAGTACGGAATCCATGCTAGTCGTGGCAGAGGACGCATCCGTAACTGTGCTGATAGATGTCGTGGATCGGGCAAACGGTCCAATGCTCTGGCTTGCCGCCGTATGACCAGACATCTGCATTATTCTGGGACGCATCTGCGATGGCAAACACCTCGATCAGCGTGCGGAACTGATCAAGGCGGGGCTGAAGCCACGCTTCGGAAGGAGCGAACCCAAGCCTGTTCCATCCTGTCCTCGCCTTGGCCGCCACGATGACATCGAGGATAAGGGCGCGGTCGTCATCGAACGATGCACTCGCCCACGGGAGCTGGCTGAGGTCGAAGCCGACCATGCCAAGCCCAAAAACGTCTTGGTCGTGTGAGGATATCCAAGCCGTGAACTCACGCTGCTTGTCCGACTTGGCCAGCGCGGAGACGGCAAGCGCGAGAACGCCAATGAAGGTGACGGTATTGAGATTGCTCAGCTGGATCATGGGAAGATCAGGCCGTGCACGGTAGGTAAAAAGGTTTGCCATGCTGGTCTTTCAGGTCAGGTCAGGGCAGCGTCACCCTGTGTGCCGCCACAATCCGCGACACGGTTGGCTGGCTGATGTTGTAGAGCCGGGCCATCTCGGCGCCGCTCTTGCGGCCGGTGATGACGCTTTCGGCGATCTCGCGCCGCTTGGCGGCATCCAGCTTCTTGCGTCGCCCACCCACACGGCCCTCGGCCCGCGCGGCGGCGAGGCCGGCGGAGGTCCGTTCGCGGATCATGGCGCGCTCGAACTCGGCAAAGCTGCCGACCATCTGCATCATCATGCGCCCAGCAGGCGTCGTGGTGTCGATACTCTCGGTCACTGACCGGAAGCCCGCGCCGGCCTCGGCGATGGGACTGCCTGGAGATTGGGGGTGTCAGGCCGCAATCGCTACTTGCGAGCATAGATCGTTAGCAGGCTGGAATCGTTGCCCGAAGCCCGAACCTAGTGTGCCATTGTAGACCGCGCAGCGGACCTG
>JAABVA010006341.1_pt1 | contig 10495 bp, 9 predicted proteins | sample 5560331 | NCBI WGS metagenome assembly JAABVA01 (sample SAMN12812661, study PRJNA571458) | rock metagenome | isolation source: Antarctica rocks | place: Antarctica: Victoria Land, Mt New Zealand sud | collected 2016-01-07 | reverse complement strand
CAGATGACAAACTCTAATAATATCATGAATATAACAGTGAAGTAAATGTTCTAACAGTTCATTCTAACATATATCTACTTATCATTAGTAGCTACACAATTCCAGATTTAGAAGAACATATCTTGAAGCTTGAATTCTTCAGTGCAATTAAAGATCTTAAGATCTCAGAGAAAATGCACATCTTTTTTTCTGATGATGAGAATTCTGTCATGACACTGAGCACAGAGAGTGATGATGAATTCTGAATCATAAAGTTAGATTTAGATGAACACAAATATTCTGATGAACTCATAATTAAAGTAAGAGAATTTTAACAGTTATTTTTAACATATTAATGACTATTATAGATGGTCAAGCTCAAGAAATTTGTCATTGTTATCTCATCAGAAGAGAGTTTGTGTGTGAAGAAAGATGCTGATGAAGAAGAGAAAGATGTAGTTAAAGATATTGATGAGAAAGAAGTTGTGAAGAAGAATCTTAATAAGAAGAAAGTTGTGATTGAAGAGAATGTTGTGATTGAAGAGATGACTGAGAAAGAAGTTATGAAGAATGATGTTATTGAAGAGAAAGTTGTGATTAAAGATGTTGCTGAGAGCAAAACTAAGAAGAAAGATGTCAGTGAGAAGAATGCTGCAGTTAATGAGACAGTGATGAAGATAAGAGAATTTTAACAGATAATTTTAACATGTTTATGTCAATCATAGACTTCTAAAGATGTAAAGAATAATCTAAGAGAAATCTCTGAAGAGTTAAATTCTATAATATGATTTTTATCAGCATTACACACATCATGATTCAAGAAACAGATTGTTGACAGAACAAAGCTCACAAAAGTAATTATATTGTCTTAAGTAAGAGCTGAAAGACTCTGAAACAGTTGAAAGAGAGAAGCAGTCAGTGATGTTTTGATTTGTTGCATAAATCATAAATAAATAAATGATTTTGCTTTCTCTTTCTGTATAAAGATTAGCTCTCACTATCTAATTCTTTTAATGCACTTTGAAAATGATTACATTCAATAATATCTAGACTGAAGAAGACAAGAAGATTGCATATCAGAAAAGTCTGTTAAAAACATTGATTCTTAACTTTATTTTTCTAATTACAATGATGAGTATTATGTGTTAAATGTGTTTGAATGCATTGCAATATTGTAGAAGTAAAGATGATCTACAACATTTATAGATTACACAGTACAGCTTTTGAATATATTTATAGCAAAGTCATCAACATAACTTCTGTCTCATCTTCTGATTTCTTCTTGAAGAAGAGCAGCAAATATATGAGATAAATGAGACAATTATTGTAACAATCAAATTATATCACTTTTTTTAACTCAACTGAGAGTAGCTCACTCAGTAATCAAATTAAGAGTTCTTCTCAATCAATGAATATCTAAAATGAAGACAGAGCCCTTTGTAGTCATTGCACATTAGAAAAACACATTAAAAACATTAAATAACAATTGTGTTTGATTCTTAACTTCTGACTATGAAGTATGTTTATGTCTTTGAATGCATCACAATTCTGTAAACACATCACATACACTTTACAGAGTAATTCTTAAAGCTTTGTGTTTCTATAGCTTAATTATTTACATGATTTTCAGTCAGTCATCATCATCTACACTTTATAATGATGTCATCAATTTTCAAACAGAATCTTTAAGTACTTCAATTAAACTATCTTTAAAATCTTCTTCAAGCTTAAAATTCATTGACTTTTGAAGACATCTAGTTCAATATTTAGAACATGATGACTCAGTTAGAAAGAATGAGCTGCAGAGTGAATTTAAAGAGTGATGAATTTTGACTAACTATGAACAAAAGAACATTAATGACAGTCAATCTAGTACTGACAAATTTAATTGAAAACACTGTATTGTGCAATGAGATGATCATCTTCATGTCAGTAATGAGTGACAAGAGTATTTAAAGACAGCACATCAATATATTGATGTATCTTACTTAATCTGCTGTCATTGTGATGAGAATATAGTTCATTCAACATCAATTAACAGTGATATAAATTCTCTTTAAAATCATAAATCAATTAAGAACTGTTCAGCTATCATTATAAACATCTACTTAAGCATAAATATTTGATTCACTTTCAAAAACATTGATTTCTGCTTTTTTAACATGTGTTTCTAACACATATCTCTGACATAGCACAGCAGACAAAACTTGACAAGAAATCAGCAAACAAGTATTTCAGTGCTGAAAACTTCATTAAATAACTTTTAAACAGCTTTTTCTCTTTAAATCTTTCTTTTCAAGCACTTAAGAACTCTGAATTCCAAAAACTCATTTAAATGCTGCAGTTAGGTACATTGATGCCTGATAGACATCAATTTGACAATTTAGTAAAGATGCAACATCAAAACATTTAAGAAACACTTCTTACTGAGTTTAAGCAAACTATTAAAATCTTAATTACACTTAACAACCAAATCAGTCTCAGTTATCTGATCTTTATGAGTGTTATCACTTACTTTATTGATAAGAACTGAAACTATCAGAAAATTCTTCTTGTCTTTCAATTTCTTTACAGTCAACATACTGATCAATTAATGACTGCAGAGATCTTTACAATTCTTTAAGAATATAAGCTGAAGAAGCATCTTCTTGCAGTGACTACAGACAACTGCAGCAACAATGAATTTATATAGAGAGCTTTGAGTGAGCTTTTAGAAAGAAAAGATATCATATGATAGACTGCAGTTAATGTCATTTCTTGCTTTGCACATGTCATTCAGCTAGCTGTCAAGAATCTACTTGACTTGTTAAAGACATTGACAGTCAATAAGTTAATTACTTTATTATTTAACAAGAATAATTTAACACAAATCATTAAGAAAATCACTCTGTCTAACACTCTGTTCAAAATATATTATTATCTTGTTTCTAACAGATAGTTCTAACAGATATGACTAACACATTCTTAAATATCTAGATTTGACAGCTTGCTATTGCTACAAATTTCTCTTCACAGCAATACAAAATGTTTAAGAGAATTCAGTACTTCATTCATTCACATTCTGCCCTGACACTTATACAGAATGTCAGAACACAATGAAATTCTATTTATAACATGATGCAAAGAATCTATCAACTTTGCAATGATATATGTGCCTGAATCAGTCAAGAGTGTGACAGAATCACAAAATTAAGCAAGAAGCTTGAAACTTTATGTGTATCTGAGCAGAAGTGACAGCAAGTCACATATATAATGATGCTTCTTCAACTCTTTAAGAAGTACATGAAGTCAATGAATTAAACACATGATTCAATTATGCACAAAACATTTCTTGTATACATTAATCTTTTTGATCATCTGAAGAATCAGAATAACATAAAGAGATTAGACTCAATCTTAAAGTGAATAGTGAAGCTGAAGATAGCTATTGAGAAAGCATTAACTAAGATGAAGAAATATTATGTGTAAACAGAAGATGAGAATGACTTATTATATAACATTGTCATCATTCTTGACTCTATACAGAAACTTTCACTGTATTAGATACATTTTCTACTGATCTTTCTAATGTGTATTTTTAATATGCATCACTAATTGCTGAGGTGTACAGTCAGCTAAATGAGGTCAGACATATTATGCACAGTATTGAATTGAGTTTCAGACTTATTATAAAGATCATTATTGTTTACATAAGAATGCTTTGTTGCATGATTGTATCTGAAATTCAACATTATCTGTTATCAAATCATTCATAAACCTCATCACAAAAGCACAGCAATTCAAGATTCAACTTAATGACATCATAATTATTGATTTGAAAGTCAATTAATACTTAGATTCTTCACTGTACTCAGTTAATGAGAATGATCTTGACATTCTAAAATACTGAAAATTACAGATCATAATCTTTTCAGCATTAGTTGCAATGATTAAGAATGTTCTTATTATATTTATTGCTGATGTTGAGGTTGAATAACTGTTCAATCTTGCTTGAGATATCATTATTTATTGAAGAGATTGACTAAATAAAGTCATCATTGAGATCATTATGATGATTAAGTTCAATTTACTTCAACATTAGAAACTGAATTATCTCATAACTGAAAGAAAGAACATCACAGAAAACTTGTTTTTAGATGAAGTTAATATAGACATGAAGCATCTATCTTATGTATTTATCTTGAATTGCAACTCTTCTAACATTGCAGATAACAGCCTAACTGATACTTTGAATTAAATCACTTATGATATTCTGAAGTGCAACTCTCACAATACTTCAGATGATGACTCTGATGATCTGAACAAAGATATGAGACTTAATATCTATGAAGACAGCTGACTGATGTATATACATTAGAATTTCTCATTAAAAGATTAAAATGCTGCAACTCAGATAAATTAGTCAATATCACAGCATCTTCACAATCAACTACATTATCAATCTTCTCAGCTCATTCTGAAAAGAGAGTCAGAAGAGATTTGCTTAATAATTATGTTAATGAATGCAAAAAATTTATGAGACTACAATCTGTTTAGAACACAATGTCAACTTCTCTGTTTTCAAGAAAAATACATTGTGCATCAGAAAGAACATTTGCATTTGAAGGACAGAAAGAAAGAAGAGAATGAAAAGAGATAAGTAATGAGTAAATTTATATGAGAGTAATCTGACAGTGAATAATGCTAACTCTCAACAGTGAATATTAAATTAACTTTAATTACATCATCTTTATTTACATCACTTCTTCTTCATGCTTCACTATTTCATCATTCACCACATCACTCAATCACACAGTCAGGAACCTTTAATCTCTGATGAAATCATACAGTCAGAAATCTTCAATCTTCAGTGAAATTACACAGTTAAGAGTCTTCAATCTTCAGTGAAATCACACAGTCAGAGATCTTCAATCTCTGATGAAATCACATAGTTGAGGACCTTCAACCTCTAATGAAATCACATGATTGAGAGCTCTCAACCTTTAATGAAATCACACAGTCAGAAGCTCTTGATCTTTGGTGAAATCACACAGTTAAGAGTTCTTGACCTTCAATGAAATCACATAGTTGAGAGCTCTCAACCTCAGATGAAATCACACAGTCAGAAGCTCTCAATCTCTGTTGACAAAGCAATGTCTGATATCATTTCATTGACAAAGTGATGTCTGACATTACTCTGTCAACAGAGCAATGTCTGACATCACTTCATCAATAAAGTAATGTTAAATGATGATTGTTTGTGTCTTAAGTCTCTTAATGTTGAAAGATATAGATCTTTGAACAGTGAATAAAGATGAATTCTTATCAGTGAATGATGATGATTGTTTTAAGTGCTGATTAGGCTTTGTAGCATAGAGTTATAGCATAGTTGATGACAACATCATTATGCACTTTCAAAGAATAGTACATGCTATGATTTAAGATGAAATCTTCATTTCTAATGTGTAATTCTAATGTGCACACTACCAAACTAACTGGCAAAAACTTCCACATGTTTATATCAACTTATACTTGCTTAATCAGACTAATTCTTGCTTACTTAGCTCACAAATAATTCATGACTCACACAGAGTCAAGTCAGGTTAATCTGCATCTAACTTAAGTTAAAAAAAGTTCACTCTACCTAACTCAACACCTGAACTCAACTCAGACCTGTGTGACCTATAGACAACTCACACACTCAGTCTATAATCAACATTACTTAAGCTAACTGAATCACACAGAATAACAAGATTACAGTTATTATTATTTTTATTGTTAGCTTAAAGATCACTGTCATCATAGATGACATGAAAACAGCAAAAAAGATATAAAATCATTTTGTATATCTTTATCTATCTTATAAATTTAATCTTAAATACATTCTATTTAATAATCTATATGTCTGTCAACTCAATCAATACTTCTTTGTTGATACTTATGCTTTAAAGTATAAGACACTCTTAAAAGAAATTGCAATCTTTAATTTCATTATTGATGAAATTCTGAAGATTATTACTTTTTTATTGAATTTAAAATTCTTCTATTCTCAATAAGTAATGATGAAATGCTTTAAGACTCATAATGTAATCTTATTTCTTAATGACTTAATTATCAAACTAATTGACAAAGAGTGTCTTAAAGAAAGAAATGAGAAGCTTGCTTTAATGAGTAAAAAGAAGAATCATAAAGACAAGAAGAGAAAGAATAAGAAGAGAAACATTAATAAGAATAAGAATAAAAATGAAATGTATATTTACTATAAGAAAGCAGTTCACTCTAAGAACAATTACTGAAAGTTATACTCAGAAAAGATGTTTAAAGAGATAAAGAAGAAGTAAGAGACTAAAAAGAAGAAAGAAAAAGAAAAGAAGAAATTTTTAAGTTTTAAAGATAAGCAATATAATGAGAACTCAGTGATCTTGACTATGATAGAGAACTATAGTCTTGTGATTAATAAAATATCATAAATAATTAACTTTAACACAACACAACATATATGCTGTGATCTCTCTACATTTAGCTTGATCAAAACATTCAATAATGAACTCTCTATAAGAGAAGTGTCTAAAGTGATGCACACTTAAAAGATAGAAACAGTTGACTTACAGTTAAAGAACAGCAATGAAAAGACTTAAAATATCATTTTAATGAATATTTATCTTATATCTAATATAGAGTTCAATTTCTTCTTAATTGAAATGACTGAAAAGAAAGAGATATTGATTAAAATTAAGAATAAATTATTACATCTAAAGAATAAAGTAAAGAATATACTTAATTACATAATATGTAAAGACAAGCTATATTATCTTTAAATCTTAATAATAAGAAATTCTGTGAACAAGAATAAGATTATGTCATTTATTAAAGATAACAAGATCTCAAAAACTACTTGACATTGATATCTTAATTATATAGAGAATTTAAGTCTTGATAATATGTCAAAAAATCTTAAAATAGTGAGGCTTGACTTATAAGAACTTATGAAAACATTATTACACTTGTGTGATGTCTGCATGAGAGCAAATCAAAAGAAGAAGATCTTGAGAAAATTACAAAATTAAGTCATAAAGATGACTAAACTAATTCACATTAATGTTGTTAACTCTGTCATACTGAAAGCATATGACAGATTCTTATAATATATAGTCTTTATGAATGATCTTATCTGCTGACAATATGTTTGTAATATAAAAATGAAAGATTAGACAAAAGATAAAATTGAATGATTTCTTAATATGCTTTTTATTTAGATGAATCTATGAATTGTATGAATACAACTTGACAATAAAAAGAAATTTGAGAATGAGCTCATCATTAAATGATTACAAAGTTTAGAAATTATTTATGAAACAATAGTTTCTTATGAATCAGAGCAGAACAGAGTGACAGAAAGAAGTAATGAATTTTTGATAGCAAAAGTTAAAATTATAATTCTGAATAGTAAAATCTTTAAAACTCTATAATCAGAGACTGTCAAAACAGCATGCTATCTTTTTAATTAATTCTCAATGTCAGCTCTTAAAAACAACAAAATCTCAATTTAGCTACTGTTTAAATCTCTTAATAAGAATAGATCAGCAAATCTCATTAATTTTAAACATCTTTAGTGTTTTAAATGTACAGTATACATGCATATTTCAAAGAAGATCTGAACAACAAGAACTAAATTTGAATTCTAAAGCAATAAGAAAATTTTTGTTAAATATAAAGAAAGAAATCAATATAGAGTATAGCTTTCTGAAAAGAAAAAGATAGACTGAGTAATTAAAATAAAAGATGTGCAGTTTGACAAAGATTCATCAATCTATAATGTTGAAGTTGCAGTCTTAATTTTTAAAGTTACTTAACTTCACACTGTTAATGCAGAACAAGAAGATGTATAGTTATCTTTTTTGTTTTCTTTTTAACTCTCATCATTGTTATTATCTTCAAAGTACACATCATCATATTCTTTCATACTGATATTGTCAAATCAGTTAAAAGAAATGAAGAAAGAAAAAAAAAATGTTATAAATATTCTTTTCACAATTGACAAGTCAGTATTAGCTGAGTCTTGATGCTTTAAAAGAGAAAGACAACTTTCTATAAAGCTAAAGCTTAAAGTAATCATGATCTACTTAGCTATATTCAATATAATCATTGATGTCATAAAAAAGAAAAAAGACTTCAAAGATAAATTTTAGACATTTAAACAGATAATTGAAAGTTATAAGTTGAAAGACTGAAAGAAAGCAATGAATAATGAGTATAACTCATTAATGATTAACTTTACATGAACTTTAAAGACATTATTATCTAATTGATGAGCTTTAAGAGACAAATGAATCTACTGTTATAAAAGAAAATCTGATGACTTAATTTTACAGCATAAAACTTAATGAATAGTTAAAGAATTTGAATAACAATTTAGAATTAATTATAAAGAGATCTTTGCAATAGTTGTTAAATTTATAACTTATAAAGTCATCTTCATCATAGCTGCATTTTACAACTACAAAATAAAACAAATAAATGTTAAAATGACTTTCTTACACAATGATTTAAAAAAAAAAGTCTATGTGATTTAACTCAATGAATATGAGAAAAAGAAAGAAAAGATGTATAAATTGAAGAAAGCTCTATATGAATTAAAATAGTTCTCTTATCTTTAATATAAAATAATGCACTGATTTCTTGACAGCCTCAGATACACATAGATTTACATAAATAATAGTATGTTTAGAAACAGTATTCTATTTGTTGCTGTATATGTTGATGATATTCTTATATGCAGATCAGATAAAAACAAAATTCTAGATCTTAAGATTAAATTGAGTAATCATTTTGAAATGATTAACTATAAAATGTGTAAGCATTACTTAAAAATGCTAATTACACAAAACAGAACTTTACAAATGCTTATTTTATCTTAGAAGATCTATTTCACAAAGATACTTAAAGACTTTGATTTACAAAATATTAAGACAGTCACAACTTCAATGAAACTCAGAGTCTATCTTACAAAGATTATTAGAACAGCTGAATCAGAGTTAATAACTTAATATTAAAAGATTATAAAAATTTTTATATACATTATAACACAAATTCAACTCAACATTACATATACAGTGTCAACTCTTAGTCAGTTTGCACATAACTTTAACAATATACATTAAAAAACTCTAAAGCAAGTATTTCAATATGTACAGAGTACTTTAGATGTTGTTTTTGAGTATAAATTGAGTGATTAACTTAAATTGCTAAAATATTTGAATTTAGACTGAGAGAAAGATCTTAAATTGAGAAGATTTACATCAGAGTATGTATTCAAAATGATTAATGAATCAGTATTCTGAAGTTTAAAAAGATAAAGAACAGTTATTTTATTTTTTTATAAAATGAAGTATATAATCTTAATGAAGACTACAAAGAAAGTAATGTAAATGTAGAGATTACTTAAAGAGCTAAAGCTAAAGAAATTTAAGACAATCATAATTTAAATAAACAATTAGAAAGCTATAATCTTGACTAAGAATTCTGAATTTCATGTCTGTATAAAGCACATTGATATACATCATCACTTTATAAGAGAAGTCAAATCTTACAGACTTATTCATCTTGATTACATCTTAACAAACAATATAATCATCAATGAGCTTACAAAGTCACTTTTAACACTGAAATTTACTTATTTTACAAATTTTATGAATCTCATTAGTCAGTGAAAGGCCTTGTGATTTAATGATATGACACTTGAGTTTAAAACTTAAAAGACATTCATTTAAATTGAATTAGAGAAATAGCACATCTTTTTTCACTTTATAAGTAAAGAAAGTATATCTTCATTTTTTATCTCACTGTTGTCAAAATAAACTAAAAAAATATGTTAAACTTTCAGTTTCATTTCATTATTTTAATGATTTTGAAGCTCTACAGAGATTTTAGAAACATGCAGAGTTTGCTAAAGTAAATAGTTTGCTATAAATAAAAGTTTTTTCTTTTGCTGATAAAAGATCTTCTTATAGAGCTACATTTTCATAAAGTAGCTAGATACTTATAATTACATGTTCATTTTACTAGTTACTTCTTCTATGTTTGACAGAAAGTACTTTTAATTATGTATATTGAATGATCTCACTAAAATGTCAGATAGTCAATTATACATGTTGAATGATCTCACTAAAACCTCAGATAATCTTAACAGAAATTATTAAAAGATCATCTGACCTTCTGAAATATCTTAAGATTAATTGAGGTTCAATTTCTTTAAATATATTATTAATCAATTTACAATATATTAGTTCTAACTTAATCTCTAACACACAAACACACTAATGTATCTGAAATGCATTCTCAATATATTTCATATTGCTAACTCTAACTTTCTAATTCTAATCACCTAACTCTTTAACACTAATCTCTAATCACTAATTAGTTATGAATAGATTCTTCATGAATTTGTAATGAATTATTAATGAATTACACAGTCACAATTTCAATTTCTTGCTTGTTAGCTTCACAAAAAACTTTAATTTATCGAATTAGCGTAAGA
>JAABVA010006340.1_pt1 | contig 10495 bp, 12 predicted proteins | sample 5560331 | NCBI WGS metagenome assembly JAABVA01 (sample SAMN12812661, study PRJNA571458) | rock metagenome | isolation source: Antarctica rocks | place: Antarctica: Victoria Land, Mt New Zealand sud | collected 2016-01-07 | reverse complement strand
CGCACTGGCTCGCTTCGGCCTGGTGCCCAGTGTGGGGCGCTACGAGACCACGAACAAGGCCCAGTCCGGTGACCGGCGCTTTCCGTTCTGGCGCATCACCGTGTGCCACGTCAGCCCGTGGAGCCCCTTGCAGTGGCACCGCGGCACACAGCAGAACCTGCAGGCGAAGCGGACCGGCGACATCGTCTGGGCCCCGGTGCATTGGATCACGCAGGTCGAGGCCACCGAGCTGGTCTACGACTTCTGCGTCCCGGGGAGAGAGAACTTCTGGGCGGGCGGGGGCGTGCTTGCGCACAACACGCACGGGCCGCGGATGAGACCGAATGACGGCAGGGCGATCCCGGCATTCGCGAGCCAGGCACTGCGCGGGGAGCCGATCACGGTGGCTGGCGACGGCTCGCAGACCCGGTCCATCATCTACGTCGACGACCTGGTCGAGGGGATCATGCGACTCGTGCGCTCGGACCTTTCCGGCCCGGTCAACATCGGCAACCCGTACGAGGTCTCGATCCTGGAGCTCGCCGAGACCATCAAGCGGCTGCTGGGCAGCCGCAGCGAGATCGTGTTCATCCCGCGGCCCGAGGACGACCCGACCGTCCGGCAGCCGGACATCACGTTGGCCAGGAGCGCCCTGGGCTGGGAGCCCACGATCGGCCACGAGGAGGGGCTGGAGCGCACGTTGGCCTGGTTCCGCGCGCACCCGGACCTCGTCCAGCCGACCTGAACCGACGTCGTTCACGGAGGAGCAGAGGGGCAGGCCGTCGGCCTGGGCGCAGGGCCGGCCAGCGCACCTGTCCCGTACCGTGATCTCATGGAACGCCCGCAGCTCAAGCGCAACGACGTGCTGCTGGTCCTGCTCGCCGTCGTCGTCGTGGCCGGGGCGGTGTACACGGTGAAGCAGGGCTCGGCGGTGCCGCAGGGCGAGGACATCCTGTCGGCGCCTGCCGCTCCCGCATCAACCACGCCCGCGTCGACCACTCCCGCGTCAACCACGCCGGACCCGGTCGTCGCCACCCCCACGCCCAGCGCGCCCTTCATCTTCGTAGGGCCGAGCGCGACGGCCACGGTGCGGCGCCGGGTCGTGCTGCTCGGCGAGGACCTCACCGACCCGGCGGTGGTCTCGAAGGTGGCCGACACGCTCGGTACGCCGGTGCTCCCCGCGCCGTCGACCGCGAGCATTCCCCTTCCACCCGCGGTGTACGTCGACCTACGGCCCGGCGCCGGGCTCGTTGTCCTGCAGCTGCCGCGGGCGTCGACCTCGCGCCGGGACGCCATGGCGGCCGTCGCAGACGTTCAGCGACGCTCGCCGGGGACAAGGGTGGTGCTGGTAGGACCCCTGCGCACGGGTCAGTTCTACGGTGGCGAGCTCAAGGCCCTGGCGGCGGTGGGCTCGGTGACCTACCTGGACCCGATCGCGGAGCGGTGGGTGACGCCCGCGCCGAGCGCTCCGCTCACCGGTGGCCAACGCCTGCAGCTTGCGGCGCATCTCGCCCGGGATCTCACTCCGCTGCTGACCTGAGCTCGTTCGGTGACTGCTGCCGAGATCGCGCGCAACTCGCGCGAATGCGGAAGCACAGCCTCAGCAGGTGCATCACCGGGCCGTGTCGGGGACACACTTGGGCAGTGCCGACGACTCGACCACGCCACCTGGTGAGGAAAGGATCAGCTGGAGGCTGTGCTGGACGTCCTGCGCGCCCTCGAGGTCGAGGAGCTGGCGCTGCCGGTTGGTGCAGCGTCCCGCCTCGCGGTGCTCCGGGCTGAAACGGGCCTGAAGTTGCCGGACTGCTGCGTGCTGCTCAGCGCTGATGTGGTGCACGGGACGGTCGCCTCCTTCGACGGTCGCCTCCTGCACGCCGCGGAGGGCCGTGGGCTACGGGTTGTCCGACCGCCGGGCGGATCGGTCCAGCACGCGGGCGCGACGGGCGCCCGGGGAAGCGAAGGACCCCGTCCCGGCGGGGGAACCCGGGGGCAACCTTGGACGCCTTGCTCTCCAAAGTCAGGGTCAGGCGAGCCCGCACTCCGGACGCCGCTGCTGACGGGGTCTCCCGTGCAACAATACCTTGCCAATGGTGAGCCGGATGTAGACGCGATACACCGCCTGGTTTTCCCACGCACCAATGCTAGTCGTGCACCTTCCGGATCATCGCCGGCATGACGTGGCTGGCGGCGAGGTCGAAGTTGTCGCCGGGGCCGTACAGGTTGGTCGGCATGGCGCTGATGAAGCTCGCGCCGTGCTGGCGGCGTAGGGCCTGGATCTGAATCCCGGCGATCTTGGCGATGGCGTAGCCGTCGTTGGTCGGCTCAAGCGCGCCGGTGAGCAGGCTGTCCTCGCGGATCGGCTGCTCGGCGAGCTTGGGGTAGATGCAGGACGAGCCCAGGAAGATCAGCCGGTCCACGCCGGTGCGGGCGGCCGCGTCCAGCACGTTGAGCTGGATCCGCAGGTTGTCGGATAGGAAGTCCGCTGGGTAGGTCGAGTTCGCCAGAATCCCACCCACCTTCGCGGCGGCCAGCACGACGTGCGTGGGCCGCTCGACGTCGAAGAAGGCATCGACGGCATCCCGGTCACGCAGGTCAAGCTGGCCTGAGGTGCGCCCGAGCACCGGCAGCCCGCGTGCTTCAAGGGCCCTGGTGATGGCCCCGCCCACCAGGCCGCGGTGCCCGGCGACGTACACGATGGCGTCGTTTGGGATCGCGTACGGCGGGGCGGCGCTCACCCGGCCGAGCCTACGGCTCGTCGACCGGCTCCCGGGCCTGGTCGGCGCCCGTGGAGTAGCGCGAGCCCCAGGTCTCGCAGGTCCGCTTGCGCCACACATCGCCACGCGGCCCAGGGATAAACACGTAGCGCCGCTCGGTCCAGGACTCGGTGAGCCGGAACCAGCGCCGACCGCCGCACTCAGCGCAGGCGTACTCCGCTCGCCCCACTGACTTCTTTCGGCGCACCAGGAGAGCCCCCAAGGCCGTGCCCGCGGGGGACACAGCCGCAGAGTAGGGCGCGCCCTACCGGCGCGAAAGCTTGCGGTGGTGAACAACCGGTGCATGATGGCCAGGTGAGCCTGGAGAACCTGGACGACGACGAGGTCCTGGCGTTGCGCTACGACGAGCCGGCCACCGGGGACGAACTTGCCCTGTGGTGCGGCGGCGGCCTGCTGGGGCAGACGATCACCGTACCGACGACAGCGGGCCCTGCCTCGGCGGAGGTCGGGGACTGGATCGTGCGGGACGCCGAAGGCGTCTTCACTGTCCACCCGCACGAGGAGTTCGTCCTGCACTACGGCGCGCCGTAGATCCTGCCCTTGACGCGTCGCCGACAGCGCCGCCACTCTCACCCAACGTTGACCGCTCGTGAGCGGAGGGTGATGCTTGCGTATGGCCCGGTAGAAGCGTCGTGACGCAGAGGCACCGGCGATAACCGCCGGCCCTTATCGCAGGATGCGCGGCGCCGCTGTCGTCTGCGCGGTCGCCGCCGTCGCGGGGTGCGCCCACGCTGGGTCCGGGGCTGCCCCGCCACGGGTTGCCGGCGCGGCCACCTCGACCCATGCTGCGCAGGTCCAGCCCGTTGCTGCCCGCCCCAGGACTGTCGCGCGTCGAGCCATGGCACCTGTCGCGCGTCGACCGGCCGCGCCTGCCCGCCGCGCCGTACCGAGCCCGTTGAGGGGTGGGACCGTGGCCAGGGTCCTGTCGGTGCTCAGCGTGTACGACCGGCCGGGTGGCCGCCCCGTCCTGACGCTGGGCCCGAGGACGGACCTGAGCGGACCACGCGTCCGGCTCGACGGCCGGCTGGGTCCAGGTGCGCCTGCCGGTCCGGCCGAACACCGCCGCCGGCTGGGTACGCCGCGACCAGGTTACCTTGAGCCCGGACCCGTGGAGCATCGAAGTCACCCGGGCGGCGCACCTGCTCACTGTCCGCCGCGCTGGCCAGGTCACCGCGCGCTACCCGGTCGCGATCGGCACGGCCAGCACACCGACGCCGGCGGGGCTGTTCTTCGTGACCGACCTGATCGAGACCGGTGACCCGGGCGGTGCCTACGGCCCGGCGGCGCTCGGGCTGTCCGGCCACTCCGACGTCCTGACCCGGTTCGGCAGCGGCGACGGGGTGCTCGGCATCCACGGCACCGACGAGCAGTCCAGCATCGGCCAGAGCGTCTCGCACGGATGCATCCGAATGGTGAACGCGGACTCACTCACCTTGGAGCGCACGGTCCCTGACGGAACCCCCGTCGTCATCGACTGAGCCGTTCTGTGGGGCTCCCGTCGGCGCGAGTTCAGAGTTCCCCCGAATGGGCTATTGGGCCCGCTCGGGGGCGGCACGATGAACAAGCGAAGGTGCTGATCGTCAGGACCTGAGCGAGCGTTGATCTGTTGGGCGACCTGGTCGCCGTGGCCCAGCAGGGAGCTCGAGGCGAAACCTCCAGCACCAGCGCGGCCCAGCGGCACCGTCGCGATCGCGCTCGGCGCCGCCGGGACGGCCACCAACCGGCTGACCCTCGGCGCGTCGGGCCTGGTGCCCAGCGACACCGCCGCTCGGGCCGTGCAGCTCACCAACGCGGCCGGCAACCAGGGCCTGTCCGGCATCACGCTGTCGACGCTGGCCAGCCCGTCGAGCCTGCTCGACACCGACGCGGTCAACGGGCTGCAGCTCACCATCCAGTCCTGCCCCACGGCCTGGACCGAGGCCGGGACCTCCCCCGCCTACACCTACACCTGCACCGGTACGGCGACGACCGTGCTGGCCTCCCGCCCCGTGAGCATCCCGGCCGGCAGCGCCGTCACCCTGCCCGGCCTGAACTCCCTCGCCGGCGGCGGCACCGACAACCTGCTGTCCACGGAGACCTTCCCGACTGCGGCCGGCAACACCCTGCAGACCCAGACCAGCAACGTCACGTTCAACCTCGTCGGCACCCAGCGGGCCGGCACCGCCAAGTAGCGGCAGCCTGGCCGGCCGGGTCGAGCACGACCGACCCGGCCGGCCAGACCATCTTCGAGCAGACGGATCCAGCCATGACCACGCTGACCCTCCCCCCGCCGACGGCGGTCCTTGCCCCCGAGGGGGCCACCGGCCGCGGCGTCGAACGTCGCTTGACCAAGGCGGTACGCGCTGGCACGAGCCTGCTGCTGCTCGCGGCAGTGCTGCTGTTCGCCGCGCTCGCGGTCGGCCCGCACCTGCTGGGCTACCGGACCGTCACCATGCTCAGCGGGAGCATGAGCCCGGAAATCCGGCCGGGCGACGTCATCGTCGACACGCAACTGCCCGTCGCCGCCCTGCACCCCGGGCAGATCATCACCTACCAGGTGCCCACCGGCGACCACCGCGTCGTCAGTCACCGCGTCATCGCCGTGACCCGCACTGCGGCCGGTGCGGTCGGCGTGCGTACCATGGGCGACGCCAACGCCAACCCCGACCAGTGGACCGCGCAGCTGCAGGGCCAGCGGGTCTGGCAGGCACGCACCGTCATTCCCCGGCTCGGGTCGCTGATCGGGCTGCTGCGCGGCCCGAACCTGATGCGCCTCGTCCTGGTGAGCCTGCTGCTCGCCGCCGACGGGCTGGTCAAGATCTGGCGCCGACCGGCTCCGGCCGCTCCGACGGCGGAGTGAGGGATGGACCGTGGACGGTGCGCTCTGCTGCACCGCTGGATGCCGGCGCTGGTCCCCGTCGCATTGCTGCTGGCAAGCACTCCCGCCGAGGCCGCAGTGTCGGCTCGGGCGTCGGCTGCCGCGACCTTCGCTAGCGCCACGCTGTCACCACCGACCGGCCTGAGCTTCACCAAGGCCTGCGGTACGACGTCCTCCACGGTCACCCTGAAGTGGACCGCGAAGAGCTCCACCTACGCCACCGGCTACCTGCTGACCTACACGGTGAACGGCAGTAGCGCCGGCACGACCCCGCAGACCGTGACCGGGCGGACGACGGTCACCGGCACCTACCCGATCACCAACGGGGCGACCTACGTGGTGACATTGGCCAGCACCTACCGCAACTGGACCAGCCCTAACAGCCCGACCGCCGGCCCGTTCGGCTGCTGACGGCTGGCCCGGCTCCGGTGCTCCGGTCGCGGCCACCGGTCCGGCGTACGCCGTCCGGGATGCGGCGGGCCCTTCTGGCGTCAGGGCCCGGGCTTCTCCGCGGTGAGAGCAGCCTGACACGCGGCAGCAAGGAGGCCGGCTCTGGTCCCTTCGGGCTATTGGCGGCGCATCCTCACGGCGGCACCCTGACCGGTAGATCTTGGGGGAGGTCGCTCATGCGGCTCGGCAGAAGGACGCCCGGCGGGGGTCGAGCCCACGACGGCACCTGCCGCCGTACGCCGAATCTGACCGCCGTCTCATGAGCTCGAGCAAGGGTAAGCGTGACTCGGGGACCGGCCGGGTGCTGATGGTCGGGTCCGCCATCCTGGTTGTCGGCGGCCTGCTGCTGGTCCTGCTCTACACCGGCCCGCACCCGCAGCCCCTCGGCGTGGGGCTCCTGACCGCGCTCGCCGCGCTGGTCGCCGGGTCGCTGATCGGCTTCCTGTTCGGGATCCCCAAGGTTGTCTCGTCCGGCTCGCTGCGGCACACCACCGGGGAGCGGCAGCTGCGGCGTACGTCCTCCCACGTCGTTGCCGTCAGCGAGAACGACCCGGAAACGTCCCAGACCACCACCGCCCTGGCCGTCGACCCGGTCGGGGACGCTCCGAGCCCGGTCCAGTTCAGCCCGAGCAGCAACCTGGCCGAGGTCAGCGACTGGCTCACCAAGCTGCTGCTCGGCGCCGGCCTGGTCAGTCTGACTCAGCTCGGCAAACCGCTGTCGCACCTGGTTGACACGGTTGCCCGAGGCGTCGACGGCGCCCCGCTCGGCGCCGCGCCCACCAGTGCCGCGGTGGTCCTGTCCGCCGCCCTGCTCATCACCTTCTTCGTCACCGGCTTCCTGGACGGCTACGTCGTCACCACCCTCTGGTACGGCGGCGAGCTCGCCCACCTGGAGCGCAAAGGACAGAGCTGACCGAGGAGACGTCGGGGATGTGCGAGCGACCGGGACTGACGCCGTGATCATTAGAAACATCGGTGGCCTGGCACCTTCCCAGATCGCTCCCCACGTCATCAGACCCTCTGACGATCACGAGAGCCGCCTGGCCAACTGGACAGTTGCGTCGCACTTCGCCGGTCCGCCCGAGCGCCGTCCGGTCCGCCCTAGTGCCGTCCGGTCTGCCCGAGTGCCGTCCAGCCCGGAACCGAATGCACCGCCTCCTGCCCCCGGATCACCCCGCCATCGTCGAGTTTGCCGGCCGCGTTATACAGATCCGCTCTGGTGCGCAACCGCATCACGTGGTGCGTAACTGCATGTAGTGTTGATGGGTGCCCAAGACCGTGCAGATCCGTGACCTGGACGACGAGGTGTACGCGGCGCTCGTCCGTCGGGCTGCCGAGACCGGCGTCAGCGTGCCCGAGCTGTTGCGGGCCGAGGCCGCCCGACTCGCGGCTCGGCCCAGCGTCGCGGCGTGGCTGAGCCGTACCCGGCGGCCCTCGGCGCCGGCCGGGCGCGTGGAGGTCCTAGCTGCCCTCGACGAGCAGCGCGGCGCTTGGCCTGATGCTGGTCATTGACGCCTCGTGCCTGTGCGAGGTGCTGCTCGGCGGGTCCAGCGCCGAGGCGATCCGCCGGCGGATGGCCGACGACGTCGACCACGCGGCGCCTCACGTCGTGGACGTCGAGGTCTTCGGCGTCGTACGCCGGGAGCACCTGCGCGGGCAGTTCGACCGCACCGCAGCCCGCCTGGCTGTCGAGGATTTGCAGGCCTGGCCCGGCGAGCGCTTCGGGCACCGACCGCTGCTGGCTCGCGCGTGGGAGCTCCGGGACACCGTCCGTGGCTGGGACGCGATGTATGTCGCGCTCGCCGAGGCGCTGGACGCGGTCCTGCTCACGACCGATCAGCGGCTGGCCCTGGCGCCAGGCCCCACCTGCCGGATCGAGGCGTTCCCGCCGTCGTAGCCCGGCGCCGCACGTGTTCTCGCGCGGCTTCGGGTCGGGGCACTTTCGGCCGGGGCACTTTCGGTCGGGGCACGTTCGGGTCAAGGACTCACCTCGCGCGCGCCGCGACGAGCGGTGCGTTTCCCACAGGGTTGTCGAAGCCTTGACGCGGCCATGGAGGAGCCCTAGTATCGAACAAGCGTTCGAACTAAGGAGGTGTCGGCCGGTGTTGGAGGACGAGGTCGACATGCGCCTGCCCGAGCTGATCCCGGACTGGGTGCTGACGAACTGGCTCCAGCCGCTGGAGCCCCCGGCCTGCAGCTGCCTGCACTCGGAGCCCGAGCTGGCGGAGCCAACTCTGGTGGACCCCGAGCTGGTTGACCCTGAGCTGGTTGACCCTGAGCTGGTTGACCCTGAGCTGGTTGACCCTAAGCTGGTTGACCCTGAGCTTCGGTACCCCCCGCCCAAGCTGGTTGACCCCGAGCTGGTTGACCCCGAGCTGGTTGACCCCGAGCTGGTTGACCCCGAGCTGGGTGACCGAGGGCCTGAGCTGGCGGGCTGGACGATTCCGGGCATGACCTGGCAGCAGCCGTCGCCGTCGCCCGAGCCGACCGGAGTGACTTCTGCCGTGCAAGCCCTGCAGGCAGCCGCGGCTGTGGTCTGCGCGATCGACCCGACGTCGTTATCGGCGGAGCAGGCGATGAGCGACGCCGAGGCTTTGCAGGACCTCGGCCAGCAACTGCGGGTCCATGGCGTACGCCGCCTCGGCGACGTCACCACCCGCGAGCTGCACAGGTTGCGGGGCTTTCGCTCCACCACCGCGTGGTTGCGCAGCACCCAGCCCGACGCGGACAGCTCCGATGCGGGCCTGAGCCGCAGGTTGCAGGGATATCAGCGGCTCAGCACCGCGGTCGAGGGCGGTGAGCTGTCGCTGGTGGCTGCCCGCAAGGTCGTACTCGCCCTGGGCCGGTGCCGTCCCCACGTCGACCAGCTCAACGGACGGATCGACGGCCAGCCCGGGGAGCAGGTCATCACCGCGGTCGTCGGGCACGTTGTGGACCTGGTGTGCGGGTGCGTGCTCGGGATGAGCGAAGGCGACCCGCGGTTGCTCCATCTGCAGACCGCCACCCAGCAGATCATCGCCAGCGGGCCGCCTGGGGGTGATCCGGCCGGTGCGGGCGCTGGGCAGGCTCGGACGGGCCCGGCCGCGGCCGGGGCTGGGCAGCTGGACCGGTTCGAAGCGGCCTTCGTGCTGCTCGCCGAGCACATCGCGCCGTCGTTGCTCACGTCCTGCCTGGAGGAGTTGGTGCTGGCCGTCGTACCGAGTCTGGTGGAGGACCGGGCGAAGCGCGGCCGGGACAGCGCCGGCCTGTCCTTGCAGCTCAAGGACGACGGCTCCGGTTAGCGCCTGGACGCTGACCTGGACCTGGAGTGCGGTGAGCGGCTGTTCACGGCGCTGCGCTCAGAGCTCCAACGCGACCCGGCCAAGCGGCTGGACACCGCGGCCGCGGCTGCGTTGCGGGCGCAGGGCATCGACCCGTGGGATCCCGACACCGGTGCGCTCGGGACGCCTGGCAGTGGGGACGGTACGGCTGACAGTGCGCGCAGGGTGGACCTCGCGGATCCGGCTGAGGTCAGCCCGTCGGACTGGCCGCGGTCGCGCCGGCAGCGGATGCACGATGCGTTCGACGCGCTGCTCGGCCGTTACCTCGAGCACGGCCTGGGCGGCAGCAGCCAGAAGGTGCCGGTGCAGGTCAACGTCACGCTCAGCGCTGCGCTGATCGACGACGAGCCCGGCGCCCTACCCGCCATCGCCGACAGCGGTGCCGCGATACCGCGCTGCCTGCTGCAACGTTGGTGGTGTGACAGCCGGGTCACCGCGTACGTCCTCAACCGCGGTGGCCAGTCCCTGCGGGCAGTCCACCTCGGCCGGACCCTCACTGGGCTGGAGCGACGGGTCGCGGCGATCGAACACCGACGTCGATGCGCCGGCGTCGGGTGCTGCCGAGGCGGGACCGACCCCACCACCGAGCTGGTTCCGCACCACCTGCGTCGCTACGCCGACGACGGAGTCACCAGCCTGACGGACACCATCCTGGTCTGCGACGTCCTGCACTGCGACCTGCACGAAGGACAGCAGCGCGTCCGCCTGCGCAACGGCCGCTACCTCACCGAGAAGGGCTGGGTCTGACCATGCGGCCCAGGTCCGGTCGTCCCCGGCCACCACACGGCGCGACGCAGCCGCGCGTGAACCGGGGGTGCCCGGCCCGCGACGCGGCCGCGTGAACCGGGGGTGCCCGGCCCCTTCCACTTCGGCACATTTGCCATACATTGCGGAACAATTCACCCAGCTCAGACGGCCACCGTCGTCTGTCGAGATGCACCCCCACCCTCGGGGCGACAACCGGAGGCCCCGTGTCCAGCTCCACGTTCCGAGCCCGAGCCCGAGCCGGAGCCCGACACCGCGGCGTCGCGGCCCTGTCCGCGACCGTGCTGGCCGCGGCGTTCAGCGCGACCGCGATCTCTGCCTCTGACGCCGCGACGCCGTCCTCCGGGACT
>JAABVA010006339.1_pt1 | contig 10497 bp, 8 predicted proteins | sample 5560331 | NCBI WGS metagenome assembly JAABVA01 (sample SAMN12812661, study PRJNA571458) | rock metagenome | isolation source: Antarctica rocks | place: Antarctica: Victoria Land, Mt New Zealand sud | collected 2016-01-07 | reverse complement strand
TCCATCAGATCGAGGGCCAGGCTGGCGCGGCCGGGCTTGTCGGCGTGGAGGAAGCCGACCTGCGGGTCGAGCCCGTGCGCTTCGAGCGCCGAGCGGCAGTCGTGCCCCAGCATGGCATAGAGGAACGACAGCAGCGCGTTGATGCGGTCGAGCGGCGGGCGCCGCGACCGGGTGCCGAAGCGGAACCCGGGGTCGTCGACGCGGACGAGGCCGCCGAAGCTGCCGAAATAGACCTGCGCGGCCTCGCCCTCGAGTCCACGCAGGGCGTCGACCTCCGCCGTGGCGATCGTGCGCCGGGCGACGTCGGTGAGCCGTCGCTCGGCCGCGACGAGCCCGTCCCGCGCCGGCTCCGGCATGGTGTCGCCGTGGTCGCGCAGCGCGCGGCGCACCACGGCGCGCTGGTTGGCGGCCTTGGCCGCCACGATGCCGCGGACGATCGCGACCTGACGCCGGGGATCGTCGGCGACCCGGTACTGCGTGCGCCGCAGCAGGACGTTTCCGGTGCGCCGACCCTCGATACGGGCGAGAAAGCGGCCGTTCGGTTCGAGGTAGGAGACGGCGATGCCGGCCTCGGCGCAGGCTGCCAGAAGGGCGGGCGAGGCGCCGGCGCGACCGAAGCCGATCACGCCCTCCAGCATGTGGAGCGGCGCCCGGCCGCGCTCGGCGCCATCGACCTCGACGACGAGGTTGGCGCCATCCTTGCGCAGCCAGGCGTCTTCGCTGGTGACGTAGATGATGTTGAGCATCCGGCGCATGGCGGCTCGCCCTCACTCCTCGATCTGCGCGGCGAGCCACCCGGCCACCGGCCGCGGGCGCTCGAGCCGTGACGGCCAGCACAATGGTTCCATCGAGCAGCGTCGACACCCGGGGATTTTCACGGGCGCCGGGGTCCGGCCCGCCGCCAACATGGCGCGCGCCTCCGCCGCCACCCTGGCCGTCAGGGCGCGGAGCTCCGCATCGAAGGGCACGGGCATGCGGCGCCGCGTCTCGCCATAGAACAGCGCACCCTCGGGCACCGCGCAACCGAGCATCTCTTCGAGGCAGATGGCCTGGGCGCAGAGCTGCACCTCGTCGGCCCGGTGGGGCTTGGGCTTGCCCCGCTTGTACTCGACCGGGAACGGCCGCGGCGGGCGCCCTCCGGTCGCTTCCCCAGGATCCCTTGGATCCCGTGGGCCCAAGCTCCCCCCGCCGGAAAACTCGACCGCGTCGGCCCGGCCGGAGACGCCGAGGCGCGTCGAGCGCAGCGCAATGCCGCGCGCCACCCGAACCCCGGGCCGCGTCTCGCCCGCCCCCGCGTCGACCCTCTCGTGCAGGATCCGCCCCTCCGCCGTCGCCCCGTCCTCGGCCCAGAGCTGCTCCACATGGATCAGCGCGCATTGCCGCGGGCAGAACAGATGATGCTGCAGCGCGGAGAGCGGGATGAGCGCGTCTTCGGCGATGGGGTCAATCGAAGATGGCGAAGCCACGCTGGTTCATCTCGCCTAATTTGAGAATGCCGGCCATGTAGCCGAGGAAGTCAGGCTCATATTCATGCGGAAACCAGTAGATGCCTTCCCGTCCGGGAATGGTTTCCAGCGCGAGTGCTTCGATCTTCCTCGCCCAAATCTGGACGCTGCCTCCGAGGATCTCGCGATGGGTCACGCGAACTCGCGAGGCGATCCGGTCGCGCAAGTCGCGATCGACGACGACGAGCGCCGTCTCTGCATCAATGATGCGGCCGAGACTTTGGACATCGGGATAGTTCCCGGTCCGCTCTGCCTCCGCCAGATGATCGGTCAACGGCTTTCCGCGGCGCCTGAGTTCGCGTCGCATCGCCGTGGTGACGAGCTTCGCCGGATCGACGTTTCCCGTCAGGGCACCTTCGCTGAACAATATCCTCAAGACCTCGGCCGAGGCTCCGGCTTCGGGATGCTTTGTGAGCAGACCGACCGCGTCGATCGTGAAATCGAAGATGGTCGCTCCTTCCGGGCACTCGAAGTTTCGGTTTCCGCGCCCCCCGATCTGCACGAGAGAGGTGGTCGCGAAGCGCTCGCGAAAGCAGGTCCGAAACGGCACGTCGACGCCCGCTTCCATGAGGCTGGTGGCGACCAGGGTCCAGTCTTTTGCAAGTTCCCGCTCGGGATCCAGGCGCTCGCGCACGATCGTCAGGATGGCCTCTCGATCTTTGGGACATAGCGCAGTCGAGAGGTGGAGGACCTTGTGTCCGACCTTTCGCATTTTGCACGCCATGACGGCAGCGCTCTGGACGGTGTTCATGATCAGGAGACGTGGACCGGGCTCGGCGGCCACAAGGTCCATCAGGTCTTTAGCCTCGGTGAAGTGCGGCAGCGTAACATAGCGGACACGCTGCGCCTCGTTTTGCAGAAGCGGTCCGATAAGGTTCGGGGGCACGAGGTCTGGCAAGACCCTTCGGGCGTCGCCGATGATATCGTCGACGGTCCAGAATCGTGCCAGCGATCCGCTGGCCAGGACGAAGGAACAGGACCAGTCGTCCGCCAACTGACAGAGCCACCGCCAATTTTGCGGCAGGATCGGCGTCTCCACGGGTTCCCCGCTCGATGGCTTGGCGCGATTGCCGGACACGGGAAGGGCCGCGTGCATCTCGTCCAGGAAGACCACCGAGCCCGGCAGGGCGTGCAGCTTGCGGAGCGATGAGGGATCGGCCGCCGCCAGCGTCTGGAAGAACTGAACGGCGGTCGTCAGGATGATCGGTGCCGTCCAGAGAACGGCGAGGTCGCGTGAGGACCTGTCCGAGAAATCCGCGCGGTGGTGGTGCTCCGCAATGACCCTGTCCGGGTGCTTGCGTTCGGCGTCGTCAAGCAGAAGAGCGTCACGCAATCTCTGTGCCGTCTGCGACAGGATCGCAGTGAAGGGAGCCACGATGATGAGGCGGCGTGCCTCGGTAGCGATGGCTCGGCGAAGGAGATAGGCCGTTACCGCTGTCGTCTTTCCGATACCGACCGGTCCCTCGCAGGCCATCAAGGATGCGTCTCTTTCGGGCTCGCGACAGGCCCGATAAAAGGCGCGTCTCAGCTCGTCCCGGGGGCCACCCCTGTCCTTGAGGCCGGCGACGTAGCCATCGAGCGCCCCCAGCCGCTCGGCCCAACGCTGTTGCGCCGCGGCCGGCGGCTGCCAGCCGTCGTCGAATGTTGCGGTGTCGCCGTGGTCCGCATCGACGAGGCAGGAGAGGGCTAAGCGAAGCGTCAGGCCGTGTTTGGCCTTGCTTCGCTTCGGCGTATGCGGTCCAGAGGCGCTCTCGTGCAACTGGAGCAGCGCCGGAAGTATGGCGTCGGTACGCTCGATCTGCCGGCGGTGCTCGTCGTAGGGCCGCTCATCCCGTCGTCGGCCCCGGAGGCGCTTCCCGGTCTTCGCGAAGTGGAATGGTTTCGACGGAAGCCCTGGCGAGTGATGCGCCCGCACCATCCATGCGGCCATGTGGGAGCCGCATGCCTGGAGGTGCGCAACGCCCGCATCGACGTGATCCCAAAGAAGCTTCGCTCCTCGACCCTTGCGGAGCCCTCGCTGGATGTCCGGGTCGAGCTTTCCAGCATCATGGAACGTCGCGGCGTCGACGACCGTGTCGACCAGCCCGGATTTGAGGACCGGATCACGACAGAACTGCACCATTGCCTCTGCCCGGCACCGTGCCCCTTCCACGACGCCGGTGACGTGAGCCGCATAAAGCTGCGGCTCGCTCCCAGGAAGGGGCGCCGAATGGGCGAGCGGCGGCGCGCCCATAATCAGGCGGCGGTTCGAAGCGACCAATCCTTGAGGCACAGATCCTCGAAGGATGCGAGCCGCGCGCGAAGGTCGTCGGGCAGCGCCGACGGGATGTCGTAATCTTCGATGTCGCGAGAGGCCGCTTCCGGATCGGTCCGCTTCTTCGGTTTCAGAGCCGACAAAATGAGCGGGTCCGGACAGGAGCCGAGCGGGTTCTTATGCTCCGCGTACCAGGCGTGGACGATCTCGACCTGAGGCCGGATGCCGGAGGCCGTGTGAGCGTAGGCATGCGGAATCAGGAACTTCAGCACGTCGACGTCGCGCGCGTCGCAACCGCTCTTGACCGCCGCGCTTGGATTGACGAAGAAAGGCATAGTATAGAGCCCGTGGCGCACGACGCGGAAGGCTAAAGGAGCCATCCCGCGATCCTTGCCTTCCTGCACGCCAGATTTGTTCGTGAGAGTTAGCCGCATGATTTCGAGAGGCGCAACGCTGACGCCGGGTCCAACCTGCACGACACCTGTCTTGATGTGGTGTTCTACGTTCTTCTCAACGAAAGTGCTTCCGAATACGCGTGCGTCCCAGTATGCGGCAATGAAATCACCCTGCGACATGACGCCTATTTTCTTTCGGTCGCGGTCGCGCTGTTCCAGAATGTTGAATGTCCTTTCGGACGAGGGAGCACCGGTTGCGGCCAGTGCCGCCGTCCGAACTTCGCCCACCTCCTTCTCCATCAGGTCGCGGAGCTTGCGTTTGTAGGAGACCGGGGAGATCAGCCCACGCCCATCTCCCTCGAATGTGCGAGGCTCGCTTTCAGCATCAGGATCGCCGTTGGGATTTGAATTCACCACGTTGATGATGAGGAGGCCGGTGCCCCGATTAAACATCGCGCTCATTCCTGGTCTTCCTCTTGAGTGTCGATCTCGCCGCCTTCGATAGCGCCGGTTGATTCGATGCTGGCCTCGCCATCTTTCTTTGGCAGCGGTGGAAAACCCGCCATATAACCGAGTAGAAGCTCAGCTTTGAACGCGTCATCAACCGTTCTTTCTTTGTTCCTATACGGGCTGAGAAGAGTAGAAAGGGCCAAGGCCGAGCTTTTTGCCTGCCGAGCCTGGGAAAGTCCTTGGCGAAGTGCGATGGCGCGCCTCATATCGCGCTTCTCCTCCTCGGTCGCCTTTTTGTAGACCAGGGCGCCACGGTCGGCCCAGGCAAGGTAGGGCTTCAGCCGACTCGACAGGATGGCGAGCGCCCGCGTCGGATCGGAGCCGGCCACCGCCAGCACCGAGTTCCCGATCAATGCCGGAGGAAGATCTCCGCCGCGGAGATCGGCGCAGTACCCCTTGTGTAAATAGTCCGCAGCCGACAACAACTGCCCAAGACGAAAGGCTAAGCTTTTTGTATAAACAGTATCTTCAGGCATATCGGCACGTCCCGAGCTAAACCGGCCAATGTCGTAGAGCAGTGTGCCGATCCACGTTGTCGACCGCAGTGCGTCGCGGCGCAGATCGGTCTTAGGATCGAACTTCTTGAGGTTGTCGTTGCCTCTGATCTTCGCGGCTGCGACGCCACTCAGAAGCGGCCCATGTCTTTCAAGCAGCAGGGGCAGAAGCCGCATCGCGCGCTTCTTGGGCTCGCCATCTCGCAGGAAAAGTCCGAAAGCGTCCGACGCGGTCACGCCGATCACCGGCACCCTTCGGCGCCCGCCGTTGGCGAACAGGATGCGGGACAAGGGGGTGATCGATAGAGGCCTGACGAAGGGCGCCTTCCGGAACTTCGCCTTCTTCTTGCCCCTCACCGGAAGCGTGAACCCGAGCCAGTCGGGAACATTCGCCGTGGCCTCTTGCCAGCGTCGAGCTGCCTGCCAGATCTCCTCTGCCATCAAGGTTCGGCGGTAGATCGTCTTGCGGTTCGCGGGATCGACGGTGCGCAAGATGAGAATGACGACATCGTCCAGCGGGGCGCCCCCGGTCTCTTCGCCCCGCGTCTGTCGGATTAGCTGTGCACTGAGTTCGTTCCACGCCGTGTGCCCGTCGACGGCGTCCTCGTCCTCGTCCTCTCCCGCTATTGCGTCGGCGGCCCGGAGGCTTCTCAGGCTCGTGACGAGCAGGTCGGGCTTGTCGCCCGTTTCTGCCGGAATCAGCCGCCAGGACCGGCCTTTGGCATCCGGCTCCGTGAGGGACGTGATGACGCCGGAGAGGCGGCGGACAAGGTCGGAGTCGATCGGGAAGGAGGCGTCGGCCGTGCGGCCGTAGCGCGTCAGCGATGGAATGTCCTTGTTTCGGGCGAACAGGTAGGTTTGGCCGAGCCCGGGCAGGTTGGGCTGCGGGAAATTACCTCTGTGGAGGTGTCCTATGGTTCCACTCAACGCGCAAGCGACGCCACTCTCCCCACCTTGCGTACCGCCCCCGAGCGCAGCGCTGACCGGGCCGATCTGGCGCGCGTCGCCGGCATCACGCTCAAAATCCGATTCGTCGACATCGATGGCGAGGGTTGCTGGCCCGAGAAGTGCGGTTCGGACCGGCTCCAACCACTCGTCGCCGCGGTCGCGGACGGCGGCAGCAAAGCAAGCGACGAACCCTTCCAAGAAGCTCGGTGAGCTTGCGAGGGCAGCCAGAAACCGTTCGAAAGCAGCAGGAACCGCAGCAGACTGGGGATTATCGGCAAGTTGCCGCAAGACGTTGAGACGCTCGGCAATCCGTCTCCGATGACCGGCGTTCGGCCATGCCGCGATTTGGCAGGGGTCGACCACGAAGCTGTCGAAAAGGCGCAGGAGTTCGGCACGACGTTGCGCCGGCGTCTTGGCGGCCTCCCACGCCTGCTGATGGGCGTTGCGGGCTTCAGCATCGATTAAAAGCAAACCGGTTGTCGTTTTGAGGCCGGGAAAGCCATTATGCTGACCGTCGCGCAACGTCCAAACGGTGCCTCGTCCGGCATCAACGATCAACTCGACGGCGGCCACTGTATCGACCTTAGACAAGCGAATACGAAAGGCAGTGCCTTTCGCCATGTCTTTAATGTCCGGATGGCGCGCGGCGACATCGGCACTATGCGACACCATTGCTTGCTCAATCGCACGAAGGTCGTTAAGCATTGTCTTCACACAGTTTTTTCAACATGATCCCCTTGAGACCCAAGGGTCGCAAGGAGATCACGTTTTTCGTCCCTACTATGTTTCGATCCATCGCTCGTTGTGATGAGCGTGCTATGGAGGTTCCAATAGGACGTCCAGCACAGTCACGCCGAGTACGCGTACACGCAATCGCCATCCGGTCTGCCGTCTCATCGGATGCCCTCCATGCGTCGACCGTAGACGATCCTGACCGGCTGTCAAACCTCTTCATAGTTGGGACACCCGCGGATCAGCTATAGGTGAGAGCCCCAGCTTCGATCCGGGCCTCTTGCTGGAACCCTGACTGGTAGACGCCTTTATGCGGTCGATCCCAGGTCGTCGACAGCATCGACGGAATCTTCACCGACAGAGACTTGTCCACCTCCCACTCCGGCCTGAACGGTCCCCAATAGTCGCAGGTGAATTCCGACCATCCGAGCGCCGGCGTCCGAAAGCAGCGCCCCTGTTTCAGACGGCGCTCGAACAGGTCCTGGAGGTGATGGCAAGGGTTGCGGCCCACCGCTCCGCTCGGTCCACGAACCTCGGCGTGGATGCGGTAGCAGACGTTCGCCAGGACGGTGGCGAAGACCTGCATGCCGGTCCCGCTCTTGACGTTGAGGTCCTTTCGGAGCGGGCCGCCGTAGTTCGTTGTGTAACGCTGGAACGCGATCTCCCCACCTTGCATATCTTTGTGTCGGCAAATCTGCATTTGGGTCGGATGGAACCAAGCTTCCCCCCCAGACAAGAACGCGATGCACTCAAGAATGCCCTTCGCGGCGGACCAGGTCGGCACAGGGTAGCTGGTCGGCGTGCCGCCGGTATCGGGACGGGCGAACATGGCCAGAGGGCCAGCGACTTCCATTTGCACGACATAGGTCTTCATCGGCGGCAAGTGTGTCTCGATATCATTTTCAATGGGAGATGGCAGAGCCGTCATCCACAGCTAAATCGTTGAGCGGTATCATGGCCCTGGTCGAATTGTGGAGCTTGCGGCAGCGCGAGCGTCTCGCGGCGAACAGGCTCTCGAAGAACTGCACTGCCGTCGTGACGACGATCGGGACGTCCCAGTTCTCGGCGGCACGATGGAGTGTCGCGGCGGGGTCGCCGCCTTCGTCGTCGCGGGGACGATCCTTGAACATGCGGCGAGCCGCCTCGTCCCAGTCGAAGCTGGCGTGGTGTTCGAGGATGTCGTCGCCCGAACCGAGCGCATCGCGAAAGACCTTGGCGGTCTGTTCGATGATGGCCGTGAACGGGCTCACGTAGATGACCCGCCGCATGCCTCGATCTGCGTTGGCGACCGCATGATCGAGCGCGAAGGAGAGCGAGGTCAGCGTCTTGCCGCCGCCGGTCGGCACCGTCAGCGTGAACAGGCCGGGCGGCGTCGTGGCGCGTCCGGTCACGTGCCGAAGCACCTCGGCCCGCAACGCGTTGAGCTCGGTGTGTTCGGCTTCGGCTGCGACATTCACCATGTGGGCGCGCAGCCGGTCGCGCAGGGTCGCGAGGTATCGGAAGTTGCCGCGCTCGACCCGCCCCCCTTCCGCTTCGGCGTAGAACCGCTCGGTCTCGAGCGAATCCGCGTCCACGAGACAGGAGAACAGCATGCGGACCAGGAAGGCGCCCGCGAATCCCTGATCACGCGATCGGATGGGCGCGCGGCTCGGGCTTAGGGCCGCGACGGGCGGCAGCGGGCCGCTGTGCTGAGGCCAGCCCGGGTAGGCGGGAATCTTGCCCTTCAGCCGCGCGTCGAGGTCGGAGGCATCCGCCAAACCCGCGTGGTGGCCGGCGATGACGAAAGCGAGCAGCTGCCCGATCTGCTTGGGGTAGCCGGCCCTCAAGGCCTCAATCGCGCCAGCGCTCGAATGGTCGCCGCCGCGCGACCGCTCCTTGCGGATATAGGCCTGGAACTCCGCCGAACATTTGCCGATGTCGTGTAGCCGGCCCGCAAGCTCGGCAAGGGCAGCCCAGCCGAAGACCCCGGCGAATTCAGCCGCCCGAGAGCCTACGCTCGCGAGATGGCCGGACAGCGTCTCCCAGCGACGCTGGTCGGGGTCGGCCAGCGAATGAGCATAGGCCACCGATCGATGACGATCATGCTCGCTGTGCGAAGGGTACATCATCTTCGGTCCGCGCCCTGGTCGAGGAGAGTCCGCCTCAGTCTTGTTGTATTACACCGACCCGTTACGGCCGCTCCAGGTGGACGTGCGGGTCACGTTGGGCCGCGAATCTGGCGCGGACGGCTGGCGCGGGGGACGAGTGATGGGGTCGCGCGCGAGGCGCTTGCGTGGCGAGTGAAGTTGGTTGCGGGGGCCCGCAACCAACTTCAATTGCTGATGCGTGGGTAGAGGAACAGCCGACGGCAGGGGGCTGTCGCAACCAGAGGCTACAGCGCGCTCGTGCGACCGTGAATGCGGAGGGGGGCGGGAGCGCGGCGTGCAGCCCCGATCGAAGGTCTCGCTCACAAGCATGCGGCCGCCACAGCACGGGCATGGACGAAGCTCCCGCGGCCCGTCCCGGTCTCGTCCTGCGCTCCACCGCCGCCGCGGTCCGGCTGAGGTATTGCGGCGAGGAGTTCACGGGTGCGGGCGACATTGGCCCTGCGGCCGGCGCTGGCCAGCAGGCCGTAGTGCCGGATGCGGTGAAAGCCGCTCGGCAGCACGTGGATCAGGAAGCGGCGGATGAACTCGTCCGCTTCCAGCGTCATGGTCTTGATCCAGCCCTCGCCCCCGGCCTTGCCGCGGGCGCGATAGTCCTTCCAGCGGAATGTGACGCCGCTGTCGTCGCTCCCGATCAGGCGGCTGTTGGAGATGGCGACGCGGTGCGTGCAGCGTGACAGATAGGCCAGCACGGCCTCCGGCCCGCCGAAGGACTTCTTGGCGTAGACGCCCTCCGCCTTGCGCAGGGGCGCGAGATGGGCCGCGAAGGCGTCGCGCCCCGCCAGCCCGACGGCCTCGCCGAAGAAGGCGAGACGGCCGGCCTCGTGCAGGGCCAGCAGCCCGTCGAGGAACAGCCGGCGGAACAGGCGCGACAGCACCCGCACGGGCAGGAAGAAGTCGGGCCGGCAGGCGATCCAGCGTGTCCCGTCGGCCGACAGGCCCACCGCCGGGCACGATCATGTGCACGTGCGGATGGTGAGTGAGCGCGGATCCCCAGGTGTGGAGCACGGCAGTGAGGCCGACGCGGGCGCCGAGGTGCTTCGGATCCGCCGCCACCGTGGTGATCGTCTCGGCCGCGGCCTTGAACAGGAGATCGTAGACCGCGGCCTTGTTGGCGAACGCGATGGCGGCGATGGGCGCCGGCAGGGTGAACACCACGTGGATCTACGGCACGGGCAGCAGATCGGACTCGCGCTCGGCGAGCCAGCGCTGCGCCGCCGCGCCCTGGCACTTCGGGCAGTGCCGGTTGCGGCAGGAGTTGTAGGCGATGGCCGTGTGGGCGCAGGCGGTGCAGCGTGCGACGTGGCCGCCGAGCGCCGCCGTGCGGCAGCCCTCCGCCTCGCCACTCCCTCTCAGCTTCGCTGAGCGGAGCCTCTGGCAGGCTCCGCTCGGATGGCCGACATCACCTTGAGCTGGCCGAGGCTCAGGTGTCCTGCGTGACGGCGCAGGTAGGCGTCGCCGTGCCGGTTCAGGATATCGGCGATCTCAAGACCAAGCCGCGCCATGGCGGCCGCG
>JAABVA010006338.1_pt1 | contig 10497 bp, 13 predicted proteins | sample 5560331 | NCBI WGS metagenome assembly JAABVA01 (sample SAMN12812661, study PRJNA571458) | rock metagenome | isolation source: Antarctica rocks | place: Antarctica: Victoria Land, Mt New Zealand sud | collected 2016-01-07 | reverse complement strand
GCGGCAGGCTGGGCGCCCCGGGCGCGCTGGGGCTCACCGAGAACGCCGCGCCGTCGTCCACCAGGCGGCTGCGGATGGGGCCCACCTGCCCGGGCGAGCCTGCGTGCGGCCCGGCGGCGCGCGTCGCAGGCGCGCGCAGGGCACTGCTGCGGGCTGAGCGGGGCGCCGGGCAAGCTCATGCCTGCTTGCGCAGCTGTCCTCGCGGCGGTCAAGATGGCGCAGGCAAGGTTGACTTTGGTTGATAATGAATCGTGTGTGCTGCGCAGGGCAGGAAACAAGGCGGCCTGGCAGGGGAGGCTGAGCCCGTGCGCGGCGCAGGGCAGGCGCGCGGCGGGCAGGCAGCGCGGCGGAGGGAAAGCCCGCGCGCGCGCCTGGCGGCTTGAACCCCATGCGCCAGCTGTCCTCCTTCCAGGGCATGGGCACGGGCGGCCCCGGCCCCGGACCATACACGGGCACGGCCTTCGGCAGCGAGGCCTCCCTGTCAAAGAAGGACACCTCCTGCAGCTCCCTGCGCGCGCGCGCCCGGTGAGCAGGCTCGCGCGCGCGCAGCCGCGCACGCACGTGGCCGTCACGCGGCTGCGTACGGGCCGGCAGCGCGAGGAGCGGCGCGCGGCCCGCAGCGCTCGGGGCCTGGGAGGCTTGCAGGGATCTGAGTCAGGCGCGGCCGCGGCGTGGCCAGAGGCACGGCCAGCGGCTGCCGTCACCTGAACAAGTCGGGGTCCAAGCCGTCCGGCGGCGTTCGCGCTCCCGGGTGATCACGGTATGCCAGCAGGCCCTCCCTGTGCGCGTGCATATGGCCGCATCGGGCCCAGCTCGGGTGCTCGCAGTGCGCCGCTGACCGCAGCAACTAGATGCGTGCTGACAGAGCGGCGCAGGGCGCGCCGCCGAGCCACAGGCAGCGCTCGCGCACTGGCGGGCCGAGGCCCCATGTCTGCAAGGGCGCGGAGGTGAACAGAATGACGCCCGCTGCAGCAGGCCAGGCTGATCACAACGGTCCCAGCTTGCAATAACGCTGCAATGTGAGCGCGCGAGGACGCCGCGATGCACGGCTGCAAGCGCAATGCCCAGGAATCGCGGAGCAAGCCTGCGCCGATTGCCAGGCCTGGCAAGGTCTGACTGTGTCTGTTACAACCCTTGCCAAGGCCGGCACACACCGCGTGTATCTGCGACTCGCGCTCCGCTGCGCCGGCGCCTGCGGCAAATACACGCCAGGCGGGGCGGCAGGCATCGCCCTGCGGGGCAGGAACAAGCGTTCGGCCCGTCCGTGATGTGGGAGGACTGGCGGCGCTCGCGCCGCGCTGCACGGAGAGAGGCACAAGCGCGCAAACCCTCTGCTGGACGCCGCGCTCATTGGCGCGCTCGGTGCCTGGTTAGACGGATCCGGGGAGTCAGCAAGGGCCGCACCCCTCCCCCGCGGCCGCCCCATCCTCCTGCGTAGCCGCATCGGGCGCAGCCGGCCCCGCCTCTGCGGGCGCGGGATCTGGCTGCGGCGCCTGCTGCTCGGCGGCTTGCGCGCCCTCAGCCCCGTCCTGTGAGCCCATCCTCTCTCAGACCTCGCCGATAAGTGGTGTCGACCTTGTGCAACACTTGATGGGGCTGCTGAGCCGAAACAAACCCTGTTTTTTGCTCTAAAGAAACTTTCCAATACGGCTCAGAGGATAGGTTGACAATGGGTGGTGACGTGCAGGGGACTGGCAGGGGGCTGGCAGCATGCCACAGCCACGCCACGCCACAGCCACAAGCATGACTGGCGGGGGCTGAGCTGCTTGCTGCAAGCGCATGGCAGCACTCCTGGGCGGAGAGCCCAGTGTGCCTGCCCTCCGCCAGTGTGCTGGGGCACACAGCGCCCGCTGCCCGTGCAGGCGACCTGCTGCACCTCACGTCCTCCGCAGGAGGACTGTGCTCGTGCGCGCGGCGGCAGAGGCGACCAATGTCCCCATCATGGTCAACAGCTGCACCGGGAAGGTGGGCTGTCTGTGCTGGCCTGCGCTTCGTCCAATGGAGGCAGCGTCACTGAAGGTCGCCATTGCCACAAGCTGGCGCTTGTGCATTGGCACATGCAACATTGTGTTTGCTTGACATGCAGCTCCAGTGGGGGTGTGTTTCACAAACTTTGAAGCTTCAAGCTTCGAGCACGTGACGCCTGCCTTCGGCGTCAGCCCTGGCCTGAGACCCGCGCCTGCCAAAGCGCAGATGGGCCATGCGACCGCCGAGGCCGTGGTGCGCGCGGGCCTGCACTTTGTGCCCTACAGCTTCACCGGCTCCAGCGAGGCGGTGGCCGTCGGCAACGTCGGCGTGTCGGGGATCCCGGTGGAGCTGGTCGCGCCCGCGGAGCGCCAGAGCGCGATGGAGCGCCTGAAGGCGCAGTTCCCGGGGCTCATCGTGATTGACTTCACGCTGCCGTCGGCCGTCAACGGCGCGGCTGCCCACGCGCCCGGCAGTGCTGGGCACGACCAGCTGCATCGAGATTGCAAAGCTCCGGCCCCACACATTTGTCCTCAGGTCCCCACTGACGCTACATAGTTGCGTCACCGTCAGGTGCGCGCTGTGCTTATGAGCAGGTATGTTGGCAGCACTGATAGCACTGCTCTGTGGCACACGTTGGCAGCTGCCTCCGCATTATGCCGCGCGCCTCCAAAAGCAGGACTGTCAGGGAGTGCTGATGCAAAACAGAAGCACGCATGTTGTGTGAGAGAGCATGGGCATGAGCAGCCGTGCGGCAGAATGTCAGCCGCAAGTGCTCACTCTTGCTCGCTCTGATGCACGTTGTGACAATACGCACCTACGATACACACTACATCCGAAAGCCATTGAGTTCTGTCTGCCAACTGCCTTGGCCGGCACGGTAACCTCAGCACCCCCTTACAGACGCGCTCTTTGCTGCTCTGGCTTTGCTGCTCTGGCTTTGCTGGAGCATGTCCGCCATGGCATGCAGACCACGAGCGGTCCTGCCCGGCCAGCGGGCCTGCTGAGTGTAATGACTGGCTGTAGCAGGCCCTGCAGGCGCATGCAGACAGTGATTGGTTGGAAGCAGCGAGCGTCTTGCCATTGCAATTGGGCACGACCGGCTGCCCCATGTGCCGCTGCGCAATCTCCGTAACCCCGCCCCAGCGCGCGCGTGCAGACAACGGGCGCTTCTATGCGGCCAGCGGCCTGCCATTCGTGATGGGCACGACCGGCGGCGACCGCGAGGCGCTGCTGCGCGATGCGCGCGCGGCCGGCGTCAGCGCCGTCGTCGCGCCGCAGATGGGCAAGCAGGCGCGCCAGGCAGCGTCTGTTACGTGCATCCATTGCTCGCGTAGGAGTCATGCACAAAAAAAGGTGCACAAACGTAACCATATGACCAGCATGAAGGCACGCCAGGCAGCTGTTGAGGGAGGCGCTCCCATCGCCCGGCCTCGGCCCTCTGCACACGCTCTGGACAACGGGCAACCTTTATGGGCTTGTGAAGCTCCCTCCAGTACTAAGCAAGACAGGATTGCAAGACGACAACAGTGACCAGGGCTTTGTGTGTAAGTCAGCTGTTTGTCGCCGTGCCTTGCCGCTGAGCGGGCGCGCGCAGCTCCGGCGCGGAGCGCGCTGATGCGCTGCGGCGCCCGGATAGGGTGGGGGGCCGGCCCAGCCGCTGCGGCAAGCCGGTTCAGCTTGCCGCAGCTGTCCCTCATCCTAACCCTAGGCCTGCAGCTGCGGCGCCGCCACGCCGGCAGGTGGTGACCTTCCAGGCGAAGATGGCGCTGATGGCGGAAAGCTTCCCGGGCGCGTTCGCGGGCTACTGTCTGGATAATCACTTACCATAAACGGAAACCCACCCTTGCGCCGCAGGTGGTGGCCTTCCAGGCGACGATGGCGCTGATGGCGGAGAGCTTTCCGGGCGCGTTCGCAGGCTACCGCCTGGAGGTCACCGAGTCGCACCAGCGCGCCAAGGTGGACACGTCCGGCACGGCCAAAGCAGTCGTGGAGTCTTTCCGAAAGTTGGGCATCCCCTTCTCCGAGGTGCCCTAACCCTAACCCCTTCTCTGAGGTGGCGCTAACCCCAAACCCTGCTCTAGCCGTGCTTGGCACGCTGCCCGGCAGCCAGGGTATAGTAGGGCAGGGTAGGGTAACCCGCTCCCTACCCCATCTCCGAGGCGCGCCTGCCTCGGCGCCCTGCCCGGCAGCCAGCCTCGGCGCTGGCCCGCCCGCAGATCCGGCGGACACATAGCAAAGCTGATTCCGTAGCAGAGAGTGAGACATGGCGCTTGAGCAGGCACGCACATCAGTGGGGCAGCGGCAGTGGTTCACTTCCCAAGCTGCCCAGGTATTGGCAGAGACACAGGGGCTGCAGTTGCGCACCTGCCAAGACGCAAACGCGCATGGCGACGCACAGCGCCATGCAGCCGGCGCGCCCGGCGCGGGGAACGCGCCATGGGGCGCGGGGCTCGCAGAGCTGAAGGCTGGCCCCGCCGCGCGCGCGGGGGCAGGCGGGCATCCGGCGCGTGCGCGACGCGAAGACGCAGGTGGACGCGATGGGCGTGCCGCCCGCGCACCTGGACGGCCACGCCTTCCACACGTACAGGCGCGCCCTCTGCAAAACCCTCTGCAAAGGCTGGGCGCCAAATCAAGCACAGGCGCGCACCTGGACGGCCACGCCTTCCTTACGTACAGGCGCGCCCTCTGCAAACCCTCTGCAAAGGCTGGGCGCCAAATCAAGCACAGGCGCTCCCCGCGCCCTTTGGCCCAACACGGCAACTACATTGCCTGCAGGGCGCCCAGCCGGCTGTGCGACGATGACAGTGACAGCAGGGGCCCTCACAGCTGGCCCATGAAGGCAGGGTGGCGGGCACCATACACAGAGGCAGGGCGACGCCCGAGCCGATTGCTGCAGAAGTCTTCAGGGCCGTGACGCCTGGCGCGCTGGGCCGCGCAGGCTCATCTCGCCCGACGAGACCGTCGTGTTCGAGTTCAAGCACAACGTCTGCGGGCGGCAAATCTATGCGGAGGGCACCGTCGACGCGGCGCTGTTCCTGGCGGCCAAGGTCGCCGAGGGCGGCCCGCCGCGCGTGTACGACATGGTCGACGTGCTGCGCGAGGGCGCCATGCGCTAGGGTAGGGTGTCTGTGCCCTAGGCCACCACGCGTATTATCGCGTGCGCCTATCCCGGGCCGCCCTCGGAACCCACGCGGCATGGGGCGCGCGCCATGCATGCGCCTGCGAGTGGACGCGCCGCGTGAGCGGGGGCGCGGGCGCCATGCTGACGAGGCACAGCGCTCCCCCTCGTGCGCTGAGCCGCGGCGCTTGCTGCGACACGGCTTGAGGGCACCGGTCGAGGCCCGCACGGCGCAGGCGGTGGCCATTGATGTACCGGCATGCAGCCATCGACTTGGACGGACACCTTGTAGGCATCGTCTAGAGCGGAACTTGCTGGAACAAATTCGCTCACATTTGAAGAATTTGGGGTCCTGTTTGGAGGGTGAACCAGCGCAGCATTTGCCTCGTTAGCCCGGCAGCGGGACCCGTGATGCAGGAGCACTTGTGTGGCCTGGAGAACAGACGTGTGCTGTTTCAGCCTGGTTGTAGCGTCTGCACTTGAGTTTGACCGGTGCAGATCTGCAATAGTGCTGCTCATGCTGCAGCCGTTCGTGCAGCGGCCCGGGGCGCACTGCTGAGTGAACGCATCAGGAGGCTACTGCGGTGTAGCATGTCCCAGCTGTCTGACTGCACATGTATTAGGCTGCACAAAAGAATGTGCAAGCTCAGAGCACGCGTGGCACTTTACCATAGGTGCAACTTTACCACCCGTGTAATGTGAGCGTTGCGAACCGCGCATGAGAGCAGTGCCACTCTCGAGTCTGCCACTGCAAGTTCCGCATGAGTTGAATGCGCGCCAAGACCTTAGCGCCGGCCCGCGCGTCGCACGGGCGCAATGCATCCCCGCGCAGCGCGCCAACCATGACGGTGCGGTGAGCCGCTGCGCTAGCCGCATGAAAACTCTCCTCTGCCCCGGCGCGCGCGCGCAGGCGCGCGCATGAGCACAGGCACTGCGCGGCGCAGAAAGCAGGCAGCACAACTACCCCAGGCTGCCCCACCCTGCTACACAGGCAGTCACAACAGACGACATGCTGACGCGTGGCCCACCCTCTAATGCGAACACAGAGCTGCAGTTCTGCACTTTTGCTGGCAGCTCTGCTCGCGGCTCTGCCGCGGTGGCTGGCGGCGCAGCGCATTTGATGTTCTGCACACACGATCCCCCCCTCCCCCCTCTTCCCGCGGGCTCACGGCCTTGCAATGTAGCTCTGCCAAGGCCACACCGCCGCGCCTGCTGCCCGCGCGGCCGCGCGCAAACAGCGCGTGCCCCCAGCAGCACCCCACCGTTCCTGGTCTAGCCCGCGCCCCGCACTCACGCCGCGCATAGCGCGCGTCATGCGATCTTGATCGGGCGCTCGAACGTGGAGTAGTTCTGGTGCCGCGGGCGGCGCGGGCCCGTGTCCGCGTGCTCCAGCCCCAGGTAGGGCTTCTCCCCGCTGCTGTAGTGGTCCTGCTCGGCGGCCACACGCCACTCAGCACACACGCTGCCGGCAGCAGCACCCTAGGCGCACCGCACGCAAGCGGTGCGTCACGCCGCCGGCCGCCTCCCTCAACCAGCCACTCTGGCTGGCACACACAGGCTCGCGCCGCTGCGCTGTGCAGGCATTGGTTGAATGCACCCGCCATGCATCGGGCCATGGTTGGCCATTTGGGACCGGCGAACCGCCCGACGAGCGCTTGCTGTGCAGGCTCCTGAGTGCGCAGCCGCCGGCGCGCGCACTGCAAGAGCCGGGCGCCCGCAGACCAGGGCCGCTGCAGGGCTTGGTGAGGATCAGGGTAGGACATGGGGCCGCGCGCCTTTTTGGGGAAGCGCGCCGCCACCGGCTCCGCATCCTCTAGCAGCTTGGGCGGCTGCAGATTGGTCAGCGTTGCAAAGCGCCACTTTGCAAACTCCTCTGCGGCCACGCCCAGCTTCGCCTGCGTGCGCCGCGCGCCGCTCGCCTCAGGCACCCCTCAGACTCCGGACGGCCTAGCGGCGGCTGCACTAGCAAGTGCCGCGCCGTGCGGCCGGCCGAACTCACGCGGGTGTTCAGGCCAGCCAGAACCCAGCCCACACACGACGACACGATGCAAGAGTTTGCGGCTCTCGTGCCCTGCGACGCAGCGCATCGAACAGGACACTCCTCAGCAGGCAAGCAGGAGAGTACCCCATGACAGAGACCCCAGCTGCCGAGTAGCCGATGGCGGCGCTGGGATAGGGTATCCTGACCCTATCCAGGTGCACGACGCGCGCCTGGATCCGCGGCTTGAGCTGCGCCAGCGTTTCCCGCTCGCCCACGCGCATGAGGAACGGGTTTCCAAAGTTTGTCACCTGCCGCACGTGGCCCTGGATCAGAACGCCAGCAGCAGCGGCGACAGGCTGGTGCGCTGACTGTCAGGCCACAATGAGCTGACATGTGCACACCGAGCTACGAGTGCACGTGCATGCGTGCCACCCTGAGACTGACGCTCGCCTCGCACGAAGCGGGCTCCAGTCGGTCCGTGCGCTGCTGATATTCAGCGGTTCACAGGGTGGCAGCGCATGCGCGGGAGACTCCCCGCGTTGGCCAACGGCGTGCCGCCGCCCAGCGCGCATGTAATTGTCCACGTCGGCATGAAGTGTTTCATGGGGGGCCAGTGCACGCATGGAGGTCCCCCACGGGTGCCCCGGCCGCTGCCGGGCGCGCACATGGTTCTGCGCGTCGGCGTGGTAGTGGTACACGTGGATGAGCGAGCTGGGGCCGGCGCCCGCCTCCTCCGCGTCGTCGTCCGGCTCCGCGCGCACGGTCCAGTACGTGTCATTGATCGCATCGATCTTCTCGTCCGGCGGGAAGATCTGCGCGCGCGCGCGCGCGCGTCGGGCCGGGGCCGCGGGCAGCGGGTCTGCGAGTGCAGTGGGTTGCAGCACGCGCCGACGACGATCTTAGCAGGAAGCGTGCGTGCTGGCACGCTCGCTTGCAATCTGATCAGGACCTCGAGGGCGTGCAAGGTTTGCTTTGCCGGCACGCAAGGTTTGCTCTGCCGGCGCGGTAGATGGAACCCTCGACCAGGTGCCAGGCATGTTGCATGGGCACGCGGGCACGCCCTGAAGCTTTAAGACGTCCAGGCATCAATTGGCGCAGGCACCCCTGCTGGCCGCCTGGCAGCCTCATCACGCCGGCCAATGGGGGGCGGGCGCGTCACTCGCAGAGTCAAGAGCAGGTTCTTGAGCATGCAGACATCGGCGCGGCGATTACAATACGCGCGGCGCCGCGCCTTGTAGATCTTGGAGTAGAAGACTTCCAGAAGGCGCAGACGCGCGGGCCGGCCGGACGCCGGCAGCTGCGCGCGCAGCGCCTCGCACACGTCCGCGGCGGCGCTCTCCTTGGGCAGCCGCACCGTGTGCACGCCCGCCTCGGCCGTGTTGGCGCCGTGGTAGTACACCTGCGCCGCGGCGCGGCCGGCCTCGTCAGGGCGGAGCAGTCAGGGCTGGAAACCCAAACCTAATGTTAAATCTTGCTACAGAGGCACAGGGTGCCGCTTGCTGGCAAGCCCGCGCGCGTGAGCATGCCTGCCGCGCAATGGCCCACGGCGGGCGCGCGCGGCGCCGGGCGGTACAGGTTAGGGTTACCCCACCCTAAACCCTACCATGTACAGGCAGCGGGCGCGCGCCTTGAGCGTCTTCAGCTGCTCCAGGCGCGGCAGCGGCAGGTCCAGCACCTCGTAGTACAGCGCGTCCGCCAGCATGTTGAAGTGCTGCAGCATCTCGGCCAGCGTGCCCACTTGCCGCCACTTCAGCGCCTGCGTCTTCGGCACCTGCCGCGCCTTCTATCTGTTTCAGTAGACTCAGCAAAAGACTTGCCATTTTCGCTCCACCCAAATCGGCCGCTGCAGGGACTATGTGGCAGAGGCAAAGCTTCATGCCTTCTGTCGCGAGCGCCGCGGCTACGGGGTGGGGCGCAGGCCTTGCCGCGTGCCAGGGGGTTTACCGCTGCCTGATCTGCCCAGCCCGCAGCCTGTCACGGCGGCTGCTCGACACAATGCCGAAGCACCGAACTGCCTGTTTTATTATTCTGTGTTCCGAGCGCACCGCGCCCGTGCGGCGGCAGCTCCGCCGTCGAGGCCGTTGCAGCAAGGGGCTTACAAGAGCACGCGCCACGCCGCGCGCCTCGCTGTGCGCCTGTCGTTGCAGCGGCACGCAAGCCACATGCGCATCTCTTGTAGAGTAGGGTCCCCTCGAGCGCACCTGCGTGTACGTGTTCTGCTGCGTGAAGCGCAGCAGCTGCGGGTCCGCCAGGCCGAGCGCGGCCGCCAGCGCGGTCGCCACCGCGTCGTAGCTCATCTCGCGGCTCAGCTCCAGCTTGACGCCCTCCTCCTGCGCCGGACGCGCCGCGCGGCAACTTATTTTCCTTTTTCGCTTTTCCCGTTTCCTTTCTGCTTGATGTTGGCGATGCGCTGGCCCGCACAAACATGCTCATTATGACAGGCCGCCCTGCAGTGAGCAGACAGACTGCGGGCGGGATCCAGACGCGTTGTGCAGACATGCTGCAGGGCACCGACGCAGCAAGCTGCCTGCCCCCCCGGCCCCCGCCCCGAGCAGGGTGCAGCGGCTGGGACGCGCCTTGGGGTCGTCCAGCTTGCGGAAGGCGACCATCCAGCGGTACTTTACGTACTCCAGGAAGTCCACCACGCGCGGGTACTTGTACCGCGCAGCCTCCGCCTGCGCTCGCCGGCGCGCTGTCTAGCCCATAGGGTTACTCAACCTTATCCCAACTTCATGTACTCCAGGAGGTCCACCATGCGCGCTTACTTGAACCGCCACGCCTCCGCCTGCGGTCGCCGGTGCGCTGTCAGAAGGAGAGGGTTAGTCTACCCTAACCCCTATGATGCGGCGCAGTCGGCCCTATGCCACCCTTTTTGAATGCGCCTGGGTGCGCCGAAAGGCGCGCGCACTGAAGAGCCTTCCATCCTCCCTTCCTGCCTAACCTGGCCACCACATTACGCACGCTGAGGCGGTCGCCACGCGCTGCACGTAGCCGCGGTGAGCCAACCTGCTTGTGTGAGAAGCGTCCGCACGCCCTCATGTGCGCAGCGCGCGCAGGGGCATCAGTTGCAAAGCTCAGCGTACAGAGGGGCTGGTTTGAGCGATCGCGCCCTCATGCAGTGACTGACCCGCGTCGGCGCCGCATGACACCACCCACTCGCCCCAGCCCTACTCCCAGACCTCGATGCATAGAGCGTGCAGCCGCCCGGACCATGCATGCAAATTTTTTTTCGCCTCCCGGGCCTCCGTGCGCCCGCCTCCTGCAGGCGCCCGCCTAGCGCAGGCACGCCCTCGGGCCCGCCGAGGCGCGCGCCTCGGCCACCGCGGCCTGCACGATGAGGATGTCGCCGTGTTCCAGCTGGCAGCCGAACAGCGTTTCCGCGTGGCTCAGGCAGTCGCACATCACGGCCGGCTCGCTCTTCACCTCCTCC
>JAABVA010006337.1_pt1 | contig 10498 bp, 8 predicted proteins | sample 5560331 | NCBI WGS metagenome assembly JAABVA01 (sample SAMN12812661, study PRJNA571458) | rock metagenome | isolation source: Antarctica rocks | place: Antarctica: Victoria Land, Mt New Zealand sud | collected 2016-01-07 | reverse complement strand
GATGCGCGCTTCTGGTTGAACCGCGGCGTGACTGGGATATCGCTGTCCCGGGTACCGCTGGAGCGGGACGATGCCGACGCGATCCGCGGCCTTCGCGGCGTGCTGCGCGGCTACGTCGGCGAACGCGTTCTGATCGCCGCGAAGACAACAAAGGCAACCAATGTTTCTGCGCAGGTGGACGCGTCCTCCGCGCACGCAGGGGTACCGGGTGCGGCTCGCGAGGAAGCAGCGGCTCGACCCAACCAGCCGGATCTCTCTCGCATCTCCCTGGCCGCCCCGGATGCGGGTGCGGCCGCGATGCGCACCTCACTCGAACGCGCGCGATTGATGCTCGGCGCGCGAGGTCCAGTGCCTCTGCTGAGCGCGGACGAGCATGCTCAGAACCCTGCCGTGGCACGTCTCCTGGCCACGTCCCTCCTGGGTTCCAGCGGGGCAATCCTTCTTCGCGCCGATGATCTCGACCTGCAGCATGCCTCCGATGGCGCAGGGCAGCAGAGCTCCGTCTTCGCCTGGTACAGGCTGTGGAGCGGCCTGCATCGCGGCAACGCCGCCATGCGATCTGGTCCCGAGACGCTACTTGACCATGATGCCGAAGGTGCGCTGGTGTGGGTACGGCAATCGCGTGGTGGAGGAGCGCCGATTGTGACGATCTCGAACGTCACCGGCCAGCCGCTCAGGCTTTCGCTCGTCGCTGATGTTGAAAGACTGCACCTCCGCGGTTCATTTCTGCGCACACTCGCAAGATCGGACGGAGGCATGGGCGCCATGCCTCTTCGCGAGATCGTGCTGCCTCCGTTCGCCGTCTATGCCGGTGAATTAAGCAGGTAGGACGAGCTCCTCTCGGCTAAAAAGAAGTTGCTAAGAAGCGCCCCGAGATGTAACGCCGGACGTCATTCGAGTTCCTCATACCCGCAATACACCTTATCGAACACCGCATCCCAACTGCAACCGAGCGCATACTCGCGCGCAGCCGTGGCCATCCGAAGACGCAGCGAGGAATCGCGAATCAGCCCGACAACCGCTTCGGCGAACGCCTCGTCCTCTGCACATGAGCTCGCTCCCAGCGGTGGAGCGACAAAGCCCGTCACGCCGTGCTGAACGATGTGCCTGGGACCGCCGTGCGGCGTCACAATCGCCGGCACACCGCTCGACAGAGCCTCGAGCACGACGTTGCCGAAGGTGTCGGTGTGCGACGGAAAGACCAGCAGATCCATGTCGGCATAGGCGCGTGCCAGCTCCTCGCCGCGCAGCACACCGGCAAATTTCGCAGAGTGGAGATCTTTCCGCAGCGCCACCTCCTCACTGCCATGGCCGATGATCAGGAATCGCACCTTCGGCACCCCCAGCGAGATCAACTGCTTTTCTATGCGCGGCAGTAGGGCGACATTCTTCTCGATGGAGAGCCGGCCAACGTAGCCCAGCACGAAAGCCCCATCCTCGGCCGCGCGCGTCCGCTTGGTCGGCGAAAACATCTCCGCATCGACCCCACGCTGCATGAGGTGGCAGCGCCGACCGGTCTCCGCTTCGAGCAGCGCGCAGAGCTCCGGATTTGGTGCGTAAAGCACACGCGCCAGACGGTAGAAGCGCGTCGCCGCAGAGAGCGACCCCGTCTCCACGATCTGCTCAAAGCTGGCCGCGAAGTCTGACGAAAGATGACGCGTCATCCAGTCCATGCGGCGCGCGGCATACTCGTGCACATTGGTGTGCCACGAGGCAGCCAGCGGCAGGCCCATGCGCCATGCAAAGAACGCGCCAAAGATGCCGAGTTCGCTCGGCCCGGTTACGTGGATAACGTCGGGCCGAAACGAGGCAAGCGCCTCCGCGATCGTCGCTGCGTGTCGAAAGAAGAGCGGGTCAAACTGGAGGTCCTTCTCCAGGCGGACAGCAGCCGCGCTGCGCGGAAGCTCCAGCGTCAGCAACTCGCCAGCGCGTGTCGGCGGCGCACTTCCGGCGCGAACGCACAGAAAGGGAAGCGCATGGCGTTCGGCGTAGGCGGCAAAACTTCGACTGGTGTGCGCGACGCCGTTGACCTCGTGGAAGGAGTCAGGAAAGAAAGCGACCCGGGGAGTGCGCATGCCCTAAGACTAACTCCGCCTAATGCCGCGGCTGCACCGAGCGCGTACCGCGGCGATCTCTAGGCATCCAACTCCGCGAGATTTGCCTGCATCTCGTTCGAGTCGTTCCACGCCATGCGTAACCCTCTCGACACCGGCTTCGCTCCCATCAGGCGAACAAAGCTGAGAACGCCCTCGACCCAGCCCGGCGCGCGCCCAGCCATCCAGAGCTGCGAAAGCGGAAGCAGAATGCCGTCCCCATCGGGATGGTAGACGCGCTCATCCCACTGCTGCGATCCAACCGGGAACTCCGGGTAGTTGCGAATTGCGTCCAGCGTCGACTGCAGAAGCCGGTGCTTCCACGGCTCGGCGTACTGCGGCATAAAGAGCACATGGCTTTGCCGATCGCGCCGGACCTCGTGGACAAACTCGTTGAAGCTCGCGGCGTGCGTCAGGTTCACGTTCGCGTTCGGCTCGACGCCATGCCGGTCGCCGCCAGAGATCGTCAGCTGGTTCCAGCGCGCAGCGAGCTCCGCCACCTCCCGATTCTCCTTCCAGTGCCGCAGGCCGTTCAGCTCCAGCGCATGGAGAAACTGTCCGTTGACCGCGAGAAAATCATTTACGAGCACATCGTGCCGCGGCTTGCCGATCCGGTAAAGATCCCACATGGGATGGTTAAAGATAATCAGCACATTCGGGAGATCGTGCAGCTCCGCCAGCGTCTCCTTCAGCAGCCCAGGCGCACGCCGGTCGACAGGCATCTCGGTGAAGAGGCGAAAGCGCTCCATCCAGGAGGTCGCCGCCGCGCTCGGCAGGTTATGTATACCGATATGAAAGGAGGTCTCAAAGAAGGGCACCGTCCACTCGACCGAGAGCGGAATGTGTCGCGCCGAAGGAACCGACCGCAGCAGCATCGGCGCCTGGATGTCGTCGTGATCGGTGATCGACACCAGCCCCGGAAGCTCGAGCTTCTCCTCGATCTGCTTGCGTTCCAAATCGAACGCCAGCCGCGGCGTCAGCGGCGGCGTCCAGTAGCTGCGGTTGTAGTCGGGACGGATGCCCGAAAGCCTTCCGCAGCGCCGCTCGCACCGTCGCATGATGGGCTGCAGCAGTCCCCACTCCGTCGAAAGCTCGGCAATAAAGTCCAGCGTCTCCTTGGACTGATTCGTGTGGCTATGAAGGGAGACGCCCGTGCGGAACTGCTTCGCGGCATTCGGCTCGCGCCAAAGATACGAGACGGTCGACTGGCTCATCATGGTCTGTTCCCCCTGGATTCACGTCACGCTATCCACTTCGCCTTCAGTATCGAAAGCAAAGGTGAAAGGGGGATGACTGCACCAAGAATGGGGCTTCAATACCGGCACGCACCGGTGCCGGACGTGGTTCTTTTGTGGTATGGCACTGCATCAGCGGGTACGCGCAATGTCCGGGCCCAGCATCTCCTGCGCGCTCGGCGCCGGGTAGGGCGGCACCGCGCCGTCCTCCGCTCCAGCCTGCAGTTCGATCGTCGGCGCGGCCTGCAACGGACTCTCGAGCAAGCCCTCCTTCAGCATCTCGAACGCCTCCTCCGGTGTGTCCGCAAAGCGAAACAGATCGAGATCCTTGGGCGCAATCGCCCCGCGATCGGCCATCGCCTCGAGGTTGATTACGCTCTTCCAGTACGCCGATCCGTAGATCACCACCGTGATCTTCTTCGCGAGCTTGTGCGTCTGCGCCAGCGTCAACAGCTCGAACATTTCGTCCAGTGTCCCAAACCCGCCCGGAAAAACCACCAGAGCCTTGGCCAGGTACGCAAACCAGAACTTGCGCATGAAAAAATAGTGAAAGGTGAAGCTCAGCTCCGGCGTAATGTATGGGTTTGGTTGCTGCTCGAACGGCAAGCGTATGTTGAGCCCGATCGACTTGCAGCCGGCCTCCGCCGCTCCCCGATTTGCCGCCTCCATAATTCCAGGGCCGCCGCCCGAAGTGACCACAAAGCGGTGCCGCCGGCCAGGCAGCGACTTCGCCCACCGCGCCAGCATCCCCGCCAGCGTGCGCGCATCCTCGTAGTACGCCGCCATATCCACCGCGGCCTCCGCCAGGCGCAGCTTCCGGATCGAGACGTCGCCGCTCTCCCGCTCCTCCTGCCGCGCTGGCTGGTCCTGCTCGGGTGCGGGCTGGGCCGAGCCGGTGTTCTCGAGCAGTTCCAGCTCGCTCGTCACCACGTCGAGCGCACGAAACCGCGCCGACCCGAAGAACACAACTGTGTCCTGAATGCGCTCGCGCCGGAAGCGCGCCATCGGCTCCTGGTACTCCGCCATAATGCGGAAGAGCCTGCCGTCGGGCGAGTTCAGGAACTCGGAGTTTTCGTACGCAAAGGGAGCTTCGTGGATTGCGTCCGCAGGTGCGCTGGGAAGGTCGTTCGGGCTTGCCATGGTGGGTTCTCGTTCAGTCGCGATAGTCGCGGTAGTGTACCGCTTCGGAGATGCCGATCCAGATATCCAGCAGTCCCAGGCCGGAGATCATGCCGCGCACCGCCCCATTGTGCAGAAGCGCGGCCAGCGTCGGTCGCGCCTGGATAAACGCGTTGTGATCCCAGATGCGCGTCCACCACGGCAGCACCACCACCAGCACGCCCAAGTACACGCAGAAGAGCACCAGGACAAAGAGCGACAGGCGCTGCAGCCACACCGGCGCGGCTCGCGGTTCGGAGTGTGCCACAACCGGCGCACCCGAAGCCTCAGTACCCGGTGCGGCCTGGGGTCCGGCGGGTGGGGAGTCGGGAAATAGCTGTGGCTGGCCAGACATCAAGCTCTCACCCTTGACCTTAGCAGACAGGGTAGGCCTTGTCCTCTGGCACGGAGGTTGCACGCGGCATCCACTCCATCCTCCAGCCTCGGCAACGTGCGCCAAAAGCACGGGATGAGAAAATTGGGGTATGCTCCAACTCTCCGCCGCAGGAAAGCGCTTCGGCCAGAAGCTGCTCTTTGAAGACGCGAACTGGCTCATCACCCCCGACGAACGTACCGGCCTCGTCGGCGGTAACGGCACCGGCAAATCGACGCTGCTCAAGGTGCTCGCCGGCATGGAGTCGCTCGACTACGGAACTATCAGCCGCGCCAAAAATATGACCCTCGGCTACCTCCCGCAGGACGGTCTCGTCATGCGCGGCAAGACCGTCTTCGAGGAGTGCCTCTCCATCTTTGACGATCTGCGCGGCCTCGAGGCAGAGGCCGAGACGCTCTCGGCCAAGCTCTCCGAGCATGCCCCCGACAGCGCCGAATATGCCGCCGCCGCCGACCGCTACTCGCACATCACCGAAGTCATGCACGCCAACGACATTTATACACTCGACTACCAGGTCGGTACTGTGCTCGGCGGCCTCGGCTTCCCCAAGGAGGACTGGGAGCGGCCGACTGAAGAGTTCTCGGGCGGATGGCAGATGCGCATCGCGCTCGCCAAGCTCCTTCTGCAAAAACCCTCGCTTCTCCTGCTCGATGAGCCCACCAATCATCTCGATCTCGAAACCCGCAACTGGCTCGAGGAATACCTCCTTAGCTACCCCAAAGGCTATGTGCTCATCTCGCACGATCGCTACTTCCTCGACGTCACTGTTAACAAAACCGTCGAGCTCTGGAACAAGCACGCGCACTTCTACCACGGCAATTACGAGAAGTACGTCAAGGAGAAGGAGGAGCGCCGCTCCCAGCTGCTCAATGCGCACAAGAATCAACGCGACCGCATCGACGACCTCGAAGCCTTCATCAATCGCTTTCGCTACCAGGCCACCAAGGCCAAGCAGGTCCAGTCGCGCATCAAGGAACTCGAAAAGATCGAGCGCATCGAGATCCCCGAGGAAGAAGCCACCATCCACTTCAGCATCCCGCAGCCGCCGGCCAGCGGTCGCACCGTCATTGAGGTCGCCCACCTCACCAAAGTCTATCCGCGCCCCGACGGCGGCACCAAGACCATCCTCGAGGACGTCAGCTTCACCATCGATCGCGGCGACCGCATTGCCCTCGTCGGAGCCAACGGCGCCGGCAAGTCCACGCTCATACGCATGCTCAGCGGACAGGAGGAGCCAACCTCCGGCCAGGTCAAGCTCGGACACAACGCCCTCGTCGACTTCTTCGCGCAGGACCAGTACAAGGTCCTCGACCCGGCCGCAGGCATGCTCGACGACATCAGCGGGGCCGCCCCCAAGGTCTCGGTCGTCGAGCTCCGCAGCCTGCTCGGCTGCTTCATGTTCTCGGGCGAGGACGTCTTCAAGAAACTCGGTGTCCTCTCCGGCGGCGAGCGCAATCGCTACGCCATGGCGAAGATGCTCGTCTCTCCCTCCAACATGCTCCTGCTCGACGAACCCACCAACCACCTCGACCTGCGCGCCAAAGATGTCCTCCTCGACGCCATCCGTAACTTCACCGGAACCGTCCTCTTCGTCTCACACGATCGCTACTTCATCGACGGCCTCGCCACCCGCGTCTTCGAGGTCGAAGACCGTCGCGTTCACATCTACCCCGGCAACTACGAGGACTACCTGTGGCGCAAACAGGGCGGCCCCGAAAAAGTCGTCGCCTCGCTCACACCTCCAGCACCTCTCGTCAGCGCCACCACCGTCAACACCCCCGACACCGCGCCCGAAGAGCCGCCCAAGCCGCCCGAGAAACCCTCGGTCAAGCGCCTCAACCCCATCAAGCTCAAGCAGCTCGAAGAGCGCGTCCAGTTCACCGAGACCGAAATCCCACGGCTCGAAGAAGCCATCAACGCCGCGGAAGAAAAGCTCGCCGTCTTCTCGTCCGCCGCAGAGTCGCAGCGGCTCGCCGCCGCGATCGACACTATGAAAAAGCAGCAGGCGAAGCTGCTGGAAGAGTGGGAAGATCTCGCCGGAATCCTCGAAGAGCAGCAGTCCGCCTAGCAGCTCGGTTTTGCAGTCTCGGTCGCCAAGCAGCCCTACGCGCTGGCAGACCTTCGCGTAAACCTCAGCCTATCGGCCCTCGCGTAGCCGCTCCGCCAAGCGCTCCGGCAGCCCCGCCATCAGAATCCGCCCTTGCGACGCCGTCACGTCATACGGAACGCGGTGGTACGTGATCTCCGCGCGCTCCGTGTCGTAGATCGCATACGCCGCTCTCCAATCGCCATCGCGCGGCTGCCCCACCGAGCCCGGATTGATCAGGTGCCGCGTGCCCTCCGGCAGCGCCAGCGTCCATGACTCGGCCTCGTTATGCCTCCCATAGCGAGGCCGCACCTCGTGCCACTCATGACCATTCTGCGAGAAGCCGCCCTGGATGTGGGTGTGCCCGATAAACGTCACCACCGTATCCATCCGCTGCAGCGGAGCCCATGCATCCCGCATATTCAAAATGTAATGATCCTCGTTCAGCGGCGATCCGTGCGCGCAGATGATCGTCCGCATCTCCGCGCCGCCCACGCTCGGGTGCAGCGGCCCCTGCGGCGTCTCTCGCAACCACAGGAGGTTCGCAGGCGTCAGCTCCTTCTGCGTCCAGATCGCCGCGTTCCGCGCAGTCGGATTGAAGCCCACGGCCGAGGACAAACCGCAGCAGACGCGATCATGGTTGCCGCGCACCGAAAGCTGCGCCAACGGTCGAATGCGCTCGATTACCTGGTTCGGACTCCCTCCGTACCCCACACTGTCGCCCAGATTCCAAAGCACGTGGAACGCGCCCTCCGCCGCGCGCAGTACCGCCTCCAAACCTTCGAGGTTGGCGTGGATATCGGAGAGGATGAGAGCTCGCATCGGCAGGTCACGGTGCATGCGCACCAATTACGTAGACTATCGAAATCCGCCTCCGCAGCATAGTCGATCCCAGTCCAGCGATTGCGACATGCCGCGCAGGCGCCTAGCCCCGGGCCGCCAGCGGCTGCGATCGATCTGTCCGCATTGTCGGCGCGGAGGCGAGCAGCTTGCGCGTGTAAGGATGCCTCGGGCTGCAAAAGATCTCGTCCGCCCGAGCCTGCTCCACGATGCGCCCGTGCTGCATCACCGCCACACGATCGGCCACCTGGCTCACCACGGCCAGGTCGTGCGAGATAAACAGCATCGCCAGCGAATACGTCCGCCGAAGCCCAGCCAGAAGCTCCAGGATCTGCGCCTGCACCGTGACGTCCAGCGCCGTCGTTGGCTCGTCCGCGATCAGCAGCCGCGGCCGGTTCACAATCGCCATCGCAATCAGGATGCGCTGCCGCTGCCCTCCCGAAAACTGATGCGGAAAGTCCCTCAGCCTGCGCTCCGGCTCCGGCAGCGCCACCTCGCGCATCGCCGCCAGCACACGCTCCTCAACCTCCGCTCGCCGCATCTTCGGATGGTGCGCCCGCACCGCTTCCGCGATCTGCCGTCCCACCGGCATCACCGGGTTAAGCGCCGTCATCGGCTCCTGGAAGATCATCGCAATCTCCCGTCCGCGCCGCCGCCGCATCTCCGCCACCGAAAGCCCGCGCAGGTCCCGGCCCTCAAACACAATCCGGCCGTCCACCTGCGCGGACCCCGGCAGCAACCCCAACAGCGCCAGCGACGTAGCCGACTTCCCCGATCCCGACTCGCCCACCAGCCCCAGCGTCTCCCCCGCGTCCACCTTAAAGCTGACCCCATCGACAGCCATGTGGCTCCCAAAGCGAATCGAAAGATCGGAGACCTCGAGCAACGGTGTCGGCACCGAGCTATCTTATAGCTCCCGTCTCACCTCGTCGCAAGTAAGCCCAGGCGCGCCCATTGAGCTTTGCAGCGGTCAACGGCGTCTAATGGTCTGACGATATGAGGCGAACTCTTCCTGCAGCTCTTTCACTCGCTGTCCTTCTCCCGGTCGCAGCACCCGGCTCCGCCCAGACCCACAAGGTCGCCAAGCCCGAGCAGGTCGTGCGCGCCGTCGGCGTTTATGAGTGGACCGGTGATCTCAAAAAGCCCGACGCCAGCCGCCTCATCCCCGTGGCCGTCTTCATTGACGGAGCCCTCCAGGATGCGGCTGTCTACCTCCCGCGTCCGATACCCTTTGCGCTTACGCCTGGCAACGAGTACGAGCTCGAGCAATCCGGCTTGGCCCGAGGTACGCTCGACCTCGCCTACGCTACCCACCTCCAAACCGCCGACTCGGCCTACGAGGATGGCTGGTTCGGCTACGGCAGCTACAAGGCTCCGCCCGCACCTAAAAAGGATCCAGTCCTCCAAGCCTCAAAGAATCCCGCTGTCCTGACCAGTTCCAAAGACGATCCGCATCCTCGACTCGGCAGCAAAGGCGATCCGTCGCCCTCGCCACAAACCACCGACGACCCCGATGCATTAAAAAAGAGCTCAGCAGGCTCACCTGCTGACGACCCAGATCGCCCGACCATGCACCGTCACGGCGATTCCCCAACCCCATCCCCGGACAGCAGCACGACGTCGAGCCCCGACTCCACGCCGGCCAACGACCCCGATCGCCCCACCCTCCGCCGGCGCTCGCCCGAAGACGCCAAAAAGAGCAAACACGCTTCAGACGATGTCGCCACCGTAACCGGCACAGGCTCCCTCAACGACGATCCTGACCGGCCAAAGCTGCAGCACGGCGCTCGCTCCTCCGCCAACGATACCGACATCCCGAAGCTCCTCGGCCTTCCCAAGAACCTCAGGCAGATGGTCGCCGTCTCGGACGCCAGCAACCGTCCTCCGCACGACTTTGCCCGGCCCTGGCAGGATGAAAAAGAACACGCGGCTGTGCTCGCGAAGATGCGCGACCTCGCACGCGCTCAGCTGAAAACCTACGGGGCCGACCCGCTCGCACCTCAGAACACCGTCGCACCCCCCGGCGGTACGGGTGCCGCTGCGCAACGGCGCTCATCGCGCACCACCGCTCGACCCGCCGCGAAACATACGTCAAAGCCCACCGTCGCATCGCTGGAGACAGCGCTGCTCGACGAGGATCTCAAGGCCTACACCCTCAGCTACGGCGGTGCGGCAACCTACGTTTACACCGCGCACACCGCCGGCACCGGGCCGGATCTCCGCTACGCCACCATCGTCGCCCAGGCGGACGTCAACGGCGATCTCATTCCAGCCGTCCGGAGCGCAACGGACGAGACGCATCTCGACCGTACCCCACGCATGCGCCTGGTCGACGTCGTCGACGCCGAAGCCTCCAACCGCGCCAGCCTGCTCTTCGAACTGCGCGCTGCGGCGTCGCGGCAGTTTGCCCTCTACCGTGTCATCGGCTCACGGGCCGAGGCCACCTTTACCACGGGATCCACCCAGTAGGCGCGCCAGCGTAAGAAGGGAAGGGCCGTAGCATCCCGCCACGGCCCTTTTCTCCATTCACGCTGAAAACTCCTGCAGTCAGCCTTGCAGCGAAGGGTAGTCGACGTACCCCTCCGGGCCGTGCGCATAAAACGTCTCCGGGTTTGGCGCGTTCAGGGGAGCGTTCCTCTTAAAGCGAATCGGCAGATCCGGGTTCGCGATAAACAGCTTACCGAACGCAACC
>JAABVA010006334.1_pt1 | contig 10500 bp, 5 predicted proteins | sample 5560331 | NCBI WGS metagenome assembly JAABVA01 (sample SAMN12812661, study PRJNA571458) | rock metagenome | isolation source: Antarctica rocks | place: Antarctica: Victoria Land, Mt New Zealand sud | collected 2016-01-07 | reverse complement strand
ACCAACGCGTCGCCACGGGTGCTCATGACACGAGCCGGCAGACCGAGGAGCCGGATGACGCTAACGTGTCACGTCCGGTTCTGAAAGCGGGCGGGAGGAGGCGACTCCTCTCGCCTAGCTAACCCATGATTGTCAATGCGCCAGCAAGGAGGATCGGGCCTATCAGGTTGAACAAGCTGGAGAGGGCCTCATCCAACGACGCCACGGTTACAAAGAATCGTATGGCGCTCTCGGGGAGGATGAGGAACACCCATAAGGCGGGGAGCGCGGCGCACCAGAGTTGCGGCTCACCTGGGAGCCGCCATCGCACCGCGCGGCCCGCGTCGTCACTCCAGCGCAACCCGACCACGGCGAGGCCGGGCGTCTGCCCCCGTGCGGCAAGGCGGGCAAGCAACGCTACCGCCGCCCCATCCAGCATGAGCGTGATCGCGGACATGAGCAGTACCGACCACCAGGTCACTTGTTGCCCCGCCTGTGGAGCGATGTTGCCGAGAAGCGTGTTGAGTTGGGCCATGCCGAAGCTGAGGACTGGGATCGTGGCGAGGCCCACGGCCAGGTCTACCATAATCGCGGCACGCATACGCCAATTTTGCGCTTCGGAGAATGGGCGGGATAAAGCAACGGCCATCGGACGGTCTCCTTATCTCTTCACAAGGGGATACGTCACCTAGCATAGGCGCTCCTGACCGGCAGCGCATCACCCGTTCGGGTCATTCCTCATCCCTCGGACTTAGACCGGACGCGTGCCACGGCAGGCGGGGTAGCGCGCGCAGCCCCAGAACTCGCCGCGCGCGCTGGTACGCTTGCGCATGGGTCCCTCGCACGCGGGACAGCGCGGGCCGATCCGCGCCCCGCTCCCTGGCCCCGGCCCGGCGCCCTCCTCGACGGGAGGCGGCGCCAGGGCCGCGGCGGCGAACGGCAGCGCGCGCGGCGCGATGGTCCGGTAACAGGCCACGACTTCCCATCCCACAGCCGCCCCCGCCTGCTCCTTTTTCCGCCCCCGCGCCTGACCGCCGACGTCCGGCGCGCCCGACCACCGCTCGATACCCTCTTGTTCGACCTCGAACGGCGCGTCAGGCCACACGGGCAGCCAGTACCACCGTCCTCTATAGAGGAACGCCGGAGCCGTGGCCGGGACGCTATGCAACATGGCTGGGAGCGGGCGCGCCGGGATGTTCGCGGCCCACAACAGCGCGCACGCCAACTCCGCGGCCTCGGCGCAGCTCAACTCGTCGATAGATGTTATGTCGTGTAGCGGGCGTGTCGTGTTGGGCGCGGGCGACAGCGTGCGCCGCCGCAGCAGCCGCGTCACCACCACTATCCGATCCGTGGCGTCAGGCAGCGCCGCTACGATCAGCGCCCCCGCGCGCTTGACGGATATGGGCGCGTCGACGACGAGGCGGCGGGCGTCACCTCGCGCAACATGCTGCTCGGAGGGTGGCGTCGGCATATCTCCGCCTGCCTCTACCACGTCGTCGCCGGAGCCGTTCGTCTGACCGCGCAAGACGCGGTCTACGGCATCGTCGTCGATAGTGGGCGCGGGGATTTCGACCGTCGTGGCGCGCCGCGCATAGACCCATGCGTTGGGGCCCGCGTCCAGGGCGATGACCAACTCGACGACAATATCGCGCGGGCCGCTCTCGCCCAGCTTATTGAGGGTGGCGATGGGCAACGCGCGCAGGTCGGCGGTCGCGGTCGAGGAGTAGACGGGCGCCCGTTGGCCGGCGACGCGAACGTGCGCGCGGACCGGACGCCCCCTATACGCGATGCGCGCGACCAACTGGCCGTCGACCAGGTCGAAGCGCGGGGCGCCCTGTGGACGCGCCGCGACGAGCGCCTGCCCAGCCGAATTGAGGTAGGGCAGAGCGTCCTTCAGGCTGCCAACGCCCGCGGCGCGCAGCCCGGCGTAGTGTTCGCCCACCGTGCGCTGCCGAGCAATGTCCGACGGCGCGGAGCGCCTGAGTATATCGAGCAGGCCGCCGGCCCCGCGATCCGCCACGCCGTACTCCAGCGCCGTCGCGAGGTCGGCCGCCGCCACCATCACGTCGGGCGCGCCGGGCGCGCGCTCGTTGGCGCGGCGGGCCAGGAACAAGAGGTAACGCGGCGCCTCGCGCGCCACGGCGGCGCGCACCGATGGAGGATTCTCGATCGGCAGCACGTCGACCGGCAGGCCCGAGAGCAGGCACGCGGCGACGGCCAGGTAGTCGAGGCGGCCGCGCGCCCACTCGTGTAGCCGCTTGTCACGCGCGGCGAGGGCACGGCGCAGGGTGTCGTCGGTCCCGCGGTCGGGCAACTCGTCGAACTCAACGGGCAGGCCGCAGGCCGCCATCAGCAACTCCGTCTCCAGCGCGTCGGGGTCGGCCGTGCGCGCGCGCTCCGCGGCGATGTAGTGTTCGAGCGCCGCGGCCGAGGCGACGCGGATCATCAGGTCGCTGGCGGCAACGCCGAGCGAGGTCGGGCTCAACGCGCCGTCGCGCTCCGTCACGAAGCCCTCGGTCAGGAGGTAGCTCAGGGGTTTGTCCAGGTCGGCCGGACGCGGCGCGACATAGCGGTGCAGCGTGCGGGCGTACCAGTCCGCGACGTCGGCGCGCGAACGCACGAGACCCAACGCGATTTCGGTATTGATGTGCGTGGCGAGGTCGTCGCCGAGGCGGCTGCCGACGGGATGCCCGCCGAGCATACCCTTGACACGCGCCACGTCTTTCTCTGGCGCGACGACGTAGCAGTAGCCCTCTGTCTCCAGTCCCGGCCGCCCGGCGCGCCCGGCCATCTGTAATAGGCCTGACGCGCTGAGGTCTGAGGTACCGAGTTGCAGGTCGCGCACGACGACGGCGCGCGCGGGCAGATTGACGCCGGCGGCGACGGTCGAGGTGGCGACGAGCGCCTTGATGTCGCCGGAGCGGAACAGGCGCTCGACGGCCGCGCGGTCCTCGCGCGCGAGCCCGGCGTGGTGGAAGCCGACCCCGCCGGCCAGGGCCTGCCGCAGCGGCCCGCTGTCGACCGCCTGCTGGCGCGGCGGCGGGGACAGGCCCAGCGTGCGGGCGAGGGCAAGCGCGCAGCGTTCGACCCCTTTGCGCGAGCCGCAGAAGACGAGCGTGGCGCCGCCCGCGGCGGCCGTGTCACGCACGATGGCGGCGGCCTTGAGGGTGCGCGACTCCTCATCTTGCTCCCACTGCCCCTCTGGGTGGTACGGCACAATCTCCAAAGAAAGCGTGACCGGCCGCCAGCGCGACTCGTGGAGCGCGGCGTCGAGCCAGCGCGCGATCGCGGCGGCGTTGGCGAGGGTACCGGACATGGCGATAAGACGCGCCGTCGGGAACAGACGCGGGACGCGCGCCAGCATGGCCTCCTGCCCGGCCCCACGCTGGCCCTCGTCGACGAGGTGTACTTCATCCATCACGATCAGGCCGATGCGCGCGACGAACTCCGGCGGGAGGGCGCGCCGGCCAATCGAATCCCACTTCTCAGGTGTGGCCACGATGATGTCGGCGGCGAGGGCGCGGGCGGGGTCGAAGGCGTCGTCCTCGCCGGTCGTCTTGTAGACGCGCAGGCCCGCCCGCTCCAGGCGCTGCCAGTCGTCGCGCTTCTCGGCGGCGATGGCGCGCATCGGAGCGAGGTAGACACCGGCGCGCCCGCGCTCGCGGCACTCTTGCAAGAGGGCGACCTCGGCCACGAGCGTCTTGCCCGAACCGGTCGGCGCGGCGATCACCACATTGCGGGTCGTGTCGAGAACGAGCGGGATGGCGGCGGCCTGCATCGGGTTGAGCGCGGCGACAGCGACGTAGGGCCGGATGTACGCGGGGAGGACAGTCGCGGGGTCTACGCCCGCCGGTACGGACGCGTCGCCGGCGGGCAGTGATGAGTTAGGATACACCTCAGTAGTTTACGTGATGACAGGCGCCACTCCCACGTTGTCCTATTGCGCTATTGCACGTAGTACTTTGGTCGCCTATCATGCGTGATATATGAGAACAGACGCGACGCCTCCTTCTGTTGGCGACGTGCTGGCGACCCTAGCCGACCTAACGCATCGTATCGCCACCACAACTCATGACCATGACGTGATAGACGGCATCGCCACGCGGGTTGCTATGCTGCTCGGCGCGGAGCGGTGCGTTCTGTGGCTGCTCGACGACGCGCGCGAGACGCTGCTGCCGAGATCGGTCTATGGGCACGGCCCATGCGTCGGGACGATTGGGCGTCGCGTCACCATCGAGCCTGGCGGCCCGCTTGACCGCGCTCTGCGCAGGCCAGATACCATTGTAGCGCCGGAGGAGCGCGCGGCGTTATGCCGCGCGCTCGACCCGGCCGCCCCGGCCGGCCTATGTATCCCCTGCCGTCGCCGCACGGACCGCTTGGCCTCCTGTACCTGTACCTGTACCTGTACCTTGATCCGACCGCGCATGTGGAAGAATCCGACGAGCCGGCGATGCACATGGCGCGTATTGTCGCCGCGCAGCTTGGGCTTTCGCTGGCGACCGCCCGCGCACTGGCAACGGCCCTAACAGAAACGGTACAGGCGTCCGCGCAGGCAGCGCGGCTGGCCCTCGTGCAGGAGACAGCGCGCGAACTCTCCGCCATTACCACGGTCCACGAGTTGTGCGACAGGATCGTGCAGACTATCGACGCCCGCATGGGCCGCCATGTCGCGGGCGTCTTTGTGCGTGAGGATGACGTGCTACGCCTGGTGGCCTATTACACGACCTGTACATTGGAGAAGCCGCCGCCGCGCCTGCCGATCGGCATGGGCATTATCGGACACGTCGCGGCGACGAATCAGCCATATCTGTGCCGCGATACGCACGCCGACCCGCATTTTCACCGCGCGTCGGACACGGGTTCGCGCTCGGAAGCGGCCGTTCCCATGCGCGTCGGGAGCGACGTGATCGGTGTCCTCAACGTGGAGAGTCTAGCGCCTAACGCCTTCGATGACGACGACGTCGCCACGCTCGCCGCCATCGCCGATCAGGCCGCCATCGCCATCCAGAACGCGCGGTTGTACGAAGCGGAGACGGAGTTGCGCCGCCGCGCCGAGGCGCATACGCGCCGGCTCGCGCATGTACAGCGGGTGGGTGAGGGCTTGAAAATGGACCTCGACGAGGCGGATATCGGCGCGCGCGTCGTGGCGGCGGCGTGCGAGGCGCTGGGCTTCCGCATCGCGGTGCTCAACCTCGTCGATCGCCCCGGCGACCCCGACTCACGCGTCCGCGTCGTCGCCACCGCTGGGCTGCCGCCCGACGGCGATCAGGCGTTGCGCGCCCACGATTTCTCTATCGCGGCGGTGCAAGACCTTTTTCGCCCGGAGTATCGCCTCTCACGCTCCTACTTCGTGCCCGACGAGGCCGGCGCCTTCACCGACCATGGTGAAGTGACGACATGGACGCCACCGATCGAGAACAGAGGCCCTAACGCCTGGCAGTCCGGCGACGAGTTGCTGGTACCGCTGGCCGACCGCCGGGACGGCCACCTGCTCGGTTTCCTCTCCGTCGACGATCCCGAGAGCGGGCAGCGCCCCGAGCGCGAAGAAGTGGAGGTGCTGGAGATCTTCGTCGACCAAGCGATCGTGGCGTTGCGCAACGCGCGTCTGCTGGCACAGGCGCGCCGGCAGGCCGAGCGTGACCCGATCACAGGGTTATACAACCATCGCGCCGCGCACGCTCGGTTCGAGGCCGCGCTCGCGGCCCTTAAAGAGGGGGAATCACTGGGCCTGCTCGCGCTAGACATGGACGACTTCAAACTCATCAACGATACGTACGGCCATCCAACCGGCGACATGGCGCTCCGCCATGTCGCGCTCTTGCTTGATCGCTGCGCGCGCGATAGCGACATCGCGGCGCGCCTGGGCGGCGACGAATTCCTGTTGATCCTACCCGGCGCGTCGCACGCGCACAGCGTCGACGTGGCCGAGCGGCTCGCGCAACTCGCGCAGGAAACGCCCCTGCGCATCGACGGCGCCGGCTTCATCCCGCTGCGCATGAGCATCGGCGTCGCCGCGTGCCCCGACGACGCGACACAATCGCACACGCTGCTCACCATCGTCGATACCCGGCTGTATGAGGCCAAGCGTTCGGGAGGGCGCGCGGTCGAGTCGGGCGCACGGACGGAGCGTGACGGCGTCGACCTCGACGGCTTCGATATGCTCAGCGCGCTCGTGGCCGCAGTCGACAACAAGGACCGCTACACGCGTGAGCACTCCGAACAGGTGGCTCATTTCGCCTGTCTCCTCGCCGACCGTTTGGGGCTCTCGGCCGAGAGCTTGCGTACCCTGCGCATGGCCGGGTTGCTCCATGACGTCGGCAAGATTGGCGTGCCCGACCGTATCCTGCGCAAACCAGGGCAGCTCGAGGCGCACGAGTGGGACATTATGAAGGGCCACGCCACGCTTTCGGCAACGTTGCTACGCGCCGTTGGCGGCGACCCTGACGTGTTGACCGCCGTCGCGCATCACCACGAACGCTGGGATGGGCAGGGCTACCCGGCGGGTCTTGTGGAGACAGGCGTGCCGCTGCTCGGCCGCATCATGATCGTGGCCGACGCCATGTCGGCCATGGCGATGGATCGTCCCTATCGCAAGGGACTCTCGCTCGACACGATTGCGTGCGAGTTGCGCAAGGGCGCGGGGACACAATTCGACCCCGCCCTCGTCGAGCCATTCATCGCCACGCTTGACATCGCGCGCGGCGAGGTGGCGTAGGGACTATCGAGTCCGTTGATCCGCCCAAACGCAGCAGCGAACCTCACCGAGTTGGCGCAGCCACTGGGTCGTCGTGGTAGTACAGGTAGTACACGTAGGAGCGCACCCCATCCCGCGACGAGGGGTCCGGCTGCAGGAAGCGCTCCAGCGCCGGGTCGTAGGGGCGCGTGGTCAGCCAGTACCACGGCAGCGGCCGGTTGTAGGGCGTCGCGTACGTCCCGTGTCCCGCCGTCCACAACCCCGCCCCGTCGTACCACCCGTCGTACCAGTAGCCGCGGTAGCGCAGCGGCTGCGGCACGTCCTCGCTCGTCAGCGCCACGCCGCCTTGGTACACCACCGGCCGGCCCCACAGGTCGTAGCGGTAGCGGTCCACCACGCTCCCCGTCGCGTCCACCAGCGCGACCACGCTGCCTTGTCCGTCGAGCACGTACCAGTAGCGCGCCAGCGGCCGGCCCGCCCGCTGATAGAGTAGTTCCAACGGCGAGCCGTCCGGCCGGTACAGGAACGTCTCGCTGAAGGGGTCGGCGGCGTCGGCGACCGTGACCTGCCCCACGCGATCGCCCCGGTACTGCACCGTCTCGGTGAAGCGGGTGACCGCCTGGCCGACCGGACCCAGCGGCGTCCACTCTTGCGGCGCCGTGTCGGTGATGGCGATACTCGCCCGCAGCCCCCGCGCGTTGTAGCCCATCATCACGCTCAGGCCGTCCGACGTGGACACCCCCGTGAGCAGCCCTTGCGCGTTGTAACCCAGGCTCTCGCGCACCGTCGGCAGGCTGCCGGTGGGCGTGATGACGATGGCGGTGGTGGCGCCGCTTCCATCGTAGCCGTAGGACGAGGCCAACGGCCCCGTGCTATTGTAGTAATGCGTAGCCACCAACTCATTGGGCAACCAACCCACCGGTGCGGAGCCGTCCGCATTGGCGTAGGTGTAGGAGAGGGCGGCGGTGTTCGAGATTGCGACCGTGGTCACGTTGCCGTTGCCGTCGTAAGCCCACCGGCTGCCGCCCGTGGCCGTGAGGCGGCCTTGCGCGTCGTACCCCAGCGTCTGCACGCGGGACGGCGCGGCGAACTGGCAGATGTTCGCGACGTAGGCGCTGATGGCCGTGGTCACGCCCAGCGGGCTGTGGGCGTAGCCGACGCTCTCCACGAGCGGGACCTGCGCCCCGATAGGGCCGTCGGCGCTGACACAGGTCAGGCGGTTGTCCGCGTCGTACTGACGTTGCTCTTGCGCCTGGCCAGCCGCGCCCGCGTGGAGCGTCGTGGTGACGGGCAGGTCGGCGGCGTTGTAGGCGAACGCGCTCAGGGTGGTCAGCGGCGTCGCCCCCTGCGCGCCGTCCCACGTCCGCGTGACGCGCCCTTCGGGGTCGTACAGGTTGACCTGCCCCGCCGTGAGGCCAAGCGGCGTGAGGCCGCCCGCGCCGACGGCCAGGCTCTGGCCCACGAGCCGTCCGGCCAGGTCATAGGCGCTGTAGGTCGCGCCCAGCCCGTCGTCCTGCGAGAGCGCCCAGTCCGCCGCGTTGTCGCGCGTGCTCGTCGTCACCGGCGCCAGCGCCCCTTCCTGCCGGGTCGCCCGCACGACGGCGCCGTTGGCGTCGTAGCCCAACGTGGTGGTGATGGCGGGGGTCGCGTAGCCGCCACAGGACGGCTGGTCGGTCTGCCCCGTTAGGCGGTTGGCGGCGTCGTAGCCCAGATGGCGCGCCCGCGTGTTGAAGTCGCTCTGGTAGGTCAGGTTGTCGGCCGCGTCGAAGCCATACACCTCGCTCGCCGGTGGCGCGATGGAGCCCGTGGGCGGCGCCGTGAGCAGGCCGGGATCGACCTCGCTCCACTGTGGACGGTCCAGGATGTCGTAGGTGTGGTAGGTCACGTCGCCGTTGGGCGCCTGGACTTGGGCCACGTTGCCGTCAGGGTCGTAGCTCGTGGTTTGCGGCATGGTCTGGCTCGTCTCGCCGACGCCGCCCACGGTGTCGCTGATCACGCGGTTGAGCGTGTCGTAGCCGCGCTGCTCCACCGAGTTGACCTGGCTGTTGTTATAGTCGAGCGGTGTCGTGATCGTTGTCGCGTTGCCAACCGCGTCGGTGCTGTTCTGGGTGTGGACGCCCATGGGGTCGGTCGTCCCGATGAGCCGATCCACGCCGTCGTAGTCATAGTGCGTGGTTTGGCCCATCGTGTCCCGGATGTCGGTGAGGACCGGGCCGCCATACGTGTAGATCGTTGAAGCCCCGACGGGGTTGATCGTCCGGATCGTACGCCCCAGCGCGTCGTAGACGGCCTGCGTCAGGTCGCCCGCGCCGTCGGTCGTGGTGATGACGTTGCCGTCGCCATCGTAACCGAGCCCCGTGTTGATGGTGACCGTGGGGCCAAGCACGGCGAGCGCGATGCCCGGCCGTGTCGTACGCACAGGACGTCCCAGGTGATCGTACGCGGCGACGATGAGGGCGCCGTTGGGCGTGGTCGTGGTGATGGGGTCGCCGTCTTGGTCGTAGGCGTATGTCGTGGTGACGGGGGCGTTGACGCCGCGCGTGGTCGTGATCGGCGCGCTGCTCACGGTCGTCAGGTCGCCCTCATCGTTGCCCGCCGCGTCGGTGTAGCTGCCCTACCACGCCAGAGCCGTTCCCGCGAGGGAAAATCGTTTCGCGCCATTGTCATGATCAGCCCTCTCTGCCCATACCGCATCCAAATTGATACTGTTGGATACTCTGGCCTACACGGTGGATACTCTGGACTACACAGGTAGGTAGCTATCGTTGGTAGCGTAGTAGATTACGGCGTCGCATTTCTCCTTTGACGTTGGCGCCGCATTTTTTCTCCATGTACGCCAAACCCTAATGACAGCCTTAGCAACATGGACCTCGAGTAAGTATTTGAGACCTGTCGCCTCCTCAGGTAGAGAACCATCGTCTGGCTCAAAACATACGACGGCCGCCGAGTCTTGGTCGCATTTGGGCTGATACGACGTATAAATCGTCAAATCGTCGTCAAGATCATCAATACCGTCCAAGACCTTAGCAAGTGTTGTACGCCCAGTTCCTTCACTCCCCCCACTCTGAATAGCCACCTCTTCCTCCTGGATGTGATCTGGATGTAACAGATCCTGCAGCTGTTCCCCGGCTTCGTGCTCAGGGATAGGCGCCAATTGCATCCCGCCGTCCTCAGTCCATGGATTCACTCTACTCGCCTCATCTAAGACGTTTCGTTGCACCCATCCGTTCAGCAGCGTAATGCAAGAGTCTACTACCTACTATTCGCTTGTTGGCTTGGCCACCTGACTGCAACCGCGCAGGCGTTCGAAGGTCTGTGCAATGATGGTACGACGTTCCACCTTAAAGTTATTCCGACCCGTCGACAACACCCCGTCCCCCTGTTGAGCCGCAATTCTTCGCGGTGACACATCCCTTCCATCCCTGGCGTGGACGGCGCTTCGAACTGTTCCATGTGCGCCAGAATTGGGGGGAGTGGCGCGTCATGTACTACGATGACGGCCAGCGCTTGCAGTCGCTGCCCCTCGCCTGGACGAGTCTGGCGCCCGCGGACCCGTTCGAGGTCGTCGCCGCAGGGCGTGCGCTGTTCCGGACGGATGCCTTGCTGCGTCTGGCCGCCTTGCTGTACGACCTTGACAAGGCGGCGCGGACGGAGGAGGGGTGATGCCAAGGCCGTTAAGGGAATTATGCCGCGTGTGTCAAGCAGATTATGCCGTGTGGTCTCCTGGCACGCACCGAAGGCGCTGTATCTTCCCTCTGTGCAGGATCGTCCTCAACCAGACGTGGCATGATGCAGGATGTCCGCGCTTGACACCCGACAAAAATGGG
>JAABVA010006333.1_pt1 | contig 10501 bp, 11 predicted proteins | sample 5560331 | NCBI WGS metagenome assembly JAABVA01 (sample SAMN12812661, study PRJNA571458) | rock metagenome | isolation source: Antarctica rocks | place: Antarctica: Victoria Land, Mt New Zealand sud | collected 2016-01-07 | reverse complement strand
CTGATCGAGATACATATCGAAGTGGGCACTGATGCCGGGAAAGCTACCGTTGTGCCCCGTTGCACGTAGGCCCTTAATGGTGGCGTCTGCGAAGCCATAGGCGTACCGTTGTGATGGCTACCGTGGTTATCCGTGCAACAGAAACGCTATCTCTATCGCACGGATGACCACGGTAGCCATCACAGGAGCCTGAACGAGGCCCAGGCACGCTATGACCTATGGCGCCAGGACGAGCGCTACGCGGCACTGGCCCCGTTGCGTCGCGCGCTCACCCACATTCCACCTGAGCGCTTCGTCCATCTAAGCCAGTTCTTACGACATCCGTCCTGGGAGGCAACGAACAATGGGGCGGAGCGGGCCGGCCGCGGCTTTCGGCATCGGCTGTAAGGCGTCACGTTCGCTGCGCCGATTGCAGGTGTGACAGGGCGGGAAACGTCACGGTCGGTGCGCCAATCTTGCAGAAACGTCGAGAGTGCGTACTTGACGTTGGTGTCCGAGCGGATAGGCACGGAACGCGGTGCAGGGACAATTGCTCGACCTCGTGCGGAGCACGATACACGCCACAAATGCAGTTCATCAGGACGCGGCAGCGCGGCGCACTTCCACTCTTCAGCACGCTACCAACGTCAAGTACGCACTCTCGAAACGTCACGTTCGGTGCGCCGATCCGCACGGGATGTGTCTGTCGTCGCTGGCCTTGTGGGGGCGAGGCGGAGGCGGTGTCACACACAAAAGGAGGGAGGCAGGGGCGCGCGGAGGGAGCGGGAGGAGGATGGCGCAGCGAGCGTGACGTTTGTGGCGCAGCGAACGTGACGCTAGGCGCAGCGAACGTGACGCCTTACCAGCGGCGGCGCATAACTGGTCCGCGGACCGGCGTGGTGGTGGTAGAGTGGTGTCACTCCGCAGGACCACGCGGGGGCGGGGGATAAGGGCAGGGGGGGCGAGCATGGGACGGCTGCATCTGGGGGTGGGGACGCGCTACGAGCGGGAGGGGCGCACGTTTCGGGTGGTGCAAGTACTGCGGGACGGGCGGCTGGTGGTGGAGGACCAGAGCGGCGGGGGCCAGGTGGTGGTCACGCGGGAGGATATCACCCGCGCGTGGGAGGGGGGCGCGCTGCGGTTCGCGGTGGGAGGGTCGGGGGTGCGTGCGGCGGGCACGGCGGGCACGGGGGCGCTGCCGACGCGGTTGTATTTGGCAAATACATTCAGGATGTCTTGCAGGATCGGCGCAGGGTTTCGGGGACAATCCGCGCATCGCGCGTGGAACAGCACCCCTTTTCACACCTGGGGATGGCGCATGTCACCTGGAATCCTACACCTGGCGACTTCCTCTGGAAGGCGTCACAGTACGTGCGCCTACCGTCGCAGGAGCTGATATTGTTGGCGAAGTCGGATGACACCCGTGACGACACCCACGATCCACCCGCTGCCAGCGGGGGCACGATCCCGAAAATGACTTCGGTAACGATAGGTCGGGCTTTACAGCCTTTCCCCCGTTCCAAACGCAGCATGCGACTTTCACCGCACTGCGCTTTCCAGGTCGGTCCCGATACTCACGAAGGGCAGATTCGCGGTTGCCCACGGGGAGGCGCACCAGTAGGACAAGCCTACCATCATCTGCTTTCCTCCCTTCATCCGTTCGCTCCGCTTTCTAAGGACATCCCCTGGCGGACTTTCACCCTGTCCGCCCCATTACAGGACGGTATTTGGCTACTACGCCGCCTCCGTCCTCTCTCCCGCACGCTGGCATTCTCGCGTCCCCTCGCGGGGCAAAGCGGTGTGAGAGTTCCCCAGTTCCAAACGAAGACGTTCTAGCAACCCGTAGCTGCGTGCTCTCTGCCGGGCGGACGAAGGAGCAATCCCTGGGAGATGATGGCGCCCCCAGGACAACCGCCGTACCATTTTGGTTCAGGTGTCTCAGCCGTTTCACCTGTCTTGATTTACGACATGTTGCACGTTTCTACTGCGCCGAGGCGCTTTTCGTCAGCATAGGTTGCAGGGGTAGCCCGTTGGCGCGTTCGGCTCGACCCAACGGATACATTGTCAGCGGGCTTCTCACCCCAGCGAGTGCCACTCCCTGACGCAGGCCGCTCACCCCTCGTGCCATTGCTCATGCACGGTCCTTTATGAACAACTCCTTCGCCCGTTAAAGGGTGCACCCACCAATATCAAAAGCTCTGACGTCTTACACGCGCGTCGCCGACGCCCACACGACGGAGGACCTCACGTCGTGGGGCACGCCCGCGCCGGCCGTGGTCATCGCCCACACGAACCTCTGCTGGGAGCACCCCATCGCGCCGGGGCGCGAGGCCGCGACGGTGACCAGGGAGTCGGTCAGCTTCCGCTGACGTAGTGGCCCTCGTCCAGGTCCTCGACGAGGCCCTGGTGCGTCGGCTGCCACCCGAGCAGCTCCTGTGTGCGGGCGCTGGACGCCTGCACGTCGAGGCCGAAGAGGCCGGCGAGCCACCCGAAGTGCTCCTTGGCCGCGTCGGGGGCGACGGACACGGCCGGCAGTCCGAGGGTCCGGCCGATGGCCTCGGCGATGGCCCGGGTCGGCACGCCCTCCTCCGCGACGCCGTGCAGCACCGACCCCGCCGGGGCGCCCTCCACTGCGAGCCTCAACAGGCGCGCGGCGTCGAGCCGGTGCACGGCGGGCCAGTGGTTGGCGCCGTCGCCGATGTAGCCGGAGGCGCCGTGTTTGCGGGCCGTGCCGACCAGGCTCGCGACGAACCCGTTGTCGCCGTCACCGTGCACCGTCGGCGGGAGGCGCATGGAGGAGGAGCGCACGCCCCGGTTTGCGAGGGCGAGGGCCGCCCGCTCCGAGAGGGTGCGCCGGCCGGCGGGCGAGGCGGCGTCCGGCACGTCGTCCTCCGTCGCGAGCTTGCCGGGCTGGAGCCCGGCCAGGCCGGAGGCGATGACCAGCGGCCGGTCGGAGCCCGCCAGGGCTTCCCCGAACGCCTCGATCGCGCGTCGGTCCGCGTCCGTCGCGGTCGCGAAGTCGCCGGAGAACGCCTCCTCGTGCTTGAAGGCGAGGTGGATGACGCCGTCGGACGCGGCGGCGGCGGCGCCCAGGGCGTCGAGGGCGTCGAGCGTGCCGCGGTGGACTTCGGCACCGGCGGCCTCCAGGGCGCCGGCCGAGGCGTCGGAGCGGGCGAGCCCAACCACCTCGTGGCCCGCCGCGAGCAACTCGGGGACGACGGCGGAGCCGATCCAGCCGGACGCGCCGGTTACGAAGATGCGCATGGGAGACCTCCTGTGAACTCCTCGACGGCAGAGCGCCTGATCTGACCGCCGGCATTGTTGATCCGTACGTCTAGGCATTCGCGCGCCTCGACGGTCGCAGCGGCCAGCCTCTCGGGACCGTTGTCTGTCACCACAGCACCACCCCCGCGTCGTCGAAGAACCCGCCGCTCGGGCCGTCGTCGGGCAGGGTCGCGAGGCGGATCGCGATCGCCGCGCCCTGTTCCGGGGTGCGGACGCCGCGGAAGCCGTTGAGGTCGGTCGCGACGAAGCCGGGGCAGGCTGCGTTGATCAGGATGTTCGTGTCGCGCAGTTCCTTGGCGTACTGGACGGTGACGGCGTTGAGGAACGTCTTCGACGGCGCGTACGCGGCGGCAAGCGGGCCCGTTTCGGCGCCGGGCGTGGTCTGCAGGGTGAGTGAGCCGACGCTGCTGGACATGTTCACGATCCGCGGCGACACCGCGCGGCGCAGCAACGGCAGCAGCGCGTTGGTCACGCGGATGACGCCCAGCACGTTGGTCTCCACGACCTCCCGCACCGTCGCGGGGTCGACCGTGGTCGGCAGCTGTGGTGCGCCGCCGGTTATCCCGGCGTTGTTGACGAGCACGTCGAGGCGCCCGGCGCGCTCCTCGATCAGGCGGGCGGCGGCGGCCACGCTCGCGTCGTCGGTCACGTCGAGCGGGACGCCGAACGCGTCGGCTCCGGCCGCACGCAGCGTCGCCACGGCGGCCTCGCGGCGCTGGTCATCCCGGGCGCCGACACCGACCCTCCAGCCCAGGAGGCCCAGGCCGGCCGCGATCGCGTACCCGATGCCCTTGTTCGCGCCGGTCACCAGCGCGATCGTTTGGTCACTCATACGGTCAATCCCCCCCCGTCCCCCGAGCCCCAGCGGGGCCTCCAATGGGTGCGGTACTGCAAGCGGTGTCTCCCGGCGTTGTCGTCGCTGGGTGGTGAGCGATCCTCCGATGCGGTATACTGGACCGAAGCGGAACGTTCTTCCGCAAGTATACGGAAAGACTCTCCGAAAAGCAAGTGAAGGAGTGCCATGACGGAGAACACGGCGCCGACCGGAGCCGACTCGACCGGTTCTGCGGGTCTGGGCGCCCTCGACCGCGCGCCGCGTCGGCTGCGCGCCGACGCGCAACGCAACAGCGACTCCTTGCTCGAGGCGGCGAAGGTCGTCTTCGGCACGTCAGGCGTGGACGCGCCCGCGAAGGAGATCGCTGATCTGGCTGGCGTCGGCGTCGGAACGCTGTACCGGCACTTCCCGCAGCGCTCGGACCTGGTCAAGGCCGTGTTCCGGCGCGAGGTGGATGCCTGCGCCGACGCGGCCCCGGCGCTGACCGCCGCGCACGAGCCAGGAGCCGCACTCGCGCAGTGGCTCCACCGGTACACCGCGTTCCTCGCGACCAAACGCGGACTCGCCACCGCCCTGCACTCGGGCGATCCGGCGTTCGACGCCCTGCCCGGCTACTTCATGCAGCGACTCGGACCCACCCTCGGGTCACTGCTCGACGCCGCGATAGCGAGTGGCGAGATCCGTGCCGACATCAGCCCCACGGACCTCCTGCACGCCGTCGCCAATCTGTGTCTGCCCGTGGCGGACGAGGGAGTCGCATACAGCCAACGCATGGTCGCGCTCCTCATCGAGGGACTACGCTACGGTGCCGAGACGAGCCAGGGGTAGGTGTAAGGCGTCAAAGTGCGTGCGCTACACTCACGCTCAAGACGACCCGAAACGTCAGCGTGCGTGCGCGGAAAACGTCAGCGTGCGTGCGCCGATCCACGCGGAAGGGGTGCATGTGGATCAGCGTCGGCGGCGTCTCGTAGAGGGTCACGTGAGGGTGAAAGAGGACGGGGCATGCCAGCGAGAGGGCCTGTGCTGCGGAGTGGCGCAGGCACTCTGACGTTCGGCGCAAGGACTTTGACGCCTGACATCAGCACGATGAGCCTGCGGCTACCTCTCGCTCTGCTGCTGGTCCCATCATGCACCGTCGCGTGGGCTCGCGGGCGCTAGACCGGTCAGCTCCCTGCTGACCTGCCAGAGCTTGTCGGCCGTGGCCTCATCGTAGGAGGCGGGCGCCGAGCGCACAACCTTGTTGCGGGCGTTCACGTACGCACCGATAAGCCCGTCCACATCCGGCGAGGCCGCCACGTAGATCGAACTTTGCGCCGCGCGCTCGGCCGTCACGAGTCGCGCGAGGGGCGGCAGGGAGAAGAGTGGCAGGATGAGCCGTATCGCGAGAGGTAATGACGAGGACACAGCCCTGGCCCCCTCAATGGTGCCGCGCGGATCGGCCGCATTGACGGTCACGTTCGTGCCCCGCAGGCGGCGCGCCAATTCGTAGGTGACGAGCAGATTCGCAAGCTTCGCCTGTCGATAGGCGCGCATCAGGTCGTAGTCGCTCTCCTCCTGGAGGTCGTCGAAGTCGATGCGGCCGGACCGATGCTGGACCGACGTGACGTTCACGATCCGTGCGGGGGCGTTGGCCTCAAGCACGGGGAGCAGGAGATGTGTCAGGAGGAAGGGGGCCAGGTGGTTGGTGGCGAAGGTTGCTTCCAGGCCGTCGGCGGTCACCGTTCGCCGGGCATTGGTCCCGCCCGCGTTATTCACGAGCACCTGCACGCGTGGATAGTGCGCGGTGATCTCCGCCGCCAGACGGCGGACCTCGCGTAGCGACGAGAGATCCGCTTGGACAAAGGATATGGTTGTCGTCCCTGTCTGTTGCCGCAGGCGGGCAACCGCAGCGGCCCCGCGCGCTGCATCACGGCCGACGACGATCACCGTAGCGCCGCGCATGGCCAGCCCACGCGCCGTCTCATAGCCGATCCCTTTGGTCCCGCCCGTCACGACAACGGTCTTCTCGCGTATCGTCCAGGTCGCGCTCATACGGTTTAATGCCTCCTTCATTGAAGTGGATTCTTTATCCGTTTATAGCAGTATAGACACAACCGGATAGACAATCCAAATCTGGGGTAGACTGTGCGTATGGAGGCGTCACGTCCCACGACCACGAGGTCGTCCTTGCGCGCCGACGCGCGTCGCAATCGTGAGCGCGTCTTGTCCGTCGCGCGCGCGGGCCTGGACGCGGGCGATCTCACCTTGCAGTTGAACGACATTGCACGGGAAGCGGGACTAGGCGTCGGCACCGTCTATCGGCACTTCCCGACCCGGCGCGCCCTCATCGAGGCCCTCGCGATCGACCCCTTGGAGATCCTCCTGCACCGGGCGCGCGAGGCGTCCGCCATCCACGATCCGTGGGACGCACTCGCGTTCTTCGTGCGCGCGATCGTGTCCCTCCAGCTCGCGGACATCAGCATCGCCGAGGTCCTCATCGCGCCCGAGGACGAGACACCACGCGTCGCGGCGATGAAACAGGACCTGCACAGGATGGCGCAACACCTGCTTGACCGCGCACACGAGGCGCAGGCCATCCGGGCGGAGATTGCCTTAGACGATCTCCAACGCCTCGTCTGTGGCATCGAACACGCGGTGCGCATCGGACCCGCGCGCGATGCGGGGACGGCGACGCTCTACACAGACCTCCTGCTCGAGGGTATACGCGCCTGACCCGCGGCAATCCATCGCTCGCTCACGGCCCTGTCACATGGGCTCACGAGGCCAGATGGCTTGACCCAGTGTAAGGCGTCAGATTAGGTGCGCCGATCCGCACGGGATGTGTGTGCGCGAATCACGTCCGCAGCGTCCCTTAGAGGGTATTTTGCAGTCTTTGTTTTGGGCAGGAGCATATTGCACTAAAAAGGGCGCTGTGGCACGCTGAGTAAAGGGGGAGAGCGTCGGCGCAGGCGCTGTATCCCGGAGTGACGAGAGCGTCGTGGGGAGGAGGACAACGATGGGCCGCGGGGTAAACTTTCGCGGCACGACGCCCGCGCAGCGCCGCTTGTTGTTTGAGACGTGGCAAGCAACGGGCGATGTGGCGGCGGCGTGCGCGACCGCCCACATGGGACGCCGCACCTTCTACTATTGGAAGGGCCGCTTTGAGGCGGGGGGCTATGCGGCCCTGGAGCGGTATGCCAGCCGCGCGCCGCACCATCCCCCCACGGACCACCCCGGCGGTGGAGCGGCAGGTCATCGCCGCGCGGACCGCCCACCCGGAGTGGGGCAAACGACGTCTCGCCGACGAATTGGCCAAAGCGCAGGGCTGGGTACCCTTGGTCTGTCCGAACACGGTCAAGCGCATTCTGCGAGATGCTGGCTTGTGGGAGGGTCTCACGAGCCCGGCGAAAAAAGGGGGCCGACGGGTGTAGGGCGCACGGCTGAGGAGCCCGGGCAGACGGCCAACGTCGATCTGTGCTTTGTGCCAGCCACCCATGAGGCGCAGCAGCGGCTCCCGGCCGTCAGCGGATCGTCGGGGCGTTTGGTCATCACCCCCCTGCAGGAGGCGGAGGAGGAGCAGACCTGGCCGGGGCAGATCTTTGAGGACCTTGGCGTAGCGTATGCGGACGCCATGCAGGCGTTTGTGGCTGCCACGACGGCGCCACAGGCGCCGCCGCTTGAGCAGGGGGAGGCGCCGGAGGCGGAGATCGCCCGCATGGAGAGGCACCGGCGGGTCCATAACCAGGGGATGGTCCTGCGGGCCGAGCACAGTGCCCAGCGCGCGCAGCGCCGGCAAGAAGACCGCGTGTGGCAAGACCTGTGTGCCGCGCGGCGGACCGCGCCCAACAGGCGCCGCCGGTCCGTCACGGCGCGGGCGGCAGCCGCAGGGTGGCGCGCGCAACGGGTTGAGCGGCAGGAGGTTCTCGCGCAGCGGTGCCAGGACGATGCTCGCTGGCAGCAGCAGCGTCAGGCCCTGCACGACACGCCCTCCCCGGCGCCCGCCGCCCGCCGCTGGATCGCCGTGCTCGTCCTTACCGATAACTGCACGCGCCAATGTCTCGGTCTGCCCCTCTTTGAGGCCGGACCGCAGGTGACCGCGGAGATGGTGCGCCGCGCGCTCGAGGCCCTCCTGCCGCCTGAGTTGCAGTTTCTGATCTCCGATCGAGGGAGCCACTTTACGGCGCAGGCCTTCAGTCGCCTCGCCGATGAGGCGGAGTTCGTGCACGTCCTCATCGCGCGTCATCGTCCCCAATCGAACGGGATCGCCGAGCGGTTCGTGCGCACCCTCAAGGAGTGGCTGGCGGCGCAGACGTGGTCCTCCGCCCCCGATCTTCTCCTCCTCTTGAACCGCTTCCGCGGGGACTACAATGAGCGCCCGCATCAAGGGTTGGGCATCCCGGGCCTGTCACCGCAGGAGTTCGCTCGGCGTATCTGGTTGCTGTAGACACGCGGGCAGGCTGGGCGCGAGGGAGAGCGGCGGTGTATAGCGTCTATCAGCTATACCCGGTGTCGGTCGTGTACGGGAGTGTCACTGTGGTCGATAACTGGTGTGATCGCTTTCCCCGCCCGTGGAGGCTCCACATACGCCCCTCAAGGGGAGAAAAGGGGCGCTTGACAGCCGTCACGCATGTTTTCTACAATACGTGCGTGACGCTCTACAAGGGGGGAGACATGGCGGTCAAGCAGAAGCGCATCACCTGCGCCCGGTGCGGTGAGCGCACGACGGTGATGAGAGGGGAACGGGGGCCGGCGTCGATCTACTGCGATCTCTACCGCGATGAGGTGAAGCGCACGCAGAATGCTCTGCGCGCCTAGGCCTACCGTCAGCGCACGTCGAGCTACGGGGGGGTGCGCTGACTGCCCCCAGTCGGGCTGCGGATTTCGTCGGGATACCGCGCCGCCGCATGGCAAACAGCGGAGAGACGGGCACGCAACAGGAGGAACATCCGACGCCTCGCCACAACTGGCTGGCTCTCCCGACGAGTTGGTGAACCGGAATGGCGGTTTCACCCGAGCCAGTAGGGGTTAACGGGCTTGCAAGATCATGTCTCCACTTGGATAGGGTATGAGCCCGGTTGACCCTTACTCCTCCAGGGGTTTTCGCCAGATTGGCTTTCACCAAGTCGTTGGGAGAGCCAATTCCCTTGACACAGGCTTGACACGTATATGCACTGCCCCGTGAGACGCATCTGTTGCGATAGAGCTACAGAGCCAGAGCGTGACGGTGCGCGGTTCTCCTTTGACAACCCGCTTCACCGCGCTTGACGCCGCCATCCGGCTGGACTATGCAGGCGACCTCAGCGACCTCTTGCACCTCCAGACCGCCCAGGCCGCCCAGGCCGCGTACCTGGTTCACCATAACGTCCTAGTCTCCTTGGATGTCATATCATTAGATCATGTTCACTATAGAGCAAATCAATGATCTCCACGCTCGCCTTGGTAAGGCGGAAACGCTTATTGAGTATGTGCGTGCACTCAATGCTATTGGCGTTGAAAAGTATGATTCATATTTGACAGATGGGCACTCAGAGTATTTTGGAAAGCGCGGTCACAACGTCATCTCTCCTCCTGCACACGATAAACTGTCCATAGTTGAAAAAAGCAATAGAGAAAACTTCTCGAAACACTTGAAGCTTCATGAGCAAGGCAAAACAACCTATATCGAAATGTCTAAGGGGTTAGCGGAGAGCGGTATAGAAAAGTGGGCGGTGGATACAAGCAAAATAACAATGATCTTCTATGATAAGGCAGGCAGCGAAATGCTAGTTGAGAGAATCAAGTAGGGAGGAGCATATCTCGCCAGAGGAGGGAGGCTCTCCCGCACTCCCGATGATCAAGACCGCTCCCTGATCTAAGCCGTTGGGATGGCCTGCACTTGCGCCTGATAATGGTCGAGGCGGTCGCGCCGGTCAATGCCGCCATGAGCCGAACGCCAGGCTTGTCCCGCCGCAAGGCGTGGAGCGAGGCCAGGAGGTCCGTCGCCACGGTACGGACCTCCGGCCAGGCGAAGCGCAACACACCTCGCCGTTATTGACTTGACTCATATGTGCCGTCCGGGTGAGACGAAAACACGTGCTCTGGGCCGCCGATCAGACCAGTTTCAGGTGTCAATGAGCCCCGAACAGGGCATGCTAGTCGCCGATAGCGTCTCACGGTCGTAGACGCTATGTGTCAAGTCGACCGTGGCGAGGCGTCAAGCGCAACTCATCCACTTCCATACCTAAAGGAGCCGGCGGCCAGCTTGTGCAACATCAGGTTGCCCCCAACAGTATTTTGCAGTCTTGGCCAAATGATGTGGGCTCTCCCGATGACTTGGTGAAGCCAGAATCCAGAAAAAGCGTGTTGTGACTGACGAACTGTGGTCTAGCGAGCTCGTTGACAGGGCGAGATCACCGCGTAGAGCTACGAAAGGCGCAACGCCAG
>JAABVA010006330.1_pt1 | contig 10504 bp, 3 predicted proteins | sample 5560331 | NCBI WGS metagenome assembly JAABVA01 (sample SAMN12812661, study PRJNA571458) | rock metagenome | isolation source: Antarctica rocks | place: Antarctica: Victoria Land, Mt New Zealand sud | collected 2016-01-07 | reverse complement strand
AGAATATCTAATGTATTAGATATATATAACTTACAATAGCTGTGCTATTAGTGTGATGCTATCTTTTAATAGATTATGAGCTCAAGTTAGTGTAGTGATTTGATTTCTTGTCTAAAATCTCAGAGAAATATGTGTCTAGGTCATTTTGTTGATGATTTAAGTTCATGATGAGAAAGTAAGCTCAAAGATTACAAGTTTAAATCACTATCTGTGTGCATTCTTTACATCTGCAGACTGATCATGAGTTGATTGTGAGTTAAAAAGAGTGTTAGATATATATAACTCATAATAGCTGTGCTATTAGTGTGGTGTCACCTTTTAACATGATGAATAAAATTAATATAAAGAATGTATGAAATATTTTAAAGTTTAAGTATAAAAAGAAGTTGCAGACAATAGAAAGACAATATTTAATAGAATTTATTAAATATAAAATATTAAAAAATATATTTATTAAAGAAATATAAACTTATCTGAGCAAACTTAATAGAAAGATTGCTGCAACTTAATTTAATATAATTAATTTATTTAAGTTAAAGCAATAATTTTAAACACTGCTTTAAGCATTATTAGATAAGTACAATATAATTTATAATGCAATTAATACTTAAAATACTTTAAATGTTAAGAAAGATCTGTAGAAGCTTTAGAAGAAAGAAATATAATTTAAAGTTAAAAATATTGTTATTGTTTTGTGAGTAGATAAACAGTAAAAAGATATGAATGAAATGAATTACAATTATAATTTATTAAATTACTGTATAACTGATATCAAGAAATGTCATTAAAGATTTAATGAACATTAAAGATTATTTAACTTTAACAGTAATTAGCTTTCTTATTGTAAAATCTTTAAGTATTTTCTTTATTAAGATACTTATAACATTTAGAACTGCAAATATCTATTTGATGCTTAAAGAAATATTTAAAAAAAGATAAATAAATTAATTATAATTAAGTTACACTGCAAATTGAGATCTAAGTATAAGAAGAAAAGATATAAAGTCTTTAATGCAGAGATCAGTGATGACATTATTTTCTTAAATTTAAAAGATAAAAAGAAAATTAATAATGAGATTGCTGCTTTGTTTAAGAAGACTATTAGTAAGATATTTAAATCTGAATAAATTGCAGACTTAAGATTCTTTTTATACATAATTAATTAACTTTAACTCTTTAGTGACTTTTTAATATGCATAAAATGTCAATGAATTAAAGTTAAAGAAAGATGTTTATACTTTTATTATGAAGTAATTATTATACAAATTAAGTCAGAGAATTCTGTAAGACTAATTTAATACTTTATGTATTTAAACTTGAAGTCAATCTTTTTTTGAAAAAGCAGATACATAAAATGAAATTGTATAAAAGCTTTAATCAGTATAGTTTTCAGAAATATAATAAGTGTAATAAAATTATAATAAAAGCATTAAAGTAAGATAAAATCTATATAATTAAGTAATCTTCATGAAGAGCTGCAACAGCAGCAAAACTCTTAAATACATAACTTAAGCAGTTAAATAAATTGTATAAAACAGTTTAAAATCATTCTCTTATCTACTTGTCATCACACTGATGATGACTTGCATAAAGAACATTAATGTGATGCAGAGAAGACATAAAAACTTTGTTAAACTGTCAGTTACACTTAAATCTTAACAGTAAAAGAGCAGAAAGCAATAAAACATTATTGAATTTATTAATACTGATTAATATACTTTAATTAATAGACTTAACAAATTTACAGATGATCTTTTAAAATTTAAAGTAGAGTGACTGTCAAGTCAAGTCAGGCCCAGATTTTAGAACCTGACTCGACTCACTGAGCTTAACTTTGAAACCTGACCTAACTTGTAATATTAGGTAATTTTCATTGTTTCTCATGTAATTTTGGTAATTTTTACATTGTTGAAAAGCCCTCACAATTCTCTACAAAATGAGCCTAAAACCACAAAAAACAAATCACTTTCAAGCTCAATGCACACAACTGAAGTTTTGTTCAAATTCTTGAAGTTTCTGCCACTATGGTTGCTCATGACTAACAAGACATGCAAAATAAGCAAAAAACCAGCTTTAAAAAAACCTGATGGTCACTCTAATTTAAAGAGATAAATCAACAACAGAACAAGATGTCAGATCTGATTTGACAGATATATATATTTTTTAAATATAATTAAATTAAAAAAAGAACTCTGCTCAGAAGCAGCTCTTAAGAATTGAGAAAAAACTAAATAATTTATTAATAAGTAATGATTTAATGAATTAAGCTCAGCTGAAGATGCAGAGAGAATGAGATTTAATGAATTAAATATGAATAAGTGTAATGATGCAAGACATTTATTAAATAGTTAAACTGTTGTTGCAATATACTGTAATTAGAGTACAGCTGTTAAACTTATAAGATAAATTATTTATTGAACTTTTTGTTACAGTTAAGTTTCTGATTGTAGAGATATATACAGTGAAATAATTATGAAGTAACAACATTAAGATGTTAATTTTTGATTAATATACAAAAAATTAAATATTTAATTAGTTACAAATGAAAAAGCTTTAAATTCTGTGTTAAAACTACTCTGTGAAACTTTAAGAAGTATTATTTTTTATGTAGATTAACAGCAGAAAAGATATAAACAATGTAATTCTTATATAAAAAATTTGCATTGCTTTTAAAATCATTCTATTTACACTTATTATAAATAAGATTCACTGACTGCACACATTTAAGCAGCATAAATCTTAACTGCAAAAAGACAAAATTAAAGAAACTGTAATAGTCAGTCTTTTTACACAGATATTACAGCACAAGATTATTTAGAAGAGATTGATCATTAATTTTTAGTTATATAATATTTATTTTCATAATTATGACACATAGATTAGACAGTATTTCAACTATAAATAATAAGATTATATGCAGTCTATCTGTGAAAAGATGATGAAGTGCAGCATATATATAAATATACATTAAATTATGAACTACTCTAAGAAGAAAGTTTTATGTATAAATTGTGATTAGACTCACAAAATATGATAAAAGACAGTGTGTAAAATCTTTAAAAGCTTTTTTATTATTTATTAAAAGAAATGTGTAATCTTAACAGTCAGAATGACAGCAATCTGTAGTTGTTTTACAATTACAATATAATTGTCATTACAATTTAACAGATTTAAAGTTATTTAATTAAGAAAGTAAAAGCAATCTTTAAATATTGTGTCAATATTAATTAAATAAAGCTCTGATCACTTACAAAATATCTTAACAGCAGCATAAGATTTTACTTAAATTAAGCTCTTTATGTTAAAGTTTAGCAGCAGTGATTAGAAAAGTCATTTAATGCATAATGAAACATTAATAAATTTTATAAAAAAAGATACTGCATAATCAGAGTTCTCTTTATATTAAATATTTGAATTCTTTAATTTAACTGCAGTCTTGCAAACTATAATGCAACAAAACTTATTTTAAATGCAGTTAACTTAAATATTTATTAAATGCTGATTATAAAGAAACAGACTTTTAACAGATATACAATATTTATTTATTGCTCTCAAAGTTATACTTTAATAAATGATGTTAACTCAGCATTTAAGATATGCTTTATAGTCAGTAAGAAGATTTCAGTTTATATTTAATTATTTGTAACAGCACTGTACATATATCTTACAGATAAAAACATCATCATTATAAATATATATAATTTGCAAAGCAACAGATCACAAATTCAGACTTAATATATTATATAATAAATTATTTATAAAGTTAAAAAAATTATGTTTTTAAAAGATTTTAATGCTTATCATTTCTTCTGAGAAAGCTTAAATACTATTTATAAAACACAATTAAAATATCTTTGCACTATAACAATAATGAATGATCTCTCACTACTTACTTTAAGAAAACTGTCAATTTGAAAAAAAGATAATTAATAAAGTGTCATTGATTTTATATTTATCTTAATAGCAATTAAGAAATTAATTTAATTCTGTAATTCAATAAATTACTGAGCAATCATTTAAGATTACATCTTAATAAATATTTAAATTGCAATATTAATAAAGAAGTTAGCATTAAGCAAGCACTACATACTGAAAAGACTTAATAAGAAGAGATTTAAACAGTATTTATATTAGAAAAAATAAATATATATATTATGTCTGTTTACAGCTCTGCAACAAATCATTTATAAAAATTTAAAGAAACATTACTTAAAGATTTATTTATATATATAAGCAAATTCTTAATAGTCATTAAGAATCTTAAAACTTCTTGTAAATGCAAAATGTATAAGATAATGATATAATGACACTGAGATGAATCATAACAAAACATTTTATTAATTTTTTAAAGATTTACTTAAAAAGAAATTATAACATATAAGATATGTAGATTAATAACAATTTATTAAACAGTCAATCTCAGCTTTAAATAATCTTTATAAAAAGAATTTATAAAGACTGTTATGATAAAACAAGCTTTATATAAATAAATTATAAACATTATTTTACATTTTACTCTTGTAAAGATCAGATCAAAATAATATAAATAATGATAATTTTATTAAAGCATAAATTCTGACAAAGAAGTTCTTCTTAAAAGAGAAGTAAGTAGATCTCAAAGATATTAATAATGAGTTATTTGCATTTTTTATATTTAATATTTTTTTAACAGTTATTGTAAAGCAGATTAAGCAGACAATTTATAGACTGTTAAATGATAAAGTTTTAAAATTAAACAATATTTTAAATGAAGTTCTTAAGATTGTAATTCTCTTCATTAAGAAGAATTTTGCACAAATAATCAATAGATACTTTATTAATAAACTGATGTTTAAGAGCTTCTGAGAATTCATTATAATTATTTTATAAAAGAATAAAAAAATAAACTATTTGCTGTCAAGCAGCTATTATTTCATTGCACTGAAAAACACAATTATAAAGCTGCTGAAAAAGCTGATTACAGAGTGAATTATTAAGATAATAAAGATATATAATTTTCTTTTATGAAATTAGATAAAAATTAGAAAAAAAAATCTACTTTTATTGCTTTAAAGCTGCTTACATTCTATATCAACACTGTGTAAAAGACAAAGTTAAAGTACATAATCTTAATATTTAATCTTAATCTCAATGAAATATTTAACAATATCTTATATAAGAAATTACTACACATTATGCAATCTGCAAAGTTCTTATTATAAGTTATTTATATTATAAAATGTTTTCTGATTAAATGCTGCACAAAAATAGTCTTCTTAGAATTTAAAAACAACTGAATATTTATAAAAATGTTTAAAGAACAAGATGATGATGTTTAACTTTATAAATAATATAAATTTAATTATATAAAAAATCTCAGCACATATAAACTGCTACAGACTGAAGTCAGTTTACAGTTAATGCATTGTATAAGTAAAGAGACATGAAATAAGATTTGTATTAAATAAATATAAGTTAATTTATTTTATAAGATGTTATAGAGATCTCAATGAGAATTTAATGAGTACAGTACATTTTAATGATTAGATGATCTTAATAAAGATAATATTGCAGATATTGAGTGTTTAAATTGATATAAGGTTAAGTTGAAGAGAATATGTACAATAGTTAGCTTAAAAAAATATTATGACATTTAAAGCTCTTTTATATATTATATTATTTATATAAACTTCATTTATAAAGCAATTCTGACTACTTTACACAGCAATGATTCAATCAATCATGCTATATAAGTTGTAGATGTAAAGTCTGCAAGATAATAATGCTTCATTAATTATTTTATTTATTAAATCACTGAAGTGCTTACAGAACTGTTGTCTAAGAAAAATAATAGAAATTTATAAAAAAACATTTATAACTATTTTAAAGCAGAAATTCAATGTTCAGTCTTTGAATCTGTACATAAAACATAAAATAATGCAAAGATTTCTTAAAATAGTTAATAATTCAGTCTCTATAAGAATTAAATAAATAATCAACATAATTTAAACAGCACTTTAAGTCTCTGTTAATAGAATGCTGAGAAGATGTAGATGTGACACAGTCTTTATAATTAGATCACTAACAACAGTGAAGAATTTATAGTAAAGAGTAATGACATAAATAAAGAAGCAGAGACAGCTTTAAATACAATTAAGAAGATAGTAAATAAACTTACAGAAAGTATTAATTAAATAAATAAATTTGAAGTGAAAACAAAGATGAATCTGCAAGTCAGTAAGATAAAAAGCAATTATATAAAAGTTAAACTGAACTTAATCAATTCATCAGCTTTATAAGAATCTTTATAAGTACAAAGTGACAGCACTATTTCTACTTTATATAAAGATACTAAATCTTAATGTCTGACTGATCTCTATAAAAAGCCTCAGAGATCAATAAGTAATGTTTATGTAATTAATTAATATAAATTGTATAGTATGTACTTCTTTTTTATTTAAATTACATCAACTTCTGTACTCACTACTTTTAGAGAACTAAAATCACAAATCTTTATAAAACTCTTTTTACAGCAGTCAGTACTTATTAGACAGCTTAATGACTGATTATAAGCAATTTATTCAGTTATCTTAATCTTGTGCAGCAGATTATTTAAAAAAACATCTTAAAATATGAAAATCTTATATATTTAAGTAATTACAAGATAATTTAATGAACTGAGATAGATTCAATGAATTAAGAGAGATCATTTGTTGTTTAGTGAAAGTAAATATTTAAGAGACAGACACAATACAGATTCATTAGTATACAAAAAAAGATAATAATAATTAATTAATATCTTGCTAAGATAGTGTCTGTAAGATAGAATTAAGGTTTTTTTAGTTAAGTTTTTTTGTTATAAAGATGCTTTGCTCTCATAGATCTAGATAGAAACTGAATAGAAATAGACTAAGTGTAGAGTTAAGTCAGGTTGAAAAAAAGTGCACTTAATCTGAACCTGCACTAGAATTCAGGTTGAATCAGGTTGAGTTCATGTACAGATCAACTCTATTTATAACCTGTGTGAGTATCTGCACATGAGTAAGGCTAGCCATTATGGGTAAGGTCAGGGCTAGAGCTCAAAAATGTGAAAGCTTATTGATATATTAGTCATAATAAATTACATCTTAACTAGTCATATAGGGATAAATTACATGGTCGCAAGATATATTACTGAATAAGTTACGAAAATCATGACTTTTCGCGAAGGTGCGCGTTAGAAACACACATTAGTAAGCATGTGTATGTGCTTACTAAGTGCATACACATGCTTACTAAGTGCATACACATGCTTACTAAGACTATATATAACCTGCAAAAAACCCATGACTCTACATGAATCAGGTCAGGTTAACTCACACCTAACTCAGCTAAATAAAAGTTAGCTCAACCTGACTCAATACCTGAACTCAACTCTGACCTGCATGACCTATAGGCAACCTGCGCACTCAGTCTAAATAGAAAGTTAATAGAATAAATAATAATATATAAATATGTTGATAGCAACTATGTTGATGACATTGTGAACTGAAGATTCACTATGAGCTATGTGTTTATGTTGAATGAAGGTGTTACAGCATGAATGTTAAAGAAATAATGTATGATATTAATATCTATAATGAAAGCTGAATACATAGTGCTGAGATATGATGTTAAACAGAAAGTATAAATGCAAAAATTCATTAATGAATTAGAATTAAACAACACAACATTGAGTATTATACTTTTAGAAGACAATGAGTTAAGTATTAAGTTGATACATAATGTAAAGTAACATAGTTGTATAAAACATATTGATGTACAGCATTACTACATATAAAACATGATCAACAACAATGAACTGATTATTAAATGAGTTGCAATGAATAATATGCTGATAGACAGATTAATAAAGACTTTAATAAAGAATATCTTTAGAAGTTATAGATAGCATCTTGAAATTGTATAACTTGATAGATTGAATAAGACTTAATATCTTTAGATTTTAACTACTTAATGAAAGAAAATAGTACAATAATAATGATCTTGAGATTATATGCTTGCAAATTTCATCACTAAAATAAGCATGTCAACTTCATGATTTTGAATCTCTGAAATTGTATGACTCAGTAAATGAAGATGAAGAATGTTAATAGAGAAAGTATATAAAGTATAGTTGCAAAGAAAGTATTAGATATAGTGTCTAGACTTAAGTACTTAAAGTATAGAGAGTGACTTAGTAAGACTGTTTAAATAAGATGCATTAAATCTTTTTTATATAAATTAATGTATTCTCTATAGCTTGCAGAGTTTGCATTACACATACTTGTGTACAGTGTTGTGTGCATTTACTACTATATGCTTAGATACTCACTTTAGTCACAACTATTTATCAAACACTGATTTTTCTTTAAACATATAAATGTACTTTAAAATTAATTTTTAATTCTGTTTATTCAATATATAGTTAAAGTCAGAGTATTTAAGTATTGCTTGACTTTCATTAAGATTGTATATGATTTTAAGATTAATAGTTAATTTTATATATTATTGTAGTTTCTTAAGTGCATATCTATGATGCTTTACAGAATTACTAAGATATTAACTTAATTAATTTAATATGAAGACAATATTTAATCAAGTATAAATTACTGTATACATTAAATTTTTAATTATTTATTAATACTATCTTTAATCTATTCTTTAATCAGTCAAGTCAGCAGAATAAAGAATATTATATTTATTAAATGAAATAATGATGACTTTATACTTATAAAATTGTATATAAAGATTCTTTAATATTTTATTTACATAATGAGTCTAATTTAAATGCAGAGTTCTTATTTTGTAATTATATATAATTTAAATATTAAAATTTTTCTGTGTCTTTCTTAAGTTTTTAACTTTAAACATGTTTACAAGAGCTTACTTAAATTAATAAATATATAATAGATTTATTGAGATCACAATAATATTATTTATATAAAGAAGCAGCATAATCTCTTTAATGCTGTAAAGAAAAAGATAGAGATCAGTATTGCTTTAATGAAAATTTATTTTAATTAATTTAATAATATATTATTCATATTAATTTTATGCAGCTTACTTAAGATCATAAAGACTGTGCAGTATGTATAGAATACAATTAGATGCAATATTGATTTTAAAAGAAAGTATTATATAGATTGTTTTTTTTAGAAATAATTTTATAAAAATATTGTTAACATTTACTTAATAATACTTTAGATTCTTAATTGCAATGATGATTAAAAAGACTTATAGAGTATTAAACTTAATAATGAGAATGAAAATGTTCTTATAATTAATATTATATATTATTATTATTTATTCTATTAACTTTCTATTCAGTTTCTATCTAGATCTATGAGGACAAAAGCATCTTTACAACAGAAAAACTTAAGTGAGAAAATCTTAATTCTATCTCACAGATATTACTTTAACAGAGTGTTAACTAATTATTATTGTCTTTTTTATACATTAATGAGTCTATATTGTGTCTATCTTTTCAACATTTACTTTCACTAAACAGCAAATGATCTCTCTTAATTCATTAAATTATCTTTTAATTATTTAAATATATAAAATCTTTATATTCTAAGATGTTCTTCTGAATAATCTGCTGCACAAGATTAAGATAACTGAGTAAATTATTTATAATTAATTATTAAGTTATCTGATGAGTGCTGACTGCTATAAAAAGAGCTTTACAGAAATCTGTAATTTTAATTTTCTGAAAGTAATGAATGCAGAAGTCAGTGTGATTTAAGTAAAAGAAAAGTATATATTACATGATTTGCATTAATCAATTATATAAACATTACTTATCAATTTCTGAGACTTTTACAGAGATCAATTAAATATTAAGACTCAGCATCTCTATGTAGAATAAAAACAGTACTGTTGTTTTATATTTATAAAGATTCTTATAAAGTTAATAAACTGACTGAGCTCAGTTTAACTTTTATATAATTGCTTTTTGTCTTATTGACTTATAAATTTATCTTTATTTTCACTTTAAATTTATTTATCTAATTAATGCTTTCTGTAAATTCATTTATTATCTTCTTAATTGTATTTAAAGCTATCTCTACTTCTCTATTTATATCATTATTCTTTGCTGTAGATTCTTCATCATTATTAATGATTTAATTATGAAGACTATGCTGTATCTATATCTTTTCAGTATTCTGTCAGCAGAAACTCAAAGTGCTGTTTAAATTATGTTGATTATTTATTTAATTTTTGCAGAGACTGAATTATCAGCTGTTTTAAGAAATCTCTGCATTGTTTTATGTTTTATGTATAGATTCAGAAAATAAACATTAAATTTTCATTTTAAAATAGCTGTAAATGTTCTTTTATAAACTTTCATTATCTTTTTTAAACAATAGTTCTGTAGATACTTCAATGATTTAATAAGTAAGATAATGTAAACTTATAAGTTTCTTATCTATAAGAGGCTAATGAGTAAGATATGTAACAATGTGAAACACTATGTTACAACAGCTATTTGATGAAGTTTCAG
>JAABVA010006329.1_pt1 | contig 10504 bp, 8 predicted proteins | sample 5560331 | NCBI WGS metagenome assembly JAABVA01 (sample SAMN12812661, study PRJNA571458) | rock metagenome | isolation source: Antarctica rocks | place: Antarctica: Victoria Land, Mt New Zealand sud | collected 2016-01-07 | reverse complement strand
ATCTTAAATAGAAGAATTGCTGATTCTCTGTTGACTGACAAGTGACTTGAAATGTTTCATCAATAAAGCTTCAAATTGTTTCTTCACTCATTCATTCTTCAATTCTCTTGATTGCACAGACATACCATCAAAGCCATTAATATTGAAGACTTAAATGCCATTAAAGCATTTGTCAATATCAAAGACACAGATGCTCAATGATGTCATTGTAAACAGTCAATAGATAGAACTCTGAGCATTCAAAAAGATTAAAAAGCTGAAAGAGAAACAGTAAATTGATTCTAAATGTTGTTGATAAACACTTCAGACTCATCAATAATCAGAAATATTTTTTTTATCTTATAATGTTATGTATATAAGTCATAATTGATATAAATGCATTGTCATTTTAGATCTAAAAGATTAAAGATGAGTTCAGATTCATTCTTATTTAAAATATAGAACAACTGCTTTTCAGTTTATTTTTATCTTTAACTGTCAGTGAGTTTATACTTCATTAAATATATATTATAGCAGTAGACATATTGTCTTTTCAGAAGCTCTGATCTCAGAAGTTTCACATTAATTTATGTTAATTAATGAGTAACAACATATTATTAAGACATTACATTAATCTCTGCTACAGTCTTTAACAGTATACTGATAAAGATTTAATTAAATTTAATTTAAACTTAATTTTTCTTTATAATGCTAGATTTCTTTATGATTTCTAATTTAATTTTTGTCACTAAAGTACAGTCAATAAGACTCTGTCTTTTTTTGTCTTGACTACATTAATCTTAATGTAATTAAGATTTTTTAAAGAACTTCTGCAGTTCTTTATAAAATAACTTAATCTTTCATAATTATAGCAGTTATTCTTCTTAACATCAGTCTCAAAATAAGATTTATCTGCATTGTCATGATGACTTAATTTTATAATCTCAGAATTAAGACAATTGTTCTGCTGTGACTTTGCTGTCTAAGTAAAAGAATGTGAGCAGTATTTATAAATTTTCTTAATAATGTAATTCTGAATTGTACAATTGTCTATGAATCACTGATTAATCTTTAGCTTAGCAGTCAGAACTATTAGACTTTTTCTTGTCTTTAAAAAATCTTAATAGTTAATTAAAGCTGCTTAAATCTTTAATTAAAGTTTCATAAAAAGATAACTTATTCTTTATTTCTTTATATAACTCAGAAGCTGATCTTTCAGCATGTTAAAATATATTATAAAAGCTTAAATTAATTAAATAAATTTCTACATGACTTTTAAGTATTTCTGTACTGTATTAAGTTCACAGTTCACTGAGTTCTCAATAAGATTAAGTAGAAACTCTAAAAAGAATATTTATGATTTGTTATTTAGAAGTTCATTCTCATTAATATAACAAAATTATGCATCTTAAGATTCTTCTGCTAAGAACTGCATAACAAAAAGAATTTTATTGTGATCATTAAAGAAGTTTTTAAAGATTAAGTGAAATGCTGTTACAGTGCTGTATATAAACTTAATATGTTCATAAATAAATTTCTCATTATATGTAAGCAATTTCTTCAGTTATTATATTTATTTTGCTGAAAGTGCATACACAACTTTAAATGCATGTCACTTTGTTGAACTTAAAGAATTAATAAGAGTATAAGAAGATTCTGTATGTAATTTTCTTTTAGATGAGACTTAAGAATCTTTATCTCTCAGAAATTCATCAATCTTGTTACACATATTAAATGCTTACAGTCTGCAATTAATTTCTATGAATTATCATCTTTTCTTATTATTAATCTGTTTAATTTCAGTTAGACAAATCTATTCATCTTGTTAAAAGATGACACCACACTAATAGCATAGCTATCATGAGTTATATATTTAACACTCTCCCTAACCCGCGATCAGCCCACAACCAACCCACAGATGTAAAGAGTGCACACAGACAGCAATTCAAACTCATAACCTTTTGAACTTACTCTCTCATCATGAACTTGAATCATCAGCAGAGATGGCCTAGGCATCATTTTACACAAGTTATCACACACTAACTTGAACTCATAACCTGTTAAAAGGTGGCACCACACTAATAGCATAGCTATCATGAGTTATATATCTAACACATCTAAATATTAATTTTTCTTTTTTACAATTTAAATAACAGTCTAAATCTCTACAGATTCTCATTCTTCAGAGATTACTTAAGTCTCAATATAATTAAAGAATAACTCTGTCTCATTTTGCTGACTTTTAGTCTACATATTATAATGTAATGAATTGTCATTCTTTAAAAAGATAAAGTTGTTAAAATTATAAATTCATGAGTCTCTTATCTATAAGAGGCTGATGAGTAAGATATGTAACAATGTGAGACACTATGTTATGACAGCTATTTGATGAAGTTTCAATGTTAAGATCTTGTATTGATGAAGATTAACAACTAAGAAACTTAAAAGATTTGTATGCAAAGACTATCTATATAGTACTTTACTTATTAATTGTTGCATAAGAAGTTCAGCTATGATTTAATATGAGTGCATAGTGATGTCATGACAGAGTGTCTCAATTAAGAGAGTTAGAACATTTCTGTATGTTAAGATATTAAAGAGAAGACAGAAAGACAATGATACTGATTTTAATGAGCTTATAATAAAGATCTTAAGAGTTATGTTGACATTGACTGCATTTATAATTAATGATGAGAATAATAAGTACTCAGCAAAAACTAACATTTTAACTTCTCTGATATATGCTGAAGCAGTGAGAGACTCAATCTGAGAAAAGATGTAAAAGAACATTATTAATGCAGAGCTGACAGTACTTGCAGTGAATGATATTTAAGAAGAGACTGTTTTGTTAAGAGAGATCAACATTGTAATTAGCAAGTGAATATTTAAATTTAAGTTATATATTGATGATTTTCTTGACAAATTGAAGACAAAAGTAGTGATAAGAGAGTTCTTACAGATATACAGCATTGATTATAAAGATATTTTTATATTAATTATGAAATTTAATACTCTCTGTGTCTTTCTGACTCTAGTTGCACTCAAAGATCTAAAGTATCATCAAATAAATGTTAACAATGTTTTTATTGAGTTTATTTTAAAAAGAAAACAATCTACATAATATCATTTCTTAAAGTTACAACTACTTCTAATCATGCACTACACATTCTGCACAGTCTATACGATCTGAAGCAAGCTGTCAAAGATTAACATAAATAATGTGTTACTGAGCTTCTTCAATTAAATTTTCATCAAAGCAATGTAAATTCATGTCTTCTGATTCACACTGTCAAGAACATCATGCTACTTCTTTATATAAATGATATCATTATGATCTCATCAAATCTCTTAAATGTTCTTTAATTCAAAAAGTCTCTTAGAAGCTTATTCAAGATTAAGAACTTAAAAAAGATACAGAAAATTCTTAACATTTAAATAATTTATAATTGTAAGAAAAGAACACTGTGCATAAATTAGACACACTATATTGACAAGATGCTCAGAGATCTTCATATGCAAAGTAATAAACATTAATATATTAAGATCTTACTAAATAAATATGACTCTCTTTATTTAGCTGACTCTAATGATCAGTGCATAGATTAAAGAAAATATCAGTAGATCATTAAAAGTCTTATGTATACTGCAATTTATATGTACTTAAACATCTTCTTTATCTTAAAATGACTGAGTCAGTATCTTAGTGACTCTGCAGAACATTATAAATATGTGTTTAAGAGATTGTTATAATATATATAGTTAATTATCAATCTTAAGATCATGTATGAGCTCAGTGAAAGTCAAGATCTACTTAAATACTCTGACTCTGACTATGTATCAGACAAGTTAGACAGAAAATTTATTTTAAATTATGTCTATTTATTTAAGAGAGAATCTATGTTATGAATTAGTCAGAAGTAGAAGTCAGTGACAACATTGATTATTAAGACTGAATATATAATTATATCAATATGTGCAAAGACTGAAGTCTGACTCACTTAGATGTTAAGAAACATAAAATTAGACAAGTATCTTGAAGTCAATTTACATTATGTAAGCATTCAGAAGAATGAGATTCATAGAGAAAATGCATTTCTTTAATTTAAGAGAAACAATCAGGCTGCTTTGACACTGATTAAGAATGCTTATGTATATAAGTAATTAAAGCATATTAACATCATTTATCATCACATTCAAGATCTGCACAAAAGAAATCAGATTTAAATAAACTTTGTATTTAATTAAGACATAATAGCTGATGAATTGATTAAGTTCTTATTAAGACAGATATTTAAGCACTTTGTGTGTCAGTTAAGACTTAATAACAGTGAGAATCAATAGATATGAATGCACTGAGTGAAAGTGTTGAAAAGTGCAGTGCTTTATCTGCTTTCTTGACTTCTTTAATCTTAATATAAAAAGTTAATAGAGTCTTCTTTCATCTTAGATGACAGAGCTTCTGTCATTAATTTAACTATACTTAAGTTAATTGCAGTCAACATTGACACATTAGATTCACTAGATAGATAGATAGTATAAGTACTCATTATTCTTTCAATAATGATTATCATTATGAATCATGAAGATCTACAATATTTAAAGAATACATCACACTCATTTAAACAATTAGCTCAATAAATTAACAAATTTCAGCAGTATAATCTTAACATTTAATATTGATCTGAAGCTCAGACTATTATATTAGATTTAATTAGTTATTAATCTGATTTTATAAAGAAAGATTCAGCAAATAAAGCATTCTTAAATGCTCTGTGAGAGCTAGACAATGTGAAATGAAAAAAAGCAATGATATTGTATCTGAAAGATGATATAGAATCTGAAAAGTCACTGCTTTGTAAGCATATATGCAAAAATGATGTGACAGATTAATTTTGACTGCATTATGATTTGAAATTGAATGACTCATATTTGATTTAAAAGTAAAATAACAGTGAAGCATCATTTCTACAGTTTCAGTATTGTGCAAACTTTTTAAAACATATACACACTGAATATAAACATCTAGAAGTGTCAAGACTGCTAAAAGTCATTTGACTTCAAGCTTAATAATATAAATTATTGCAGAATATTAAATTGTTTATGAAGCATTATCTTAACTGTTAAGTTGCTTAACAATTCTGAAAACATTAAGAGATTGAAGAACATTCATATTTGACTTGTAAGAATTTATTATTATTTAAAAGATAAAAAATCAATATAATAAACATACTATCTTGAATGCTTTGAGAAAACTGCTGAATTATAACAACAATTAATTATATTACAGACTGATCTGTAACTAAAGCTGTTCTGAATGCAATAGAAACAACAGTTGCAGATTTTCTGTATAATAAAATCTTTATAAATTATAATTTATTAAGAGAGTTATTATTCAATAATAATACAAACTTTCTTAGCTGTGTTGTAATCTACTACTTGAAAAAGCATAAGACTCAACATAGAACAATGACTCTTTATTATCTCTGTATAAATGAAAAGATAGAAAATCTAAATAAAATGTTGAGCTTCATGTTTACAAAATATTTTATGAGTAAATTAACTCAATTATAAGACAAATACTTACTACAAGCACTTTTTGTGACCTGAATCTGAGCTTATAGTATAACTAAACAGAGCTCATTCTATCTACTTTATAAGATAAATTTATAATTATCAGATGACTTAAACAATCTCTGATTGCTGAGAGAAATTGACTTTGAAGATCAGTTAAAATGAATTGAGCAGATACAGACAATTTAAGTAATTGTTAATGAAATTCTTTTATGAAAGATTATTGAATTAAAAACAATTCATAATGAAACAGTGCAGTTAAGCACTACAAAGAAAGAAGACTGAGTGCTTATATAAAATGAAGAGTCTCAGAAGTTTAAAGTTAAATAATTTGAGTCTTATAAGATATTGAAAACTTATTCATTAAAGACTTACACATTAGAAATGCTTACAGAGCATGTTTTATAAAATTTAATTTATAATAATTAATTTATAAAAACATATATCTTTAATGTCAATAAATTTTGAGCTAATTCAGAGCTGCAAAGCAGTCTAAAACAAGTTAAACTATCTGTGCAGTAATTGAGCTCTGAAGTTGATGAGATTTTTAAACAGAAAGAGTCATCATTATCTTTTTATAAAGAACTCTTGATCATATCTTGAGCTGAATGAGATTGCAGGCAAAAGAAAGAATTATATAAGCTTTTAGTAAAGAAGAAAGAAGATCTTTCTTAAAAGATAATTTGTAAGATACAAAAACATTATGAATAGATAAATTTATCTGTATTCTCATTACAAAATGTTTTAAAAGCATATTGAAGTGTTGCTTCTTCTGAACTGATCTTGACTGAAGTGAGTAATATAATGAATGCATTACAGAAGATTATTGAAAGCTGAAGAGATATTGATGACTTGATTTTAACATTCATGATAGAAAAGAGATGTAACTAAGAGAAAGTGAAAGTTTTAGCATTACATAATATTGAGAAAAAACTGAATTATTGAAAGAATAATGAGTACTTATACTATCTGTCTATCTAGTGAATCTAATGTGTCAATGTTGACTACAGTCAACTTAAATATAATTTAATGAATAACAGAAGCTCTGTCATCTAAGACAGAAGAAGACTCTGTTAGTCTTTTATATTAAGATTAAAGAAGTCAAGAAAGTAAATAGAATATTATACTTCTCAACACTTTCATTTAATGCATTCATATCTATTAACTCTCACTGTTGTCAAGTCTTAACTAATACACAAAATGCTTAAATATCTGTCTTAATAAGAGCTTGATCAGTTCATCAGCTATTATGTCTTAATTAAGTACAAAGTTTATCTAAATTTAATTTCTTTTGTGCAGATCTTAAATGTGATAATAGATGATGTTGATGTGCTTTAATTATTTATGCACATAAATGTTCTTAATCAGTGTCAAGACAGCCTGATTGTTCTTTTTAAGCTAAAGAAATATATTTTCTCTATGAGTCTCATTCTTCTAAATGCTTACACAATGTAAATTAACTTCAAGATACTTGTCTAACTTTATATTTCTTAATATCTGAGTGAGTCAGACTTCAATCTTTATACATATTGACAAAATTATATATTTAATCTCTATAATTAATATTGTCACTAACTTCTGTTTCTGACTGACTCATAACATAAATTCTTTTTTAAACAGAAAGACATAATTTAAAATAAATCTTCTGTTTAACTTATCTGATGCATAGTCAGAGTCAGAGTATTTAAGTAGATCTTGACTTTCATTGAGCTTATACATGATCTTAAAATTAATAATTAACTGTATATATTACAACAACTTCTTAAATGCATACTTATAATGTTCTGCAGAGTCATTAAGGTACTGATTTAGTTATTTTAAAATAAAAAAGATATTTAAGTATATATAAATTATAGTATACATAAGACTTTCAATGATCTGCTAATATTTTCTTTAATTTATGTGCTGATCATTAGAGTTAGCTAAGCAAAAAGAGTCATATTTATTCAGTGAGATCTCAATGCATTAATGCTTGTCACTTTACATATAAAAATCTCTGAGCATCTTATCAACATAGTGTATTTAATTCATGCACAGTGTTCTTTTCTTGCAATTACAAATTATTTAAATATCAAGAATTTTCTGTGTCTTTTTTAAGTTTTTAATCTTAAATAAGCTCTTAAGAAACTTTTTGAATTAAAGAATATTTAAGAGATCTGATGAGATTATAATGATATTATTTACATAAAGAAATAGCATAATGTTCTTGACAGTGTGAATTAGAAGACATGAGTTTACATTGCTTTGATAAAAATTTAATTAAAGAAGCTTAATGATACATCATTTATGTCAATCTTTAACAGCTTGCTTTGGATCATATAAACTGCACAGAATATATAATATATAATTAAAGATAGTTGTAACTCTGAAAGATAATGTTATGTAGATTGTTTTTTTTAAAAATGACTCAGTAAAGACATTATTAATATTTATCTGATGATACTTTAAATCTTTGAGTGCAACTAGAATCAGAAAGACATAAAGAGTATTAAACTTTACAGTTAATGCAAAGATATCTTTATAATTAATATTATATATCTATAAGAACTCTTTTATCACTACTTTTGTCTTTAATTTGTTAAGAAAATCATCAGTGTGCAGCTTAAGTTTAAATACTTACTTATTAATTATAATGTTGATTTCTCTTAACAGAACAGTCTCTTTTCAGATACTATTTACTGTAAATACTGTTAACTTTGCATTAATAACATTCTTTTACATCTCTTCTCAGATTGAGTCTCTCACTGCTTCAACATATATTAAAAAAGTTAAGATATCAGCTTTTATTGAGTACTTATTATTCTCATCATTGACTGTAAATGCAGTCAATATCAGCATAATCTTTAAGATCTTTATTATAAGCTTATTAAAATCAGTGTCATTGTTCTTTCATCTTTTCTTTAATATCTCAATGCATAGAAATGTCTTAACTTTTCTAATTAAAACACTTATGTCTAAATTACTAATCTTATTAACAGAAATCTTAATATAAAAGAAGAGCTTTAATGCATTATGATTAAAGTTAATTGCAATTAACTTTAACAATGAATTGTCTGTGATCTCTTTCTTTAACAACATGACAACAGAATGAGAATTTATGAATTTAAATCTATAAATTTGCATATCAGATTTCAGAAACTGTTTCAGTGAAGCAGCTGCAGTTTCAGTCTTATATAATTATTTAACAGACTTTTGTTCTAAAAGAATATTCAGTATTTATCTATAAAGTCTTACATTAATGCTGTTTTCTTTCTTGTTTTCAGCAAACTTAACAGCATAACTTTTAATAATCTATTTAAGATCTGATGCTTAAAGCAGATACTGCTTTATAATTTTCTCATTATAACTTATAAATACTCTTATTCATTCTTAATTCATAAACTTATTCTGTCTGTTCTTAGACAGAGACTTTAGATCAATATAGAAGTAGTATTTGCATTTTTATATATATATATAATTAATAAATGATTTCATCTCAGTGAAAGCTTTCTCTGAAGTGACTTATTTGTCATTAATTAAGAAGTTAGTTACTGTACAGTTATAAAGATAAATATTAATTTATACAGTCTCTACTTAAAACTTTATTGAGAGTTTGATCTTCTTAATTATTATATATATTAAGTTTTCAGTAATTTTGATTGCTCTTTTAATTACATTATTTTAAATCAATATGTAGAGCACTGTATACTGTAATATAATATTAAAAGATATACATCACTCATTAAGAATAGATCTCAGCTCTGTTGCATTGTCACTTTGTACAGCAAGAATCTTTGCATTAAATTGAAATTTAATTTTTAATTGTCATTTTTGCAGTTTCTGTGAAGCATTGTCTTGTTGCTTCAGTAATATTGTTTATATCTTTTGCAAATAATTATTTATGATTTTCAGAAAGTATTAATAGCTGATGAATAATAAAGACAGAGATTTACATATATTGATAAAGATTAAAATAAGAATGTTGACTTTTCTTTTATTTATGTTGTGTTCTTGCTGATTTATAAACTTAGTTAAAGCATAGATCTCATATACATTGATATTGTTCTTAATAATAAGAATTGATTTACTTAAAGTAATGATCTTATAAAGATTACAGAGCTTAGCTGTGTTAAAATGAATAAATCAATAATGTTAAAATTTATATATCTTAATCTTGTCATCATGTAACATAACTGTGTCATCATTCATTTACACATTCTTGCTAAATGTATCTGTAATGAATTTAAGAATCTAAATCTATAAATTCTTGCATATTTCTGAAAAAGCAATCTCTAACTCACTTTATATATGTCTAACAGAGAGTAAAGTGAATTCATTAAAATCATTAAAGATATATTTAATTATATAGACTTTCTTTTTCTTAAATACTTTTAACATGAGCTTTTTGCTCTTATTTTGCATGTAAAGATTCTTATAATTAAAATATTTAAGCAGTTTCTTTTTACACATTTTCTTTTTTAACAAAAGATTGACTTCAAGCTTTAAAACATAAAGTGTTGAACTTAAAAGAACTAAATTCTCATTTTTATTCTACATAGTAACTATATTATAATAGTTAATATATAATCTTCTCTCTGTGACTTTGATGATACATTATTATATGTGCATCAGAGAGTTGCTGAAAAGCTAAAGTTTATTAATTATATAAGATGAGACATCAGAGTCTGCAATTCAGTCTGATTAAGAAATTTTATTAATGATATTCTTAAAAATAACAATAATTTTCTTATTAAACTTATCTGCAGCTTCAGACTTCTGTATGCTGAATTTCTTTTTAGAAATAATTTTTACATTATAAATTTAATTTCTTTTTTTATTTCTATGTGTTAAAAGATGGCACCACACTAATAGCACAGCTATCGTGAGTTATATATCTAACACTTCCCCTAACCCGCAATCGGCCCGCAACCGACCCGCAGGTGTAAAGGGTGCGCACAGACAGCGGTTCAAACTC
>JAABVA010006327.1_pt1 | contig 10506 bp, 8 predicted proteins | sample 5560331 | NCBI WGS metagenome assembly JAABVA01 (sample SAMN12812661, study PRJNA571458) | rock metagenome | isolation source: Antarctica rocks | place: Antarctica: Victoria Land, Mt New Zealand sud | collected 2016-01-07 | reverse complement strand
GGGGTGAGCGCAACCGTGGCGGGCTGCAGGAGGAACCGGGATCGCGTCGAGCACAGCGTCACCGTGGCGGGCGCGGCGACCTCACCGGCAGTGCCGGCCTCAAGAGCAGTGCCGGGCAGCCCGCCACCAAGAAGGCCGGGTTCGGTCAGTGGCTGTTTCCGTGGCTACGGTGCCTGCTCGCCGCCTGGGTGTATGTGGTGGTGCTGAAGTTGGTGAGCACCGCCGGCACTGTGGCGCTGATCGCCCTGTTCATCACCCCCGCGATCATCACCACCCTCTACCTGCCCTCATCGCGGCGCCGGTCCTGGCGGTGGTTGGTGATCTGGCTGATCGTGAACATCGTCAACCCGACGCTGTTCCTGCCGGCGGCACTGGTCGCCACCACGTGGGCGCTGCACCAGTTCTGGGTGGTGGAACGCCCGGACACGCACCGCACGCCACTCGTGGGACCAGCCTTGCGCGCTCTCTCACCGCCCTGGTGTCACACCCGATGTCCCATCCGCTGCGCGGCTCGCTGCGCAGGCGTTCAGGAGGTAAGTCCTGAGAGGTCCACAGCGGTGGCGGGCCGGTTGTTCGCGGGACGCAAACGGAGTGCATGGCCGTCACTGAACGCATCACCTCCTCTCGTCCTCCTCTTGCTAGGCAGCTGAAACCAGCTGGACCGCCACCGGCAAGGCCTGGGGCGGACGCGGACACCGTGGACCGGGTGTTGGAGGCCGCGGTGCACCTGGCCACGGGCCTGGCCACGGCGAAGCCCCGTCCCGGTCAACGCGCGTTGGCCCACGATGTACTCGATGCGATGACCCGCCGGGACCGCGTGGTGGCCCAGGCCCCGACCGGTGTGGGCAAGAGCTTTTCGCATCTGGTTCCGGCCGCCGTGATGGCTGTGGCCACCGGGGAGCGCACCGTGATCTCCACCGAGTCCCTCGCCCTGCAAAGCCAGATCATCGACAAGGACGCACCTACCGTGGGCGTCGCCACCGCCGCCGTGCTTGGGTCCGCCCCGCGGGTGGCGGTCCTCAAGGGCTGGAGCAATTACGCGTGTTTTCTTCGGGCCACGCACAGTGCCCGAACCCTGCTCGGGGAACCGGACGACGACACCCCGCCACCCGACCCCGCCGCCGCGCTGACCGACCTGGCCCGACGACTCCCCACCCCACCCCCTGAAGGTGCGAAGAATAAGCGCCCCGCGGCGCGCGCGAAAGCTGCCGACACCGACACCGTAGACATCGACGGTGCGGTGATCCCCCGCGCCGAAGCCATCCCCTTGCTTCATTGGGCCCTCACCGAAGCAGCGGTCAACGGTTCCGGTGACAAGAACTCCTACACCGGCACCGTCAGCGAAGCATCCTGGTCGACGGTCAGCGTGTCCACCACCGAATGCGTCGGGGCAGACCAGTGCCCGTTCGGCGACGTGTGCCGCCCGGACGCCGCCCGCACCACAGCAGCAGCAGCGGACATCGTGGTCACCAACCATTCGATGCTGGGCGTGCAAGCCGCGAACGCGGCGCCGGTCGTCATCGGCTCCCAACGTCTCGGGCTGTTCCGACACCTCATCGTCGACGAGGCGCACCGACTGCCCGGTGTGGTCCGGGAGCAAGGTGCCGCCGCAGTATCGGGGCGACGAGTGACCCGCATTCAGCGTGGCCTGTCCGCCCTCCTCGACAGCAACGACCCACTGGTGAAGGCCCTGCTCACCGACGGGGACGTCATCAAGGATGCGGTGGACCAGAGCTTGACCGAGCAGGCCGCGACAACACCGAAAAAGGAGTCCGTGCTGCGGTGCAGCGAAGGTATGGACCCGCTGGCCAGCACCGGGGACCTGCTCACCGGATGGTTGGGTCGGGTGAACAAGATGGTGGGGTCCATCATCACCGACGACCAGAAGACGCAGATCAAGAAGATGCGGGTCGCCGGCGCCGTCACCAGCTTGAAAGCGGATCTCACCGCGGTGCGCGAGCACCGCGACGGGGTTGCCCGTTGGGTGGAGAAGGGCAGCGAACCGTCCAGCCGCTTCGCCCGGGGTACTTCCGCAGCGGCGAAGTCCACTCCGGTGGAGGTGGGCGGGTCGTTGGCGTTCAACGTGTACTCCGCGGAGGTGCCGGGAGCGCTGGTGGGGCGTCCGGTGATTCCGGAGAAGGACTGGTTGTCCACGGCAGCACAGTCGGTGGCCGCCGAGGCACTGCAGGAACACTCACCGCCGGCGGAGGAGGGGCAGGAGATCACCTCCTCGGCCGGCGGAGCGCTGGGGGCACCGCGCTACGCGCTGTCGGTCAGTGCCATGTCCGCGACCCTGCCCAACGGTTTCGGGCGGGACGCCGGTCTGCACCGCCCGACCCGCAGCTACGAGTCGCCCTTCGACACCGCTTATGGGCGTTCCCTGCTGTTCGTGCCGCGAGCGAGCGCACCCGAGGATGTGGAAGCGCTCAACGGTGGGTGGCCCGGAGGCAAGGTGCGCTTGGACACCACCCGGCACACCGCTTGGGCGGCGTCCATGATCGAGGCGCTCGTGCAGGCCAACAATGGCTCTGCCCTGATCTTGGCGGCCACCGCGGCCGCCGGCCGTTCCTACGCCGAACAGCTCCGCGCCGGCGGCACTGGGCCGCATATCCATTCCCAATGGGATGGTGGTGCGCTGCGGCAGGTCACCGCCGCGTGGCGCGGCGACGTGGGGTCGGTGCTCGTCGGCACCCGAAGCTTGATGACGGGGGTCGACGCACCGGGGGAGACCTGTTCGTTGGTGGTCATCGACCGGGTGCCCCGCGCTGCAGGCAACCCGGTCGATGACGCCCGGGTTGAGGCGTTGACACCGGTGGTGGGCGACCGTTGGCTTGCGGACAGCCTCGTCTACGCCAGCGACGCGGCGCTGCTGTTGGAGCAGGCCGCGGGGAGGCTGATCCGGTCGGTGGGTGACTCCGGGATGGTTGCGGTGTTGGACCCCCGGCTGCTGAAGACGGGATCGTTCAGCTACGCCGCCCGCAGCCGGGACACCTACATGAGGGCGTTGCACCGGTTCGCCCGCAAAACCGCGGACCTGGATGAGGCGTTGGAGTTCCTGCGCACCGGGGGAAAGGCGAGCGCCGCATGAGCCCGCTGGTCGTGGCCACCGACGGCTCATGTCTGGGCAACCCGGGCGCCGGCGGCTGGGCGTGGGCGGTGAGCCCGCAGGTGTGGGGTGCCGGCGGGGACGTACGCACCACCAACAATGCGATGGAGCTCCAGGCGATCCACCAAGCCCTGCTGTTCACCCCCACCGACGCACCGCTGGTGATCGAGACGGACTCGGCGTACTCGATCAGCTGCCTCAGCAGCTGGGTCGCCGGGTGGAAGCGCAACGGTTGGCGGACGAAGACCGGAGGACAGGTCAAGAACGTCGCGCTGATCCGTGCCGTCGACGAGCTGCTGACCGGGCGCGAAGTGGTCTTCCGCAAAGTGAAAGGCCACTCCGGGAATCTGCTCAACGAGGTGTGTGATCTGCGGGCTCGGGACGCGGCCGCCGCCATCCGGTCCGGGCGGGATGTTGCGGTCGGTGCTGCCGGTCTGGGCGTTCGGGTGCGGCCCCGCTGAATTGCGTGCGGACATTCCGGGAGGCGTCACGGAGAACGCCCCCCGGACCGTGCACATAAGGGCCAGCCAGGGACGCATGTCCACGGCCAGTGCAAGGGAGCAGGAGGTCGCACCGCTGGATATTTACTCGTTCGACCGGCGTTTGTGCCGACCAGGTGCGGACGCCTGACCATCACTTCGATACCAGAAGGAGTCCCAGACTCATGAGCACAGCAGAACAGCTGCAAATCGCCGCACCGGCGGTGCCTGATCCGGATGCGACGTTCATGGACGTCACGCCGGTGATGGCAGAGCAGTGGATGCAAAAGAATCAGCACAACCGATCTTTCAGCAAACACGTGGCCAGTAAGTACGTCGACGACATTCGGAGCGGGTCGTTTCAGGGCCTGAACGGCGAGTCGATCAAGCGCTCGGCCGACGGGCTGCTGCTCGACGGCCAGCACCGGTTGAGGGCGATCATCGAGACCCAGACGACGGTTCGGACTCTGGTCGTATCCGGTGTGCAGCTCGAAGCGCAGTCCACGATGGACAAGGGCAGGAAGCGCTCCGTCGCCAGCACTCTCGCTCTCGCGGGCGAGAAGAACTCGGGTCCGCTCTCCGCTCTCATCCGGCTGTCCCTCGTCGTGGAGGGTGGCGGTCGGATCGACCCGACCGGGCCAGAGCTCGAACACCACCTGGCCGCCAATCCCAGTTTTCGGGACGCAGCCGAGGTGGCGAAGGATTACGGGCGCCTGATCGAGTGTGCCCAGTCCCTGGGAATGTACGGCTACTGGCGCATGGCACAGATTTCGACTGCTGACGCCCTTGCGTTCTGGACTGCCGCGACGACGCGGGCCGGTCTGCCCCCCGGTGACCCGATCCTTGCGTTGCTCTACCGGCTGTCCGACGTCCGTAGGCGCAAGCAGCACCTGGAACGAAAGGTCCTGCTCTCCCTGATCTTTCGTACCTGGAACGCGCGTCGGGCGGGGCAATTCAAGACCCGCGAGGGCCTTCGGATCAACTCGAAGGGAGGTCAGTCCTACCCCATCCCCGAGCTGATCTGACCCCCAGCGGGGGCGAGCCGTCTCGGCTCGCCCCCGAACCCTTGGTACGAACAGCGACGAACTATTCACCGTCGACCGCTTTGCAGTCACGCTGCCCGAGAGGGAGGTGCACATGTACGACGAAGCCGGATTCCTCGAGTGTGATGACGCATACCGCCTCCAGGTGCTGGCGAACGTCGCCGACTATGCGCGCCTGATCGAGAGCGGGCTCACCACGGAAATAGTGGGTCGCAAACTGCACCTCACTCCTGCGGCAGTGCGCAAGCGCATCGACGAGCGCACCCTGTGGGCGATCAAGGACAACGGCAGGTGGCTACTGCCTGCTCTCCAGTTCGATGAGGACGGCCTGATCCCGGGCATGGACCGGATCATTCGACTGGTATCCGTGGGGATACACCCACTGAGCGTCTGCGGGTTGTTGACCTGCCCACAGGCGGAGCTGTCCCAGGGTGGCGCGCCGGTGTCGTTGGTGGAGTGGTTGCGGGCCGGCGGGGACATCACCCTTGCGGTCCCGGTGGTGCAGCACGGTATCTGGGCGGCTGCCTGATCGGAGCAGGGTGGACATCTGCCCCGCCGGACACATCACAGGTATGAACAGCAACGCAGGAATCATCGAAAGCACCGTCGTCGTGGCCGCACCCGAGCCCGTGCAGGAGGTGCTCGCTCCCGTGGGCAGCTTCCTGGACGACATCCTCGGTGGCCCGTTCGTCCTCGAGATGACCCGGTCGATGGTGGCGGATGTGCCGGGTGTTCGGTGGTGTGTGCATTGCGCCGAGTGGGTGCTGCACACCGTTGTGGGTGAGTGACGGCCGAACGTGGTGGACACCCCGAAGGCCGCACACATGGAGGGTATGAGCAACCACATCGAAGCCACAGTCCGCGAACTCGATTTCGTCCAGGGCACCTCGGACAAGTTCTACCGAGTGTTTACCCTTGGCACGACGATGGTCGTCCAGTACGGCCGCAACGGTACGTTCGGGTCGATTTCCAGCAAGGAGTTCGACGCTGCTGCTGCTGCCACCAAGGCAGCCGACAAGCAGGTGGCCGCCAAGATGGCGAAGGGCTACCAGCCGGTGCGCTCGGGTGCCCTCACCTTCGACCACGACCCCACCGACAACGAGCTGGACACCGCGGCGAACGTGATGCCTCGGGGTGAGTCCACGGTGGCGATGCCCGCCCAGCGTGCACCCTCCGCAGTGGTCACCGCCACCAACTCGGCCCCCGCCGACGAGGCGCACGCAGCCACCTTCGCTCGGGTGCTCGCAGCCCTGGACGCTTCCAACGCTGCGACCCTCTCGGTGGACGCCAACCCTCCGGCGAGTATCCCCATGTTGGCCCGGGTGGCCACCCCCACCGAGGTTGATCGGTTGATGGAGGACGGGATGTGGGTTGTCCAGCCCAAACTGGACGGTGAGCGGGTGCTCATCGAGGTCACCGACGGTGCTGTGTCGGTGTTGAACCGAGCGGGTCAGCCCAAGGCCAAGAATGTTTCCGAGGCCATGCTCGCCCCGTTCCGGGCACTCACCGAGGGCCGCTGGGTCTTCGACGGGGAGATCATCGGCCGCACCGTGCACCTGTTCGACCTGGCCGCCGCCGGGCGGTACGTCACCGAGCGGTCCGGTTTCACCACCCGCCACGCGAACCTGGTCACCATCGTGGACGCCTTGGTGGACCCCTCCGACCCGGCGGTGCGGGTGCTCACCTACTCCGATGATTCCGACGCGAAGCGCAACCTGCTGGCCCACGCGGAGATCGACGGCAAGGAGGGTGTCATCTTCCGGCACATCACCTCCCCCTACGAGCCGGGCAACCGCTCGGAGGGCTTGCTCAAATGGAAGTTCCTCAAGGAGGTGGACGCCGAGGTCGTTCAGGTCGGCAAGGGCGGCAAGGCCAACGCGGTCCTCGCGGTCTACGACCATGACGGCAAGCAGGTTGTCATCGGCCGAGTTTCAACCCTCGGAAAGAGCGCTACCAACGGCGAGCCCATCGTGGTGGGTGCGGTCGTAGAGGTCGCGTTTTTGTACGTCACCAACGCCGCGCACCCGGTGCTGTTCCAGCCCCGCATCGTGCGGGTCCGCACCGACGAGAAGTCAGCCGCGGAGTGCAGCATCGACCAGCTCGCCGCCGCCCTCACCGACAAGACGGTCGGCTGATGGCTGGCAGACCGGTGCTGGGGTTGGACCTCGACGGGGTGTGCGCCGACTACAGCGCCGCGCTGCGCGCCCACGTGGCCGCCAGCCGCGGGCTGGACCCCGCTCACTCCGTCGATGCACTGCCAGAGCCGCATCATTGGTCGCTGGTCGCCTCCGGCTGGTTCCGGTCAGACGCCCAGTTCCGAACAGCCCACGCCGAGGCCGTCGCCGCCGGGCTGTTCGCGACGATGACGCCCATCGCCGGGGTCAGCGAGGCGCTGTGGCGGCTGTCCGAGCTGGGTGTGCACATCCGGGTCATCACCCACCGTTTGATGACCGGGGGTGGGCACCGGCGGGCGGTGTCGGACACGGTGACCTGGCTGGACGCGCACCGCATCCCGTATTCCGACCTGTGCTTCGTGGGGGACAAGGGCCAGGTCGGGGCGGACCTCTACATCGACGACGCACCCCACAACATCGCGGCGCTGCGCGCCGTGGGATGCCCGACGATCGTGTTCAACCAGCCCTATAACCAGGGGATAGCCGGTCCTCGTGCCCTGAACTGGGTGGAGGCCGAGGCGATGATCGCCGAGGCCCTGCTCGGTTCGGGGCGCCGGCGATGAGCAGCAAGTCGCACCGCATCTTGACCCCTGGCGCTACCCGATGAGACCAACGAGAAGCGAGGAATTGTGATGTTCGAGAACGAGAAGTGGGACCTGTGGGATGTGTCCTCCGGGATGGCCGACCCGACGATTCGGCTGATTCACCCGCTGTCCACGTCCACAGCTCCTCCCGAGGTCGGGAGCGTCCAGCATTCCTGCCGGCAGTGGGCGGTCGACCAGAGGTTGATGCTTGTGGGCGGGGTCGCCAACTGCGCCCACGGGCTTTACGCGATGAGCATGTGTCCGGCTGGCTGTTGGAGCCAAATCGGGCTGGACCATACCTCCGTCTGGACACAGACCGACGGGATGGTGTACCCGTTCATCCTCACCTACCCTTATGTGGATGAGATTCCGCCGAAGATGCTCGCCTACGCGGAACACCACGGCCTCGACGCCAGGGTGTGGGAGGGCGACGGCTGGTACGGGCACGGCACACTCCCCATCCGCCTCAGTATGAAGTCCGCCAGCATGTCCGCCTGGCCGTTGCAGGTCAAGCTCGCCCAGCTTCTCGCCCTGTACCCGCCGCGGTGGGAAGGTGCCGACGACATCGTCGACAGGACTCGGCGAGTTTCCTGATGGCCAACAACCGGCCGGCCACGAACCCCGGCGCCCTCATCGGGAAAACAGGTCTGGGGGTCGACGAGTTCTGCGTGCTGGTCGGTCTGTCGACTCGGATGTTCAGCTCGGCGCGGACCTTCGAGGAGGTTCCGTCCGAGCACCGCCAACGGTTCCTCGACCTGGCGGCCCGGATGGAGACCGGTGATCTGGCGGGTCTCAAGAGTTACGACCGGTGCCCGATTCTGCGCGGGGAGATCACCGGGCAGGTCGACTCTGCCGCTCGCACAGGCACCCGCCGGCCCACTCCACCTGCACCCCAGTCTTGTTCCACCGCCGGGCTCGCAACCGTCGTGAAGGACGCCGCCCGGACTACCTGGGCCGGTGTCTCCGAGCTGACCGGTATCCCCGTCGAATCGCTGCGGACGCCGAAGGTTCGCAGTCTGCTCAACGCCGACGCTCGGCACCGTCTCACCGAGCTGGTTGCACTGGTGGCGGGCAACCCGGCCCCGAAAGACTTCCGTGCGGCGGTGAGCGCGCTCGGGCCGCCGTCACCGGTCGTGCAGTCTGTTCCTACTCCGACGACCACCCCCGCACCGCCCGCTGCGACCTTCGCGGAGATGGCCCAGCGTTACGGCGTGGAGGTGAAGGCCGCCCAGGCGTGGATGCGCGCCCAGGGTGACACCGGCGGCGCTGGACGGCCGCGCCAAGAACATCTCGACCACCTCGACGCGATGGGTGAGCGGGCGGCCGCCGAAATCAACGGCGCGGTCCTGGCCACCCTGTCCACGCTCAAGAAACGGGGGTGGACAGAGGGACTCGTCGCCAAGGTTCTCGGCGGCCCGGACGTGGTGCTGAAAAATCCGGTGTATGCCACCGCGGCACCCATGCGCACCTGGTACTCACATCGGGTGTGGGCCGCCGAAGCGGAGGATGCGGTGGCCGACGCGATTGCCGGCACCACCGCGCGGAGGGAGAGCAAGGCGACCCAAGTCTCGCGGGAACATGCCGCAGCGGTGTGCCGCGCCGCCACGGCAGCCGCGGAGGCGGAGGCAGCAGCACAGGAGGTTCGGTCCCGGGTCCAGGCGAATGTCCGTGCGCCGGGTCGGGCACCGGATGCGGTGACGTTGCACCTCGGTCCCACCAACTCGGGCAAGACCTCCTCGGCGCTGGACACGCTGGCGGAACGGGGCTCCGGGGTGTACGCCGGACCGCTGCGGATGTTGGCGTGGGAAGCGCACGCCAAGCTCGTGGCCAGACTCGGCGCCGAGCAGGTCGGCATGATCACCGGGGAGGAACGCATCAACGAGAACGCCCCCATCCTCTGTTGCACCGCCGAGTCGGCCCCGGACACCGGTGATCTGCTGGTTCTGGACGAAGCCCACTGGGTGGGCGACCCCGAGCGCGGGCCGGCGTGGACAGCGTTGCTGCAGGGCGATTTCCGGGAGGTGCACGTCACGGGTTCCCGCGCCGTGCGCCCGGTACTGGAAGCTGTGTACGCCAACGCCGGGACGTGCTCGGTGCACGACTGCACGCGGCTGTCTCAGCTCACCTACACCGGGCGCAAAGCACCGGCGTCCATCCCGAAGCGCAGTGCTGTGATCGCGTTCAGCGAGAAGGCTGTGCAGGCCATCGCCTGTGAGCTGCGCGAGCACGGCCACCAGGTGGGCATGCTGTACGGGGCGCTGCCCCCGGGCACCCGCCGCGACCAGGTGGCCAAGCTGGTCGCGGGGGAGCTCGATGTCATCGTCACCACCGACGTCATCGGCCACGGAGTGAACTTGCCGGTCGATGCGGTGTGGTTCGCGGAGACCACCAAGTTCGACGGCACCCGCCGACGGCGGTTGCATGTGTGGGAGGCGGCGCAGATCGCCGGTCGCGCCGGTCGCGGTCCCGGCAACGATGGCACGGCGGGCATCTACGTCTCGGCGATGCCCGGTCTGGACGCGGATGAGGGCACGGTGGCCGCGGGGGTGGCGGCCGCATCTGGGGCACGCCACGACGGACTGTCCATTCGGCGTGTCCCGTTCGGGCCGAAGCTGTCCGCTCTCGGGGTCACCGACGCCGCCGAACTGGGGGTCGCCCTGCTCCATTGGCGCCACCTCGCCGCCGCGCAGGCCAGCGCCAGCCCGGTGCTCGTCCCGATGCAGGTGGACACCCTGGTCGAGAAGTGGCAGCGGGTGGGGGAGGTTTGCGAGGATTCCACCACGGCGCTCACCAGCAGCTGGGGTGTCGACCCGAAGCTGGTGTGGTCGTTGATGATGTTGCCGGTCGATGCCGGGGCGCACAGCTTCCCCGCCATCGTGGCGGCGGCGCTGTGCCGAAAATCGTTGCGCGCCAGGGTGGGGGCCGGCTACCACCGGGATCTGCCCGGGGCCGGTGCGCGGGCCAAGGAACTCCGCGACATCGCGGCGGCGGTTGTCGCGTTCGGGGACGGTTTCGGTGGGGTGAGCACCGACATGCTCGCCGAGGCGCTCGCGGAGGTCACCGCGACTTTGTCTACCCTGGTGAATCAGGGCAACACGACCGGAACTGGCACCCGGAAGA
>JAABVA010006326.1_pt1 | contig 10507 bp, 9 predicted proteins | sample 5560331 | NCBI WGS metagenome assembly JAABVA01 (sample SAMN12812661, study PRJNA571458) | rock metagenome | isolation source: Antarctica rocks | place: Antarctica: Victoria Land, Mt New Zealand sud | collected 2016-01-07 | reverse complement strand
TCTATGAGCAGATGTACCAGGCAGGGGCGAAGGGAGCATTCGATGTGCTGGCCGTCAATGTCTACGGTCTCGGTGAGCCACCAACGGACCGCCGTCTCTCCGCCGATCGCTTCAACGTCTCCCGCCCGATCCTCGTGCATGACATTATGACGCGCTACGGCGACACGACGACAACCGTCTGGGCGACCGAGTTCGGCTACAACTCCCTCCCAAAGGGGTGGAACGGCGAGCCGAGCATCTGGGGCCCAAATGTGGACGAGCAGACGCAGGCGCGCTACCTCGTCGGTGGCCTGACGCGGATGAAGCAGGAATGGCCGTGGATGGGCGAAATCTTCATCTGGGGCTTCCGCTGGGCAGAGCGGCCGGGACTGTTCGGAAAAGACGCGAATCATCCCGTCGGGCCACCAAAACCGGAGCCGTACTTCGCGCTCGTCAATTACGATTTCACGCCCCGCCCGTCCTGGGATGCGGTGCGTGAGTTTGCCCGCAATCAGACGCTTCGCACCGGCCGCACCGCAGCGACGGATGCACTTATCCAGCCAGGACCGGGTTGGGAGCGGAGCGGCAACGGTGGGAGCGCGACGCTCGCCGCCAGCGCGCCGGACGCGACCCTCACAGTGCCCTTTACCGGCACCGACCTCGCGGTGACCGGTACGGGTGGCATGGTAGTGGTCGCTATAGATGGGCAGGATCATGGCACACTACCGCTCGCGCTGTCGGCCAATAGGGTGACACGCCTCGCCAGCAATCTGCCGGACGGACCGCATACGGCGACGCTGCATGCTGCTGATAGCACGGTGCGCCTCGGCAGTTTTCTTGTCCAGCGGCGCGTGCCGTTCGGGTGGACGCTGCCACTTCTGACGCTCGGTGTCGCACTGCTTGGCGCGGGCGCGATCGGTGTGGTGATCGCCGAAACATTGGGCGCGTGTGACGACGCGCTCCGTCGCCATCGCAAGCGGCGCGCAGCGGCGACCGCACAGCGCGTGACGGCGCGATGAGTAGGGCGCTTCACCTTGCGTCCGGGATCTCCCGCGAGCCGCTGCTCTGGCCGCTCGGTGCGGCGGTCGTGCTGCTCTTTCTTGTTCCCTCCACGCTCGCCGCGCTTCTGCCGCTCGGCATCGTCGGATTGATCGGGTTACGGCGGCCCGCGCTCGTCGTCATGATTATCCCCGTCACCTTTCCCTTCCATGATGTCACCTCGCCCGCTGCCCATCTCCATCTCGACCGCACCGCGCTCCTCATTGGCGTAGCGCTCCTTGCGACCTTCGGGCATACGGCACTGAGGGCGATTCCTGCCTACCTACCCACTATTGGCAGGCTGTCATCGGCGGTTGCGGAGGAGACGTGGACGCGCGAAGAAATTCGCGCCTTCCCGGCGGAACTGACGGCGTTCCTCCGGCAACCCGGCACCTGGGCGGCGTTCTCACTCTTTATCCTCGGTCTCTTCTCGCTTTTCACCGTCGCGGACGCGGAATTTCGCGGCAACAGCATCCGCGAGTTCCGCACGACAATCCTCTTTCCGGTCGTGCTCTTTCTCCTCGCCGCCGCTTTGCTCGAAGGGAGCGAGCGCCGTCGCATCATGTTCCCGTTGATGGTGCTCGGCATAGACGCCGTTATCGTTTCCGGCGTGATCATCGCGATGATTGCCTATCTTCAGTTCGCGCGCGGCGGCGGCCTCGACGTGGAAGGCGTGCGGCGCGTCCGCTCCGTCTTCCACCACCCGAATGAACTCGCGCTGTACCTCGGACGGATTGTGCCGATCACGGCGGCATATGTCTTCTTCATGCCGCGCACTTGGCGCACATGGGCGTATCTTGCCGCGACGATCGTGATGCTCGGCGCAATAGGGCTTTCCTTCTCGCGCGGCGGCTACATCGGCGTGGTGGCGGCGCTGCTCCTGCTCCTCTGCGCAACCGGGAACCAACGGCTGATCGTCGGCTACATCGCGGTGGTCACGGTTGTTGGTATCGCGGCATTCGCAACGGGGATCGAGCGGTTTACCTCCATTCTCCATCCCACAAGCAACAGTGACGGGCTACGGCTCAACATCTGGGCATCAACGGCGCGGATGATGCGCGACCATCCCGCGTGGGGTGTCGGCCTCGATCAGTTCGTCTCGCAATACCCGCGCTATATTAGCCCGGACGCCTGGCAGGAACGGTTCACCTCCCACCCGCACAACCTGATCCTCGATTTCTCTGTCCGCCTCGGCCTCCTTGGCCTCGCCTGGCTGATCTTCACACTCGTCCCCTTTCTGGTACGCGGGTGGCGCGTAGCGATGCGGCGTAAGGCGGAGGGTGATCTGCTCCGCTTCACCCTTGTCATCGGCGCGACGGGCGCACTCGTGGATTTCACCGTGCATGGCATGGTGGATCAGGATTATTTCCTGCACATGCTCGCCTACGGTTTCTGGTTTGCCATCCTCATCATCCGCGTCGGATCGTCCGACTGGTCGGCGGATGAGCCGGGGTTGCCCAACGGGTCACGACGCGCTCCCGCTCCGCAGCGACGACGCACCGCCGAGCCAGTCCGTCTCACCCCCGCGACGACGCGCATAACGCTCCCACTCGCGGGGGGCCGTCATCCCGTGTAGGATAATGAAGTGATGAGTGCTGAGTGCTGAGGCTATGAACGATGGAAGAGGGGCGACGGTGCGGATTCTCATTGCAGGTGGGGCGGGATTCATCGGGTCGCATCTGACGGACGCACTGCTCGCGCGCGGCGACGAGGTGATCGTCTGGGACAATCTCATCACCGGCACACTGGCCAATCTCGCCCACCTCGGTGAAGCGCCCGGCTTCACCTTCGTGCGCCACGACATCGTGCAGCCCCTCCCGGACCCCGGCCCGATTGAGCGCATCTATCATCTCGCCTCCCCCGCCAGTCCGGAAGGGTATCGCGGCCACCCGATCGAGACGCATCTGACGAACAGCCTCGGCACCTATCATCTCCTCGAACTTGCCAAAGCGAAGGGTGCGCGCCTGCTGCTCGCCTCCACCAGCGAGGCGTACGGCGACCCGCAGGAACACCCGCAGCGCGAGACGTATCGGGGCTACGTCAATCCCGTCGGTCCGCGCTCCTGCTACGACGAAAGCAAGCGGTTCGCGGAATCCCTGACAATGGAGTATCACCGGCTGTATGGGCAGGACATCCGCATCGTGCGCATCTTCAACACCTACGGGCCGCGCATGGACCTCGCCGACGGGCGGGTGATCCCGAACCTCTTGTCGCAAGCACTCAGAGGCGAGTCGCTGACGCTCTACGATGGCGGCGAGCGGACGCGGGCCTTCTGCTACGTGGCAGACCTCGTACGCGGCCTACTGGCGGTGATGGAAGGGGAGGGAGCGAAGGGAGAGGTAATCAACCTCGGCAACCCGGACGAGCGCACGATCCGTAACCTCGCCGAGACGATCGTCGCTGTCACTGGCCGGGATGTCCCATTTGTGGATCGTCCGACAGCGGTAGGCGATGACCCGAACCGCCGCTGCCCAGACATTACCAAGGCGCGCGCACTCGTTGGCTGGGAGCCGACGATCGCGCTCGATGAAGGACTTCGGCTCACGATCCCCTCTTTCGAGCACGTTCTCAAACAAGAAGGACTGAAGATTAAGGACTGAGGAGAGAATCGAGAGGGCGCATGCTCTGTGCCCCTACCATCCCGTCGCATTTCTCCCGTTGCATTCTCCCCCTCTCCTTTGCTTATCAGCAAAGGAGAGGGGGACGGTAGTGAGGTTCCCAATCATGCAGTTTTCCGCTTCACTTCATCGCAGACAACCGAGCAGATGGATCGAGGAGGTGCGTGGCTACCCGCTCGCTCCGACCACGCTGATGGTCGTGTTGACACTCGTCACGGTTGCGCTTCTGGCGAGCCTCGGGCCAATTGTGACCGTCGCACTCGTTATCGGTGTCGGGCTCGTGTTGCTCACATTGGCGGAACCGCGCTACGGTCTCTACCTCGCCGTCCTCTCGGTGCCCGTGCAGCAGTATGGTTCGCTCAAAGGACTGACGGCGACGCAGGGGGCCTTCGCGCTCGTGCTTGTCGCCTGGATCGCGGGGAAACTGCTGGGGGGGGCACGGTGGGATACACTGCGAGACGCGAACGTCTGGCGGTTCGCCCTCTTCTACATCGCTATTCTCGTCTCGGGTCGGGTCGCGGGGGACATCAAGGCGACGCTCACCGAGGGCTTCCATTGGGGCGAGGCGCTGATGATCTACATCATCGCGCGCGATACGCTTCGCACGCGGCGGGACTGGGCGGGACTGATCACTTGCTTCTTCGTTGGCGCGAGTGGGGAAGCATTCATTGGCACGGTGCAAAGCAAACTCGGCCTCGGCAATCTCTCGTTCTTCGTTGGCGGTATCGCGCGCTCCTTTGGCACCTTTGGCCGCCCGAATTCCTATGCCGGTTATCTCGAAATGATCTTCCCCCTCGCCGTCACCGTCGCGCTTTGGGCGCTCTTCGCCCTCCCGGTGGCGGTACGACAGTGGTACATGTTCCGTGGCGGGACGCTCGATGCGGAACGGCGTGCGCTCCTGCCGCTACTTGGGCTGCTGGCGACGCTCGCAGGTGCGGGTGGGACGGCACTGGCGCTCGGGGAGGGTATTATCCTCTCGCTCTCGCGTGGGGCATGGTTCGGTGTGGCGGCGGCGCTCCTTGTGATGATGTTCCTTGCGGGACAGCGATGGGCGATCGGCGCGCTGATCGCGACTGGGCTTATGGTCGCCGTCCTCACATTGGGCGGGGCGGGCATCCTGCCCAATCGAATACAGGAGCGGATTGGCAGCGTCGGCAGTAGCCTCATTCTACTCGATTATGACAAGGTGCCGATCACGGACGCCAACTTCGCGGTCAAGGAGCGGATGGCGTATTGGTTTGGCGGCATCCGTATGGCGAAGGATTATCCGTGGCAGGGCGTCGGCCTCGGTAACTATGGCGTGCAGTACGACGCGAAGTACTTTACTTCACCTTTCATGAAATCGCAGGTTCACGCGCATGACTACTATATCCACATCACGGCGGAGACAGGCGTGATCGGGTTGGCGGCGTACCTGCTGCTGATCGGTGGCGTCCTCGCGACGGGCGTTAGCGCGGTACAGCGGACGGCGGATGATCCGTTCGCCCGTGCCCTCGCGCTCGGTGGCGTCGGAATCATTGTCGCCGTCGCTGTCCACAATCTTTTTGAGGACCTCCATGTCCTCAGCCTCGGTGTCCATCTCAGCGCGATCTGGGCGCTGCTTGCTTCGATCCGGGCGGGACAGACCTCACCCCCGGCCTCTCTCGTACGGAGCCATTGCGATGGAGAGGGATGACTCAGTCTGAATGTCCAGGCGCTCCTCATACGCCTCGATCGGGCGGAGGTCGTTCCTCCTCTCCATTGTGATGGAGAGGAGGCCAGGGAATGAGGTTGACTGTGAATGTACAAGCTCTATAGCAAACGACGCGTTGCACTCTCGAAGCGATCGCAGTATCATCTGGACTGATTAGTCAAAATAGTCAGATAGTGATGAGGAACATCCTGTGACCGCAATACCGATGATGGACGAAATTCAGTTTTCGCAGGCCAAATCTCGTCTTTCGGAGATCATGGACGATGTGGTGCATCGAGAGCATCCGAAGGCGGTGCGCCGCGAGCGGGGCGGAAGCGAGATAATGTATCTCCTCCCGCGCGAAGTCCTCGATGCGGTGATCGGCGCAGCCCGTGTTTCGGTGGATTACCTGCCCGACGAAGACGGGATTGGCCTGTGGGTGAACGATCTCGACATTGGCGCGCACGGCATGGACATTGATGAGGCGCGGCGGAATCTCATGCGGGAAGTGCGGTCGTACGTCGCGAATTTTCTCGGAGAACTGCCAGTCTACCTCACATGGCCCGATCGCGCGCGACTTGTGCCGCAGGTGCTTCGCCTCGCGGTGGCCCGCAGCGACGACGAATTGGCGCGGCTCCTTTTCGATCCGGCCACGCGCTAACATGCCGGGACGGCGTCCAACCTGGGCGCAGGTGCGGCGGTTCTGCGAGAAACAGGCATTCCGCCCATCCACGACGGATCACGATTTCTACGACAAGCGATTGCCTGATGGCAGCACGGCGGGGACGAAGATTTCCTTCAATCGCGCGGAGACGGAACCGGTTTCGCCGTCACTCTGGCCGCGCGTCTGGAAACGGCAGCTCCGGCTCCGCTCCGAGGAAGACTTCTGGCGGGGACTGGATGGCGCCCTCGTCGAGTATGATATTCCCCCGATTGCGGAGCCTTCACAGCCTTTGCCCGATTACCTGGCGCGTCACCTGCGTGAGGATCGCCACCTGCCGGACGATACCATCGCCGCGACATCGCAGGAGGAGGCACAGCGGCTTCTCAACGCATGGTACAGCCGCGATCGCGACGGCTACTACGGTTCTCTTTGCTAATCGCCGGGCAGGTACATCGCGTAGCCGCCGGTGACGAGCAGCGTCTGGCCCGTGGTGTACGCGCTCTCCGGCAGGCAGAAGAAGCGCACGGCGGCGGCGATGTCCTCCGCTGTGCCAACACGGCCCATCGGGATCCACTGCTCGGCCTGCGTGCGCCATCGCTCCTCGTCGCGCGCCGCGCCGGGTCGCTCGGCCATGTTGCCCGGGGCAACGCAATTGACGGAGATGCCGTACGACCCGAGTTCGTAGGCCATGTTGCGCGTCGTCGCCTCGATCGCCGCCTTCGCGGCGTTGTAGACGAGCCGTTCCCGATGGTTAGAGTGCGCGCCAATCGAGGAGATATTGATGATCCGCCCACGGATGTTGCGCTCGATCATCTGGCGCGCCACATGCTGGCTGAGGACGAACGTCGCCCGCCAGTTCACATGCATCGTCCATTCCGCGCTCTCGTCGGAGACCTCCCAAAAGTTGCCCCGGCTCCCGCGCGAGCCGCCCGCGTTATTGATGAGGATGTCGAGGTGCGGCACGCGCTCCAGCACCGCTGTCGCGAGCCGGTGCATCTCCTCGACGCGCGAGAGGTCCGCCGCCATCCCCCATGCCTCGACGCCGTGCTGCCGCATAATCGCGACTGCCGGTTCGATCAAATCTTCCTCCATACCATGGACGACGATATTCGCACCTTCTTGCGCGAGCCATGCCGCCGTCGTCTGTCCCAGCCCCTTCGTGCTCCCCGTGACGAGCGCCCATTTCCCTGCTAATTTGCCTTCGGATGTCGTCGCCATCATTTCTCCTCCACGCGCGGTATCGTTTCAGGCAAATCGGCCTGCCTTATCTGGTAGCATAGCTAACCGGAGCATCGCTCCACAATAAGGATACGCGATACGGAGGGTATCGGTGATGGCCGATGACGTGGCAGCAACGCACGATGCGGATGGGGAGACGAAGCCCGATTCGCACGCACATTCGCCCCGGTTTGCTGCATACTTCAAGGTCCGACACTATGAAATGGATGCCCTCGGCCACGTCAACAACGCGGTCTATCTGCATTATCTCGAACAGGCGGCCTACGAGCATTCGGCGGCGGCCGGTTTCTCGGACGAGCGGACACGGGAACTCGGCGGTATGTGGATCGTTCGGCGGCACGAGATCGAGTATCTCCGCCCCGCGACAGCGGGCGATGTGCTGCAAGTCGTCACCTGGGCCGTCGAGTTCAAGGGCGCACGCGCCTTCCGCGATTACGCGATCGCCAAGTATGAAGGGGCAGCGAACGATCCGCACGCCCTCCCCGCCGACGGTTTCCTCCCGCCCGGCCAGGAACTGGCTGACGATCCACTCGTGCGCGCCCGCACCTTGTGGGTCTGGGCCGACCTCGCTACCGCCCGCCCGCGCCGCATTCCCACTGCCCTCTACCCAGCCTTCTTTGCTGCCATTGAAATCGGGGAGAACCGCAGAGGCGCAGAGGACGCAAAGAGCGCAGAGAAGTAAAAAAATGGGAATCAAACAATCACTATTCTTTCCTTTCTACGCTCTCTGCGTCCTCTGCGGTTCATTTGGTTCCGATCCCTGCTTCAGCTGAGGCGGTGGTGCGCCGCGAGCGGACGGCTAACGCGAGTTCTTCGAGGACGGGGACAGTCATCTCCCAGCCCATGCAGGCATCGGTGACGCTCTGGCCGTAGACGAGCCGGGACTGATCGAGCAAATCCTGCCGACCATCCACGAGGAAACTTTCCAGCATGATGCCGATGATGCCCGTTTCGCCCCCGGCGATCTGCGCGGCGACCGTGCGGGCGGCGATCGGTTGGCGGCGGTAATCCTTCTCGCTGTTGCCGTGGCTCGCGTCAATCATTATGTGCGGTCGGAGTCCCGCGTCGCGCAGGCTCGCCAGCGTCTTCTGGACGTTCTCGGTGTCATAGTTGATACCGCTCCGCCCACCACGCAGGATGACGTGACAATCCGTGTTGCCGTAGGTCGCCACGATGCCCGCCAACCCCTGCTCAGTAACGCCGAGGAAGCGGTGTGGATATGCGGCGGCATGCAGGGCATCAATTGCCATCTGTACGCCGCCGCCCGTCCCGTTCTTGAAGCCGACCGGCATCGAGAGTCCCGATGCCAACTCGCGATGGACCTGGCTTTCAGTCGTACGCGCGCCGATCGCGCCCCAGGTGACGACATCAGTAAAGAACTGCGGCAGGATCGGGTCGAGAAACTCGCAACCGACCGGGAGACCAAGCACGACCAAATCGAGGAGCAACCGCCGCGCGAGATGCAGCCCTTCGTTGACCGCGAAACTGCCGTCGAGCCGGGGATCATTGATTAACCCCTTCCAACCGACCGTCGTGCGCGGCTTCTCGAAGTACACGCGCATGACGATGCAGAGGTCACGAGCGAATTCGTCCGCGAGCGCCTTGAGCCGGTGCGCGTAGTCGCGCACGGCGTCGCAATCGTGGATAGAGCAGGGCCCGACGATCACGATGAGCCGGTCGTCCTCACCGCGGAGAATGCAGCTGACGCTCTCGCGGGCATGGCTGACCATCTCCGCGCCATCGGCAGTAAGCGGCAACTCTTCAAGGAGAATCGCCGGTGGCACGAGCGGCCGGATACTCTCGATACGCAGGTCACGCGTTGTAAGCGGTCCCGGCAGGTCGCGGCGTACCACGGCGTCTACATCGGGCATCGCCGCTAGCATCTCCTTGTGTCCGAGCGCGATTTCGCCCGTCACCGCGATAACGGTATGCCCGGTGTCTGTGTACGCTTCCGCATCGAGACCGGCTACCCGCGCCCGATCGCACACCGCTTCGATCTCTCCCCGCCCCGCCCCGCTCCGCATCACTACCAGCATTGCCCCACGGCCTTCCCTTGCTCCCTCTCGGTATTCCTGCCCGCCAAACCGACCTCAGTAAGTCAACAATAGCCGGTCTTTAACAACTTCACCCTCCAGTGTTGCGCCACTCATCTGAAAACGCCGGAGCATCGAACGTCCGCAATTCACGGCAACCTCATGTGCAAACAAACCATCAGGGATAGGGATATCACAAAGCATGTTCCCTGAGCGCTTCGTACCATCAATACTTAACGCTACGGCCACGCCACGCTCTTGACAACGCGCAATTGCACGGAGCAAGCGCGGAAGGCTGAACCCCTGTGCGCCATAAATAATTCCTTGACTATACGAATAAGGCGGGTCACAATACACCACGTCACCGGCCCGGGCCGTTTCCATGATCGGTTCAAAGTCGCAGTTGAGAAACCGCGCGCTCTTTGTGCGCTCATGCCAGAGATCAACGCGCCACTCGAACAGTGCCAATTGCATATCACCCCCGCATGAGAACCATCACACTGTACATACGCACTATATCCGATTATGGAATCTGTTGCAATCCGCCGTACGCTATCGTACATGAGCGTACGTACCCTTAGCAAAACCCGTCTCGCGCATGAGCAGGCCGCTTTTCTCATGCTACTCAGAGAGATACGGCAAGAGGCAGGGTTGCGTCAACGCGACCTTGCCGAGCGGATCGGTCTCCCTCAGTCGTTCGTGAGCAAGTGCGAGTCGGGGGAACGACGCCTTGATATCGTCGAACTGCGCGCACTCTGCGCGGCGCTCGGTGTATCGCTATCAGATTTCGTCGACCGTCTGGAAAAGAAAATCGCGACGAGTGTGTCATGAAGCCCGATCCGCGATTTAAGAATCTCGACAAGGCATTCTGGGCTAACGTCCGAACGATCAGCGAAACGGGCGGCTACACTGTCCGCCGTGAAAGTCGTGTCAAGGCACATACGCTCAAAGAGATGCAAGCAGCGATGATGACGGTCGGCCTGCAAATCAGCCATCTCGTCACGAGCGACGGCAAGCCGACTGAGGTCGCGCGTAATTTGGAAGCCTACCTGGGTTATCGTGCAGAGATATTGAACAACATTGTCAAATCGAGTCTCATGAGTGCTGGACGCGCGAAGACCGCGTATGAAGAGATGAAAGCACGATTCAACCCGATACGACCTGTACCGTTGAATAAGCAGAAGAAAGAGAAACGCGCCCCAGCGTATCTCACGGGAATTGTCAATGGCATCGTTGAAGCTAGTGGGTCAGTTGGGTTGAAGAT
>JAABVA010006325.1_pt1 | contig 10507 bp, 15 predicted proteins | sample 5560331 | NCBI WGS metagenome assembly JAABVA01 (sample SAMN12812661, study PRJNA571458) | rock metagenome | isolation source: Antarctica rocks | place: Antarctica: Victoria Land, Mt New Zealand sud | collected 2016-01-07 | reverse complement strand
CAACTCTGCCGCTACCGTCCCCGCGTCTCTGACGAGGCGTTCGGAAGGCTTGAGCCGTGTGAGTTGGAAACTCTCACGCACGGTTCTTAGAGGGGCGGTCGGCGGCAACGCCGACTGCCTACTCGACCCGAAAGAAGGGAAGGCGCCGAAGCAGCCTTATGCCTTTGAGCTGAGCAGTGGTAGCACCTTCGCGTTTGCGGGCCTTTGGGACGCCTGGAGGGACAGGGAAGGGCATTGGCTCCAGTCTTTCGCGATCGTGACTACAGAGGCGAATGAACTGATGAGCCGAGTACACCCGCGCATGCCAGTGATCCTGCACGCGCGAGACTACGACCGCTGGCTGGATAGGGACGAGATGGAACGGCTTCCCCTCGACTTGTTGCGGCCCTATGAGTCGGAAGAGATGGAAATCTATGAAGCCAATCCGAAGGTTGGCAACATCCGGAACAACGGCCCCGAGATGATGCGAGCTGCGGCCAGAGCAGCGGAAGTTGGCGGACTCCCGCTCTGATGCTAAGACGCCAGCAATCTAAACACTTAGCAGGCTAAACGACTACATACGCAGAGGCCCACCCACACAGCGACAGTATTCGCTTGTCCTTCGCTCCTCCGCTCCTCCTGCTATACCTGCTGAGAGGTCGGGGTATGAGTCTGGAGTTGGTGGAGTGGGCCGCAAGCTGGCCGTTGGTGTTGCCGTACTTCGAGGGAAAGGTGCCTGCGGGCTTTCCAAGTCCGGCAGAGGACTACCTGGAAACGCCGCTCGATCGCTCGATCTTACGGAATACCTGATTGAGAATCGGGCCGCAACCTTCATGATGCGGGTCGATGGCGACTCGATGAAGGATGCCGGCATCCTGAACGGCGATCTGCTTGTGGTAGACCGGGCGGCGAAGCCGGTCAACGGAAGCGTGGTCGTGGTGGCCGTCAACGGCGAGTACACGGTCAAGGGGCTGCGCCGCGGACCGGATTGTGTGTGGCTCGACCCGGCCAACCCCCTCTATCAGCCGGTCTGTGTCTCGGTGGGAGAGGAACTGCATGAAAAGCTCTCCTGCTGGGCCCGTCAAAAAAGCTTGTGCTGCTCTGCATCAAGCTCCCTTGTCGCTTTCCTAAAAGCGTGAGGGTCGATCAACGGAATCTCGGGCCTTCGCCCGGCGAACAGCTGTTCGATGGTTAGAAGCTGAATCTTTGGATACTGGCCGTAAGGCGTCTCATAGTAGCCAGCCTTCACAGCTTCCGTAATCATCGGCTTCGTGGGATCGGCAAGGGTAATGAAAACACCAATCTTTGCCTTTTCACGTTCGACTACATGGCCTAAATCGCGGATCATCGGGACGCTCACATTGTCGCCGCCCTTTACGGAAACGATGGCTCTTTCGGTTGTCTTACCGTCCGGCTTGAAATAAATCGTGCCGTCGATCCCACTATCGGCGCCCTTCTTTTTGCCACCATAGGGGATCGCATTGACAAGCGAAACCGCCCACCACTGGAATTGATATTTGTCTCGGGCTGCAAGAGCCCGCGCTCCTTCCAGGTCTTTAGGCGTTCCGTGGACCTCAAAGGAGATGTTCGGGAAGGCGTCGCTCAATCGCCTCTCGATCAACGAAATCGCAAGGTGCGTCACATCGATCCCAATCCACTTGCGACGTAGCTTTTGCGCGGCATGGACTGCTGTTCCGCAACCACAAAACGGGTCAAGCACAACATCCCCTTCGTTGCTGGACGCGGCAACGATCCGCTCAAGAAGAGCGAGGGGCTTCTGCGTGGGGTAGCCGAGATTTTCCCCTCCGCTCGAAGGCAACACATCTTGCCAGTCATTTTGAAGGGAGACGCCGGGCATCTCGTCGAGGTAACGCTTGTAAGCTGGGACTCCGCCTGGTTTTGTCTGGATCACACGCCCTTGCTTTATCAGCTCATCCATCTTCTCTCGCGTGTACCGCCAAAAGCGAGTAACCCCCATCACCTCATAGGATGGATTTCCCTTTGCTGCTCCGCCTGGTCCTGTGAGGTCGCTTAATCGATACTGTCGGCCCGTTCCTGCCTCTGTAAATTTGTAGAAGTCTTTCACATAGCTCTCGTCATAGGGCGTATAGAGCCAATTCCACTTCCACTCGTCCGACTTGGTATAGAAGAAAATCACGTCGCGCACGTTGCCGTATTGCTTCCGCCCTTGCTTGGCATCATTGTGAGCGGACTGCCGACGCCAATTGATCTCCGAGCGATAGTTGCGAGCGTCGAATACGGCATCGAGGAGAACTTTCAGGTAATGGCTAGCGGTCGGGTCGCAATGCAGGTAGAGGCTACCGGTCGGCTTCAGTACGCGATGCAGCTCAAGCATGCGTATCGCCATCATGGTGATGTAAGCCATCATGTCCGTTTCTTTCAGAAACGCACGAAATGCCCGCAGCATCTCGGCAACATCACCGTTGCCGCTCTGCATGACTTCATCGAATGCCTTTTCCGCAACGTCGTTCCAATGCCAAGTGTCCTCGAACGCCTCAATCTGGGCCTGTGATTGCTGGCCGGTAGGGGCTTTAAAGAGCACGTTGTAATTAGCCTGACTGTTGAACGGCGGATCTAGGTAAACCAGATCCACGCTTTCAGAGGAGACGGAATCTCTCAACACTTGCAGGTTATCGCCGTAAAAAAGCTGGTTCGTCATTGGCCCCGTTCGATTTAGTCTCACTCTTGAACGATAGCGGCAAGCCCAAGGGCAGCTGCAACGCTAAGCTGCAAGCTCGCTTACAACCTCAGCGCGCCGGCTGAACACAACCGGCTCGATCTTGTAATTACGGAACGCTTCCAGAACCCCGCTTGAGACGGGATGCTCGTTGTCGTTCAGAACGGCATACGCCTTCGACTCTGGCGGGCGTACCTCGCGGGTGTCGCTCCACTTGTATATGAACGCCTCGGCACTGTCCCGCGTCGGGCGGTTGATCGCCTGGATGATCCGCTCCGGCTGTTTCTTTGGAGATCGCGGGATGACGAAATCGAACAAATGATCAAACCCGCTGATTCCGGTGAACTTCACCTTTGGCGTATAGCGAACCTCACTTGCTTCTAACCACGCAACCACGTCCTCGAAGAAAAGGCTCTCTACTACGGGGCTTGCGAGATAAAAGAGGTCGTTCACGGCAAGGATCGCCTGGATAAGATTGTGCTTCCGCGAAGGAAAGTTTTCAGGCGAAGCATGGACCTCTAGGGCGTCATCTTTCATCTGGATGCCGAAGCCGTTTAGCGTCATCCTGAGAAGATCTTTGCGCTTTTCGGTGTTAAGGCTGCACCCCGAAGCCTCTAGGTCGCGCAAGGTATAGCTGTCATCTGTGAGAACATACCCGCCGTTCTGCGCTTTCGCGTAGATCTGTAGAGCGTCGTTGTGGCGGTCCAGGTAAGGCGTCGTGATTTCTACCCATGAGCCATTCAGCTCCCGCAGGGTGGTCTTATCCTTAAGCCATGCCCTGTAATCACCAAGCAGTTTCTCGATCTCCTGGGTAGTCGTCATGAGAAGAGGCCCTTCTCAATTCTCGGTGGGTCCGTGATGTTGCAGTGTCCCATGAAGGCGTCCAACGTCGAAAACAGGTTGGACGTGTCGGGGAACGTCCCCACAGGGGCGGGTACGGCCCATTTGTCGCCATAGCCCTCGCGGTAAATGTGCAAATAAGGGCAGGGGATCTCGGCTCCGTCGGGGTTCCGGTGTGGCGCTCCGTCGATATCGAGGCGATAGAGGATGATCGCGACCCTTGCCCTGTTCTGGTAAGTAGCTTTCGTCAGTTTGATTTGGAAGCGCGTCACGTCGAGCACAAAGTTTTCGCGCCTATCAAGAGAGGTAAGGGGGATCACAACCCGCTCGCCGGGGCTTGGAAACAACCATTCCTTATGATCGGCGGCCCGCTTCTCCATTGCCATCAGCTTTTCTGCTTCTTTCTGCGCGAGATTTATTTCAGCCATGGCCTTCTGGTGTTCGTTTGTATTAATAAACGATAGCGGGAAGCAGAGAAGCAGGGAAGGGGTGGACGATTTCCCCATCTCCCTGCACGGGAGGGGGCTTACAATCGGCGGATTATGCGAGCCAGCCTCTTTGCGCCAGGTTTTCTAGTCGTTGCCTCCGGCTGCTGCTCAAGACACCGGGGGCCTGCAGAAACGATCACTCGCGGGATCGCACGTCGCGATTACGACGGTTGCGGCTTCGAATCGGGCGCTCCGTTGGGCAGGATGATCGGATTTCCTCTCCTCATCTTGTCGTAGTGCTCGACGATGTAGGGCTCACTTAGCAGGTGATTACGTCCTTGCTCCTCATATACGGGCGGTGCCGCAGCTAGCCATTGCAGCCTGTCCGCCAGGATTTCCGCCCGGAACATTTGGTCCGCATGCCTGTTTAGGTCTGGTTTCCTGTAAACGAACGTGTTTTTATCCAGTTCTTCGACATACTTGGGCGCTTTCGCAATGTCGAAACCCGTTTGCGCTCCAAAGACCATTGAGTGGTGGCGACGCTGAGCAACGGGTTCCATGATGACGAGCGCATCTGGCAAATCCTCTGTTCGCGCCCAAACCCAATGAGCCATTTCGTTGCGAACACTATATTGCTGCATGACAAACTTCATAGTAGCGGAGTAAAGGTGGAAGTCGTCAGCGGGTAAGCGCCACTTCGCTGCGCCGTCAAGCATCTGTCGCTGAGCACGAAAGCCCTCAACGGTGTTGTATATGTTCAGTGCAGATTCCACGCTCATCCCGGCATAACGCGCAAACACAAGGGCGAGCGCTCCTTCCACCTGAGCCCATCCGGTTATCACCCGACATATAAGCGCGGCAAGTTCTGGTCTTGCGCTAAAGGTCTCTGGCCCTACGAACAAAGGACTACTGAGTTTCGATCTGATCCTAGAAAGAGGCTGACGAGGCATCATTCCATTCTAGGTGCGAGTGTCGGCTAAGCCGTGCTCCGGATCCCTTATACCTGGAGCCCCCGTCGAGCTTTGAAGTGTGTGTAGTAGGGTATTAGGTTCGTCATGAGGCGGAATGCAATGTTCTCACAAACGGTCCTTTCTGAGCAACCAATCTCGGAAACGCGCTATACGGCCTCCTGTCGCCGTGAGCGCTCCGTCTGAGCTTCCTGATCGCCCCTGAACGGAAGATTCGGCTCAGGTGCAAAATCCATGGAAGCTTAGCGTGCTCTATCGTCCGTTTTCTGAGGCGACCCCAATTGGAGGCTTCCTTCCGCAGTCTCTCGGGAGTGGTGAACGAGAAGTCATAGCCCGCCATTGATCGTGTCCTTGGTTCGGATCGTGTTGCGCCGCTGAGTCCCGTAACGTCGGGTACGCCTCAGGCCTGTTCAGAAACCATGAGAAGTCAAAAACGCGCTCACGAGCGACGAGAAAACATCTGGCTTTTCCAGGTACAGCAAGTGTCCAGTATCGGGAACCACGACACGAGTGGCACCGGGTATTGCCATGACCAGGGCACCGGCGACCGCCTGATTGTCTGCGATGTCCCCCGAGCCGACAACAATCAGCGTCGGCATGCGAAAGTCTTGTACATAGGGAAAGGTTGACTTCTCAGGCAGAGGCATATCGTTGTGCTTATGATCTTGTGGCGCGGCCTTAAGGAGCCTGCGAAGGTGCCCGCGGGCAGCGTCGTTCCCCGGGAGGATGAAGTAGGTATTTTGTGCGCGCTGCTCAATCGGGTCTTTCGCGCCTTGAAACGCTACTTGAGCCATTACGAAGTGCTCGGAATAAGGAAAACCTTCCGCTTCCGGACCGACAAGCACCAGATCACTCACTTGCGCCGGGTAACGTTGTGCAAAGCTCATCGCAATGTTGCCGCCGTGCGAACTGCCCACGATAGCGGCTTGGGATACTTTCCGGTCGTGAAGGAGTGATGCAACATCATCAGCTTCGAAATAGGGCTTAGTCGTAGCTGGCGAGCGGCCATACCCTCGGCGGTCGTAACGGATGACGTGAAACTGTTTGCAGAAGGTGGGCCAAACGTCGTCCCATACAGCGGAATTTACAACTCCATCGTGAAGCAAAATAATAGCTTTAGATCCAGAGCCACACTCCTCGTAATAGAGCCGTGACCCATCAACATTCACAAACGTTGACGACGGGGTTGAAGACTTCACACTCTGCGCAGGCAGCGAACCAACCACGAATGGGAATATGCAAAGCAATCTCGCCCGTAGATTCATCCACACATACTATTTGATCTGACCTAACATGTTTCCTTGGAGCAAAGCTCCAGCCGGGGCTTGTGAGTTAGTGCGTCTCTGCTGTACGCTTCAGCGTCACATTACTATTTGTCTGAAGCTTTAGAGGAGTGCGGCAAGTCGTTTACGAATCGAGTGATCAGCGCGACAATCTCTGACTCATCAGAGAGAAAGACATAGTGCGTCGCATTTGGAATCACCACAACTTCCACGTTGGGCTGCTTACGAAACATCGCAATCTGCGCCTCCTTGCGGCTGGCTTCTTGAGCTTTGTATGCCGCTAGCTTTGCTGGGTCGTGTGTGACACCGATGTTGAGGGCATTAGGAAACGGGATGATTGCGAGTGCGGGGGTGTCAAGTCTGGTAAATCGCTCCATTTCGACTTCATTTGCTTTGTTGGCGATCGGGTGTCCGAGCCGTTCTCCTACCGCACCGGTACTTGTGATCTGGTAGATCTGTCGAATTTCATCTTCAGGCAGAATGCCGCCATAGTACCCAGTGAAGTATTTTTGAAATGCGGCGATGCTGGACCGGTCAGCTTCAGTGGGTGAAGGAGCCTTCGCACCTTCGACCTCATCACGCAAATCCTGCAGGTTGCGGTGGTAACGAGTCTCGTCAGCAAGTGTTTTGGTAATGAAGGCATCGTCGAAAGGGTTTCCCTGCAGCTTGGTAAGATCCTCTTTCAACTCGTCCCTGTCTGTGTCGATATCTCCGTGTTCCGGATTGTAGAGAGCGAACGGACCGCCCGCATCGAGGTAGATCAACGCGGATGCACGGCCGGGGTGGTATTTCGATACCGCACTCAGCTGCTCACCAGCGATGGAATGGCCGATCAACACAGGGTCAGTGATGTGTAGGGCGTCAAGAACGGCCACTGCATCATCTCCAGACTGTTTTGCTGTGTATCCGTTCGGAGGCGCAGAAGATTGGCCGGCTCCTCGCCTCGTGATTCCAAAGACGTGAAATTGCTTTGCGAGCTTGGGGGCCAAGCTTGCGTACACGTGTGCGGTGTTCCCGCCGCCAGCTAACAGGACGAGATTGCGTCCTGTACCTCCCCAGTCGAGCACTTCGAGCTTCACGTTCGCTGCGACACTGACGAACTTCTGTTGGGCGGGCGGGGTTCCTGGTGCAACTTTCGGCTGGCAGTAGCAGACGGCTGCAGAGATGAAGCACCCTATGAGCAACCGCCATGACATTCGTCTCATACCTCCACGCGGGCCGCTAAGAACAGGCTAGGTTGTAATCCGTCATAGCTCGATGATAGGCACGCAACTGGGCCGCTGTGAACTTGAATGTTCTCTTGGGAAGAACACGGAGAGGTGTTTCACAGGGGTATACGTCAGAGCAACGGGAGAAGTAGAAACTTGACTCCTCGAAGCGGTTCACTGTATGTATACACCAGTACAGACACATGCTTTTAGACTGAACCCTATCGCCGGTCAGCCCCTCTATCTGCAGCTCATGCAGCAGATTCGCCACGCCATAGAGAAGGGAATTCTTCAGGACGGCGATCAGCTACCTGGGATTCGATCGCTTGCGCAGGAGCTTGTGATCAGTCCGACAACAGTTTCCAAGGCATATTCCGAACTTGAGCACGAGGGTTTCCTTGATCTGCGCCAAGGTTCCGGGGCCTTTATCTCCGCGAGCCGTTCCCCAACAAAGCGTGTCCAAAGTTTTCAAGAGGCCAGCCGCCATGTTCTTGAACTGATTGACAGCCTCCGATCTGACGGGCTGCGTGATGACGAGATTCGAAGGATCTTCGAATCTCAACTACTTCAATCGGCGGAGGCATTGAAGGAACAATGAGCTGGGTACCCCCTATAGAAATTCACAATCTCACAAAAGCCTACGGCCTGACCCCAGCCGTGAGTGGATTGAATCTTGCCATAAGACCAAATCAGATAACAGCGTTCTTGGGCGTGAACGGCGCAGGCAAAACCACTACGATCAAGATGCTGTTAGGGATGATTCAACCCAGTAGCGGAGATGCGTATGTGTTGGGAACAGCATCCACGATGCGAAGGGCTCAGTTCGCGTTAGAGGGAACATAGCCTATGTCAGTGAAAGCAAACAGCTCTATGACTACATGACCGTGGGCCAGATCCTTCGTTTTACGAGACCGTTTTACTCAGATTGGAATACGAGTCTGGAGAAGGAACTTTTAGATACGTTTGAGCTTCCCATTGACCGCCGGATCAAGTCGCTTTCGAAGGGAATGCGAACAAAGACCGCCTTGCTTCTTGCATTCGCGCGTCGGCCTAAACTTCTAGTTCTTGATGAGCCGAGCGACGGACTCGATCCGATCGGTATAGAGCAGATGCTTCAAAAGCTCGTCACTCAGTGTAGCGAGGGGACAACTGTTTTCTTCTCGTCCCATCAAATCGCAGAAGTTGAACGGGTCGCCGACAACGTTTGCATGCTGCACCGTGGCTCATTGGTGCTCGACTCACCGATGGATCAAATGCGGCAGTCTTACCGGCAGATTGATGTGGGGTTCTCTCACCCAATCGATTAATCAGCAATGCTCATGCCTGGGGTAGAGAGCATTCAGTGTAATGGACGACAAATGAGAATTACAGTTCGCGAGAATGCTGAACTGGTGATGGGAAGAGCAAATGATCTCGGCGCTGTTTCCGTTGAGTCTGCACCGGTGGGCTTGCGAGAGATCTTTCTAGCGAAAGCAGCGGACCCTAAATGATGCTCTGGTACAAAGCCTGGTTGGAAACTCGGATGCGCTTCAGCATAGCTCTCGTGCTCTGTGTGGCTTTTTGCTCGGAATTGATCATCTCTCTTCCTCGCATCGGGTCAGGGAAGGTCGATCTCGTGGGACTCCATGGAGTCCATTCTGCTCTCGTATTCGTTTGGACTCTGGGAGTCACTCTTCTGATGATGGGAGGATTGCTTAGCGAAAAGGCCATCGGATCTTCATCTTTCACATTGTCTCTGCCTGTGTCAAGGGCGGAGTAAAAGTAGGCCAGTGTGCCGGAGTAAAAGTAGGCCACTTCCAGCATGAGAAGGTATAGAAAGTTGCGGGGAGTGTGGCTTCTGGAGCGTAGCGGAAGAGGCCATAATCCCCGCGGCTCGTGTGCCTGGGGTGGGGGTTCAGGAGTTGGACGTGGTGCGTTGTCGTCTGCTCTGCTTGAGGCGGAAGCTGTCGCCGTTCATCTCGAGGATGTGGACGTGGTGGGTGAGGCGGTCGAGCAGAGCGCCGGTGAGCCGTTCTGAGCCGAGGATCTCGGTCCATTCGGCAAAGGGCAGGTTGCTGGTGACCATGGTGGAGCCACGTTCATAGCGTTGACTGAGCATCTCGAAGAGCAGTTCAGCGCCAGTCTTGGAGAGCGGCACGAAGCCGAGTTCATCGACGATGAGCAGCTCGTAGCTGGCGATCTGCTTCTGGAAGCGGAGCAGCTTTTTCTCATCGCGCGTCTCGATCAGTTCGCTGACCAGAGCCGAGGCAGTGGTGAAGCGGACGCGGTGGCCGCCCTGGCAGGCAGCCAGACCGAGAGCGAGCGCGATATGTGTCTTGCCGGTTCCGGAGTTGCCAAGCAGTAAGACGTTCTCCTTGCGCAGCAGGAACTCACAGCGGGCCAGCTCCAGCACCATCGCCTTGTTGAGCGTGGGCATAGCGAGGAAGTCGAAGCTGTCCAGGCTTTTGGTGACCGGGAACCTCGCCTGCCGGATGCGGCGGTCCGTGGCGCGTCGTTCGCGATCCAGCAGTTCCAGCTCAGCCATACGCAGCAGGTAGCGGGGGTAGTCGACATCCTCTACCGCGCACTGTCGTGCGACGCGATCGTACTCGCGCAGCATGGTCGGCAGACGCAACGTCTTCAGATGATGTTCGAGCAGAAGCTGAGGCGTCTCGATGGGTGCCGTCATCTCGCTCATGAGGCCGCTCCTTCCAGCAGAGCCATATAGTCCGAGGCCTGGGTCGTTCGTACTTCCGCCATCGGCAGATGGGGATAGTTCTGCATGTCCAGCCTAGGCGGCCTTCGCTCGATCCGGCAGAGCAGCAGATGCTTGACCGCATCGAAGCCAATCGTGCCCAGCTGAAGCGCGTCTTCGATGGCGTCCGTTAGTTCCTCAATGGAGAAGGTCTCGAGCAGTCGCAGCACCTGAACGTACTCACGGCTGCCGTGCTTATTCAGTCGGGCCTCCAGCAACCGGCGCAGGATAGCGAAGCTTGGCGGCAGATCCCAGCCTGCAAGCGGCGCGGCCTGGTCGAGCGCTCGCGTCTTCTGTTCGAGCAGCGCCAGGTAGTGCAGTGGATCGTAGACGACAGCCTCTCGTTCATAGCTGCGTGGATGGCGTGCG
>JAABVA010006319.1_pt1 | contig 10516 bp, 7 predicted proteins | sample 5560331 | NCBI WGS metagenome assembly JAABVA01 (sample SAMN12812661, study PRJNA571458) | rock metagenome | isolation source: Antarctica rocks | place: Antarctica: Victoria Land, Mt New Zealand sud | collected 2016-01-07 | reverse complement strand
CACATTAGTAAGCATGTGTATGCGCTTAGTAAGCATGTGTATGCGCTTAGTAAGTGCATACACATGCTTACTAAGGCTATATATAACCTGCGAAAAACCCATGACCCTACACAGGTCAGGTTGGGTTAACCCGCACCTGACCCAGCTGAATAAAAGTTAGCCCAACCTGACCCAATACCTGGACCCAACCCTGACCTGCATGACCTATAGGCAACCTGCACACCCAGCCTAGTCAAGCATATGTCTACTGAGATTGCTGATGCTTGAATCAATGAATGTCAACATCATCTTTAAATAAGAAAGAATGAATTTCTTTTAACTTTAAACAATCATTAATGATATCAACAGGCAGAAGATTCTGTCTCTTATAAAATCATGATACTGAAGCAGTTAAGAACTTAATGTACTCTATCTGTGCTTTTAAGTGTGAGTGCAGTGCTTTTAATAATTTTTCACTTTATTAATGAAGAAAACTTTTCTCTCTTGATCAATGTTGTGTTGTATTCAAGACTGTGTGTATATTGACAGTCAATGTACTCTGAGCAGAGTTGTTTAAGTAAATGATTTGAAGACTGAGATCAGTGATTGTTAAATCATCATTAATGATCTTAATAGCTAATGCATCAATTGCTGTAGTGAGCCTTTCAGATAATGAATTCATGTGATCTTTAATCTTTCTTGACTCATGACTATGATCATCATCAGTGATTACATATCCTGAGTGTGTGCTGTTCAAGATATTTATAATACTTAATTGTATCACTTCTATATTTAAAGTTTAATCATAATCATCATTGTCAAGTCTTAAGTCAATGTTCTTATCTTGATCATAGTCACAAGACCTGAAGTTAATGTTGTTCTCATAGTCACTATCATCATAAAGATCATTATTACTGAAGTAGTGATCTGATAGAAGCTCTGTACATGATTTAGTTACTGTTGAATTTAGCTCATCTGCTGATGAATCTTTCTCATCATTATTAACAATCATTGTCAATGCAGATCTCTCTTTAATTATTTTTATCACTTCTGCTGAAAGAATGAACATATCATGATATTTGATCAGCATAATGTTCTTAATAGTGTCTGGGTTCAGTCAATTTCAACAATATGTGATTACATCTTGAGTCATGTTGAACAAGCATTTGACTTTAACATCTACTGCAGAAATTGTAAATATATCTTTTACAAATTATGTCATTGCTGATTTTAAGTTCTTCATTAGCTTTCAGTAATCAAGTATTGAAACATTCACATCTAATACTGAAGACTTTTACAGATAATCTGAGACTTCTTCTGTTACAGATATGTCTTGATGCTTTTTTACATTTTTTATGCAACTCATCATTGTTATTGTCTTCTTCTTCTTTGAGTCAAGAATTCTCAAATCATCATCTAATGATTCTTTCTTCAAGTGCTGATAGTTAACTCTGTAGTATTGTTGAAACTCAAGTTTATACTTTAAATATAGATCTTCTCAGTCTTCTCTTTATTGAAACAATATGTCAGTCTTGCTATGTAATATTTATTGAGAACTGAGAATATTCTACATTGTACATGTTAAGCTTATTGCATGAATTCAATATGACATTAAGATTACAGAACAATTCTTAATTGACTTTTGTCTTTTTATAGTACTGAGTCAGTTTCTTTTTTAATGCATTAATGACATTTCACAGCTCAGCATTAAAGAACAATTCAAACTTTCTGATTGCTTCATTCTGTTTTTCAAGATGATCAAATAGATCATTGTATGCATATCACAGCTTATAAATTATTAATTCACTAATAGCATCTATTGTCTCTGTTCAGTTCTTAAAGTACTTCAGAAGATGCAGCATGTATTTAACATGCTGTTACTCTTTTATATTGCATCTAAAAAGTTTCATTCTGCTTATTGTCAAAGTCAGACATTCTATTCATTGCAAAAGTTCAGTTTATAGCTCATATACTCAACTCAGCATATCATATAAAGAGTTTCATCAAGTTCTTACATTCTCAATCATATCTCATGAATTTGTCTTCTGCAAATCTTTGAACAACTCTAGATGCTGTGATGATGTCATAATGACAATAGTTAATAATCAAATTTATATGAGACTTTTGTTAGAATATTAATTCAACAGATATGAGCATTATAATAAAGCATTATAAAAGATATACTGACCTTTTTCAGTATGGTGTCAAAGAAGTAGTCTTTGTTAATTGTGAAATTTTGTAGCTCATCATCATTAAATATAGTGATGAACTGATCATTCTTTGCATTCACTTTCAGATATGTAAGTAGCTGACTAACTGCAAGCTAAATCACATGTGCTATGCAGTTCATGATTTCAGTTTCATCACTTCAGATGATATTCTTCTGACTCAGAAGCTGACTCAGATGACATCATAATGTACAATTGTTGAACACATTATCTGCTGTGACTATCAGCAATTGATGTGCCAGATTTCACTTCTTCAACATCTTAAGAATATACTCAGCAAGATTTTCATTATTATATTGACTCTTTAGTTCTCTAAAGACTAAAAATATCTCTGTGTACTTTCACTCAGCATCAATAAAGTATGCAGTAATGTCTAGAAATGCAAGATGATTTAAACTGCTTCATTCATTAAGTGCAATAAAGACTTTAATCTGTGTCTTAAGCTCTGCAAGTACATCTTTTTAAACATTCACAGCACAACACTTAAGAAGTTATGCAATCTTGCTTTGATCTGAAACCTTAATATTGACACAATACATTCAGATAAGCTTTCAAAACTTTACATACTCAACAGCACAAAAGAATATATTGAGTGCTATAATGAATTGAAGAATCTGCTGATCAAAGACTTTAAGAATAAAGTTAAATGATTTAACAATGATCTTTTGAGCTGCCTGTTAAACAGTGAGCATTATATTAAAGCATTATAATTGAAAATTATAGCATATCTTTAAGTTCATCACTTCAAAGATTGAAATCTGTCTTTCTGATGCTGATTTCATCTTCTGACAACTGCTGCTTTTCAGATGACATTTTATGATGATTATTTCATTATTTTCTGATGCTGAATAATTCATGATATTATAACAGTTAACACACATTACATCTGATCTTTCATCACATTTGCTAGCTACTTCAGCAAAGAACTGCCAGATCTCTGCTGAGTAAGCTGAACTGTTTCATGTCATTTAGACATGATTCTTAATCTTAGTGTCTGTGTTCTAACTTTATACAGTTGTTTCTCATCAGTCTTGAAACTCTCACTTTGTTATAGATCTTTAAAGAACATACTTTGAGTTTGAAGTGTCTGTAAAAGTTAAAGAACAAGATTGACTTAATTAAAATGACTTAGTTCTGTCACTGAAAGCACTCAGAAATGATCTTTCTGAGTTGTTTAAGATCTGACTGAATGATGAGCTGTATAAAGACATGATGTTGAGTTATTGTAGTAAGTTAAGCAAATAAATGATACTTTATTGTACTTTGAGTGATTTGTTGATGATAGTGTGTTGTGAGAGTTTCAAAATTAGTATATACAAGATTGTAGTCATGTGACAGAACATGTATATGAATGTAAAATGAATTTCTTACAATATCAATTATGATAGACACTATTTAAAAATTACTATGTATAGCAAATATTAAGTATCAATGAAGAGATTTTTCATTGAAAAATCTTTAATTAATAATTAAAGATCTATCTAATTATTCTTTATCTTACATCTTTAATCTCTGAAGATCAGCTTTCTATTTAACTAATAGTGACTACTTACTATTCTTATCACTACTCTCTTCATCACTAATAGATTCAACATTCTTCTCATCATCTTCACTGTCATCAATCAAGTCATCAAGAACAAATTTATTAATGAAATCATCATTCAAAAATTTCTCATCTTCAGACATCATTACACAAGCTTCATCAACATCTTCAATCACACTCTTTTCATCTTCTTTCTTCTGATCAAGTGCAGGCTCTTAAATGTAACTAGTCAATGTCAGAGTTGAGAAGTGTTATAATTGAGTGATATAATACTTATACATAATTAAAGTCATTGATGTGTTCAGAATCAAGAACTTCACTATAGAAGCAACACATGATCTTGACAGAGTCAGAATCTTCAGCATCATGTAGCTTTTGCTTTTTCATATTATTAAGAACTCTTTTACAGTGCTTGATCATCACTGTTAGATGCTTTTCAATTTGATAATTAATGTTGATGCATTTCTGCTGAATAACTTCATCTTTATTGATATTCTAGAGAATGTCAGAGAGTCTATAGAAGATATAGATGTAATATATCTTTTACTTTATTTTCATAAATTCTCACTCTTCTTTTAACACAAGAACTTCAGCAAATAATATCTTCTTCTTAATCTTCTCTTTAAGTCAAGCTCAGTTCTCATTCTTCATTAACTTGTTTCTCAACTCATCTTCATAGTAGACATCTGCAGATAATTAAAAGCAATATAATTGAGCATAATAATTTTAAAGAAGTCTTACAAGAAATTTCACAGTTATATCACTTCTTTAAGATCTCATCTTTAATCTTCTCTTTTATGATCTTCTTTAATGCTGAGTTCACAGTCTGATATGCATCAGTCTTCTTCAATGCATCTCTTTTTCATTTCACAGCTTCACAGTTCATCATCTTTGCATTTTCAATTTGTCTAAAGTTCTCATTCTTCATACATTTCTGTCATTTCTCCCTTGCACATACAGTCTTTAAGTTGTTCAAGTACTCACTAAATGTCTTTTTTAAATCATATATAAACTTCTGTAAACAGTCATGATGATTAGATCTCTCTTCAGAGACTAAGAATGAGTTGAAAGTTAAGCATTTTGCAGTTCACAGTGAAAGCTTAATATCTGAATCTGTCATGATGAGATTCTAGAATATGTAGTTAGCTGCTGAGTTCTATACTGAGTGACATAATCAAGCATTATATGTGTACATTACAGCTGCACATCAGAGTGAAGCACAAGAGCAATGCATAAGATTAAATCTTAAGAAATGAGCAGTAAAACAAGTGATAGCACTGAGCAACATATTTAGTGAGTGTAGAGACTGAGTGTAGAGACTGAATAGAGATGAAGTGAATGTAGTAGATTGAATAACAGAGATGAAGATAAGAAAGTGTTAGATTGAGTGTTAGAAGTGAGTGTGTTGATATATTTACTCATAACATTGATATACATATCATAAGTAAATGTGTTGTTTATCAGCAATCTAATATCTGAGTATTGCTAACACCTAAAAGCTCTCAACACATCTTCTAACTACACACTTTCAAACTATAACACACTTTCAAACTACAATGCATCTTCAAACTACAAGATCACTCTAGAACTCATTGTCATTTATAGATGCATTTAAACTGCTCTCTTATAATGCTTCTGTTAACTTAATCTTAAAGCATCATTGTATCATTATATTACATCATGATACATATTAAGAAAACTTCAAGATGCAGCACTACAAAGACTGTATCAGGTGAAGAGAAGACAGCAGCAGCAGAAAAAACATTTAGAAAGACATTCAAGAAAGAAAAAACTGATGTTGATGAGAAGAAAAAAGAAAATAATGCTGCAGATACAGAAGAAGACACTGAAGCATTTAAGTTAGCTTATCACTGAAAGTCAGGCAGTAAGCTCAATTCTAATATACAATATAATGCTTAATAATAATGCTCTGTTCTACAGCTGTCACTCTTTGTGAAATATGTCACTATCAGAAATCAACAGATTTTCTGATAGCAAAACTACTCTTTCAAAGACTTTGCTGCAAGATAACTTAAGATTATTTGAAAAGAGTTTTTTCTCAGCATAAGATGTTTTACTTTCAAAGCTCAGTCATCAACAGCCTGCAGAAGACAGTAAAAGCATATACTGTTGTTTTCTTTAAAAGTATGTCTAATGAACTGTACAGTAATTATCATCTATCAGTTAACAGAATGCAGATGTTAATCTGATTGCAATTTATACAAAGTGAATTATCATTCAGCACAAGAACATGTCTCTTATTAAAAGATACATGCATAATTAAAACATTGCATCTAAAGATGCAGATTGAAGCAATTGTTACTAGGCTATTTTGAGGATATCTGACTCTTAATGTAGTAGATAGATAGACTAAATTGAAAGCTGTTTAACTGTGTATATATAATGCTCACTTATAACATTCATGTATCAGTAATCTCTAAGCCCATAATCTCTATTCTTAAGTCAAGTCTCAAGAGCTCACTTACTAATCAGTCTCAGAATCCTTAAAATCTAAACAGAGCTTCTAAATCAGATTAAGCTTCAATGTTTAAGTCTGACTCAGATTCTCAGGCTGACAATTAAAGCTCAACTCAATCTGACCTGAAAGCTCTGTTCAGGTTAGGTCAGGTTAACTTGACTTGATAGTTACTCTATGAGCAATAATAGATTACAGATCTTTACAGACTTATAATGATTGCTGTGATGCTCTGCAACATAAATAATGTAGATAATGACATGCTTAATAAATGATGTCTATATATAATTAAGATGACACTGAAGTCAAGACTGATAGACATCATTAGCTGTCATAATGATGACATAATTAATAAGTATATGTAAGTTGTTAACTCAGCAGTTAAAGAATGTGAAGACTTGTTACTGTTAATACATTACAAGATGACAAGAAACTTTCTATTAAACTGAGTTGTATAGCTTTCAGAGCATCTTGTAATAATTGTAATTTTGATTTTTAATAATGTTGTATTAGCTGATGTTGTTACTGATATGTTTTAAACAGTAAAGACAATAGAAAGAATTCAGCTTGTTGTTGATGTAATGATTATGATGTGACATTAAGGTGATGTCAGCATGAGCAAATAAGAAAGTAAAGAAATTGTTAAGAGTATAATGTTATGAAGTGATGACATTTTTAGAAGTTAAAGTAAAAACAGAATTAGAATACAATGTGTGTGATAACATTATTGTGAAAGAGAAATGTAATATATGATATAGAGCAGAAAGATATTCATTAATTATAATCTTAAGCTCAGCACTCTTCTAAGTAATGAGTTTCTGACAGACTGATTATGTTATAAAGATAATGTTTTATGATATTAATAATGCAGCAATGATCACTGAGCAAGCATTTTTAATTAAATTCATCAATAATGACTTATCTGCAGCTTAAGAAAGTGAGAGTGAGATATAAAAAGATAGTGTTTCATCATTAAAAAGATTGAGTAAATATGATTATATCTATATACAGCAGCAAAATTTCTGCTGTTGTTTCTTCTATGCAACAACACTATTTAGAGTGTGCATCTCATTATCATTGTATAAACATTTTGTCAACAAATTCATCTTAAGATGCTTACATTTCTTATGCTTAATATTCTTCTTTGTCATATTCTGTTTCTGCATTTCATTTCAACAGAGTAAGTATGTCAACAATGTTATTTATGATATTTATTGTATTCTTCACTGATTTAGCTCTTATAGACTTAATCTTTAAGACTGATTCTGATAAGTTTGTTAATTCATTAACATTTAAGACTGTGTTGACAGACAGTGTCTGATGATGAGAATAATGAAAATTTAAAGATTTATCATTGCATTTCTTCATACTCATATGAGTGCATTTCTTAGGCTGCAACATTGTTAAAACACATTAATGTCTCAAATGCTATATATACAGAAATCACTAACAATCTCACTGAATTCTTAATGAAAAATACAGCAGAGAAAACATCTCTTTTATTTTTTTAATAATTATAATGTTAATGTTGCTACACTTTCACTATTGTGTCATTTATACAGTGTTACAAGAGAGAAGCATCATTCAAAGATATGAAGTTGCTATGACTTTGATATATTAAGATGTTGAAGATAAAATGAATACAAATTGTGTATAAGAAAGAGTTCTTTATATATTGTAACTAAATAAAGAAATCATTAATTTAACTGATTTAGAAATAAAGAAAAGTTGATTTCATTTATATTTTATATATTATTCATCATTAAACAAAGCTGAATCATTATCTATTTAAATGTAGCAAACTTGAAGTATTATGCAAGATCATTAGATAGATAACAAGTGAAATATGTAAAAATGTTAAGTAAATCATTGCTTACATCTCACTGATCTAATTTCATAAAATTACAGTATATCTATAATGTCAGTGATACATCAATGTGCTGAAGAATCAGCACATAGAAGAAAAGATAATTATTATGATATTATTATGTATTCATATCAAATTATAGCTGAACTTTTTACACAACAATTGATAAGCAAAGTACTATATAGACAGTCTTTACATACAAATCTTTTAAGTTTCTTAGTTGTTAATCTTCATTAATACAAGACCTTAACATTAAAACTTCATTAAATAGCTGTCATAACATAGTGTCTCACATTGTTACATATCTTACTCATCAGTCTCTTATAGATAAGAGACTTATGAGTTTACAGCAATGAAAACAATAGTTGCAGATTTTCTATATAATGAAATCTTTATAAATTATAGTTTACTGAGAAAGTTACTATTCAATAATGATACAAACTTTCTTAGCTGTGTTGTGATCTACTATTTAAAAAAGCTCAGAACTCAACATAGAACAATGACTCTTTATTATTTTTGTATAAATAAAAAGATAGAAAATTTAAATGAAATGTTGAGCTTTATGCTTACAAAATATCTTATAAATAAATCAACTCAATTATAAGACAAATACTTACTGCAAATACTTTTTGCAGCTTAAATTTAAGCTTATAATACAATTAAACAGAGCTCATTCTATTTACTGTATAAGATAAACTTACAATTATTAGACAACTTCAACAATCTTTGATTGCTGAGAGAAATTAACTTTGAAGATCAGTTAAAATGAGTTGAGCAAATATAGATAATTTAAATAATCATTAATGAAATTCTTTTATAAAAAGCTATTGAATCAAAAATAATTTGTGATAAAACAGTGTGATTAAGCATTATAAAGAAAGAAGACTGAGTATTTATATGAAATGAAGAGTCTCAGAAGTTTAAAGCTAAATAATTTAAGTTTTATAAGATATTGAAAATTCATTCATTAAAGACTTACACATTAGAAATGCTCACAGAGCATGTTTTATGAAATTTAATTTATAATAATTGATTTATAAAAGCATATATCTTTGATGCTGATGAATTTTGAATTAATTCAGAGCTGCAAAGCAATCTAAAATGAGTTAAATTATTTGTGCAGTAATTAAGTTTTAAAGTTGATGAGATTCTTAAATAGAAAGAGTTATCATTGTCTTTTTATAAAGAATTCTCAATTATATCTTGAACTGAATGAGATTGCAGATAAAAGAAAGAGCTATATAAGCTTTTAGTAAAGAAGAAAGAAGATCTCTTTTAGAAGACAATTTATAAGATATAAAAATGTTATAAATAGATAAATTTATTTATATTTTTATTACAAAATATTTTGAAAGCATTCTGAAGCATTGTTTTTTCTGAACTGATCTTGACTAAAGTAAATGATGTAATAAATACATTATAGAAAATTATTGAAAGTCAGAAAAATGCTGATGACTTAACTTTAACATTTATAATAGAAGAGAGACATAATTGAGAGAAAGTAAAAGTCTTGATATTATATAGTATTAAGAAAAAACTGAATGATTAAAAATAATTTGATAAAGATTTGTAACAACAACATAATGAGTTAAAGTTAAAGTAAATAATTAATAAAGCTAAAAAGAAAGATTAAAAAGTCTTAACTTCAATAATGATTAACAGTAGTTTGATAATAATCTGTGAAAGAAATACAGATTTATATAATTTATATAAGAGATTTAAAAAAAAGACTTTCATAAATTAAAAGATAATAATGTCAGAAGTAGAACACTTAATTAATTTTATGTATTGTTAATCTTTAAATTGAAATTAAGATGACAACATATTGAGAGAAAAGTTTTGCAAACTTTTTTTAAAATGAAAATAGTCAATAATTTTATGAATATAATCAGAAGCAGACTTCTTTCAATTTAAGTTGTTGTTATCTGCACTGAACAACAATAGTGATGTGAAGCAAGATAAAATAATGTGAATGTAAATTGCAGACAGAAATTTTATAAAATGTTAAGCAAATCTCTGCATTTACATCAGTGAACTGTTGTGACTATGCAGTAAAGAAGAATGTAATATCATTGCTTATTTATCTCTTATTAAGTGCTTCTATTTATGTCTTAGTCACCATTTTCTATATATACTCTACATAGTGTAAATGAATAGGAACAACTTTCTATGGACTGATTCACACTTGTACCTTTGTATCAGCATGTGATGTAGCACTACGCGAATGCGAAATTTGCATTGGTAAGTTACGAGCTAAGAAATACCTCCAGTTCCCACTTGCTCATCACACAACACACAATAATACCTACATATTCAACTCTCTTCATTGAACTCGACTTCTGACTTAACTTAACCTGTTCACCACAGCTACTTTACATTCCTGATTGTCACAGCATTCAAGTGTATAATTTCAGCTGAACCTG
>JAABVA010006318.1_pt1 | contig 10517 bp, 10 predicted proteins | sample 5560331 | NCBI WGS metagenome assembly JAABVA01 (sample SAMN12812661, study PRJNA571458) | rock metagenome | isolation source: Antarctica rocks | place: Antarctica: Victoria Land, Mt New Zealand sud | collected 2016-01-07 | reverse complement strand
CTGTGGTCGGTGAAGCTGCCCCTCATCAGCCCGACGGTCTTCTTCGCCGGCGTGATCGGCCTGATCAACGCGATGCAACTGTTCGACCAGGCCTACGTCCTGACGCAGGGGGGTCCCGGCAACGCCACCACCACCACCGTGTTGCTCATCTACCGGACCGCCTTCCAGAACATCCAGTTCGGTTACGGGTCCGCGATCTCCGTCGCCCTGTTCATCGTTCTATTGGCCCTGACCGGCCTTCAGTTCCTGGTCGGCCGGAAGTGGGTGTTCTACTCGTGACCACCGTCGACCCGTTGGCTGACCGGTCCATGGACGCGCCGAGAGGTCCCCATCCGCGGCGCGCACGCCGGCCGATATCGCGGGCCGTGTGGGTGGCCGTCGGGGTCGTCGTGCTGGTGGTGGCCGCTCTACTGGTCATCAGCCCCGTGGTGTGGGCGATCAGCACGTCGCTGCGGACCCCTGCCACCTCGTTCAACGAGCCACCGACGTGGTTCCCGCTGCACCCGGTGTGGTCAAACTACAGCGCCGTCTTCCAACAGGTTCCGCTCCAGAAATTCTTCGTCAACAGTGTCTTGGTGACCGGGCTGATCGTGATCCTCCAGCTCATCACCTCCACGATGAGCGGCTACGCCTTCGCCCTCGTCCGGTTCCGCGGCCGGGGCACCCTCTTCACGGTCGTGCTGGCAACGCTGATGGTGCCCGCACAGACCACGATCATCCCCATCTTCATCCTCATCCGGTACCTCCACCTGACCGATAACCGCCTCTCGCTGGTCGTCCCGGCTATCGGTGGTGCGTTCGGGACATTCCTGATGCGCCAGTACTTCCTGCAGATGCCCCGCGAGCTCGGGGAGGCCGCGCGGGTGGACGGCGCCTCCCATTTCCAGGTGTTCTCCCGGATCTACGCCCGGATGGCGCTCGCGCCGATGGCGACCCTGGCGGTCCTCAACTTCTCCGGCTACTGGAACGAGTTCTTCCGGCCACTGATCTTCCTGTCCTCGACCAACAAGTTCACCCTGCCCCTCGGTCTGGTGACCCTCAGGGGCAACCTCGGCACCGGCAGCATCTCCGTCGTACTGGCCGGCGTCGTCCTGGCCCTCATCCCGAGCATCGCCGTGTTCGCCCTCGCCCAGCGGTATTTCGTCGAGGGGATCACCGTCGGCTCCTTCCGCTGAAGGCCGATCCGGTCCGACCGTCGCGTCATCTGAGGAGCACCCCCGTGCAGACCGTGTTCCACTTCGCCCCCGCGACCGGCTGGCTCAACGACCCCAACGGGCTCATCGAACACGCCGGGCGCCACCACTTCTTCTACCAGCACAACCCCCGTGAACTGGCCATGGTCGACATGTGCTGGGGACACGCGAGCAGCCCCGACCTGCTCACCTGGACCGAGCACCCGGTGGCCCTGGCACCGGGCCCGCGCGGCTCCTACGACGGGGACGGCTGCTGGTCCGGGTGTGCCGTCGATGACGGGGACGGCGTCGTCGCGGTGTACTCCGGCAACAACGGAGGCATCCAGCTGCCGTGTGTCGCCCGAGCCGTGGACGACGACCTGATCGTGTGGGAGAAGTCCACGACCAACCCGGTCATCGCCCACCGGCCGCCGCTTGAAGGTATGACCGATATGCGCGACCACAGCGTGCGCCGCGACGGATCCCGCTGGCGGCAGGTGCTCGCCGCCGGCGTCGACGGGGAGGGCATGCTCGTCGGCTACTCCTCCGCCGACCTCGCTGACTGGTCCTGGGACGGGATCGTCCTGTGGGCCGGGAACACTGGAATACCCGGGCAGATCTGGGAATGCCCCGACGTCTTCGAGCTGGACGGGACCGCGGTGGCGGTGATGTCGGTCATCGACGGTGACCGCCACCCCGGGCCGGTCATCTGGGTGACCGGTCGCTTCGACGGTCCACGGCTCGTCGCGCAGCAGTGGGGACTCCTCGACCACGGGGACCGCCTGTACGCACCCCAGTCCTACACCGACCACACGGGCCGGCGGATCATGTTCGGCTGGGTAGTGACCCAACACGACCCGGCCGCACTCGGCCAGCCGAGCATCGGCGTCGCGACGCTGCCACGGATTCTGTCCGTCGTCGACGGCCGGCTCCACCAGGAACCCGCGGCGGAAATCGGTCACCTCCGCGGGGACTCGGTCACCGTCCACGGCGCCGGTCCCGAGCTGGTCGCACCGGCCACCGGCACCCGGGCGGTCGAAGTCCACCTCACCTGCCCCGCCACCACCGACCTCCTCGGGATGAGCGTGCGATTCCAGGACAGCGACGGCCACGCGGTGACCATCGACCTGGCCCAGTTCCGCGCGACCGGCCAGCGCGTCATCGGCACCACCTGGACCCCGGACCGGTACGAACCGACCACCGCGACCCTCATCTTCGACTCCGGTATCGTGGAGACCTTTCTCGACGACGGGCGCGCGGCCGTGACCACCGACGTGTCGGTCACCCAGGTCGACCAGCTCACGGTCCACCCGACCGGGAACGCGTCGGTCGAGGTGACCGTCTGGCCGTTGTCGACCCCGAGCGGCGAGGCGGCTGCCGGCCCCGACGGGCGGGACCACATCGGTGCCGACGCCTGACCACCGCCCGCCCGGTGCTCTGCCGGCCTGCCCGGTCTAGACGGAGACGTGACCGTGGCGGCCGCTGACCTCCCCGGCTGGTATCTCCCCGTGGACGGGTATCTGTGGGATCCCTGGTTCCACCGCTCCGGTGACGTCGTCCACCTGTTCCACCTCTTCCAGGCCGCACCGCCCGGTCGCACCCGAGCCAGCGTGTTCCCCCGGGACCGACCGGTCATCGCGCACGCGACCTGGACCCGCGCTGAGGGCTGGCAATCGAGGGGAACCGCCCTGGACTACACCGGGGCCCCCTACGACGAAGACCGCATCCACACCGGTTGCGTCACCAACCACGACGGCACCTTCGCGATGCTGTACAGCGGCTCCAACCAATTCCTCTGCCTCGCCCACTCCGGCGACCTCGACCACTGGGTCAAAGACCCGGACAACCCCGTGCTGTCCCCGGACCCAGCGCGCTACCGAAAGCGGTGGCGTGACCCGTGGCTCCTGCAGGGCCTGACCGGCGAGCGGCACACCGTCGTCATCGCCGCGCAGTACGCCACCCACACCGGCCCCCCGATCGGAACTGTTGCGGTCGCACACTCCCCGGATCTACATCACTGGCGACAGGACACCCCGCTGCTGATTCCAGCATGGTTCACCTGGCTCGAAGTGCCCGAGCTCCACCACCTCGACGGCCTCTCGTATCTGGTCTTCGCGACCCGTGAGCAGTGGATCACCCCGGCGGGCCGGGACGCCCTGCGCGCGCATGGCCTGCCCGCCCGTGATGGGGCCTACTACCTCATGTCAGCCACGTGGCGAGGACCCTATGAGTCCATCGGTTCGCTGTCCGAGGGACCCGAGTCCGGGTACACCACCCGCCTGCTCGAGACCGCCGCCAGCGAACAGTGGCTGTGGTCGCACGTCGAGTACGACCGCACCGGCACACCGGTGTTCGGTCTCCAGGCACCGCGGTCGTGCACCGTGGCCACCTCACAGGGTCAGGTCCCGTCAGCTGCTCACGCCGTGACCGCCGGGCAAGTCGGTCACCGATGACGTCGCAGACCCCGCCGGCACGACACGCGGAGCCAAACCGAACTCCGGCCGGCGTACCGGGACCGCCAGTTTCACCATCCGCCTCAATCAGCCCGAGACCGCTCAACCGCCGAGCAGCCCAGCTACCTCCCCGGCGTGGGCGACCCCGCAAGAGTGACGACCACCAGGCAAGCAGCTGTGGCCGGAACCCGGGATCGCCACTACCGCCAGTGCGCCTTCCTCTCTCGGCTCGCCGAGTGATCGTGGGCACTCCCTTGGTGAACCAACCTTGCCGGCGCTATACGAGCGGGCGGCCCATCGGACTGGTTACGAGTCCGCGGTCAGCTCGTGTCCAGGCCTCAGGAGCGGCGGGAATACTCCGCGGCCGCCCGGACCTGCTCCGGCGTCGGCCGCAGGCCGGTGTAGAGGACGAACTGCTCGGTGGCCTGCAGCACGATGACCTCCGCGCCGGTGATCACCTCAAGCCCGCGGTCCCGGGCGGCGCGCACGAGCGGGGTGAGCACCGGCACGGCCACCACCTCGAAGACGACCCGGGCGGCGTCGAGCACCGCGCCGGACACCGGCAGGTCGTCGACCGCCGGCCCGCCGGCCATCCCGACCGGGGTTGCGTTCACCAGCACGCCGGGGCGCTCACGGCCGAGACCGGGGACCCAGCGCGCACCGAGGGAGTCGGCGAGCGCCCGGCCGGTCCCCTCGTTGCGGGCGACCACAGTCAACGAGGTGAACCCGCTGTCCCGCAGGGCCATCCCGACCGCGGCGGCCATCCCGCCGCTGCCGAGGACCGCGACGTCCAGGCCGGTCGGGACCGCATGCTCAGCGAGCAACGCCACCACCGCCGAGTAGTCGGTGTTGTAGGCGTCGAGGTGCCCGGCGTTGTTGACGATGGTGTTCACCGCGCCGATCGCCCGCGCGCTGTCGTGCACCTCGTCCACCAGGGGAAGGCAGGCCTGCTTGAACGGCATCGAGACCCCACACCCACGGATGCCGAGAGCCCGGATGCCGCCGATCGCCGCCGGGAGGTCGTGGGTGGTGCAGGCCTTGTAGACGAAGTCGAGGCCGAGGGCGTCGTAGAGGTGGTTGTGGAACCGGGTGCCGACACGGCTCGGCCGGGCCGACAGCGAGATGCAGAGCGTCGTCTCGTGGCTGATGTCGGAGGGCACATCAGTCATTGTGTCCTCCCGGCCGGTGCAGGACGGCGCCGGATGTGCGGTCGGCCCAAGTAGAACGGCAGGCCGACGGCGGCGCGGCGGCTTCACGCCGCCGGGTCGTGGGGTGAGTCGGGTGAAGTCCGAGGGTCCGGACCCGGTTTGGTCACACCTCTGGTCTCCGCGAGATGGCGGGCGGACGACATCGCCGACCCTGTTTCCAGGGTCATGACTGGGTCGGGATGGTCAGTCCTGGTCAGGTGCGACAGCGGCTGATCGGTGGGACGGCGGGGGGATCGTCTGGTGGGTTGTTGAGAGCGGCGGTGACGGCGGTGAGCAACGCGATGCGGGTGAACGGCTTGTCGAGGACGGGGTGGATCCGCTGGATGGGTCCGGCGAGGAGGGCGTAGCCGGACATGAGCAGGACCCGGATGTGGGGGTGGAGGACGCGGAAGCGGGCTGCGGTGTCGTCCCCACTGAGGCCGGGCATGTTCAGGTCGGTCAGGAGCAGGTCGACCGGGTCGGGGTGCCCGGCGGCGGTGATGAGAGCGTCAGCGCCGGTGGCGGCGGTCAGGACGGTGTACCCGGCGCTGGTGAGGTTGCGGTGGACGACGCCGCGGATGTCCGCACGGTCGTCGACGACGAGGACCGTCCTCGGCCGGGGCCGATGATCCGGTGGGCCCGGGGCGGCGGCCGCAGCGGGTGAGGTGGCGGTCATGGGTGTGGTCGTGGGAGGGGCGGGTGACCGTGGTCGCGGACCCGGGGGGTTCGGGGTTGACGGTGATGAGAGTGGTTCATCCTCGGGGCGGACCCTGAAGCTCGCACCGGGCAGCAGACCGCCGCAGTCGGATCCGTCACGGCACCATCCCGGTTCACTCCACGCCCCACGCGGACGGAATCCGGAAGGAGGTATGTCACTGACGTGTCAGTTCGACTGCGAGTGGTGATGGTCGCCCAGTCATCCCCTGACCGCACCCCGCGGCTGCGGCCCTACGCGGTCGGTCGGTGGCCGCCGGAATGACACCGTCCACCGGGCCGCTGGCGGATCGCACGCTCGCAGCGGGAAGACAGCCACCACACCGTGCGAGGCGACGCTCAGCTCAACTGGACGCCGGCCGGGTCGCTGCGGCGGCGCGGAGGAGGCGGCCGACCCGGGCGCGCAGGGCCCCCGGCGCGGGCGGCTTAAGGAGACGGTCGACCAGTGGGTGGTCGAGGAAGCGGGCGGGTACCAGGCTGCTCGACACGAACAGGACAGGCACCCCGGGGTGGTGGTGAAGAACCTCACGAGCGAGTTCGGGACCGGACATCACCGGCATGTCGACGTCGGTGGTGACAGCATCGACGCCCCCCTCAGCGGCGAGTGTGTCCAACGCCTGCCTCCCGTTCGCGGCGAACGCCACGTCGTAGCCGCTGCGGGTGAGGCTCCGCCCGATGCTCCGGCGCAGTTCCGGTTCATCGTCGACGACCAGCACACGCGGCGGCGGGGACTCCTCGCCGCTGCCGACGGGCTGCTGCACCGGTACCTCCGGGTGGTAGCGGGATGGCGGGTGGGCCACCGAGGCCGCACTGGCCGGACCGGGTGACCGCGTCCACGATGTCAGCCCCGAGAACCCGCGGGATCGGGCTGTGCACCACCGCAGCCTCGATGACGGCGTCGTGGTTGGCGCGGATCCCGCATCGGCGGCTGAGGGTGTTCTTACGTCCGCAGCCGAGTCTCGCGGGCCGCGGTTAGCGTTGCCGTCAGTCGTCTCGGCGTGGGTCGGGTGTGGGTTGAGTCGGGGGATGCAGGGTGATCGAGGCGCGGGGTCTGACGAAGCGGTACGGGGACAAGACCGCGGTCGATGACCTCACGTTCACGGTGCCGCCGGGGATCGTGACCGGCTTCCTCGGTCCGAACGGGTCGGGGAAGTCCACGACGATGCGGCTGATCCTCGGGTTGGACGCGCCCACGGCGGGTACGGTGACGGTGAACGGCCGCCCCTACGCTCAGCATCCCGCTCCGCTGCACGAGGTCGGGGCCCTGCTGGAGGCCCGGGCGGTGCACAGCGGCCGGTCGGCGTACAGCCATCTGCTGTCCCTGGCGACCACCTCGGGCATCCCCAGGTCCCGGGTCGATGAGGTCCTGGCCCTCGTGGGTTTGAGCGAGGTCGCCCACAAACGGGTGAAGGGCTTCTCCCTCGGGATGGGTCAGCGTCTCGGGATCGCCACCGCCCTGCTGGGCAACCCGGCGACGATCATCCTGGACGAGCCAGTCAACGGCTTGGACCCGGAGGGCGTGCTGTGGGTCCGGACCCTCGCGAGGTCCCTCGCGGCGGACGGGCGGACGGTGTTTGTGTCCTCGCACCTGATGAGTGAGATGGCGTTGACCGCTGACCGGCTCATCATCGTGGGCCGGGGACGGCTGATCGCTGACGTGTCGGTCACCGAGTTCCTCGACGACGCCGGCGGGAACCGGGTCCGGGTGCAGTCCCCGCGCGCCGCGGAGCTACGGGACCTGCTTGTGGGCCCTGACGTTGCGATCGCCTCCTCCGAGCGGGAGGTGTTAGAGGTCCGGGGGTTGTCGCGCGCCCAGATCGGGGACCGGGCGGCTGCCGCGGGTATCGCCCTGCACGAGCTGACCCAGATCAACGCCTCCCTCGAGGAGGCGTTCATGGACCTCACCCGGGACGCTGTGGAGTACCGGGCCTCCACGACCGGGACGGGAGCCAACCAGGCTGACGTTGCCTTCAACCCTGAGGATCGATTGCCGCGTGAGCGCTTCTGTGGACCGCACGGGGTTGGTCGGCGCGACCGTGGCCGGGGGGTCCGGCGGCCGCCCAACCGACTCGGGGGTGGGGCCCGCTGGGCGTCCTGTCGCGGCCGGCCGGGTGACCCAGGCGCGGGTCATCGCCAGTGAGTGGGTGAAGCTGCGGTCGTTGCGGTCGACCTGGTACACCCTCGCCGTCGCGGTCGTCGGGATGGCCGGGCTGGGGCTGCTGTTCTCGTGGGTGACGGAGTCCAGGTGGGCCACGGCCGGCCCGGAGGAGCGGGCCCGGTTCGACGCGGTCGGGCTGCCGCTGCGGGGCATGTTCCTGGCTCAACTCGCGATCGGGGTCCTCGGGGTGCTCGTCGTGACGTCGGAGTACGCCAGCGGTCTGGTCCGCGCGACCTTCGCGGCGGTGCCGAGACGGGGACCGGTCATGGTCGCGAAAGCCGTCGTCTTCTCCGCGGTGGTCCTGGTCGCCATGGCGGCGTCGGCGTTCACCGCGTTCTTCGGAGGCCAGGCGTTCCTGGCCCGTCGACACATCCAGACCACCATCGGCGCGCCCGGGGTGCTGCAGGTCGTCATCGGGACAGCGCTGTACCTGACGGTGGTCGGCCTGCTCGGGATCGCCCTCGGCTGGCTGATCCGCAACACCGCCGGAGCGATTGCGGTCGTGTTCGGTCTGCTGCTGGTCCTGCCCGTCCTCGGGGCGATCCTGCCCGCCAGCTGGGGACGCCACATCACCCCCTACCTCCCCAGCAACGCCGGCCAGGACCTCCTCGCTGTCCACACCCAATCCCCCGACCTGCGGCCCTGGGTGGGGTTCGCACTCTTCTGCGGCTACGTCGCGGCCGCGTTCATCGCCGCACAGATCCTCCTGCACCGCCGAGACGCCTGACCACAGCCACCCCTGCACCGCCAGGCCGATCTCCGACCAGGACAACGGCAGCCGCCGCTGTGGTGAGGGCCACCTTCTCCAGGCCAATGGGCTACGCGCCGGTCCATCGCGCCGCGTAGCTCGCGCCCACCCGTGCTCGGGGTATTCGTCGGGTGCAGTTCCAGTCGCGGGGCGGCACCGACCCGAAGTAGGAACTGGCCCTGCCAGTGACGCCGCCTTTGATCCGCCCCACCCGGAGCGACGGGGACGCGTCCCGCGGCCGAACAGCCGGCCGTGGAAAAGGGGGTAGCCGCGGTTGCGTCGTTGGGCGCACCGGCCCTGGTGGCGAACACCGCGCAGGGGCCGGTCGAGGTGCTGGTACATCAACGGAGTCACCCGGTCGACACCGCTCACCCGCCCTCGGTGGTGGACCACGATCATCGGTGCGCCCTCGAAGTCGCCTCAGGCCGACCACCGTGGGACCGAAACTCCTCCACGATCCTGCTCTTCCAGTCCAGCTGCGCATGGCGGTCCACAGCGAACGTCCACCATCGAGGTCGAACGTCCCAGCCCGCAGCGCCACGGTGACGCAGCCCGACCCGGCGACCCCCCGCCCGCGGGTGGCTTCGAACCCGCAGCCTCGGCGAGGGGAGACGCAGTGCCCACCCAGGATGGGCAGACACCAAACCCGCGCAGTGCGGCCGCACCAGCGACGACTCGTGCATCGGCGTACCGGTGACTGCTACGGGTGGAGGCGGCGTCGTTCGAGGGCGAGGCCGAGGGCGATCAGCACGAGGGCGGGGAACGCGGCCCTGCCTTGCGGGAACCGGGCAGTGTCTGGTGGGTCGACGGCTTCGGAGCCGGGGTAGGCCAGCGCGGAGATCTGGGTGAGCCAGTACAGGGTCCCGGTGACGGCGGCCCCGTCGACCGCCCGGCGGGCGTCGGTGACGTTGTCGTGGGGTCGCCACAGCTGCGCCAGGGTGATCCCGGCCAGTCCCACTCCCAGGCTCATCGTTTGGGCGTTGTGGAACTTCGCGTGCGGGGGCCACGAGGCGTTGTAGATGTGGGTGTCGTTCCAGTCGAACACGTAGGACCCCACCGCTGTCCACGTCGACACCAAAGAGATCAACACTTTTCCGGTGCTCAGCCGGCGTGGCAGCGGCGTCATGGGATCTCCTCGGTTCGACCAGACCAGGCAACGCCACCATACGCGGTGGATGACAACAGCCGGGTCGTCTCACGCGGGCGGGAGGTAGGTTGCGGTGGTGGGCGCAGCCCCGGTCCCGGCCGGATCGGACGCCACTGACCCGGCCCCCACTGACTCGCGGGTAGCCCGCACCCGACGCCACGTGCTGGCCCACGCCCGGGACCTGCTCACCGAACGCGGACCGCCGGCGTTGACCTACACCGAGCTCGCCGCCCGGGCCCGGGTGACCCGCCAAACCCTGTACCGGCACTGGCCGACCCGCGACGACCTGCTCGTTGACCTGATCCTCGACCGGGCCCTCACCACCATGCCCGCGGCATGTGGCTCCGCTCAGGACATCGTCCACAGCTTCCTGCGCACCCTGCGGGACAACATCTACGACCCGACCACCGCCGGGCCCATGACCGCGCTCATCGCCCAAGCCGACCACGCCCCGGGAAGTCGGGCCGCACTCGCCACCGTCGCCGCCAACATCCGCGACGCCCTCAACGCGGTCCTCGAGCCGACCGGTGTCCGGGTCGACGCCGACCAGTACGCCCGCCTGTGCGGGCCGATCTTCTTCAGCCGACTGTTCACCCCCGAACTGCCCACCGACCACCTCATCAACCACCTCATCGACACCTGGTCACCCGAGCACTGAACTCCGAGCGGACGCGGGTGGTGTCGGGGACTGTCAAGTAAACGGTGGATCTCCGGGTTCACCGGTTGGTGAAGTTGCGGAAGCTGAACCCGACCTGCTTGATGCGTTTGATGAGGAGGTTGATGGCTTCGGTGGGGCCGTTGCTGACTCGGTTGGTGGTGAAGTAGGCCAGCAGCTGGGTTTCCCAGGCGCGGAGGGTGCGGGACAGGCGGGTGAGTTCGGGGACACCGTCGACGGCGCAGGCGGTGTGGAAGACGGCGAGGCGGACGCGGGCCGTGGC
>JAABVA010006317.1_pt1 | contig 10517 bp, 9 predicted proteins | sample 5560331 | NCBI WGS metagenome assembly JAABVA01 (sample SAMN12812661, study PRJNA571458) | rock metagenome | isolation source: Antarctica rocks | place: Antarctica: Victoria Land, Mt New Zealand sud | collected 2016-01-07 | reverse complement strand
CAGCACCTCGGAAAACCGGTCCGTCAGAACAGATGCTGCATCTTGCATCTGCCTCCAAAACCAAGCCGCTCCGAGCGGGTCAAGCACAATTTTAGCGCCTATGGGAGGGTCGGGGCTTGTCCATCCCAAATCGGCGCGCCTCCAAGCACGCCCTAAAGGCCCTTCAATGGCATACCGACAGTTACCCCTGCAGTGCCGATCGTAAACTCCCGGATCGTGCGTTCGTGGTTTGCCATGCGGGTCTTTACGACCGAGATCGCTTTGCGCATCTCACCATCGAGCTCGAAGTAGCGGAGTAGCAGAATGCTGTCCGCGAGATAGCTGAGGTCCACCACCGAGGTGACCTGCCCGACCATGCCATGCTGGGCTAGGATCATGAGCGTTATGATGCCCTGTTGGTTGAGGTAGGTCAGCAGTTCATGCATCTGCAGCAAAAGATACTTCGCACCAGGCATGCTTTGCATGTAGGCGTTCAGGCTATCAATCACGACGAAGGTCGTGTCGTCGCGCTCGACCGCAGTACGGACGTGATGGGTAAACTCACCCGGGGACATTTCGGCAGGGTCAATTTGGCGAATCGAGAGCTGGCCCATCGCAATGAAGGGGCGTAGATCCAAGCCGATCGCGGTGCAGCGGGCCAGCAACGTCGGTAGGCCCTCATCAAACAGGAAGTAGGCTGCTTTACTGCCCCGGCGCAGCGCTGCGACCAAAGCGCAAGTGGCCGTCGTAGTCTTACCGGCACCGGACGGGCCGATTAGCAACGCATTGGTGCCAGGCATCAGGCCGCCGCCCAGCATTCGGTCGAGTTCTACATTGCCGGTGCTGACCGCGCTATGGCCAAACTCGCTATGATGCTCGCTTGCAACGAGTCTTGGATAGACGACAAGGCCGCCTGCCTCGATCGTGAAGTCGTGGAAGCCGCCCCGAAAATCGCTGCCTCGGAGCTTTATCACGCGAAGCCGCCGTCGCTCGGCTCCGAAGTCCAAGGCGACTTGCTCTAGGACGACCACACCGTGCGCAAGGCTGTGCAATTGCAAGTCTCCACTGTGTGCCGAAGACTCCGATGAGCGGTCGTCCAATAGCAGGACAGTGCATTCCATATGTGTGAAAAAGTATTTCAGCGCGAGGACCTGACGGCGGTAGCGCTGCGGGTTCTGGGCGAGAAGGCGAATCTCGCTCAGGCTATCGAACACGACGCGGGCCGGCTTGAAAGCCTCCACGCGCGTCATAACTGCGCGCGCAGTTTCGTCTAACTCCAGCTCTGAGGGATGCAGGACGGTCTGTTCGGCCTCGGCGTCTAAGCCAGCCTCGGTGATCAGCTCATAGATGTCGATGCCGTCCAAATTCCAGTTATGGCTTTTGGCGACCGCACGCAACTCCATCTCGGATTCGGAGAGCGTGACGTACAATGCCTTTTCGCCACGACGAACACCCTCCAAAAGGAAGCTGAGTGCGAGCGTGGTTTTTCCGGTTCCGGGCGTACCCTCGATTAGGTAGACCCGCGATGGCTCAAGACCACCCGATAGAATGGCATCGAGACCACTGACGCCAGAGGAGAGCTTGGGGCGAGCCGACGATTCGAATGCAGTCATAACTGCCGACAACGAACAACCCGGGCCAGGAGTTCAAAACGTCCTAGCGCGAACGGTCCTCAGCGGGGATAAATGGATCGTGCGCCGTTCGACGCATTACGGCGCCACTGCCGATATTTGAACGCTGCAAAAGCAACCCCGGCAGCGATTATGACAACCGGTAGCAACAGAGCCGCTACCCAGAGCGCCAGAGCGGCAATAGCACAGGCCCCGGCAATAACGGCTACGATCGTGGCGCCCAACAACAACTTGAAGGACAGTGGCGCGCGTAGGCCTGATGGCCTCGTCCGGAATGTGCCATCCGAAGCCATGTCGAGAACAGGCGGCGTGCGATCTGTCGGCGGGATCATGAAGCTGACGTGGCACTAGCCGTTTGCTGGTTCAAGTGTCGGTAGTGCGAGGCATCGATAGAACAAGAATAAGCCATGGCTTTTGTTCACAGCCCCCGATGGGCCGTCCCCAGATCTGCCGCACGGCCGGCCCGTTCGTTCTGCAAGCATCCAAGTGAACCGCGGCCGTCACCCCGCCTGATGGCCGCGTCGCCGGGCTACTCGTCCTTGGGAGTATCCGACGGGGGTTCTACGTTCTCTGCACCGGCGCGCGTGCCGCCCAACTTGTCGGCCCCGCCAGCATCCGGTGCGCCCGGCTTCTTGTGGTTGCCCGTGTCCTGCTGGCCGTCCGTGTGATCGATCGTCTCTTCGGTGTGCGGCTGCTTCATGATGCACGTCCTTTAACTATGATAGCTCACTCAAAGAGAACGCGCGCGACGGCTGTGGTTGCATGGGACAATGGGTTATGCGCCCTCACCACCCGGCACGGTTCGGCGCTGGGCAAGGGCCATGATGCCGGAGCCGACCAGCGCCGCCATCAATGTCACGATGATGACCATGATGCGGGTGCGGTGGGCGACGCTCCGCGCCTCCCGCCCCTGCTCGTCCAGCACCACGGCGCGCTCGACGGCGACGCGGTCCCAGAGGTCGCCGGGGCCGGACAACACAGCGCCGGCACGCTCGCCAAGCGCCGAGCGCAACGCCTCAAGCCGGACAGAGGCGTCGGGCGCTCGGGCGGCCGCCAAAACCTGGTCGAGCGTTCCGGTGCGGATCAGGGCGCGTTCCAATGGGACGGTCGTCGCGTAGGTCGCAAACATGCCGGTCAGGCCGACGATCGCAAAGCACATCAGCAGGAACGCGGTCCAGGTGGCACGGTCGTTCATCGGGCTGTCCTCATCGTATGTGTGGCAGATATGGGATGGCAGCCCGAGGCCGGCAGGCTGGAATGGTCGAACTGGGGCGGCTATGGTCCTGGAATGACCGAAAGCCCGTATTTATTTCGCGCCGCCGACCATCCGCTTCGTTCCATGGGCGCCGGGCTGAACGTCCGAGAGGCCCTGTCGAGCTTCGGAATTGCGCTACGCTACCAGGAACGTGCGCCCGGCGCCCCCAAGGCCGATTGGTGCGAGACGGGCCACAGCGTGTTCATCCTGGCCGGCCGTATCCGCTACCAATTCGGTGACCATGCCGTCGAGGCCGGTCCCGGCGACATGCTGCATATTCCGGCTGGAACTCCGCATCGGCACAAGCCCAGCGTGGTCGGCGAGGAAGTGGTTCGGCGAGGAAGTGGTACGGTATGTGCTGACGGAGTTTGGCTGAGGCGCGCCGCTTGACACCCTGTTGCTGCGTGGCTAACCAGCGCGATCCCGCCCATATCGTTTCAACCAGGGTCCGCCCAGGGCCGAAGGTCGTGTCATGAAGATCCGCAACAGCCTGAAGTCGGCCAAGCTTCGCGATAAGAACTGCCGCGTCGTGCGCCGGCATGGCCGCGTTTATGTGATCAACAAGAAGAACCCGCGCATGAAGGCCCGCCAAGGCTAAAGAGCGGCATCTTGTTGCGCTGAATGCACCCCAGAGCCTCGTTCTGGGGTGTTTTTCGTCTTGTCGCAACTGGCCTCCAGTTCCATGTTCAGCGGAACACCCGGGGGAACACAGCATGATCGCACAACCGCCGCCCAAGGCCGATGTCATTGCCCGCCGTTCTGAGATTATCGCCGGGCTACGGGCGCTGCTGCCTGAATCTGGCATGATCAGCGAGGCGTTACGCCTTAAGCCCTATGAGACGGATGGGTTGCCGGCGTATCGCCAGGTGCCGCTCGCGGTCGTGCTGCCCGAGACCACCGAACAGGTCGCGGCCGTGCTGGCGTTCTGCCACAAGAATGGCGTGCGCGTGGTCCCGCGTGGCGCCGGAACTAGCCTGTCGGGCGGAGCATTGCCGATGGCCGACAGTGTCGTCGTCGGCCTGATGCGGATGAACCGTATTCTCGACATCGACTACGGCGACCGTTGCGCCACGGTGCAGGCCGGGGTGACCAACATCGGCATCACCCAGGCAGTTGCGTCGGAGGGGTTCTTCTACGCGCCTGACCCCAGCAGCCAGCTTGCCTGCATGATCGGCGGCAACGTTGGGATGAACTCAGGTGGCGCGCATTGCCTGAAGTACGGGGTCACGGCCAATAATCTGCTGGGCCTCAAGATCGTGACGATGGAGGGCGACGTGCTCGACATCGGCGGCGCGCACCTCGACGCGGCTGGATATGACTGGCTCGGCTTGCTGACCGGCAGCGAAGGCATGCTGGCGATGGTGACGGAAGTCACGGTGCGCATCCTGCGGGCGCCGGAGGGCGCGCGGGCAATGCTGGTGGCGTTCGACGCGAACGAGACAGCCGGGCGCGCGGTGGACGCGATCATCGGCTCCGGCATCATTCCTGTGGCGTTGGAGTTCATGGACCGCCCGGCCATTCACGCGTGCGAGGCGTTTGCCCACGCGGGTTATCCACTGGATGCGGAGGCGCTGCTGATCATTGAGGTCGAGGGCAGCGTGGAGGAGCAGGACGACCTATTGGGCCGGATTGCGGCGTTGTGCGAGCCGTTCAAGCCGACCAGCCTGCGGGTCAGCCAGTCGGCGGAGGAAAGCATCGCCATCTGGAAGGGCCGCAAGGGCGCGTTCGGGGCTGTGGGCCGGATCAGCCCAGATTACCTCTGCATGGATGGCACGATCCCGACCGGGCAGCTGCCGTTCGTGCTGCGGCGCATTGGCGAGATGAGCGATGCTTATGGGCTCAAGGTCGCCAACATATTCCATGCGGGCGACGGCAACCTGCATCCGCTGATCATGTTCGACGCCAACCTGCCGGGCAATTTCGAGCACGCCGAGGCGTTCGGTGCCGACATCCTGAAACTGTGTGTTGAGGTTGGCGGCTGTCTGACTGGGGAGCACGGCGTCGGGGTAGAGAAGCGCGACCTGATGCCGGTACAGTTCACGGGCATCGAGCTCGATCAGCAGCGGCGGATCAAGTCGGCGTTTGACCCTGGGTGGCTGCTGAACCCGAGCAAAGTGTTCCCGCTGGTCGACACGCCGGCCGCCCTACCCGTCGTTGCGTGAGTGGCGGCTGATGAGTGGGGCTTTGGCGCCGTCATACGAGGCCGGGGTTGTCGAGGCGATCCTGGCCGCGCGTGCAACGAATGAGCCGCTGCTGATCCAGGGACGCGGCACCAAGGCGGGGATGCTGCGCCCCGTGCAGGCGGCCCGTGGATTGTCGACACGCAACCTGAACGCGATTTCTCTATATTCGCCGCAGGAGCTGATTGTATCGGCGGGTGCAGGAATCACAATTCCGGAGCTTGAGGCGAAGCTGGCTGAGGGTGGCCAGGGCATCATTGCGGAGCCGCCGGACCTTTCGGCATTGCTCGGCACCGAGGGCGAGCAAACTCTGGGCGGAGTCGTAGCCACCAATCTGTCGGGGCCGCGCCGGGTCGCCTGGGGGGCTGTGCGAGATCATGTGATGGGCGTGCGGGCAGTGAATGGCGCAGGCGAAGTGATTCGTTCGGGCGGCCGCGTGCTGAAGAACGTGACGGGGCTCGACCTGTGCAAGCTGTTGACCGGCAGCTATGGCACGCTGGCCGTTATCACTGAGGTGACGCTAAAGGTGCTGCCGCGGGCGGAGCTGACGGGATCGCTGCTGCTGCTGGGTCTCGACGCCTCGCGCGGCGTGGCGGCATTGTCGGCGGCGTTGGGATCGCCGTATGGCGTCTCAGGCGCGGCCTGGCTGCCGGCAGAGGCGGCGGAGCGGGTTCCGGAGTTGGCCGGGCGCGGCGCTGTAGCGTTGGTTCGGATCGAGGATTTTGCCAAAAGCGTCGAGTATCGCCTGCGCCGGCTGACCACGGATCTCGCGGCGTTCGGCGGCGCGATGCTGTTGGACGACGGGGCCAGCCGGGCCGCATGGCTTGCGATCCGCGATGCCGTGCCGCTGCGGGCCGAGCCCGGCGACGCGGTCTGGCGCGTGTCGGTGCGCCCGTCAAACGGCCCGGCGGCGGTGGCGGCGCTGAACGAGGCCGGCGGGCGATGCTTTATGGACTGGGGCGGCGGGCTGGTTTGGGTCGCGGGGCCGCCCGCGCTGCACGACCGGGTCATGGCGACGGCGCTTGCCCGGCGCGGCACCTGGACCGTGCTGCGCGCACCCGAGCCAATGCGCGTCGCAGTGTACGTTGTGCCGCCTGAAGCGGCTGCGCTGGCGCGCATTACCCGGCGGGTGAAGGCCGCGATGGACCCGAGCGGCATCCTCAATCCCGGCCGGCTTTACGCCGGTATTTAAGAAAGCTGGGGCGTATAACACATCATGCAGACGAATTTCAGCTCCGAGCAGCTCGCCGACCCCGCCATTGCCTCCAGCAACCAGGTGCTGCGGACCTGTGTGCATTGCGGGTTCTGCACCGCCACCTGCCCCACCTTCGTGCTGCTGGGCGACGAGCTCGACAGCCCGCGCGGGCGCATCTACCTGATCAAGGACATGCTCGAGAGCGGGCGGCCGGCGACCGAGGAGGTCGTGCGCCACGTGGACCGCTGCCTGTCGTGCCTTGCCTGCATGACGACCTGCCCCTCGGGCGTGAACTACATGCACCTTGTCGACCATGCGCGGGAATATATCGAGAACACCTATACCCGGCCATGGCACGAGCGGATGCTGCGGAACGTGCTGCAGATCGTGCTGCCGCGCCCGGGGCTGTTCCGGATGGCGGTTCTGGGGGCAAAGATGGCGCGGCCGATGCGCCGGCTGATCCCGCGCGGCAGCACGCTCGGCGATCGCGTACATGCCATGCTGGATTTGGCGCCCCCACGGTTGCCGCCGTCCAGCGCGATGCAGGCGCCGCAGGTGCATAAGGCCGAGGGCGTGCGGCGGGGCCGGGTGGCACTGCTGGCGGGCTGCGCGCAGACAGTGCTGGCACCCTCGATCAACGAGGCGACGATCCGGCTGCTGACGCGCATGGGCATCGAGGTGGTGATCGCCCGCGGCGTCGGCTGTTGCGGGGCGTTGACGCACCACATGGGCCGGCACGACCCGGCCATGGCGAGCGCCCGCGCCAACATCGCCGGCTGGACGCGGGAGATCGAGGGCGACGGCCTCGACGCAATCCTGGTGAACACCAGTGGCTGCGGCACGACGGTGAAGGACTACGGCTTCATGTTCCGATCGGAGCCGGCGGAGTGGGTGGCACGGGCGGAGCGGGTGTCGGCGCTGGCGATGGACATCTCGGAGTATTTGGCGACGTTGGAGTATGCGCCAACGCGGCCGGCGCCAGGGCTACGGGTCGCGTATCATGCGGCGTGCAGCCTGCAGCACGGACAGCGCGTGGTGGCGGAGCCGAAGACGCTGCTGCGCCGGGCTGGCTTTACCGTTGTGGAGCCGGCGGAGGGGCATCTGTGCTGCGGCTCGGCCGGGACCTATAATCTGGTGCAACCCGCGATCGCTGGACGGCTGCGCGAGCGCAAGCTGGCCAACATCGCCGCGACCCGGCCCGACCTGATCGCGGCCGGGAACATTGGCTGTATCACGCAGTTGTCGGGTGGCGTGCCGGTGATCCATACCGTCGAGTTGCTGGACTGGATGGCGGGCGGACCAGCACCGGTCGGGTTGCCGGCGGCGGTGTCAGTCCCGGCCTGATGTCGCGCTGGACTCTGCTATTTGCCCTTCTTGCCGGGCCGGTGTTCGGTCAGGGCCAGGCGAACACGGCAGTAGATAGCCTGTTGGCTGCGTTGCGCGCCGCTCCCAGTGAGGAGGCGGCTGGACTATTGGAGGCGCAGGTTCGCACCAAGTGGCTGGAGGCTGCGAGCCCGGCTTTGCGGCTTTTGCTGGCGCGCGGCGCACGTGAGCTGAACGAGGGGTCAGCCGGGGACGCGGTTGACAGCTTCGATGCGGCGCTCGATCTGGATCCTGATCTGTTGGAGGCTTGGCGCGGCCGCGCTCAGGCCAGGGCGCGGTTGGGCGATGCGACAGGGGCGGTGCGAGATATACAGGAATTGCTGCGGCGTGAGCCGCGGAGTTTCGTGGCGCTTCAGGACCTGTCGCGTATGGCGGAGGCGCGGTCCGACTGGCGGGGCGCGCTGGCTGCGCACCAGAAATTGCTGGAGGTGGATCCGCATACACCAGGGGGTCAGGCGCGGCTGCGTGACCTGCGAAGGCGGGCGTTGGGGGATGATACCTGACGTTACATCATGCGTTGGGTGTCACAATTGGGCCGTCGGCCCAGGGCCGAAGATTGTCATGACGCAAACATACAAAAGGCCGTTGAGGATTCACCAGTAGGTAGAAGAAACATTGGTGACATCCTACTATGGTCGCGCCATACCGCAAGTTCCACAGCGGTTAGATTTCTCATGTTTAATACGACCTCCGACCGCTGCGGTGTGATTGTAGCCCGTCCAGCAGACGTGAATTTGTTGGCCGGTTTTACGCTAACGCTGTTTGCGTCGGCTTTCCTGCTGTTCTCGGTCCAGCCGCTGGTCTCGCGTCTGGTGCTACCCCGGCTCGGTGGTTCGCCGGCGGTATGGAACACCTGCATCTGCTTCTTCCAGGCAGCACTGCTGATCGGATACGGTTATGCGCATTTGGTCTCCACACGGCTGCGGCCGCGGACCCAGGTGGCTTTGCATGCGGTGGTGCTGGCGGCCGGGCTCGCTTCGATGCCGCTCACCTTGGGTGTAGCTTCCCCGCCGGCCGACGCTTCCCCAATTGCTTGGTTATTCACCTTATTGACGCTCACGGTCGGACTTCCCTTCGTTGCCATCGCGGCCACCGCGCCGTTGATGCAAACCTGGTTCGCCCGGACCACCCATCCGCACGCTCGCGATCCATACTTCCTGTACGCTGCTAGCAATGGCGGCAGTTTGGCGGCGTTGCTGAGCTACCCAGTGCTGATCGAGACGACGCTGGGCCTTTCCGATCAATTGCTGTTTTGGTCAGCCGCCTTCGCCGCCACGGCAGCAGCGGTTTTGACCTGTGGCACGGCGGCGTTGATGCGAAATGCCACGCCTATTCTTAGGGTGGTCACGACGGTCCGGGCGTCTCCTCTTGCCTTCACAGAAAAACTGCGCTGGGTCGTCTTGGCCTTCGTGCCTTCGGCGCTGATGCTCGCGGTCACGACCCACATCACGACGGACGTCGCCGCGGTGCCGCTGTTTTGGATTGTGCCGCTTGCCATCTACATTCTCACCTTCGTGCTTGCGTTTGCGCGACGCGTTTCGTCGCAAAGCCGTGGCGTGCTCGTGCTCCAAGCGATTGCCTTTGCCGCAGCCGGGGCGATAAGCCTGGAAGGTAGGCTCAGCGCAGCCGCAATGCTCGTGCCACTCGCAGCGTTCGCCCTGACTGCAATGGTTTGCCATACTGAATTGGCGTCCCGTCGACCGGCCGTGCAGCACCTGACCAGCTACTTCTTTCTAGTGTCGGTGGGTGGTGCCCTGGGCGGGTTGTTCAATGCCTTGCTCGCGCCGGTGCTGTTCCAGGTTCCCTTGGAATATCCGCTGTTGCTGATTGTCGCCTGCCTGCTGCGCCCGCCTCCGCCTCAACTGCAGACCCAAGCGCGGGAGAGCTGGGCGATGCGCGGCGATCTCCTGTTACCCACGGCGTTGATCATTCTCGTTATTGCGCTGGCTTGGGCAGCCGGCCCTGACGGGCCGAAGGTGTTGTATCCGGCAAGCCGCCTTGCGGCGGTCATGGTGCCTGGATTGGTGCTATTTTGGTTCGCTCGGCGTCGGACGCGTTTGGCATTGGGGCTCGCTGTATGCCTTGCTATTCCTATCCTGGGGGAGGCGTCGGGTACGCAACTTACTGCATGTGACTTCTTTGGCGTCCTACGCGTGAAGCAACTAACACGCGAGGAACTCGTCGTGCTGCAGCATGGCACTACGTTGCACGGCATGCAGAGCATGCGGAAGGGAGAAGAGCTGACGCCATTCGCCTACTATCGCCGCGCCGGCCCATTTGGCCGGGCATTTGCCGCGCTTGCCAAACGAGCGGTGCCAATCTCTACTGTCGGCGTGGTCGGCCTCGGTGCCGGTGCGCTCGGCTGTTACGCCCGTCCCGGTGAGGCTTGGACCTTCTACGAAATCGATCCGATGGTGGAGCGCTTCGCCCGCGATGATCGCTGGTTCAACTTCATGGCGGGTTGCGGCAATCATCCTGCCGTCGTGCTAGGCGACGCCCGCATCAACCTCGTTGCCGATGCTGCAGTCCGCTACGACATCTTAATTGTGGATGCATTCAGCTCCGACAGCATACCAATGCACCTGATCACGCGTGAGGCGCTGGCGCTTTACTTCGGACGTCTCAAGCCGGGCGGAGTCCTATTGTTCAACATCACCAACCGCTATCTCGACCTAGCGCCGGTGATCGCCCGTCTGGCAGCGGATGCAGGGGCACCGCTTCGCCATTTGCGCCTGCCAAGCGGCAGCGACGTTTTCCGGGACTCCAGGGAGCCTGTTGCGAGATTGCCGGCGTAGGGGCGATGAGCGGGTGGTAAAAGTGCAGCATCAGGCGCGAGGCCGCTTTATGCGGCTCTCTGCATCCTTTTTGCGGCTTGTTCCCTGGCCTTTTCCATG
>JAABVA010006316.1_pt1 | contig 10518 bp, 14 predicted proteins | sample 5560331 | NCBI WGS metagenome assembly JAABVA01 (sample SAMN12812661, study PRJNA571458) | rock metagenome | isolation source: Antarctica rocks | place: Antarctica: Victoria Land, Mt New Zealand sud | collected 2016-01-07 | reverse complement strand
CCTGGCCGGGACATAAAAGCTGCTCATACATGCTTCCAGCATGACTTCATCCCATGCTGCAAGCGTATTGCCTTGCACATAACAAGCACGCTGACTTTAGTGACCAGTGTATGTTGGTACAACAGGCCTCTCAGTTGAAAGCAGTGACAAAATTATGTGAAGCTGTGGAAAACAGTCGAGATGGAAAAAACGAGGAAATCATCAGAGCAATAGCCAAGGCATGCCTGGAGAAGGGATTGCATGTCCTCGGCGCATGTTATCTACTGCAACCAGTTTTGTGCGCCCAGATTGGCAATTGCCTCAAATCCACAGGAGTAAATATGAGCCACAAGCTGTCAAATGTCATCCAGAAAGACTCGTGTCGAAGATACTTCACTCTGATTCCTGCCCAAGGTTCTGACCCAGCAATTGTGGCAGACTTGTCGGCACTCATTTCAAAACAACAGTCTGCAGCAGTGAAGGGCATACTGGCCAAATTGCACACAAGCATGCGGCACCCGCAGGCTACTCCAAAGTACGTTACTCTTGCTCCAAAGCATGCTCCCCCTCCAAGCGCAAGTCAGTCAAGCTCACCTCATGACAAAGGCAAGGCCGACAAGCATGCAGACCCAAGCAATTCACAGGCTTCTGAATCCAGAATTGAGGTGATCACCATCATGATTTGCTGGGCATACATCCCAGATCTTGCCTCAGATCAGTGTGGCTTGCCTGATCTTGAACTCTCTATGCTTGCCTTGGCGTTCTCTCCTGGAAAATCATACATTCAAACAGACCAAACAATGTGGTGTTATGGTTCCTTGACAACCGCATTCACACGACTGTCTGACAGTGGATTGTCCTGTAAATTGGACGTATTGCCCTTTGTGCAAGAAGTAGCAAGTCCTTTTGATTGAGACATGCCTTGGATCCAAAATTGTTCTTGCAATCTGTGTAGGTACCAGTAATTCTGGTCAAAACAGCTGGTCAAGCACAGCTGATGCGATTTGTAAGCCTGAAAAACAAGAAGATTGCTGTGGACTGTGAGGGATGCACCCTGTCTCGTACTGGGCAGCTCTGCTTGGTGCAGGTGGCTTGGTGTGTTGCAAACCTTGCAGAGCATCATCCAGTGTGTACATTGTTGTGCGTAAGCATGCATCTAGATCTACTGCAGTATGTAACTTACAGTGTAAGCTACTTAGACGACAAGGACTCAACTTCAGTGCGTTGTGAGTCGTGCAAGTGCACACCTCTTCCTATATTCCATAGTGCAGTTGATGTAAATTGCTCATCAAGCCATGTTGCATCCCTGCAGCTTTAGCCTGCACTGGCTCTCATGTTTGTTGATGTGACCTGTGTCTGACACATGCAGGTGTTGGCCGGAGCCCAGTGCTACATTTTTGACATGCTCCAGCAAGACTCAGTCATAATTGGCGAGCTCAGAAACGTCTTGCAGGACAGCAGTGTGGTCAAAGTCATGCACGACTGTCGCCAGGATTCTGCAGCTCTTTTCTATCAAGCAAAGATCAAGCTGAATAACGTCTTTGACACCCAGGTACTGCCGCTACCCATTCAGGCTTATCACCTCTACAGATAGGACAGATTGCAAGCTGTAGTTAGCACAGCTCATAGCATATGCCAAGTGTATGCAGTACATTGCAGACCACCTGTGGCCAAGTTGTACGTGTATCTGTAGTTTCTCCATGTCAGCAGCTGTACAGGTGGCGCACGACCTCACTGCCTTCTGGGATAGCATGCTAGATGCCGAGCTGCAGAACCAGCATCGTCGTGGACTGTCAAAGCTATTGACACTGTGTGGCCTGCAGCCTCATGCAACCAAAGACGGTATGTACAGCAACCTGGCTCTTGTTCAAAACCAACTTCTGGGGTGATGTCATTGCCCCCATCATTTGAACTCTACTTGCACAGCAACAGTGAAACATCGGCTGTTCCTGTGGGACTTGTGAAGGCGTTGTTATTCACTGCATGTTGCATGATCCGCTGCTGGTGTCACCGGGGTCAGCAGTGATTGCAACGATTTGCAGCCTTGTCCAGCAATAACCATTGACGTACCTGCTATGCTTTGCAGCTGTCCACGACAGGATGAAAGCAGACTCAAAAATTTGGCAGCAGCGTCCAATACCCCTGGAGCTGCTGCGCTATGCAGCCGAAGATGTCTCTCAGTTGCTGGCTCTAGCTGACAAGCTCACATCTGAGCTGGGCAATGCAGCGGTCAGACTCCTACCTCGGCTCAGTGCCGCGCATGCCCAATGGTACTGGGACCCTGCAGACAGGGATGGAGCTGATGCATCTTCCTACAGGTGACAGGATGACAGACATGTTGCTGGCTTGCATCTCACGTGCTGATGACTCCGATGCAAGCTTTGATGTGCCATGGTGCATCTGCTTGTTTTCCAGGTTGACAGCCCAAGTCATACCTGCACTACTGACACTGCTGCAGAAGCTGTATGCTATGGCGGCCATAGGCCCTAACATATCTCTGTGATGGCATGTGTGTGCATCAGTTCCATACACTGCCCAATAGCCTGATGTTTGCATGCAGTTTGATGGCACAGATGTGGCAGACCCCTCTGTGCAGCACATCTTCATTTTGCAACTTTGTTTTTGGAATTGCAGTGCTCATGCGCAGCTGCCCATCAATATGGATCTTGAAATGACTTTCCCAGTGACAGATGGTGCTCAAAGCTACAAGCCCAACTTTGCGGTGGTGACTGATGACGACAATGCGCAAGGCCCAGCAGCCATGCAAGTATCTCCAGGTGGGCACAGCAGAAGCAGCATATCTTTGCTCAATGACATTGGGCCCTTGTTGGTGTGTGCATACAAACACACTTGTCAAATATGAGGCATTGTATGCATGACATATATATGAGATTCTTTGCTCTTGGTTTGAATGCAAACAGCGCACTGCTTTGAGCATTTCTGGTCATGTAGAGCAAGAAGAAGCTGAAGAGGCCAGCGTCTTGACCATGTTGGAGGTGCTGCCACATGATGTTGGGTATGCAGTTGCAGGAAGCTTCCGAGACAGGTAATCTGGGTCATGCAAATGCACTCATGAGCAGAACTGTGGCATGTTCCAGCAGAGCAGTTGATGGATTGTGGTGTCTGATGCAGTATCAGGTATCAGGAAACCCTTGTCCATTGAGGGCAGAGCATGCTTCATTTGGCTGCCTTACTACAATGGACCACACACATACACACCACAACTTGCGCTAGCGAGATGCATTAGGCTTTAGGTGCAGTGCGGACATTGATCAAATGCGTTGGATGACGCCTCAGATCAGATGCTGTTGACAAGATGCATGTATGCATCTCTGAAATCTGCAAAAAATGAAATGACATGGCTTCAGGAGGTCTGGCAAACTTGTGGAGATAGTCGCGGACGTCGATCGTCGTGTCATCATCAGATTCAGTGATGGTTCTGAGGAGCAGCTGCCAATATGCGTAGACATAAAAGCAGCTGTGCAAGAGCTGCAGGCGGTTGGCGTTGCAACGCCACCAAGCAGGTCTCTGTGGTCACGGGTGGCTCCCAAACCCACAGGAAATGGTATGCACATACGATTACTGTGACAAGCTTGCTTTGTCTCTGCTTGAGGCATCACCCAAAACAGACTGACGTTGTCGCTTGCCAAGGACTGCTGGCCTGTATCACCCATGCAGGACACTGAACAAGGATGGCCTGATTGCAGGGGACCCTTTCCATGCAGACAACCGAATGGGGCTGAAAGGGACTTTGCATCGTATCAGTGCAATCAGGGATCGTGATGACACTGTTGTCGGCCTCACATACCGCATTGGGCGACATATGCCAGGTGCAAAACCAATGCAAACTTTCCCCAAGTGGACCATACTGCTCTCCCAGTGCTAGCTTCATGGCATGAACCGCAACACCTTCTGATGTGCTGTTATCAAGTCCTGCAAAGCTGTCCACCTCTGTGTTGCTGCATATTGTTGTCCTCCTGCTTGCCTGCTGCAAGGGGCACAGCTTTTCTCCCAATTATGGACACACTTTCTGCAGGTGTCGGGAAGCTCATGTGGGACATTCTGGCTACTCTAGGCCGTCAAGCTAAGGACTCTGATGGGGACAGCATGACCAGCTCTCTGTTGCTGCTAGGGCATCCGGGCGTAGGTGAGACTTGTCAAGCTTACTGCATGGCCTGTTTTGGGGCTGGTGGGCAAAGACCACAGCAATGCCTGAGATGCTGCAGGCAAGACAACCCTGCTGCGCGATGTGATTGGCCTACTGGCTGAGAGGTTTGGGAAGCGAGTTGTGGTGGTCGACACCAGCAATGAGATTGGTGGAGATGGCACAGTCCCAAACAGCTGCATTGGCAGAGCAAGGCGCATGCCGGTGGCGCACAAGTCACGCCAGCATGAGATCTTGCAAGAAGCTGTTCAAAACCACAACCCTGAGGTACGTACTTTTTGCAAACATTTTGGATCTGGTACGTGTTCATACTGACAACGGTAATGACTGCAAAAGGTTCGACATTGGTTGCATGCTCAGCAGAACAGACCTGCATATTGATACTTTCATGGCGGGGCTTGTTTTCACATGAGACAGGTCCACTCTTGATTAGAAAATGAACAGTTGCCTAGCCTGAAGTTTCAAATGCTGACATATTGCAATGGTGTCATGCAGGTCATTGTTGTGGATGAGATTGGGAGTCCAGCGGAAGCTGCAGCTGTGAGAGGCATTGCACAAAGGGGTGTGGCCATGATTGGCACTGCCCACGGCACCGATCTGAGATCCCTCATTGCTAACCCTGATCTCAATTCACTGGTCGGCGGCATTCACCAGGTCCTCTTGGGTGACTTAGAAGCCAAGTGAGACAGCTTTGACCTTGAGCCACTTGCAATCAGTTGGCCACAGGCCTCAAAGAGTGCCCATGTTATCTGTGGTGTTGATGCACCCAGCACAACCTCAGCTCTTAGCGCCTTGCTGCAATTAGTCTGCTGCTTGTGCAGGCAGCTTGTCAGTGGAAGTTGGTGCAATAGCATCATGCCTCCCACATAAGCCATAGTGCTACTTGCAGGCACAGCAACAATGGCAGCAAGACGCGCACAGAAAGGAAAGGGCTGCCTGCTTTCTCTTGCCTGGTAGAGGTTCTAGATCACAACAAGTGGCGAGTGCACCCCAATGTAGCAGCCAGCGTTGACGCTGTGCTGGCCAACAAGCAGCCTACAACGCAGCTGAGAATGCACAAGGATGGAAAGCTCATTGTGCGCTTTGAAACGCCAGCTGCCTCTTCAGCTTCAACATCACCTGCTCGAAACAGCGAGCCTTGGTTGGTGAATCTGATTCATTTGGCAAAGAGCACGCAGACATCTGCATCTTAGCTGGTGCTTCAGCCATGCATTTGCCATGCACTGAGTGTCAAATCATTCATGTTCTGCCTTCATCTTCTTGATAGCGCACAATTTGGCCCTTACTGTTTCACCATGGTGGGAATGTCTTTGCCCAGCTTGATGGGATCATGCGTGTGTGGTGCTTGTGCCAGTGTATAGGCGGCACTGATTCGGCTGTCAGACCATCATGAGGCCTGAACAGACTTTGCACAGCCCAGTCATTCGTTGTATCCAACTGCCTTTGTTGTATTGCCTCTCAGACTTGTTGGCTGGCAAAAGCATTGTAGTCTCATTTTACCAAACTCTTAGCCAGTCCAAGTGCTTCATTAGTCACATTGAAACGAACGCTCAGCAGACGATCAACAAGCACTGCTCCGTTTTACCTAATTGACGCAAGCACAATGGTGTTCCGCGATGCCTGCCAAGATGGTGCCGACAAAGAGTGTCTTGCCCTATCTCATGTGCGGTCAATGTTTGTTGCACTTTATATAGACGCCCTGTGCGAGACACCGGTCCGGCATCTGTTTCGGTCAACTGTGCTTCCGTAACACTGTAGTGGTCGGACAGCAAGCATTATCAACTTTGCCGACAGACAGCCGGTGTTGCTCTGAGGGCGACATGGATGCCCCGAAGCCGGTGTCCATTGTCCCTGGTGTGGACATATCTGACTTGAGCAAGAGAAAGCACGAGATCAGTCAGCAGCTCATGAAGGCTGCAGAGGGTGTAGGATTCTTTTATATGACAGGTGTGGACTGCATGCCATTCTTGCTTAGCCATGACAATCCGACTGACTTCAGCGAGACAGCCTGGGTGAATGAAGTTTACTCACTGCCTGCCTGCAGGGCATGGGCTCCCCCAGGAGGAAATTGATGCTGCTTTTGCTATGAGCGCCAAGTGAGCAACTTTGCAGGAATATGCAATGTTGATGCATGTACACTGTAACTGACTGCTTGAGTGCCAGAAGTAAAGTCATGTTGATTTGCATCCCACAAACAATGTTGAGTCCATCCCTCATGCAATCTTGAGTCAAGGCCGAGCCTAGCAAGGTGTACCACTGAAACCGTTCATCGTCCCAAAAAGAAAAAAGTCGTATTTGTCAGCATTGCGTGAATGCGTGAATGCTCAAATCATACGTGACTTGATGTGTCCTGCAGGTACAACAATCTACCAGAAGAAGTTCGAGCACAACATGTAAAGGACAAGTCCAATGCTGCATACATCCTCGGCTGGTCAGAGCGCCGTGTTTCAGGTCAGCAAGGAAGCAGGTCTCATATACTGTTTTACATACCCAAAGGTCACATGAGCTGCCTGTATGTCAATCTGTTTTCAGCACTGTTGCAAGTTCGCTTTGCATTGATTCTCTGTCATCATGGCGCCAATGAGCAGCAAAGCGCACGCATATATGCAATGTATATACATTGCACAGATTACTCTCAATCATAGAATGTTTCATCGGGGTCGTGCACTCTGCTCAGCAATCTACGTAAGCAATTGCAAGTGAGTGTTTATGAAGAATGCCTGTCAAAGTCATGCTAAATGCATCTGCATATCCCTCAGCTCTGGTCTTGGTTACTCTGATGCTGACTCCCGGCCGGAGTTGACTCCCATGTTGTGATGACAGCTGGGAGGCTGACACATGGCATGCTGATGGGCTTTGACAACCCCAGAATGGAGGGGTTGTGGCCCACTGAAGAGGAGTGCCCTGGCTTCAAGTGAGCCACACATGCCATGTGCGTCATTGATGTCGATGCCTATGATGGCTACGCAACCATAAGCATTGTTTAGTGTTGTCTGTCAGCCCCCATCTGGTCCAAGGACATGCAGTTGTGTGACATGACTTGCTGACAAACTTGCACTGTGCTGATTTGGTCAGTACACAGCTCTGGAGTGGTCCTCTACATCATCTCATTGCTCATGACAGCCTCTTGGCAAAGTCTGCATAGTTGCAGCAAGGTACCGCATGCTGGCAGTTGCATGTACATGTTATGTCACTTTTTTGGTATACAGGCTGACGTGAAGACTGTGCTCAAGTTCACACAACGATTGTGATACTCTGCAGGAAGGACATGATTGACTTCATGCACAAGGCTGCAAAAGTCACTGACGACATCATGACATGCTTTGCAATAGGGCTTGGGCTGCCAGAAGACTTTTACAAAGAGGTGCCCCTATTCATATTGCATGCACTGTCTTGCTGCAGGAGTCGAATGAATCTGTTTCGCTGTGCATCAGTCACAATTTCCCTGTCTGGCATGTTTGGGAATGGTGTATGCCGTATGTGCAGGTGTGGCATGCTAGCAACATGTTCATCACTTTCATGCCATGCATGTTCACTAGAGCCACGGCAACTCATGCGTGTTCCCCATGGTGTTGGATTGCTATATGAACATGGCTTTGTGTTTCATACATTGGAAGTACATCAAAGCATCTGCAAACCAGGCATGGCGCTTAACTGCCTTAGGGTTTTGGTCATGATATACATTCATTGTTATTGACTATTGTGCCTCGTATACAGGCATGTGAGCACAGATGGGTGGGCTGGCAAAGGTTCATGCCAACAGATGCGTACGCACACAGCACGCTTAGTTTCCAGGCATCAGTGTGACACATCTTACTTGTTAGCAAACTGCTGATTGTTCACTGCAGCCAATGGACCCTGACGCAGTTGATTGTCAGACAGCCATGTACTGCAACCACTACCCCTCCTGGGAGCGTAAGGCCTTCAGAGACGGCACCCTACGCAGAATAGCACACACCGACTTTGAGGTCCTCACGCTGCTGTTCCAGCGACCAGGTATGTCAATGAGACATGTGCCTCAGCATATACATATGACAACACCAAGCGGCTCAGTAGTACATGCTTGGCAGGTCTGGTACTACAGCAAGGATTCTAGCATACACTGCCTCATGCACTATAGCATGCATGATGTTAAATCATCCGGCACACCAGTGCTGCCACAGGTCAGAGATACCATGCAATCGATTGCCTTGCGTACACGCCAGTTTGACAGCATGCTGTCTGTGTCAGGTGGAGCTGGCTCAGAGAGCCAGCCTGAACTCATGCACATGTAGCTGCAAAATGTGCAGCAAGTAATGTTAGTGGCTTTATGGATCAGCGCCAGGCTTTGAAAGCCTGGCTGGCAAGGTGTCAAGCCCCCATCTTGCCACAGGCAGCAATCCCAGTGCCTGTCTGCAGTACATTGCTTGCAGTTCATTCTATGAGGGCTGCACCCCCTGACACCTCAAAGCTGAGTGGTCAACCCCACTCTGCTGTCTGGGTTTCTGTCAAGCCCTAATCTGGCGAATGTGCAGGTGAGACAGGGCTGGAGGTGTGCGCTGGCAAGGACACCACTCCCAAAGAGGCTATGCAGTCTGGCCTGTGGGTCCCCTGTGACCCCATCCCAGGGGCCATCACTGTCAACATTGGAGATGCTCTGCAGTACTGGAGCGATGGCAGGCTCAAGTCTACCTTCCACCGGGTGCGAATGCCCAGACATGACGAATACCAGGTAAGTCATATGCATTGTTGCCATCGATGTGTGTTTGTGTGTCTGTTCCAGGCCTGAAGTGGCTTCAGAGCGGGTCTGATAAGGTCTCTGGTGCTAAAGTGGTGTTTGCAAGACATGGCAGTATAGCACTGCTCTGTAGCAACAGTACATGAAGATAGCTATACCCAGCAAAGGCTGATGTTACATTGGTTACGCTGTGTTCAGCTTTTAGTGCCGCTTGCAGGGAGACAGATACACGCTTGCATACTTTGCAAATGCTCGAGCGACCACTCGTTTCCAAGGGCCACAAAAAAAGTGTCCGCCAATCACATTCCCAGAGATACTCGCGCAAAAGAAGAAGTACCGCAAGTCCTTCATGAAACTAGGAGAGGAGGAGATGACTGATGAAGAATACTTTCAGTTTCAAAAAAACACTGCCATTGGTCCAGAGTTTGACATTGCAGCAAATGCAGCGGCATTGCAACCTGCAGTCTAGTTAGGCTTAACATTGTAATACATAGTATGTGACGACCACCAGGAGACATGTAGGCACGCGGCATTAGCTCCTTCGACATTCGTTCCCTGACAGTGTTCGTTTAGAGACAGGAGTGTGACTGCTACCTAGGTCCAAAAAAAGGTCCATTAAATAATTCCAGAATTTCAAGTTGCAAAAGCTGCATAGCAAGGCAAGGCAGCCTGAATTTTGCATGTACATGCATCTTATGAATAGCCACATATCAAGCAAAATGTGTGGGAGGTACATTAGCCTAGCTGAGGAGGGTGTCAAAAACCCAAAGTGAGGTAAAGTCTGTTCATCTAGTGCATTGTTTTGCACAAGCATGATATGTCAGCACACAATAGCACAGCACAAAAGTATACATCAATTTGTTGTTTGCATGTATCATATGCATGCCATTTAAATTTTCACCAGTAGCAACGTTGTGGTTAACCTGCAGCTGCGCCCGAAACAATGTCCAAATGTTGGGGCTAAATTTTTATTTCACCATTGCAAGTTTTGACATATTCCAAGATTTTTTGAACAAGCTTTAGGGTTTGCTATACATTGGTCAGAAACCCTAAAGCATAATATTGACATGGATAATGCAGGGAATAAGTGGTTGTGCAGACACCGCGGAAAGGAAAAGTTTCAGAACTCCGCGCTCGCAACACGAGTTGCGGCAAAGTTGGACCACGATGTGCGTGACGCGGGTGCTTGATTGCTATGCTGAGTTACTTTAGCTTTGACACGGCATGGTCTGTGCTGCTGCAGATGCTGGCAAGCGGATGCTAGATAGGCAGGCGGGACGCCCAGAAGGTGAGCAAACTTGCCTGACCTCAGCAGGCTTCGTTTCTTTCCAGTCAAAGTTTCAGACACGCCTTGCGACAGTTACGGTAGCAAGCATAGATTTCCAGGTTGCTAGCACTATCATCTGGAATTGTGCAGCTCAGCCGGTGTTGTGGAGATGTCTGGGAACAGCATTTTGGCCTTTCACTCTACCAAGTTTCCACCAGATGGTGCTTGTTCATGTCAATGTGCATGGGAGTGGTGTCCTTGCCAGCGCACACCTCTAGCCCTGTCTCACCTGCACATTCGCCAGATTAGGGCTTGACAGAAACCCAGACAGCAGAGTGGGGTTGACCACTCAGCTTTGAGGTGTCAGGGGGTGCAGCCCTCATAGAATGA
>JAABVA010006315.1_pt1 | contig 10522 bp, 16 predicted proteins | sample 5560331 | NCBI WGS metagenome assembly JAABVA01 (sample SAMN12812661, study PRJNA571458) | rock metagenome | isolation source: Antarctica rocks | place: Antarctica: Victoria Land, Mt New Zealand sud | collected 2016-01-07 | reverse complement strand
GGGCGGCGGCCCTGCTGTGGCGGGCGCGCCTGCCTCCCCAAGTGCCGCGAGCGCTCGCGCGGCGCGGCGGGGCATGTGCAGGGAAAACGTGGTCCGGCAGGTGGCTGTGGCGCTGTGCGCGCAACGCCCCTGTAGCGAGGTGGGTAGTGGGGCATGAGCAGTTGACGGTGGGCCGGAGGCAGGGGCGGTCGGGTCTGGAGGCGGCCGGCCCGGCTCCGCCCCGAGGTGGTCAGAAGGTTTCTGACATGCTGGGCGGGTCGGCAGGACGTTGGGGGTGCAGCAGCTTGCAGCGACCCTGGCAGCCCTGTGCCACCAGGCAGGGTTGCCATGCGATGTGTCGTGCGTATTGCATGCAGACCAGGACTGCTTTTCCCGTCCTGCCTCAGATGCCTACGAGCCTCTCAGTGCACCATCTCTATGCAGTGGGAGCTCTTCGTTTCTGTAAGCTGTATACGATATACGAGGATGTGTAGCATATAGAGGTGCTGCAGAGAGCAGGAGGTTGCTGTCAGGACACGTGACCGCTTCTGGTAACTGGGTCAGTGGGGCTCAAGTACCCCTGCGCCTTGTGCGCATCAGTAAGTACGCCATGTACCTGTCTGTCATGCATACTCTGGGGGAGAGGGTGCCTGAAAGGGCTGCTGGGCGAGACATAGGTGCGGACTGGGCTGGGCAGCTCGCTGCATGTTGGTAAGCACGGCGCAGGATGAGCTGTAAATAGGCTGCCAGAGGGCAATGAGCCATTGCCACTGCCTGCAATGCGTCTAGAGTCCAACTGTAGACTCGCAGTCACCCCAAAACGAGGCGCCTGCCACATGTTTCATGCGTACAGCAGCACATGGGCAGTGATGTCGCACAGCCTTTCACAGACGCAGGCAGCCTGCAGCACCCAGCGCATGCGGCCCCTGCAAGTGCTACGCGCTGCTCCGCGACCGCACGTACTGCCGCACGTGGTCGACTGCACCACCCTAACCCCTACCCTACCCTGCTCCACGACCGCACGTACTGCCGCACGAACTCGACCTGCGCCGGCGTCTCGGGAGAGGCGCGCCCTGCGCCGGCACCCGGGCCTGTCAAGAGTGCCCACCCAAGCTGGCGGCCTGCGCCCCGCGCCCGGCCTGGCCCCACGCCCAGCCGCATACGGAACGCGGCATGCGGAGCTCAGCACACGCGTGGGCAGTGCCGCGCGAGGCTAAAAGGTCCACCTGAGCCGCAAGGAGGGCGCCACAAGGGGCGCCCGAGCCATGCGCGCGCGGCGCCGCTGATCGCCCCGAACCGAGCGCGGGGCGCGCACCGTCGTCGCGGCGCGTGTCGAACGCGGCCTGCACGCGCGCGAGCGCCTCGTCCGCGGGCAGGCCGTACAGGGTGGCGAGCGCGCAGGCGCCGACCGTGCCCGCGCGCCCGCGCCCGCCCCAGCAGTGCACATACACGCACTCGCCGGCCGCCAGGCGGCCCCTCACATCTGCCAGCGCGGCGTCCATCCTGCGCGCGCGCACGCGGGCTCGCTAACCAAAGCTCGGCGAGCAGCCCTGGCGTCCCATGCCTGCAGGCCTTTGCGTCGCGGTCCGTTGCGCGTGAGCGGCTCCCCTTTGCCCAGCCACGCAGCGCGCGCGCATCTTCAGCCAGGCCCCCTCAGGCTCGCATGCAGGCCGTGACAACGCCACTCCACAGGGGCAGCGCGGCAGTGGGTCGGCCAAAGGCAGGGGCGTGGCGCGCACAGCTCCGGCGCAGGCGTGCCCAGGTCCACGATGGGGAAGCGCGGAAAGTGGAGGCGCGACCGCGGCGGGCCCGGCTCGGGCGCGCGCCGCGGCGGCGTCCGCCGCGGCGGCAGGAAGGAGTCGAGGTACTGGTTGCGCAGGCCCTCCACCTCCTGAAGCGTCTGGGGTTGGGGAGGATCTGCCCATGCAGCCGCTGCTGTTGTTGCAGCATCACTGCAGACAGGGCCCCGCATGGCTCCAGGTGAAGTGCGCGCCCGCATGACAAGGTGTCCTGGACGCTGGGAAACCCGCGTGCGTACCTTCATGCAGACCGGGGCGCCGCAGCTTCCCGCATGATGTGCATGCACCCTAGGGAGAGCTGTGCGGACTCAACCAGCCCAGGAACGCTGCGGGACTCTGCCGTTCGTACTCCTGTGTGCGGCCCCATCTTTCCCCGCACGCAGTGACTGCGCACGAGGGCGCTGCCAAGCGAGAGCGGTGCGCGCGCCTCCATGCCGGGCGGTGCGCCCATCGCGGAGTACAGCAGCGTGGCGGTCGGCGCGTAAGGCAGGAACCCTCCCACGCCCCCCACGCGCAGCGTCTCCTGCGCGCCCACCTCCGCCTGCGCGCTCGCGCAGCATTTTGCATAACCTGACTGCGGGGTTCTGTCCTGCTCTCCCGCTCAGGGAACAACTCTGGTCCATGACCGCTCACCAGACCTGCAGAAAGCGACCGCCGCGCAGCGGGGGGAGCATGAGGAGCATGACGAGTGAGTGAGGGCATTTTGTGTGATATCGCGCTCGAGCGTCAGACTTTGTGCGTGTGTGCGCGGAGGCACGTGCGCGCGCGGCGCGGGCGCGCGCCTGCAGGGCCATGAAAGCCGTGACGCCGGCCTCCAGCAGGCGGCGTAGCTGCCGCTCGCCCTGCTCGCGCGACCTGCGGGGCAGCTCCAGGGCTTTCACACCTCACGGCATTCACCAGAGAAGCCTTCACAGCACAGCACCTCGCCTGCATGTGTGACGGCCGTGCGCGCACAGCAGAGCTGTCCGCTGGACGACGGGCACGCCCGCAGTAGCAAAGCTCTGAAGCGTGCAAAGTGTCTGGTGCAGATCAATCAGAGGAGCACTGCATGCTGCGGTAGCGTGGCTCATGTGGCACGCACAGAGGCAACGTTTGCCGGCCACCACTGCATCAGGGGCATGAAGCAGGCCAGCCTTCGCCTGACGTCCTGCGTCGTGGCCACATCGGGTGGGCGCGGACCTGCAGCGGCTGGGCTCAACATACGGGTACCGCCCGGCGAGCAGGCGCCCCGGTATCAGCCAGTGCGCGTAGCTGGCAAATGCGTGCGCGTCCGCAAAGCCCCTGTCTGCACGGGCCAGACCGGAGCAACTCGTCAGAACGCGTGCCCGTGCTGTCAGCTCCCTGTCTTGTATTGCTGGTGAGTAGCTGGACGCACACATACAACAGCCTGCGCGACGTGCACAGCGCAAGCAGACACCAGAGGAGGCAAGCGCGTGAGGCGTCGCGGGGCGGCACCGGCCGCAGGCAAGCGCGTGCTGGGGCGACCTCACGCTGGACACGCTTGGAGATCTCCGAGCAAATGGGGCGTGGGCGGGTGGCAGGCAGCACTGCAAGGGCAGCACCTTCTATCGGCAGCAGCGGCGGGAGGCCAAGCGCCGGCCCGGGCCCTTCGAGCTCGTGCACGGACGCGCCCGCAGCGCGCGCAGCCGTGCGCCTGGCTGCATGCACGCGCCGGCAGCCAGGTCGCCCTGTGCAGGCAGTTGAGTCCGCGGCCTGTGCAGCCCTGCGCCTGGAGCGCGTGCAGCAGCCAGGCCACCCCGTGCCGCGGGCTACGCCTGCGGCCTGCGCTGCCGAGCGCATGGCGGACGCGCATTGGCAGCCAGGCCGCCCCGAGCTGTGTGCTGTGCGGCCCGCGGGGTGTCGTATGCGCTGCCAGGTCGTCGGCTTGCAGCATTGCCAGGCATGCATGCGCATGGGCTCCGCCGCGCGGACGTGGCTGGAGTGCTGCGGCATGCTGGTGCCCCACAACGTCTTCATAGCTGCTTTATGTGGGCTGACGAGCTCACGGGCGACGGGCCGAAAGACGGCAGCTTGCTACTTTACCAACGCAAGCTGCAAGCGTGCACAGTGGCAGTACTCCGGTACTCAAGGAGGAAAATTGCGTCGCTAGGTAGCCTGCACTCACCACGCCAGCCTCTCCCAGCGCCATTCTTCCTGGAATGCCCTGAGGAAACCCGGCTGCGCAGTCCTCCTCCCGCTCGGAGGAGGCTGTTGCGGAGTCTGGTTGCAACTGCTGGGAAAAAACTACAAGACGTGGCGACGGAGCAGGTGTCAGGATGCCGGCGCTGTACCTGCTGCACGAGACGGCGGCGGGCTATGCGCTTTTCGACGTGCACGGCGTGGACGAGCTGGGGCAGGGCACGGAGGCCGTGCAGGCGTCCATGACCGACCTCGCGCGCTTCGGCAAGGTCGTCAAGCTGCTGTCGTTCAAGCCGTTTGCCAATGCGGCGGACGCGCTGGTGCAGGTCAACGCCATCTCGGAGGGCAGCGTGACGGACGAGCTGCGGCAGTTCCTGGAGCTCAACCTGCCCAAGGCGCGCCAGCTGAGTCGCTGCGGCGGCCCCGCGCTCCAGCCTCACCTCTCTTCGCCGCAGGGGAGCTAGCTATCACGCTAGTCTCACCTCTATGTAGGCAAGTGGCTTTGTGCAAGCGGCCCTGGTGATATGGAGAGTTCCAACGCAAGCAGGGAGGTGGGTGTGTCGTCGGGCGGGTGCGGGCTCGGGCTGCGGCTGCACGCCAGACTCTCCGGCAGCACACACACACGTGACATAGCAATGGACAACCAGACAGGTTGCAGCGGAGCTGTGGGGCTGCAGTCGCGCGCTTTGTACCTGGACGGCGCGCGTCTCGCGGGGACCCAGCGGCTCGAGGAGGGCGCGGGACCGAAGCGGGCGCACACGCGGCTTTAGCGCACCCTCTACCTATATTGCGACGCTAACTCACCCTAACCCTGTACCGTGCTGCAGGTGAAGAAGGCTAAGCCGGGCAAGGAGGCCAAGGCGCAGCTGGGCGTGGCCGAGTCCAAGCTGGGTGCGGTGATCCAGGAGGAGACCGGCATCCCGTGCGTGTGCAACGAGCTGGTGGGCGAGGTGCTGCGCGGCGTGCGCCTGCACGCCACGCGCTTCCTCAAGGGCCTGGAGCAGGACGCGGACCTGCGCCGCTCGCAGCTGGGCCTGGCGCACTCGTACTCGCGCGCCAAGGCGCGCCCCCGCCCCCGCCCCCGCCCGCGCCCGCGCCGGGCAGGCGCCTCGCACGGGCGGCTGTGCTGGCAGCAGGCATGGCCTGCAGCTGCAGCGAATGTGCGCTCGACGACCACGGCGCGCGCGCAACGCACGGCAACCACAGGTTTCGAGGACGTTTCAGCATGCTACAATACTGAGCAGATTGAATGCAGTGCAACACAGGTTGCCACCCGGCCCTGCACACACCCATATGGTATGCCGGATGCAGAGGAGCAAAGCGCTTATCATCGCGTCCTGTGCGGCGCGCGCGCGTGCCGAGCACGGCGCGAAGCGCGCGGGCGGAGCGGCGCCGCAGGCGCCCGCCCGCCACACGCGCTGGACCATGTTGAGGTGGTCGGCGGCGCCAGCGGCGACCGGGGCAGCGCGCGCGCAGGTCAAGTTTAACGTGAACCGTGTGGACAACATGGTTATCCAGGCCATCGCGCTGCTGGACACGCTGGACAAGGACATCAACACGTTCGTGATGCGCGTGCGCGAGTGGTACTCGTGGCACTTCCCGGAGCTGGTGCGCGTGGTGGCCGACAACTACCTGTATGCGCGGCTCACGCTGCTCATCCGCGACAAGGCTGCGCTGTCCGAGGCGATGCTGCCGGGTGCGGCCCGACCCCAACCCTAGCCCGCAGTGGACTTCTCTAGAACCCCGGGGCTGCGCGGCGCAGCCGCGCGCCGCAGCCGCGCGCCGTACCGGGGCGCTCGCGCATGGTCGTTGGACGAGGGCGTGCAGCTAATGACTGGGATGTCGTACAGCCACGCGGGGGCCTGACGCCATGGTGTCCGGCAACTGCTGTAGCTGTGCATCATCCGTCCCTGACACATCAGAACTGTGTATGAGGCATGACCGCGCATGCCTTCTGCCCGGTCGTGGTCGACGTGCGCTGCATGTCGGGTGCGCCCGGCGCGCACGGCGCCGCCTGAGCGAGCGCGCGCGCGCGCGCGGCGGCGCAGAGCTGACGGAGATCACCGGCGACGAGGACCGCGCGCACGAGATCCTGGAGGCCGCCAAGACGTCCATGGGCCAGGACATCAGCCCGATCGACATGATCAACATCGAGACGTTCGCGCGGCGCGTCATCTCGCTCGCCGAGTACCGCCTGCAGCTGCACGCGTACCTGCTGGACAAGATGCACGCGATCGCGCCCAACCTGTCCGCGCTCATCGGCGAGATCGTGGGCGCGCGGCTCATCTCGCACGCGGGCGCGTCCCCTCCGCCTCGCCAAACATGCCTCAAAAGTCGTACCTGCGACCGGGCGCCGAGGCGATGGGGGCAGGACATGGCCGGCAGGGTGCCGCCGGACAGCACGCGCGCGGCGCCGCCCGCGCTCACGCGCATGTGGCGCGCCGCGCTCGCGCGCGCTGAGCGCGGCCGCCCTGCGCGCAGGCTCGCTGACCAACCTGGCCAAGTACCCGGCGAGCACGGTCCAGATCCTGGGCGCCGAGAAGGCGCTGTTCCGGTCCGCCCGCCTAAGCTTCATCACCTTGCTATCTGTCATCTGAACCGCCTTCAAGGTCCTCGCATGCGGGCGTCTGCTCTCTCGCGCGACGTCGCCGCTCTCTGCCTGCATGCGCGGCGGGCTTGCTCCAGAGCACTTTCCCTCAGGCGCTCTGGCTGGCGGCCAGGCATGGAGCACGCGTGCCGATGAGCACCCGGGCCCGCGGTGTTCGCACAGCCAGCCTGGCCCTCCACCCCGGCGGCGAGCGAGCAGAGAGGGCGGGGCGCGCAGGGCGCTGAAGACCAAGGGCAACACGCCCAAGTACGGCCTGATCTTCCACTCCTCGTTCATCGGGCGCGCCAAGCAGAAGAACAAGGGCCGCATCAGCCGCTACCTGGCCAACAAGTGCTCCATCGCGTCGCGGTGCGCGCGCGCGGCGCCGCCCCAGGGTCAGGGTATGGTGGGGCGCCGCCCCGGCCACTGCGTCGCTGGACGCCGCCTGCGGCCCCGTTCCGAGCCAGCTGGGACCCATGCCACCCCAAGCAAAGTACAGAAAAGGTCGTGTCGTGCTTTTCACGGGCGTGCGCAGGCGCCCGCTGACGCCGCTGCCTTGCCGGTGCGCCCCCCGCCTCGGCGGTCCTGCCAATTTTTGTGGCTGGGTGCTCTTGTGCAAGGCCGCACGTCGCCGCTCAGCCGGCGTGCGCATGCTTGGACAGCTGCGCAGCTGTCTGCCTGCAGCATCATGGCGTCACGGTTCCGTGTGTGAGCATATCAGATCAAGGTTGGGGTCAAGGGTGGTCAAGGCGCACCGTGCCCGCCCGCGCGCCTGAACTCGACCATACACCCCATGCAAACCCTGAGAGTGGCACGCCAGGAGGACTGCTTGCTGGCCGCGGCGACCGCGTGCTCGGCAAGTGCATGACGGAGCAGGCAGAGGAGCGGCTGCGCTGCTATGCCGCAAACCCCCGCCTAACCCTTGACGATCCGCGCGCCAGGATCGACTGCTTCCAGGACGTGGCGACAGCGGTGTTCGGCGAGCGCATGAAGGAGCAGGTGGAGGAGCGGCTGCGCTTCTACGACGACGGCGTGGCGCCCACCAAGAATGTGACCGCCATGCAGGCGCGCCCCCGCGCGCGTGCCGGGGCCCCGTTCCTTGTGAGGGCTTTTGCTCATCAGCGGCGGCGCGCCTGCCATGGTGCGGCGCCCGTGCAGGCGCGCGGGGTGTGGTCTGTGCACGAGTGTTCGTCCGTGAGTGCACCCCGTGTTCTGTGCTTGAACAGAGTGGCGCAGGCAGACAGGCAGGGTCCGCACCATCAGAGTCCTTAATTTGACACGCATCTGGTGTAGCATGCGCGCTGGGCCGACGATCACACACCAGGCGAGCGCAGGGCAGGCAGGGGCGGCGCCGCGTACCAGGCGGGCTGTGCGGCAGCAGCCTGACAGGGGCTCGCACCATCGCGCATGCATTGGCCCTACAGTGCTGAGCGGGTTCCCAATGGGTAGAGGTCGCGCGCACAACCTCATCATCTCCTACCCTAACATCTCCTACCGTGACCCCTTCTGAGCAGGTTCCCCAGGCACCAGTTCAAGCGTTCGAGCTGCGCAGGAGGCGATGCTGGCGGTCGCCAAGGGCGAGCTGCAGGAGGCCGCGGGCATCACGCCCGCGGACGTGGCCGAGAAGAAGGCCAAGCGGGCGAAGAAGCGCGCCGCCGCGGAGGCCGCGGACGGCGTACCAGGTCCGGGCCGGCGCCGCCTGCGTTGTAAATTAGGTTGTGCGGCCGCCAGTGGTCTTGCGCCGGTTTGTGCTTGCTGGCACCGATGTTGAGGCTGAAGTGCTCAAGTGCTCTGTTGGCGCGACCTGCGGACGTGCGCGGCAGGCGGCGAGAACGGGGCAGCGGCGGCGGCGGAGGAGCCCGCCAGGAAGACGAAGAAGAAGAAGCTGGAGAACGGGGCGGCGGCGGACGCTGCCGCCGCAGACGGGAAGGCGAAGAAGAAAAAGAAAAAGGCGCCGGCCGAGTGACGCGGCCGCGCTGGGCGCGCGCCATTGCGAGTGGTCTGCATTCTGTGTGTCGGGGAGTGGGCGTTGGGCATCGGTTGTTTCAGTGTGTCGCGGCATGTCATGCCTTCCGCTTGTTGTCGAGAAAGACTATCACGTGGTCATGTTTGTGTCCCAGTGCATAATCTGCATGCAGCACAGATGTTACAACACGGGTCGTGCCACGTCAATTCTGAAACACACTTGTTTATGGACGAGGTTTTACGGGCCAGCACCCGAAAGACACACAATTCCTTTGCATGCATACTTTTCTATTTCAAAGTGTCTAGCGGGCCCCCACGGCCTGATCCGCCTCGGCTTCGTCCTCGACGTACTTGGCCTGGAAGAGCAGCTGCACGGGCGGCACCAGCGCCGGCAGCATGGGCAGATCTGTGACGAGGCACACACGCGTCACAGGCTATGGTGGTAATGGGCATGCACACAGGAACAAGGCATGTCAGGCACATCGCGCAGCATGGCTGAAATGGTCACAGCCGGTTGACATGGAAAGTGCGTCAGCATGGTGCCCCTGCACCACTCCCCTGAGAGGTGCAATGCCTTAGGTACGGAGGCATTGCTCAGCACCACATCCACAGTCAGTTCCCACCCAAGAGATGGACCAGCACTTACAAGCATGCGAGCACTGGCACAGGTGCAGGAGCTGTGTTGGCACCCGTCACGGACCACAGAGCACACGCGCTCAGACAGCCCAAGGTTGAATTCATAAATCAAAGGTTGCTGCGCGCGCGCGCGCCCAGGGCATGTGGCCGCGGGCGCACCGGCCAGGTTGACGGAGAGCAGGTCGAACGCGATGCACGTGGACGCGGTGAACGACGCGCCGATGGCCGGGATCTTTGGGTAGCGCTGGCTGAAGTGCGTGAGGATGGTGCGGAACGCGCGCGCGCGCACGCCGATCTCCACCGCCTCGCCCGTCATGCTGTGCCGCTTGGCCAGCGCCACCTCGCGCCAGTCCGCGCCGGGCGCCGGGTCCTCAAAGGTGGCCTCGTGGATGAGCAGCGTCGCGTCCGCGGCCGCCTCGGCCTGCCGCCGCGGCGCATGACGCGCATGAAAAGCTGGATGCTGCACTTACAGGTGGCTGTGTCTACCTCTTGGCTGCTGTTACTTGAGCGGGACAAAGTCCTGCCGCTTCCGCCTCGAGCGCTGGCCTGCTGCTGGGACATTCGCAACCGGGCGCCATCGCATCCGCAGCCACCCCTGCTATAGCCAGCGGCAAGCGCGCTGCTCTGCTCTGCTCCGCTGCCAGCGCCCACTGTGCATGCTTGAAAAGGAGGTGAGCACAGGCCAGCAGGTGGGACTCAGGCTGGCTGTAGTAATTCTAGGCCTCGCGCGCGTCCCTGGGCGCTGGCGCGCGCGCGCGCCGCACCAGCGCGTCGCAGGGCCGCGTGTCGCCGCTGAACGCGAGCTTCCAGCCGGCGCGGCCAACGAGCACGACGCCGAACGCGTGCGCGCAGTGCACCACGCGCACGCTCGTCAGCGACGCCAGGTTGGCGGCCGCCAGCGCCGCGCTGACCGCCGCGCCGCCGCACCCGGCGTCTGCCGCGCCCGCCTCGGTGGACGCGCAGTCGACGAACGTGAAGGGGAGCGGCTCCAGCGCGGCCTGCGCGGCGAGCACGGGCCGCAGCGGGCGCGGGCCGATGACGAGCAGCGGCGGCGCGCCGGCGCCCAGCACGCGGCCGCGCGCCGCCAGCACCCTGCGCGCCATGCAGGAGACAATTGCAGCCGGCACCCTGCTCGGAATTTATAAGAAAAGGAAAGTTGTGGCGACCGCCCGGCACATGGCCGCGCGCCGCCAGCATCCTACACGCCCAGGCATGGCGCAAGGGACACGCATCCCGTGAAGTGTCTGCATTATACAGTCCCTGCAGGCTCCCTGGCACTGCGCGCCAGCCGCGGCCGGCGTCGCTGCCTGCTCGAGCGCGCGTGCACAGAACAAGCGGCAGATTTCCACATGTCTTAACAGACCCGCAAGGCCATGCGCAGCATGTGATGGAGGATGAGGGTTTTGGACCAAAACAT
>JAABVA010006314.1_pt1 | contig 10522 bp, 13 predicted proteins | sample 5560331 | NCBI WGS metagenome assembly JAABVA01 (sample SAMN12812661, study PRJNA571458) | rock metagenome | isolation source: Antarctica rocks | place: Antarctica: Victoria Land, Mt New Zealand sud | collected 2016-01-07 | reverse complement strand
CATGGCCAGCAGGCGGGCGCGATGCAGTTGTTGTCGTGCCGATGTGCCTCGGGTGTGCCGCCCGGGGAGGCCGGCTTGAGCGCTGTCACGGTTGTGAGCCTGTTTGCGGCAACGCTGTCCATGGTGAGCTTTGTGCCGCAGGCTTGGACGATCGTCCGGTCGCGCAACACGGACGGCATCTCACTCAAGATGTATCTGATCACCGTGGCAGGCTTCGTCGCCTGGCTCGCCTATGGCGTGTTGCTGGGACAGTGGGCGATCATTGTGCAGAACGTCATCTGCCTTTGCTTGTCCTCATTCATTTAGGCCATGAAGGTGCTGCCGCAGCGCAAGAAGGAGGCCGTGGCCGATGCACTAACACCGGATCTTGCCGATGCGGACCACGGAGACCGCCGGTGAGCGGGATTGGCCGAAACGATAAGACCACGATTGCGCGACCCAGGCAGCAGGACCTGTCCGTTGGAAGCATCAGAAACCTGGGGAGCTACGCCGCGAGCTGGATTGCATTCTAGCCGACGCGCCTGTCCAGCACTGCGGCCCTGACCTGGAGCAGAAGGCTGGGGGCAATGGAACGGAGATGTATGTAAGGGCTGGCGCACGAGCTGGAGGCAGGGGACCAGCGGACGTGATTACGGCACTTCGCTTCATCGCCCAGAACCGTGTCAGCACCGACTAGCAGGGCCGCTCTGCCCTTCTTTTGGATCCCGTCATCATCCGAAACGGACACATCGAGGCCGAACACTACGCCGGGCTACAACCCGGGCGGCAGCACGATCAGCCCAAACCTGGGCGCCACCACTGAGGACGCTTCGGTCGCCTGGCCGGAAGACAAGAGCCCCTACGTGACTGTGGCGAGGCTGAAGGTCGGCCCGCTTCCGTGGCGAGCACAATGGCTGCTCGATGCACAAGTCTAAGGCCAAAACTGCCGCAAGCTGAAACTTCGACCATGCGCATCTGCACGAATAGTCCGGACGACAAGTCAGACTGTTTGTGCGGCACGGACTATATCACTATGTCGAACGGTGGTTTTCTACGCTCTCTACCGCGGAATATCGAGCATCCGCCGGTGCGCAGTGGCATATAACAATAAGGGCAGCAGCAGAATTGCCGAAGGTAGTTCCTGGCCTCGGGAGGGATGTCGATGCCCGCCGCCATAGATGTGCAGCCGTTTCCAGCAGGCTTTGGAATTCAGGACATCGATACGAATGGCACGACCCTGTCTGTAAGGGTCGGCGGACAGGGACCGGCGGTCGTCCTGCTCCACGGGTATGGTGAGACCGGCGATATGTGGGTGCCGCTCGCAACGGAGCTCGCCCGCGACCACACCGTTGTTGCCCCCGACCTGCGCGGGATGGGGCTCTCCGCCCGCCCTGCCAGAGGTTACGACAAGAAGACACAGGGTCAGGATATCGCCGGCTTGCTCGACGCGCTTGGGATCGAGCGCACGGACCTCGTAACACACGACATCGGCAACATGGTAGGATACGCCTTCGCTGCGCAGTATCCCGGCCGGATCATCCGCTTCGCCCTCATGGACGCGCCGTTGCCAGGCATCGGGCCATGGGAGGAAGTGCTCAAGAGCCCACTGTTATGGCATTTCCGCTTTGGCGGTCCTGATATGGAGCGTCTGGTGGCTGGGCGGGAACGCATTTACCTCGATCGCTTTTGGAACGAGTTTTCGGCCAATCCGACGTCGTTTGGCGAGGCCGCGCGCGAACATTATGCGAGGTTGTACGCGCAGCCCGGCGCAATGCACGCCGGTTTCAGCCAGTTGTAAGCGTGCGCTGTAGACCGCGGCTTTGGTGGTGCGGTTTTGACCTTGGGTTCGGCTACTGTGTCCAGTACCAGGGGAGCAGGGCGTCGATCTGATGGATGGGATGTTCGGCGATGCGTCCGAGGATGTCGGTCAGGTAGGCCTGCGGGTTGATGCTGTTCATCTTTGCTGTCTCGACAATGGAGTAGATGCAGGCGGCGCGCTGGCCTCCGGCGTCGGACCCACAAAAAAGATAATTCTTCCTGCCCAGAACAAGGGGCCGCATGGCGCGCTCGGCGGCGTTGTTCGACATCTCCAGCCGGCCATCGGCGATGTAGTGGCTGAGTGCTTTCCATCGCGACAGGGCATAGCGGATGGCCTGTGCCAGCGCGCTCTTGCCGCTGATCCGGGTGAGCGAGGTGTCGAGAAACGTTTTCAATTGGTCGAGCAGCGGGCGGGCGTGTTCCTGGCGTGCGGCGGCGCGTCGCTCGGGCGATTGCCCGCGGATGCTGCTTTCGATGGCGAACAGGGCGCCGATCCGCTGCAAGGCCTCGAGTGCGATCGGCGAGGCGGTCGTGTGGTGGACGTCATAGAACTTGCGGCGCGCATGGCTCCAGCAGGCCACTTCGACCAGCGGCGCATCGCCGGCCGGCGTGGTCGGCTGGTAGAGCGCGTCGAACCCGGCGTAGCCGTCGGCGTGCAGAAACCCGCGGCAAGAGCCGAGCAGCGCCTGCGCATGCACTCCCTTGCGATCGGCCGAGTATCGGTAGAACGCCGCCGGCGGCACGTCCGAACCCCAAGGGCGCTCGTCGCGCACCAGGACCCAGAGCCGTCCGGTTTTGGTCTTGCCAAGACCAGGGGCGAGCACCGGCACGGTGGTGTCGTCGGCGTGCAGCACGGTGCCAGCCCGGATGTGGCGGCCGATCGCCTCGGCCAAGGGTGAGAGGAGGAACACCGCCTGCCCGACCCAGTCGGCCAGCGTCGAACGGTCGAGCTCGACGCCCTCACGCGCATAGATTCCCGATTGGCGGTGCAGCGGCGTGTGGTCGCAGTACTTGGACACCAGCACATGCGCGATCAGCCCGGGCCCCGGCCGGCCGCGCTCGATGGGCAGCGCCGGCATCGGCCGTTGCATGACCGTCTCGCAGGCCCGGCAGCTCAGCTTCGGCCGGACGTGCTGGATGACCTTGAAGCTGGACGGGACATACTCAAGCACCTCGCGCTCGTCCTGCCCCATCCGGCTGAACACCGTGCTGCCGCAGCCCGGGCAGACGCAGGGCGGCTCGTGGGTGACGGTCTCACGCGGCAGATGCGGCGGCAGCGGTTTGCGCACCGGTTGCTTACGCTCGCGCGGTTGCGCCGGGGCGGGGTCAGCCGCGCTGGCGCGGGCATCGCCCTCGGCCTGCTCCTCCTCGAGTTCGCCGATCAGCAGTTCGAGCTGCTCGATGTCGCGGTCGAGCTTCTCCGACGACCGGCCGAACCGTGCGCGACGCAACACGGCGAGCTGCATCTTCAGTTTCTCGATATGCAGCGTCTTGGCATAGATCTCGGCCGCATTGGCCGCGATCTCGATCTCCTTGCGCGCCAGCTCCGCCTGCAGGCCCGCGGCGAACATCCGCAGCGCGTCCGGGTCGGATGGAAGAGGAGCGCTCGCCAAGGACATGACCGGAGTGTACCGAAGCCGAGCGACGGAGTACAGCGTTCTTCGACAAAACCTTCGTTGCAGTCATCCCTCGATCAGACCGCCACCGGCCGGCGCGGCGCCTCGGGTGCCACTGTCCGCCGCCAGTCCATCGCCTCAACCAGCAGACCGAGCTGCGCCGGCGTCAGCACCATCCCGCCATCCACGATCGGCGGCCAAACAAACTTGCCAGCCTCCAGCCGTTTGGCGAACAGGCATAGGCCGGTCCCGTCCCAATACAGGCATTTCAGGTAGTCAGCCCGTTTGCTGCGGAACAGGAACAAGTGTCCGGAATACGGGTCAGCACCCAGCACATGCGCCACCTGGGCCGCCAACCCGTCAAAGCCATAGCGCATGCTGACCGGACGGCACGCCAGATACACCCGGGTCCCAGGAGCGACAGCGATCACGACGCCGTCCGCAATACGGTCAGCACGCGCCGCAACGCGCGCTCGTTGACGAACGCGTCCACCCGCAGCCGCGTGCCATCCACCAGATCGATCTCGATCACGCCTGGGCGCTCGTCCATTGCCGGACGCGGCAGCGGCGCGTGCCCCAGCGATGACAGCGCCACCCCAGCCTGAGACGAGCCCGCCACCAGCCCAGGCCCTCCGTCCTCCGAACGCTCCAGAACACCGATCGGTACAAACTCGAGGGGAGGACCTGCCACCATCGGCTTGCCCGGCCGTATCGGTCCCGCCGCATCAAGTCGGACCGCAGCCACAGCCGTCTCCACTGGCCGAGCCGACCGACGCCAGCGATAGATCAGGCTGGTGCAGATGCCATGCCGGCGCGCCAGGTCCCGCATCCGAGCTCCGGGAACAGAACATTCCTCGACGACACGAGCCCGAAACTCCGCGTCATGCGCGCGCCGACGCTCGCCGACAATCTCGATCCGTGCCTCTGAAGCTGCCACTGTGGCTGCCACAGAACCCAATATGCTGCCGTTTTCCATGCAGCCGAGCAGACCAAACCAGCCTCACCCTCGCAAGGCGACCATCAGCGCACGCTTACAGCCAGTTCGCCGCCTTCGACCAGGACGCCATCGATAACAAGGCATTTGTCGCCCGGGGCAAACTGACAATGCCGGTGCTGGCGGTGGGCGGCGAAATGTCGTTCGGACCGACGATGGCGGTTGTCATGCGTGCCGCGGCGATGGATGTGGAAGAACAGATCATCCCACGTTCAGGGCATTGGCTGATGGAGGAGCAGCCTCTGGCCACGGTCGCAGCCGTGCGCGCTTTCCTAGATAGGCAACGTTGACGGTCGGGCTCCGCTACCGCCAGCTAACTCCGCTCCGGTTCCAAGATTCTGTTTGAGTCGCTTCAACCTGCGGTGTCGTGGACAGGCATTGCATTAAGCAGGGCCTCGACGCCGGACAGGATGGCAGCGAATGCGATGCGGGCGGCCGAGACATCGGGACGCACGGTGCGATCACATAGCAGCCTACCCCAGTGCACAAGCTAGTGACCGATTGCGTGTCGATGATGCCCGCCAGGCAGGGTTCGGGCCTCCGGCCCGCCGCACGCCGCCGCAGACGGGCTACGTCATACGACAGGCGATCAAACAGTCCCAACTCCAGCCGGCGACGAGAACGGATCTGGGCACGGTGATACTCGGTGGTCCTGCCACGCCAGCCGTAGGCCTGCCACGCGGACCCCAATAAGAGCCTCCTTGCTTTCCCCCCATCCCCGACGGCACCGGTTTGGCCGACGACCGGAGATTGCTCTACAAGTACACTCGGCAGGCGCCGTAGTGTGCAAGGTGCGGAGAACGAGAGCATGGGTCCAAGCTGGCGCGAACGGGACTCCACCGCACTCTCGGTATTCCAGCCCGGAAGCCTACTGCGAGAGGCACGGCGTCAGCGTGGCCTTCCAATTCGCGACGTGCCGGCGGTCTGCGCGCTCGATCCGGACGGCGACCTGGTGCGCAACCTGCGCCGCACCGGCCGGGCGCGGCCAAGCCCCGGTTGGGCCTGCTACCACACCGAGCTCTTCGAGTTCGACCTGTCGGACGGCATCCCCATCGGCATCCTCGGCCTCGCCGTCGGCGCGCCGTTCGCCGTGCTCGTCGCGGAGCAGCTTTTCGCCTCCGGCTGCCAATACCTCGTCAGCATCACCTCGGCCGGGCAGATCGCCGAGCTTGAGGAGCCGCCCTACACCGTGCTGATCGACCGGGCGCTGCGGGACGAGGGCACCAGCTTCCACTACCTCCCGTCCAATGCCGGCGACTTCGTATCCGCACCCAACCCGGCCCTGCTCGATGCGGTGGAGGCGGCCGCCCAGCGGCACGGCGTAACCCTTCATCGCGGCGCGACCTGGACCACCGACGCGCCCTATCGCGAGACCGAGGCCGCCATCGCCGCCGCCCGCGCCCAGGGCGTGCTCGCCGTGGAAATGGAGGCCGCCGCCCTCTACGCCTTCGCAATTGCCCGCAACGCGACTGTAACCTGCTTTGCCCACGTCACGAATGCTATGGGCCAGCAGGAGGGCAGCGACTTCGAGAAGGGCGAGGCAGAAGGCACGGTGACAGCGCTCCGCCTGATCGAGGCTGCCGCAGCAGCATTTAGGAGCATCTGATGCGCACGAACCCGTTCTACGACTCGTTGCTGTTCCTGATCGGACAGACCCCGGACCATGACGCGCTGGGCAGCGCGAAATACCTGCTGGTGGCGCTCTATGCCGCCCTGCTGATCGGTGGGATTGCCGTGGCGGCCCAGGTCTGGTCCCGCGACCCGGCGCAGCGCAACGGGCGCACCCTCGCCATCTGGCTGTTCCGCACGCTGATCGGTACGATGTGGCTGCAGGGCTCGCTATGGAAGCTGCCGCTGCCGGTGGCCGGCGGCTTCCAATACTGGACGGGGCAACTGGTCGAGCACTCCTGGCTACCCGCCCACGCCGCCCTGGTGCGGGACGTGCTGCTGCCCAACATCGCCATCCTCGACCCGGTCGTCTGGCTCACCGAGACGCTGCTCGGCGCCTCGCTCATGCTGGGCTTCGGCGTGCGGCTGGCTGGGCTGGTGGGCATCGCCTTCACGCTCAATCTCTGGGTTGGGCTGTATCACCGCGCCGACGAGTGGCCGTGGAACTACATCTTCCTGATCTTCATGCACGCCTTCTTCATCCTGGACCGCGCCGGCGAGTGCCTGGGGCTGGACGCGCTTTGGCGCCGCCGGCTGCTGGGCCGCGTCAGCCTCGCGCCATAACGATGGTGGTGCAGGCGCTCTCAAGCTTGGCAAGGTCCCGCTGCGGCGCCATGCGTATGGCCAGCGTCCGGTCGTCGCCGCGCATGACGGGGCAATAGGGGTCGGGCTCGGCCAGTGCATCCATCAGGCGCCGGCGACCCGCGCAGCCGCCGTGGCAGGCTGCTTCGTGCGCGCAGCCCCGGCAGGCCGGCGGCAGCGAGCGGGCGGCGGCGAAGGGCTCCGTGTCGACGATGGCCGGACCCGCCTGCAGCAGCGCGTCCAGCGGCGCGCCTGGGCCGGGCCAATAGACGCAGGGCTGCACCGTGCCGCGCGGCGTTACGCGGACGGTGCCGGACCCACAGCCGCCCCGGCGCGGCGGCAACCCGGCCATGGCGCGCACCAGCGGCTCGCCGATGGCGATCACGTCGGTCCGGGCGAACAGGGCGGCGACCCGGCCCAATACTCGTCGTAGGTCAGCGCGAAGGCGTCGCTGCGGACCGATTGATACACATTCAGCCGCAGCGGCGCGTCGAAGCCGTGGGCGACCGTCGCGACATCGGCCAGGCGGTCGTAGTTGGTCCGCGTCATCACCGCGATGATCGTGACCCCCACGCCCAGCCGCCGGCACCGGGCAGCCTGCTCGTGGACGAGGTCCCAGTTGCCGGCGCCGCGCTGCGCGTCCTGCTCCTCGCGCGTCGGGTAGTCGAGCGAGAACTCGACCTCGGCGAAGCTCGTGAGGTCCGCGTCGTCCAGCACGGCGATGGAGTGGCCGTTCGAGGTTATGCTGAGCTTCACCGGCTGCCCGCGCAGGACGGCGAGCATGGCGCGGAACTCGGGGTGCATGCCGTTCTCGCCGGTGCCGAGGTTCACCGACTTTATTGGCAGCGCCGCCAAGACGTCCTGCACGGTCGCGAGCGTCAGCCGGTCGGTGCGCGCGGGGTCGCGGTAGCAGAACGAGCAGGCCAGGTTGCACTCGTTGGTGAGCCCTAGGCCGAGCGAGAAGCGGGGGTCGGCGATGGGCGTTTGGACGGTCATGGCGGCGCGCGCCTCATGTTGGTAGAAGGATGGCATGTCCATACGCGCCGCGCTCCAGCCCGACCAGGACCCATCGCGTTGGGACGGCCATGCCGACGCCTACGAGCGCGTGTTCGAGCCGCTCACCGCTGCCTTCGCTGGCCAGATGCTGGACCGGCTGGAGCCGCTGGCCGGGCTCGACCTGCTGGATGTGGCGGCCGGCGCCGGCGGGGCCGCACTGGAAGCGCTGCGGCGCGGCGCGCGCGTCACCGCGGTTGATGCATCCGCCGCCATGGTCCGCCGCATTGCCGCCCGCGCGCCCAGCGTCGCCGCGCACCAGATGGATGGCGCAGCACTTGCCTTGCCGGACGGCGGGTTCGACGCCGCCATCTCCAGCTTCGGCGTCGTGCTGTTCCCCGACCCGGCCGCCGGAATGGCCGAGCTGCACCGCGTATTGCGCCCCGGCGGCCGAGTCGCGATCGTCACCTGGACCGAGCTGCACCGCTACGCCCTTGCTGACCGCCTATACCAGGCCATCACCGCCGTGCGCGGCGCTCCCCCGCCAGCCGGAGAACTGCCCGCGCAGCTACGCTTCGTCGAGCCAGAACGGCTGCGTGCGCTGGTGGCGGGCGCCGGCTTCGCCGACATCTCGATCACGCCGCTCGCCGCCGAGCTGCACGCCGCATCGGCCACGGAGCTGGCGGCATCGCTCGGCTTCGCCCCCGGCATGCAGGCGCTGCTGGACTCGCTCGGCCCGGACCGCCCGGCGGTGCTGCAGGAATTTGCCGATCGGCTGGTGGCGGACCAGGGGCCCGGCCCAGTCCGCCTGGGCGCCGTCGCGCACGCGGCCCTTGTCGTGCGCCGCTAACCGTGGTCCCAAGGCTATCCATCGCCAGCCGGACACCCAGCGCATGAACCGCCGCACCCTGCTTGCCGCCTTGGCCGCCGCGTCCGCCCGCCCCGCCGCGGCGCAACCGGCCAAGCGGCTGGTATTTACCGCCATCCCCGACCAGGACGAGACGCGCCTCGTCGAGCGGTTCGGCCGCGTCGCGACCTATTTGGAGGCGGCTCTCGGCGTTTCCGTTGGCTACGTGCCGGTGAAAAGCTATCCGGCGACGGTGACGGCGTTCACCAACGACCAGGTGCAGCTCGCCTGGTTCGGCGGCTTTACCGGGGTGCAGGCGCGCCGCGCCGTCCCTGGCTCAGAGGCGATCGCCCAGGGCGTCGAGGACACCGCCTTCACCAGCTACTTCATCGCCAACGCTGCCACTGGCTTCACCCGCGGCGAAAGCCTGCCCGCCGGGATCGCCGGCCGCAGCTTCACCTTCGGCGCCCGCGCCTCCACCTCCGGCCGGGTGATGCCGGAGTTCTACCTTCGCAAGCAGTTCGGCCAGGCGCCCGTCGACCTGTTCTCCCGCGTTGGCTTCTCCGGCGACCACACCCGCACCCTCGCCCTGGTGCAGTCCGGCGCCTATGAGCTCGGCGCCATGGATTTCTCGGTGTTCGGCCTGGAGCAGCAGGCCGGCCGCGTGGACCCGGCCAAGGTCTCCGTCGTCTGGCAGACGCCGCCCTTCCCCGACTACAACTGGACTATCCGCGGCGACGTGGACCGTGCGTTCGGCGCCGGCTTCAAGGAGCGCGTGCGCGCGGCGCTGCTGGCCGTCCGCGATCCGGCGATCCTGGGGCCATTCGGCCGCTCCGGCTTCATCGCCGCCAAGAACGCCGACTACGATCCGGTCGAGTCGGTCGCCAAGTCCACCGAACTGTTGGACTGATTGCCGCCGCTGCTGGAAATTCGCGGCGCCACCGCGGGCTATGCCGGCCGGCCGGTGCTGCAGGGCGTGGACCTGTCGCTGCGCGCCGGCGAGCGCGTGTCGGTGCTCGGCAAGTCGGGCAGCGGCAAGTCCACTCTGCTCGGCCTGCTCTATGCACGGCTGGCCCGGCAGGCGGCGCTGGTGCCGCAGGCGGCCTCGCTGGTCCAAACTCTCAGCGTGTTCCACAACGTCTATATGGGACGGCTCGACCGTAACTCGACGCTGCGCAACCTTCGCATGCTGGCCTGGCCGGTGCGCGCCGAGGTGGCGGCGGTGGCTGCCACCCTCGCGTCGGTCGGCCTCGAAGACAAGCTGTTCGCCCGCGCCGGCACCCTCTCGGGCGGCCAGCAGCAGCGCGCCTCGGTGGCCCGCGCGCTGTATAACGGCCGCCCGGTGGTCATCGGCGACGAGCCCGTCTCGGCGCTGGACCAGATTCAGGCGGCCGACGTCCTGCGGCTGCTGGGCGCGCGGCACGAGACCCTGATCCTGGCGATGCACGACGTCCCGCTGGCGCTGGCCTTCTCCGACCGGATCATCGTGCTGCAGGCCGGGCGCCTGGTGCTGGACGCGCCCGCCAGCGGCCTCAGCGCGGCCGGGCTCATGCAGTATTACGCCTGATGCGGCAGGGTTACGCCGCGGCCAGCTACGCCTTCCTCGCCACGGCGCTGCTGTGCCTGGCCGCGGCCGACCTCGGCATCAACTCCCTGCATCCCGGCGCCGAGCTGCTTCGCCTGCTGCAAGGCATGCTGCATCCGGACGTGCTGGCCGTGCACGCGACCAGCGTCGTGCTCACCGTCGCCTTCGCCGTGCTGGGCGTCGGGCTCGGCGCCGCCGCCGGCTTCGGGCTGGCGCTCGTCTTCGCCCGCTCCGGCGCGGTCCGGGCGTTGGCCGCTGCGGTCCGTTCGGTGCACGAGCTGTTCTGGGCGCTGCTGCTCATCCAGGTGACGGGCATCTCCCATAGGCGCTAAAATTGTGCTTGACCCGCTCGGAGCGGCTTGGTTTTGGAGGCAGATGCAAGATGCAGCATCTGTTCTGACGGACCGGTTTTCCGAGGTGCTGGAGCGGCTTCCGGCCGG
>JAABVA010006313.1_pt1 | contig 10527 bp, 21 predicted proteins | sample 5560331 | NCBI WGS metagenome assembly JAABVA01 (sample SAMN12812661, study PRJNA571458) | rock metagenome | isolation source: Antarctica rocks | place: Antarctica: Victoria Land, Mt New Zealand sud | collected 2016-01-07 | reverse complement strand
CTTCACACATTGATCATCTTTATGTTGCTGTGCTTTTGTCCCAGATTCCCCTGTTCCTCTGTTTGTTTGCTTTTTATCACACAGTATGATGCTATCCCATGTCAGGCAAACTAGGCGTCAACATATATTGATGCCTTGTCTCCACTGCAGGTGGTGTTCCTGCCAGACTACAATGTATCTCTGGCCGAGTTCATCATTCCCGGAGCTGAGCTGTCACAGCACATCTCCACAGCCGGCACAGAGGCCTCAGGAACGTCTAACATGAAGTTCCAGATGAATGGCTGCCTCATCATTGGCACCATGGACGGTGCCAATGTGGAGATTGCCGAGGAGACGGGCAAGGAGAACTTGTTTGTGTTTGGGGTGGATGCAGAGGATGTGCCACGCCTGCGTGAGGAGCGTAAGAATTTCAAGGACTACGACCCACGATGGAAGACTGTCATGAAGGCGTGAGTACCTGTACCCTACATGTGCCCAATGTTGGTTGACGCAATGACAGCACATACCGTTGTCACAGAATCTCAGTGCACACATGGTCACAATGGAACATCTTTTACCATCACGCATGGTGGGTCCTTTGGGGTCAAATCGGGGTCAAACAGGTGCAATGAGGGATTTTGTTTCCCAGCGCGCAGGGCTCCATCAATAATTAGGTTTGCACAATGAGTTTTTGTGACTACGGTACACGCAGTTGTGTCAGTAGGTCTGACCCCTGTTGCACTAGCGCACCAATCTTTGGTCATGGTTCGATGTGCTTGTTTGCAGCAGTTGCTGTTCACTTGCAGGATCACTGACGGCACTTTTGGCAATGCTGTGTATTTCCAAGACCTGGTGGATAATGTGAACGACATGACCAAGAGCAACGACTGGTTCCTGGTTGCAAATGACTTTGCCAGCTACATGGATGCTCAGAAGCAAGTGGACCAGGTCAGCAGTTGGAACTACTTTGCTCTGCGTGTCATATGTTGCATATGGCTTATTGATGTTCAATGTTACATTGCCATCTGTTTGAGTTGTCTGTTGCATGTGTTTACAGGCTGTGACCACAGGACAACATGTGGGTGATGTGCACTCACTTTGCAGTTGTTGCTTCAGGTGTATGCTGACCAGGATGAGTGGACACGGAGGAGTATCCTGTACACAGCAGGCAGTGGCAAGTTCTCATCAGACCGCACCATCTATGAATACGCAAAGGACATCTGGGATGTCAAGCCGGTGCCCGTGCCCAGCAGCTAAGGCTGCCTGGACAGAGAGCATGAGACATGCATTGCACTGTATAAGAGTGCAAGCTTTAGTTTTGAGGGTCCTGTGCATGGCTGCTGAGGTCTTTGGCAGTACTTGTGCTTGACCCAATAAAGCTGTTGAACCCTGTGACGCCTATTGTTTGCAGGACCCGTCCTCAATGAGCTGATGCCATTTCGTGTTTCATGTATTCCTTGAACAGATGCTGCTATGATGTAAAAAGTTTAGCCATTTATATGGGACTGCTGCATTGCATGTTGAGCCATATTTTGCACTGCATATGAGATCTGTCTGGGCATATCCGATGGCACAAACTTTTCGGCTAGCTTTGGCTGCAAACATGCCTGAATTGTGATCGTTCAATGCAACGATCTGATCAATGCAAAGCGTCGAGGTAGCGCTGGTGAGAATCTCGTTTCATTCAAGACGACTGTATCTTCGGTTTGACCTTCAGAAAGATTCGTTACAGGCAAACCTCCATTGCAGGAACCTCTCAAATGACAAGGCCTTGGCCACTGAGCAAACTCTTGCAAAGTGATGCTGTAGCATGCCAGCAATCATCTTCGCCTCCTGGTGACTGCCTTTGGTCTTGCTGGCTTAGCTGTGGCGGCAAGATGTTGCAAGTCTGCAGCAGGTTGCTTGTGCTTGTTGGATGTTTGTCTCGAGGCTTGTTCAAGATTGTCTGCAGGGATTGGGACTGTATCCACGTCCATGAGGTCGCCTGCAGGCTCCAAGAACAGTTGTGAACAGCTACCTTCAACAAGTCAAGCTCAGCAGTGTGTTTGCCTGACGTCTCATAACATTCAAGCACTTTGGCAAAAATGCCTGTCTGGCTCACCTTCCTGCATGTCAGCATCTTCAGCAGGGTCATGCTGAGTGTCCAAGGTGACGCTGGCCTCCTGCTGAAGGCTTTCATGTTGTTGGGCAGGCTGTGCGCTTGGGCTGGGGGAGGTATGACCATGTGATGCTGAACGTGCCCCTCTTGTGTTCTTGCCTTCTGACACATCATGGCTGCTGTTAGCACGGTTGCTTGGTCCAGCAGCACTGTCGTTATGCACTCCTCTGTCTGGGTCCTCGTCATCTGATGGGTCGGTGCTTTGGCTATAAGTGTCACCCATGTCTCGGGGAGGGGTGCCCTCATCTGCCAATCCCTGGAGGTTGACACCAAGGCACTGAAAAGAACAGAAAACAACACAGTACGCCATTAGGCGATTCTATAAAGAGCTGCTTGAGGTGGAATCAAGCTACCCTATGCAACAAGGTGTTGAAATGAGGATTTACAAGGCAGCAGGACATCAGAAGTAGGCAATCACCTCTCATGACCATCAAAAGGGGATCAAACCTAGGCATGCTCAAAGGTACTGTGTCATGCCTACATAAGAGATGGGTTTGTGCTCTAGGCAGTTTGCATGCATACTGGCAGAGTGCTGGTGCGTGCTGTGATTGGCGGGGCTGCATAAAGAGTGTGGTATGTGCTTGTACTCACCTCTGTAGATGCTTTCTGCACAGAAGCCTCTGCCTGCTCTGCCTTGCGCTTCCACTCTACTGCTTTGGCCTTTTTCTCATTGAGAACAGCCGCAAACTGCGATGGCAGCCACGGACTCAACAAGCTATGCGAACAACCTGGTCAAGATTGCTATCTCATCTCCAGAGATGTCACCTTGACATACAGCTCTGCTTCTCGCTTATGTTTCTGCTGGACATAATCCTGCACTTGTCGCTGTGCAGTTTCTGCTTCCTTTCTGAATGAGTCACATTGCTGTTGAACTTTGTTCTGTGATTCCTGGACAAGTACACTCTAATGTCAGAGATCTAACAACTCACAGGCCATATCTGGGATGCTATTGATTGGCTTGCCGACTTTGCAGACTCAAACCTGTAAGCTGGACAGATTGTCAAGCGCTGTGCCCAAAATGTTCTGTATTGTGCCTGCTGGACTGCTTGACCGTGCAACATCAATCTGACCTGCCAATTTGCCCTCAAAGTCGGTCATCTCTTTGTAGTACTCCCACCGTATCTGTCAGCAAGCTCGAGTGTTTGCCAGCAGCATTGAGCCAGCTGTGCAGTTAGGTCACTCTGGAGCAGAATACAGGGCTCACCCTGAGCACATCTGGTTTCTTTTTTGGTGTGATGATGAACGTGAACTGATGAGAAACCTGTGTGAGTGCTTCCTTTGCTGTGGCCATCCAGTCCGCAATTTGAGTGGTTGGTCGCTTAAGACCTGCATAAGTCACCGGAAAATGAAAGCTGCTATCCAACCCGATCGTACTTCACGAAGGCGCTCGGGACACATGGCAGCAGTCTCACCTAGTTGAGACCATGCTGTCTGTCCGTCAGTCACCTCAACATCGAAGGAGGCACCGTGCTCAGGATCTTGTGCATCGTCATGTACGTTCACGAGAAGGTAGTATTGTTCGTCTGAAACCGAGTCGACAACACGCTTGCAATACAGCATGATGAATGAAATTACAACAGGTGCATTGCCATGAGCTTTGCGGTCAATGCAATGTGGTGATCATGTTGCATGCTCTGCTGCATGCTCTGCTGCATGCTCTGCTGCGTGCTGAGCTGCCGACAGCATGACGGCAAAGTCAGCTACATGATCAGCTACTCGGTACGCATGCCTTAATCAGCGCAAGCCGGTTTCATGTTGTTGAGGCTTGCGCTGCTCAGCCGACCCTTCACAGCTCGAAGAATTCGTCGGTCCTTTGCTGCTCAGATTGTCTTAGGTGGACCTGTGCAGTCACGCCCTAGTGCTAAAAAAATGTACAACGTGAGCTCTAACCTGATCGGCACTATCTCAGATCCGCAAACACCTAATACAGCAGGTCGAACTTTCCGTAAGAAGGACTTCTCCCAGACTTTGATGCTGAAAGCACTGAGGGTACAACCCAAGCAATGCCATGCTCTCATGAAGACCTTTGCAGGGTAACGGTCCCAGTCGGCATTGCGAACTGCCAAAGGACCACGGCATTGCTGTCTGATACTCTGCACCGCACCCAGGTACACCTTCAACAAGCCTAGGACCAGATGCATAGTTGCCGACAGGGATAGCAGTACAAGACTGCTCTTGCTGTCAGAAGACCTCCATGACACAGGCAAGTGAAGCGTTTGTCACACTGAAATAGCTCTGACATGGCATTAAAAGGCCTGAATGCTGTGGCGATGCTGGACATTGAAAAACGCAAGGCACATGCAGATGAATTGCCACAACATCTAGTGGACATGATACAGCAAGAGCATCTGACAGTCACAGATTACACCCTTCAAATTGGGTATGATCAACTGTCTGCCGAGCAGATCATCAGAGTGAGTGCACAGTTGATGCCTTTGTAAAGTGGTGGCATACACACATCTGCGATGTGGCAGTTGGCAATTTGGCTGTGCCTCAGACCAGCAGTTGACTTGGTGCTGTTGCAGAGGATTGTCCCTGAAAATATTCAGGAGATGCCACATGCTTTTGAAAGTGTTGGACATATTGCTCATATGAACTTGAGGGACGAGCTGCTTCCATACAAGCATATCATTGGCCAGGTAACATTGTCTTCAACACATTTGCTCCACCCACCTCACATCGGCAAATATCTTGCTTGGACAGATTTTTTTTTGGGTAATGTACTGTAACAGTAGTGAGGCAGGTGAGCGATGAATCATCGCTCACATACTAAAGTGTGCTACAGGTGATACTAGACAAAAATCCAGCCATCAAGACAGTAGTCAACAAGGTATTTGCAGCATCATGAAGTCAAGACTGCATACACAATGGAACCCAATGACAGTGTCATGACAACATGCACCATGGTGCGCAGCATCTCAACGCAAAGCTGTTGCAATCAGGTTGGCAACATTGAGAATGAGTACAGAGTCTTCCAGATGGATGTCATTGCTGGCAAGGCCAAGTTGGAAACTGAGGTCAAGCAGCACAGTGCACGCTTCAGGCTCGACTATTCCCAGGTACATTATGTAGCAACCATGTATGTCAGTGCTTGTAGACACTGACTTAACCCGGCTCCAGTTGAGATGTCCAGGTCATGCTTGATCTTCTGGTTGAAATTGTATGCAGTAAGGTGATGGGTCGCTGTGCATTTCCCTCCAGGCTGACAATGCAACGCATCACATTACTGACGTGCACATCACAACCTGCTTGTAACAGTGCTGTGCGTCTCCATGTGCAGGTATACTGGAACTCTCGCCTTGAGACTGAGCACAAGCGGCTGGTGGATACCTTCAAGCCTGGCCAGGTGGTGCTGGACGTGATGGCAGGCATTGGTCCCTTTGTCATTCCTGCAGCACAAAAGGGCTGCACTGTGAGTTCCAATAAACCACGCTGTCTTTGCGTACAACTATGTGCAATGCTGAGCTGCTTGTCATCATTCGTTCATCTGCACACTGTGCCAAGGGAGATTTTCATAGCTGTTTGTAAAAACATAATTGTGCTGCTGCAGGTGCTTGCCAATGATCTGAACCCCAACAGTTTCAAGTACCTTACCGAGAACATCAAGCTGAACAATGTGCCGAGCAAGGTCACTGCCTTCAACATGGATGGCAGAAACTTCATCCGCCAGCAGTGCAAGCTGTCAACACCTGGAGCTGAGCTGCAAGGCAGGACCGGTGTGTATGACATGCCTGCTGTGCCCACAAGCTATGCTTTTCTTTGCCACAATATATCATCAGTAACCCAGGTGCTGTGTGCATACAACTCTTCAAATGGCATCCAAAAAGTGATGGTGCCATGCTTGTCACCACACACTGTCTTGCAACGTGTATCCTGATGACAGCGAAGCTTGAAGTGGTGACATACTGCCTGCGCCATGCAGAGGCTGAGCCTGCACAGCAGTCAGGGATTGGCGAGGCCTCATCACAGCCATCACCAGCCACAGCCTTTCACCACGCCATCATGAATCTGCCTGCATCGGCCATTGGCTTCCTGGATGCATTCAACGGCGCTTTCAGCAGAGCCGGCTGGGAACATGGCTTGCCTCTGGTGCATTGCTACTGTTTTCAACGAAAGGATGAAAGTCATGCAGGTGACATGCTTGTCCCATTGCAAGGCAGCTATGACACAGACAACTGTGCTGTGCCTGCACCAGCGCCTGCAGCATGGAACACACTCCTCCATGCCTTTTATCCTGTTGTTTCTTTGCTGCTGTCACTGGGTACCTGCATCAAGCTTTGTTGACGGACCTTCTGGCCATTTTGTCAAAACTGTTGCACTAGGAAGTGAGTCTGCTGTTTGATTGCAGATGTTCAGCACCGTGTAGAGACAGCTTTGGGTGGTGCCTTGGATGGTGATATGTCCGTACATGATGTTCGCCTGGTTGCGCCAAACAAGAAAATGCTGTGTCTCAGCTTTCACATCCCAGCTGCAGTTGCGTATGCAAAACATGACAGCCCAGCTGCAGCTGGTGAGACTGCCCTTCATGACCCATCCTCTCAGCCAGCCGCTGGTCTTGAAGCAGACACCACACAACAAAGCAAAAGGCAACGAACATAAAATAGAAGCAACATCTGGCTTTTGCAACATCTCCGCAATTTGCATCCTAGTGACGTTCATGTAAATTCGTGAGTGCTTGACCGACTAAGGTTCGGCCAGCGCTGGCCACGCTGTGAGAGATTGTTAGAGCAAGATTGCTATGTGTCTTGCAAAATGCCTTGCATGCATGGCGTCTTTTGCTGTTAATCTGCTCAGCCTTGACAAAGCTCTGCCAGGATGGCAATGTCCCACCAGCGTGCAACTGTCTGAAGCTCACAAAAGTTTGAATCGTTGATCGCAGCATGCAGTGCTAAGCTGTGCAGCGCCTTGCAGCCGTGCGACCCAAAGGGCTCCGAAAGGCTGTTGCAGTCATCTCAGGTGCCGCAATCCAGCTTGCATTGAGCTAAATGTTATGACTGCAAGCTTTGACCTACTTGGGTCACCCTGAACTGCTGACTCTTTAGGGACATGTCAAAGCGCAAAGCAGACGTCTTACAACAAAAAAGTCCTGCCGAGTTCGTCGCCGAGAACAAGAACATAGCCGGCTTTGATAACGTGAGCAGCGCGTGACTTGCTTTTGACTGCGAGAGGACACTGCCCTGACACTCGCTGCGACAAGGCTGACGCCTCCTTTGCTCCGCTGCAGCCTGGCAAATGTCTTTATACAAGCGTGAGAGAGCTTGTAGAGAATTCTCTGGATGCCGCAGAAAGTATTGGTCAGCTGCCCGACATTGCGATCACCATGTGGGTACTGCAGAGCTCAGCGCTTGCTGTACGGTGGCACAGCCCATGTGTATAGAGGGGCAGTGTGGGATGCAATTGACATTGCAGGTTTTGCCTGCAGAGAGGAGATCAGCCAGAAGCGTCTGAACAGCATACGTGGTATTGACAACCATGAAAGGCTTGATGAAGAGTTGTACCATGATTTTGAGACAGATGACGCTCGAAAGGTACAGAGCAGAATTTTTGCCCTCCAGTCAGACACTCACATGTTGTTCATGCATTGCGTCTGTCTGGCGCAGCTGTCAACGTGCTGCTGTATGCAGAAACGTCTGGCTAGAGAGGCAAAGGAGCTTGAGAAGCTAGAAAAGACTTTTAGTCAGGCAATCTTGCTCCTTTCGGCTGTTCCTGTTGACATGTTTTCTCACACCAGCACTGCCATCATGCCAGCTGATGCTCATGCCAACAGTGAAATGCAGAAAGGTGATACTGCAGCTTTGCTTGAGACCAAGAAGAAGGAGATGGAGGTCAAGAGAGCAGCTGCGGCCTCGAAAGGAGCCAAAGTCTTCTATAAGGTCACAGTCAAGGTGATCATCACCCCATGTGCATGCAAAGTGACAACTGCTGTTGTTTGTGTCATACCGTCAGGTTCAGTAGATGAATGGTGCAAGACTCAACAACCCAATGCTTATATTGCCTGTCTAACATGCAGCAGGTCGCCATAAATACCCTCTGTCTCAGGATAATGGCATGGGCATGCCAGACAAGGACATCCCCAACTTACTGGGGCGTGTGCTGTCTGGGACCAAGTATGGCATTCAGCAGACACGAGGCAAGTTTGGGCTGGGAGCCAAGATGGCCCTCATCTGGTCCAAGATGAGTACAGGCTTGCCCATTGAGGTCCGCAGTGCCACAAGGAAGCAGACCTACATTGCATACTACAAGCTGGACATTGACATTCACAAGTACGCTCACATGCAGAACCAGGCAGGCAATCACAGCTGTCCATTCTGAGTTTGTTGCACACCTGACTTTCTGCCCACATGCTGTGGTTACATGGTGTTTGAGAGTTTGACTCTACACAATGCATGCTTCCGTTTGAAGCAACTGCTCATGGAGCCTGTTTTGCTTGACAGCACAGGTATGGCCTGTTTGGACACCACCCTGAACACAGCTGATACTACTTTCTCATATGCATGATGTATCTTGTTATATGCATGATCCTCAAATCAGACAAGGCAAGGTCTCTGTTGAGATGACATCAGCAATGTCCAATCAACTTGTATGTGGTGACAGTCATGAACAGACACGACTGGTTGCAGGAATGAGCCTCATGTCCACGTGCACAAGGAGGAGAGCAATCCTCTCAAGTGGCATGGAGCACAGCTGAGTGTGACCATCCTAGGCAACTGGCAGTACTACAGGGCCAAGGTGTTGCGCTACATGCGCCAGATTGCTGTCATCACTCCTTATGCCCAGTTCAGCTTCCACTACAAAGCGGAGGATGAGAAGAACAGTGTCAATATCACATTTGTCAGGCGCACTGAGAAGATGCCTCCACCTCCAAAGGTACCTCCTGCTGTTGGCGCCTCCTGACTGTACTCTGATGCACAAGATCTCTGCATTGCCTGGGACAAGATTGTCCAAAGTTGTGCCCTGTTTCACCGCTGTCTGACATAAGGGCATTGAAAACTGTGGTTTGATGTGCCTATGGCGTAGTTGAGCTGGGCATCAAGCCTAGAAAAGTGGTTGCTCCATCTGCCTTGTTGGGCGTCTGAGACTGAGCTGCTGAGGTGACGTTGCCTGCCCCTTTCAGGAGGTGAAGCATCACCCAGCCTCTGTGGACTTGGAGCTTGTCAAGCGGTTGGCTGCCAGCACAAGCACCTCCAATTTGCAGAGCTTCCTGTACAAAGAGTTCTCCTGCATCTCCAAGGAGTATGCAGGTAGCTGATTTGATCCAAGCAGCCGGTTTCGTAGCTTGCTGACTGCATTGTAAAATGTAAGTGAGCTGCACTTTTATTCTTTGCATCACTCCGAACTGCCTGATAGGCCTGCAACCACTGCAGTTTGGTACACAAGGGCACCTGAACAATTCACAGCAGCCTCAAGCCCTGCTCTTGCAGCCAGCTCGGCATCACATGACCCCAGAACCTGTAGTGTAGGCACACTTCCATGTGCTCTAGCTGGTATGTTGTGCCTGTCAGGTCGGCTGATTGATGAGATGCGCAGTGGAGCTGATGTGGAGACCCCGCCAGGGGAACTGGACAACAAGCAGATCACACGCCTGCACCAACTGCTGCATGAAGCCAAGTTCAAAGAGCCAGACGGGTCGCACCTCAGCCCCGCAGGTCTGCCACCCCCTGCATTGCTACCTCTCATGAACACTCCTTGTATGCACAGTGAAGCACCTACTTTTCACACGCTGATGGGCCTGGACAAGCAGCTGACTAAATCTAACGGTTACTGTACCTTGGCATGTTCTGATTTGTCAAGCTGCTGCTCTTCTCAGTGTGGACTTGAGTGGGTGCCTTAATGTCAAGTCGCATTGGCAATGAAGCTGACGACAGCTGACAGGTGTGCAGGTGAGTACAACCTGCGCCTGGGAATCGTGAAGGAGCTGCACCCTGAAATGGTTGCTACATACCAAGGTAAACGCCGGTCTCTGCAGTCTCTGTCCTGTGTATGTTGTCTCTGCCAGACCAAGCTACCCAACAGACAGCATGTCTTGCAGACATGCTGGCAACTGTATGCATTGGTCCATAGCACTGGCGCCCATACAGCTAAGGTAGTATGGACATTGGTGTTACATGAGCAAAGTGAGTGTGTGGGTGCAGGTGATGCTCGCGTCTTGGAAGGACACTCTTTCATTGTGGGAGCAGCCGTGAGCATAGGAGGGCGTGACATCAAGCCTGGCATCAACGTGTACCGCTTTGCCAACCGCATTCCTCTTTTGTTTGAGGTGAGCTTCTCTGTTTTGCAGCTGGCTGCTTGAGTTGCTTCACAGCCCCTCCGTTTTGCACAATGCAGTAATCCAAACAGACACGTATGTGTTGGTATTGTACCACAGCCCAACTATTCTGCAGAAGAATGCC
>JAABVA010006312.1_pt1 | contig 10527 bp, 10 predicted proteins | sample 5560331 | NCBI WGS metagenome assembly JAABVA01 (sample SAMN12812661, study PRJNA571458) | rock metagenome | isolation source: Antarctica rocks | place: Antarctica: Victoria Land, Mt New Zealand sud | collected 2016-01-07 | reverse complement strand
GTGCTGCTACTATATTGTTGGTGATGGGTGTGCATCCGAAGGTTGTACAGGAACTTCTGGGGCATAGTACAATAGCGATGACGATGGATGTGTATTCGCATTTGTTGCCCTCTATGCATCAGGACGCGACAGATAAGGTGAATGATGTGTTCAGGCATCAGTAAATTGAAATCTTAGTCGTTTCCAAATTTGAGTGTTGGAGACGACTTCTTTATAGTTTTAATGCCTAGTAATTACTGTTGTTACGCCTTGCTTTTTTAGTGCTTGAACGCGAGCAATTTCTGTTTTTACAATCAGGATTTCTTTTTGAAGTTTTTCCTTCGTAGGCTGAAGTTTCTTCAACTGATAATCCTTATTATGAGCACTTTGCTTAAAGAAAAAATTGGCACGACTTTGTTCATAGTGTGCTCTGATGTTACTCATTTCGGTGTTCACATTAGCAAGTTGTATTTGTAGTGTGTCTTTGTGAGCTTTCAGTTGTGCCAGATATTCAACAGTGGTTATCATGTAGTGCTTACTCCTTTTCTTTAATTTGGTATCATGTGAATAAGATATCATATACTGCTATTAATTTTGTTTTGAAATGGTTACGATTTAGTTAAAATATACCTCTTTGAGTAGTATTTTCTGAACCTATAATCCTACCTAAAAAATGCTGTCATTTTTGCTGTCAAGGGTGTTTCTCTTATTTGATGAGGTGGTGTAAATGTAGGTGTAAAGAGGGATGAGAGATAGCATCTTTTTTATGTATGATACTCACCCCTATTATACTATTACATCAAGATAAGTATAACCCACATTCCGCCCTTTACATAGCACCACACTTTTTCAAAATTGCCCAATCCTGTCTACTTTACCGTGGACTGTGGGAAGTAAGATTCTGATAAAGCATTCCTTGAAGAATTTGATAGTATGTCAAGAGGTGTGTAAAATTGGGTGGTCTGGTTGAGCTTGAGATGCTGCTGGCATCGTCAGCTTGTTGAACCTCAAACTCCGAATGACTGCATAAAAGAGGAGCACACAACTGTCTTCATTGCGAAAAGCTGTTGCCATCTTGTGCGAACGACGTTTGACCTCTCCAAAGAGTCGCTCAATGAGGTTGTTGGTTCGTATCGTCTTCCAGTGCTCCTTCGGGAAGAAATAAAAGGTCAAGCACGCCTCTAGGTCTCGCTGCAAGCAGGCAATGGCTGTTGGGTAGATGCGCTGATATTTTTCAACGAACGCTGCGACTGCCTGATCGGCCTCCTGACGACTGTTCTGATAAAACAAGGCTTTTCATTCTGGTTCCACCTGCTCACGTTGCTTTTGAGGCACGTAACTCAGGACGTTTTCCATTTTGTGAATGACACAGCGTTGTCTCGGTGATGCCGCACATTTGAGACTGATCGCATTCAGCATACTTTGATTGCCATCTGTGACCCATACCCCAATCTCTTTGACCCCTCGTTGTTTCAGATCGTCTAAGAGGTCTTCCCAGGCCCCTTGATCCTCTCGGTCTCCCACGCGAAAGCCCAAGACTTCTCGTGTGCCTTCCCTCGTAATTCCCACCACTGCTAAGATCGGCATTTTACAGCCTTGCCCGTTATAGATCACCGTGAAGTAGGTGCCATCGGCAAAGGCATAGGTATAGCGTTCTGAGAGTGACCTTTGTTTCCACTGCTCATATTCCGACTCTAAGCTGTGAAAGACCCGCGAGACGGTTGAGGAGACTTCGATGCGAACCGATGAGCGTCTCGATCACCTCCCCGACTTTCGCAGTACTGACGCCTTTCACGAACATCTCGCCAATGGCCCCATCGAGTTCATCACGGCGACGATGATATCGCTCGAACCCTTGCGTCTGATGTCCACGACGAGTGCGTGGAATCGGCAGGTCCTCAAGATGCCCCATAGTCGTTTCCAGATCACGGTGGTAATATCCGTTGCGATGATCTCGACGCTCTTGGCTTCGCTCATACGGCTTGGCTCCAATAAAGGCGGTCACTTCTTCCTCCAAGACACTCATGAGTGCAGCGCGCACTGCGTGTCGGAGTCGCTCTTTCACCATCTGTTCAAAGCCTTCTTGACTTCCGAGTACGTCTTCGCTATGGTTGTTTGTGTGAGTCATGGGTATCCTCCTGGTGACGTTGAACTGTTTTCCAGTTCAGGATACCAAACTCTGATTTTACACACAAGTTAGTATACTGCCCATTTTTCCTCACTTATAAACATTGACTTGACCATTGCTATAGATGCAATTTTTATTGTCATCCAAAAAAGGTTTTGACGAATTGAAAATGAGTACGTTTTTATCGATGGAGACGACTGTATGGGACGTGACATTCAGATACACGTAGCCATTCTTTCTAATTATCGACGGAAAGATTTCATTTAAGGCATTTATACCTCCATAGGTGAGGAGTTTGTTCGTACCCGACAAATCAGACTCTACAGATTCATGAGTACCATCATACTTTGAAAGCCAGACAATAGCGAGAACATCTGATTTACGAACATAGTAAGCATCATAGTACAACCCAGCATTATCCAGGGTCATTTGAGGAAGGTAGTCTCCTGTAAGATGCGAGATAAAGCCAGTTAAGTTTAAAAAGAAAATGATTGCTATGACTCCAATAATTACAATTCTCTTTTGCTGTTTCTCAAAAAAAAGTATCGAATTAAGACCAAACACTATAAGAAGTGAGAGCGTAAAGAGAAGTTGCTGGAACATCCGCAGTAATCCATACTCAACCGATATAGCAGGAAGCACAATCTCAAGAATGAGCAGAAAGATTGCGCCCAAACAGAGAAGTAGATACTGCAAGTCGAATGTATTTGTGTTTTTAAACACAAGTAGCTGTTGTACATCAAATACTTTTTTCTTCTTTACGAAAAAGACAGCTAACAAACCGACGAACACAGAAATCTGCATAAAAGAGGCTGAAGTAGACCTTAATTCTGCCTGTACGTCGAAGACTGGAATATGGAGAGAAGATAACAAACTCCCTAATGGTGTAGGAGGAAGCAGTTCCTGCGAAGTAGGATAGCTCGGATACTTATCAGTGATTGATTTACTATAAAATTGATTTGTTTTTCCTGAATGAACCGCTTGTGCTGATTGTGTAACTTGTTGAATATAATCTTGAAGTTGCTGTTTAGGATCGTTTTTGGTAGGAGAAAAGATACTGTAGGAGAGATCACTGGACTTAGCTTCATCGCTCGACTTTACAAATATGCCACTGACCACACTTACTATCACTGAGCCGGTATGGTTTGATGAATTGGTATAAAGAGTATTCCAAAAGTATGTTGCTCCAAAGAGAATTAATACAAGTGATAGGGTAAGGAACACTTTATTTGTAAAAGTATTCCTCGGTACGATATGAGACTTTGCTAATAGCCAGGCAAAGGTGTTTTTTATAAATGGTAGAGAAATTACCAAGTTTGAGACATATACAAATATTACCAATGCGAGTAAAACAAAATTTGTTGAGTAATGAGAAACAATGACACTTAGCGCGAAGATAGTAAACAGAATTTTTCTCATCTTGGAGGAGAGATCAGAAAGGAGCATCATATACATCACAAGGCCAAAGAAGATAAAGCCTATTTCCTGGCGGTTTAACATAGGCATGTCATTAAAAAATGTGGGGAAAGACATAAAAAAGAAAGCAGATAAAAAAGCAAGAACAGGCGTTGTATAGTTTCTTATGATGAAAAATACTAACACTGGTGTAGTTGCAAATAGGATTTGAAAAATGATTTTGTAAACATACATATCCTGTATAGATAAGAGGTTAGTTAGAATTGTCGGCAGTATAGTGATACTAAGGCAGGCATTGTAGGCATCCTGGTAAAAGGCCATATTCCAGATGTGATGTGTATTTGTAAGCTGGAACACATAAAATTCTCTTTCAACATCATGTCCCGTGACATACCAACTGCGGAGGGAAGTGGTAAATAAAGAGGCTACTCCTATCAGAAATATTGTATGGGGATAGAGATTCATCGTTATTTTAACGCGCAATAGCACCAGGAGAAGGCTGCAGACGGCTATGGCTCCTAGTAAAATGAGTGTTAGGATATTGCTGCCGCCATTATTCAGAACAATGGCTCCTAAAGCTGCGAGGACAGGAAAGAATAAGGGCAAGGTATACAATACTTTTTCGACGTTCGAGTGCTTGGGAAACTGTATCTTTATCACGAGCTGCTTTGTTCTTACCCAGGCAAGCACGAACAGCAGTGCAATATAGACATCAAAACCTAAGAGAATATTTTGAAATGCTAATGGATTCTTCACACCGAGTAATGGCAAGAGAACGTTCAGCAGTAATCCACCAAATTCTAAATAAGCAATGCTGAGTCCTACAATAAACAAGAGATTTTCCCACAAAGTTAGCTTTCTTATACGAAGAATTAAGGAAAGAAGGAAACCTGGTAACAAAATACAGGTGCAGAAGGAAATAAGTGTTGTTGTATACAGAAAATTGACATGTGTCAACTCAAGTACGTTGGCGAGAATTTGAAGACCTAGTAATAAGGAAAACAGCATTTTTTTACCGAATATCATGGCTTAGCTCCTTATAAACATCTTCTATGGAATTCAAGACGTTTCCCCATGAATAAGAACGCGCTTTTTGCACCGCTAAAGCTCTTAACTTCTGGAGTGTATCTTCTTGTGATAAAACTGTATCTAGTGCCTTTGCATAGTTTGTGACGGTTGGCTCTTCAATCAGCACGCCACACGCGCCAAGAATTGGTCGTATCTCAGGCGAATCGGAAGCTACTACAGGTAGGCCAGCAGCTAATGCTTCAAGCATCGAAAGAGAGACACCTTCTTTTAGAGAGGGAAGCACAAATATATCTGCTCGCCTGTACATTTCAATAAGCTCGCTCCCAGTCTTTTTACCATGTAACGTAACGTTCGAGAGTTTGTACTTCTGGATTAACGATTCTATGTTCTCTCGTTCTTCCCCCTCGCCTACAATATCCAGATGAACGCACACTTGCATCTGGAATACAGCTTCTATAAGCAGCGAAAGGTTTTTCTGAAGCACCAGCCGACCTACGAATAATAGATGTGGAGTAGTATTTTCACCAGTTTTTTTCTCTATAAAGTATTTTTCAGCCACGCCGTTCGGTATTACTGCGATCAATTCCAATGGTAGTGAATATTTTGCAGCAATAAGCTTTTTCTGTGGCTCGGAGAGGCAAATAACTTTCGCAGCCGCTTTCAAAACTCTTTTAAGAAACATACGTTTATAGGACTCAAGCAGGAAACCGAGTGGACCAGAGGCATCAACGTCAAGATGGACATGTGCCACATAAGGAATTCCTCTTAACTTAGATATCAAGTACACAATTTCTGGCGAAAATGCCTGTGAAACGTGGAGATGAATCAGAGCATTACGTGGTAGAGCAAGAAGTCGGAAAAACAAGGTAAATATAATTGGCGTATGTGCCAATTCTATCGACCTTAAATAGTGTATCTGCGGCTTTGGGCTAATACCTGTGGAATGGGAATAACCTATGTTAGATGTGTATACCCTCACAGCATAGCCCTTGTCCACAAATTCTTCTACTATCTGCGCGGCACAATTTTCCATGCCACCTAGGTGAGGTGGGTAGTAAGATATTACTTGTGCAATTGTTGGTGAGGTGGAGTTTATTTCAGGCATGACTCGTACACTTCTTTCGTTAAATCGACACGCGAAGCCCAGGTGAACACATCTCTGACTTTAGCTTCGCCAGACTGTCCCATACGGGTTGCTAAATCAGAATCCGTCACTATCTTTGAAATTGCCAGTTTCAGGGCGTTACTATCCTTTGGAGCTACAACAAATCCATCTACACCATCTTCGATGACTTCTGGAATTCCACCGATATCTGTTCCAATTACTGGCGTCTGACAAGCCATTGTCTCGATAAGCACCATTCCGAAACTTTCCATGTGAGCAAGCGAAGGCAGCACGACAACGGCAGCTCTCTGTATCTCTTCAACAAGAGCCTTTCCCCGTTTTATACCCACATAGCTAATTTTTTCGTCTATAAAATCGCCATTTTCTCCAATAACACATAATTTAACTTCTGGAAGTGCTTTTACGGCATTAACCAGATAATCGAGACCTTTCATTTTGTGCATACTTTTGTAGTTGCAGATAAACAAAATGAGATTTTTATCTTTTTCAATAGTGGGATTGGGTTTGAAGAGAGCAACATCTACCCCTGGGTGGATAACTGTACTTTTGAAAGAATGCTTTTTTAATAGCGTATTTTTCACGAAATTGGAAACGCAAATTATTCTCGTTGCCTTCCTTGCAGTATAAGGAAGGACAAGCATTTCGTAGAGAAAAATAATGGCGTCCCACAAAAACTTCTTCTTACGCATAGTTCCTGCATGATAGGTTAAAACAAAGGGAATGTTTCCAGAGACAAGTGCTGTCAAATCACCAATAAAGGGAACGGGTTGGTGAGCATTGATGATATCGGGTTTTTCCGCATGGATAATTTTCTTTAGAGCCACATACCATAGTGGGTTGATCGGTGTATTCCCGATCCGCACCATAATTGGTAAGCGATACACTTTTATCCCCTGATACTCTTCAACAATTTGCGTCTTGCCGTTTGGATTAGACGTAACTACAATAACCTCGTAGTTGTAAGTCTTTATAAGACCTTGAGCAACATTAAAAGCGTAGTTCTCTAAACCTCCCGATTGAGGCGGAAAGTGAGGTGCTGTTAAGAGTAATTTAACTTTATTATCTTTCATGCTAATCCTGCATTATTGACGTATTCAATGTCTCTTCGGTCTGATATATACTCAAAGACTGCCTCTAAATTTTTCCACTCATTATTCTTGTCGATTTCCCAGGAATGACCCCATAGATGAAATACTCCTCCATCCTCCATCGTGCGATCAAAAAAATGCCGAGCGAGTTTTGACCATTTTATTGTTCCATATCTGGGTAATTGTGGTATGTCTGACAAATGTGTGTAGGCGTGAACTGTAGTTGGTAGTGCGCCGTAGTCCTGAGAGGCTGCTATAGCAAAACGCTTTGTTGTTCTAACTACCGTAAATCCTAGATCAAGCACTGCTTTTTGAACTTGCCCTGTATACGCACCATACGGATACGCAAACGATTGTAGTTTTTCCCCTACTATTGACTCTAAAATATCCCTACCTGCCTTGATATCATCAATAGCGGAAGCTAAAGGAATTTGAGACAAATTGGGATGATGAAGGGTATGGCCTCCGATCTCGAAATCTTCGCTGAGCAACTGTATTTCTTGCTTTGAAAGCAAGTCTTCTTTGGGAAACTCCGTGCTTGCTGGCGAGACATAAAATGTTGCTGGAATGTTATACTTCTGAAGTAAGTGTGCTAGCTTTAAATCTAGCTTATGCCCATCATCCCAACTCGTTGTTACAATTCTTTTCATTCTTCGCTCGCCGCCTTACTACTGCCTACTAAAACTTCTTCACGAACGTACATTTCTTGTGTTTCTTCACAGGCACCTGGAATATCTATCCTCACTTTTGATATTGCTGGCACGAGGCACTGTATGTATATATCCTCGACGCATTGAGTCAAGTTATTCCAATCATATTGTTGAAGGAACGATGTGTACTTTGTGGGTTCCGGCTGCATCACCAAATATTCATCAATCGCATTTGCTAGATTCTCTCTTGACAATGCAATTGTCTTTCCATTTAGCCCTTCTTGAATCAAGTGCCTAGCCGCATTGTGCCGATGATCAGTCGTGATGACTGGAAGTCCACATCCGTTTGCTTCCAAAACGACAATACCAAACCCTTCTCTAGTAGAAGGAAAGGCAAAGACACGCGATGATTTCATTAGTGAATACAATTGGCGGTGATCTTCGATGCCTTCGATAAACTCAACATTTTCCAGTAGATTCTTCTCTTGAACGAGTTTGATTAAGTTATTTCTCTCAGGCCCCCTACCCACGATAATACACTTGATGCGAGGATATTTTGTCTTTAGTAGAGCTATACTCTGTATCAATACATCAACATTTTTGTTAGACAATAACCTACCTACAAAGATAATATCTGAACGTGAAACAGCTAAGGCAATACCTTCAAGTTCAATGATAGAGATACCATTAGGGATAACAGCAATCTTTTGTCGAGGAACTTTTAGTTTTGTCTTGAGTCCTCTTGCTGTATGTTCAGATACAGCTATAATTTTGTCCGGCAGCATTGAAGTAATTTTTTCAATCAAGGCTGCTACTACTCCTGAAAAACCCATGTATTTTATCCAGTATGAGACTCCCCATACTTCGTTCCAAATGGCATGCAGTTTTTTTCGCTTGAGTAGAGCAACGAGCTTCGTACTAAAAAGCACAAAGTGCGGCATGTGATCGACATCGATCACATCGAAGTCTTCCCTTACTAGCTTGAGGCAATGAAGCGAGAATAATAAAGCCTCTTTAATAGATCGCTTTTCACCTGCATACAACGGGAAGTAGGGGCTGATTGCTTTTATCAGTACGCCTTCATCTACTCTCGTGTTTGCTCCTTCCCACCACTTCATGCTATAAACCGTCACACTGTGACCTCTTTTAGCGAGTCGAGTGGAAATTTCGTAGATTCTTTTTTCTTTGCCACCTTTGTTATATGGGTAAATTGCATCAGATACTATCGCTATTTTCAAAACCGCTCCCTCTCCACATACACAACATGTTGGGAAATACCTTCATATTTCTTGCCTTATAAACGCTTATCTAGTTGAATGTGAGGATGTTTCAACTAATGCATGCATTTCCTCAATCTCTTGCAGAAAGTCGGTGGTCTGTGGTTCATCTGCTGACCTGGATGATTGAACAGAAGTGGAAATATCAACCTTTTCATACTGAGGTTGCTGATATTTCTTGCTCTTTTTGCCAATCCTTGCTCTGGATGGAGACCAGAAGAGATTATGGGAGAAGGTGTAAAGAATTTTTAATCCGTCTTTGATAGACTCGATTTTTGTCTCACCCTCGCGGATGTTATAGGTAATTGGCACGGAGTAGATGGAATAACCCAGCTTAACCATCTTAGAGATCATTTCCATTTCAATACTAAATCCATCTGATTGTAAGTGATCTCTCATGTGTACGATAACGTCTCCCCGCCAAGCAAAGTAGCCACTTAACACATCGGTAACATTCGCGCGATAAAAACACCTCACTAAAAACGTATAGGTCCAATTTGCGACGTGATTTTGTGCCTTGAAGGATTTTTCAATAATTTTCCCGCCGAGCCGTGAACCGACAACAACATCACAGAAATTATTTGTAAGAGGCTCTATCAGTCTTAGCATTTCTCTGGCATCGTAGGTGTTGTCTCCATCAAGCATCAGAACGTATGCTGTATTGCCGTCGATATGATTGAATCCCCTACGTATTGCATTGCCCTTGCCTTTTGCAGGTTCAAAAACAACGTGCGCGCCTCTGCTCCTTGCGACCTCTGCGGTTAGGTCAGAGGAGTTGTTGTCAATAACAATAACCTCGGCCTCAAAGCCATGTTTGTCTAATGTGTGATGAGGAATATTGTCCAACACTTTGGCAATGCCTTGTTCTTCGTTATAACACGGTATCAAGATAGCAATTTTTTTATTTTCCACCACACTACCTCCCTATCCAAAAATCTATTGATTGGTGCTTATTTGTCAATTCAACTACTACATCTTGTCTTCCAGCCAAGTACATGGGCTTGAATTTCTCATACTTGACATAGTATTGGTCGTTTTTAACTAATACAGTTCCGCTATCGACGATCTGCCTCGTGCTATTCGCATTTACGGATATATCGTAGCTATACTGGTAATCAGTCGTCTCAAGATTGTGGATGACAAATGAAAAACTTATTGCTCGATTGCCCGTTGCAGAGTTTGGCAAGTTCGTGCTGTCATTGAAGTAAAGCTCAGTCAACTTCTCAGGTTTAGGAAGCAGATCAAGGGTAACAAGTCCGTTATCTACAAACGCTCTATTTATATTGAATAAAACGAACATTCCTACTAGTAACAACACTCCAATACATGAAAATAGCAGTTTGAAAAGCTGTCTACTGGTCAGACGCATCAATAAAACCTTTCTTTGGATAGCTTGTCTAGCAAGCTGATGAAGAACACTGTGTATGTGTTACTTAGAAACTCTTTTATCAAAAGGCCGGACCAATTTCTGAAGACGTTCCCATTACTACTTCAATCCCACCATTTAATTCAAAACAAAATGCAGAAAATTGTGACTGATGAAGTATAATACTATTACACTTCCACCACAACAGGATAAAGTACAATTTTTGAATTGTCAATACCAATTAAAAATAAAATGCCTACAAATAGTTATTTTTAATAGTTGTTTACTACGTAGTTGATAAAGATATTGACAATAATAACTACGAAAAGTCGTCTATATAACAATTTAGTTCATTGTAATCTGCTTTTGATTAATCTTGACTGTTCAAAAGACTAGAACTAAAATACCTTTAATTGACACATGGAGTTGTATCGTATACAATTCCGCCTGTCAATGAAGAGTGGAATT
>JAABVA010006311.1_pt1 | contig 10527 bp, 11 predicted proteins | sample 5560331 | NCBI WGS metagenome assembly JAABVA01 (sample SAMN12812661, study PRJNA571458) | rock metagenome | isolation source: Antarctica rocks | place: Antarctica: Victoria Land, Mt New Zealand sud | collected 2016-01-07 | reverse complement strand
TCGCCGCGCTGGTCCTCATCCTCGAACTCACCCACAGCGGCTTCGCCCTGATGGTCCCCATGATCATCGCCACCACCCTCGCCACCCTGCTGGCCCGCCACATCGACGGCTACTCCCTCTACTCCGCGCGCCTGCCCGCCGAGTAACAGCCCAGCCGCCGCGTCCGCGGGCCGCGTACGCCGCACTGGTGGGTGAGCGGTCTCGGCCACCCCTGGATGGTCGGTCGGCGCTGGTCGGGTCCCGTTCTTCCCGAGCCTGGCCCGGGCCGGGGTAGCGGCTCTCCGGTGCGAGGCAGCTATCCGAGAAGTTGCGTCGGGTGCTCAGTGTGGGCGCCGGCGGGGCTGGTGTGCACGGTGGCCGCGGTCAGGCGGCGCACCTGGTCGAGCAGGTGCGCTTCGGCGTGGTGGGCAAGGTCGTGGGCCTGGGTCAGGCTGAGAGTGGGGGCGACGGTGGCGTCGACTTCGGCGCGCAGGGTGTGCCCGATCCACCGGATGCGCAGCTCCCGCACCCCCTCGATGCCGGCCACGCTGGTCACGGCGGCGGTGGCCTGGTCGACCAGTACCGGGTCGACGGCGTCCATCAGCCGGGCGGCGACCTGACGCACGGCGGAGCGCAGCACCCCGAGGATCGCGACGGTGATGGCCAGGCCGATCACCGGGTCAGCCCAGGACCAGCCCAGGGCGACACCGCCCGCGCCGAGCAGGACGGCGAGGCTGGTGAACCCGTCGGTGCGGGCATGCAACCCGTCGGCGACCAGGGCAGCGGAGCCGATCCGGCGCCCGACGCGGATGCGGTAGCGGGCCACCAGCTCATTGCCGGCGAACCCGACGACGGCGGCGACGGCCACAGCCCACAGGTGAGTGACGCCGCGGGGGTGCAGCAGCCGGTCGATGGCCTCGTAGGCGGCCAGCGCGCTGGACAGGGCGATCATGGCGATGACGAACACCCCGGCGAGGTCCTCGGTGCGGCCGTAGCCGTAGGTGTAGCGCTTCGTCGCCGGCCGCAGCGCAAGCCGGAACGCGATCAGCAGCGGCACGGCGGTCAGTGCGTCGGCCACGTTGTGCAAGGTGTCACCGAGCAGCGCTACCGACCCCGACAACACCACCACCACGGCCTGAATTGCGGCAGTGGCGGCCAGGATGGCCAGGCTCCACAACAGGGCGTGGCGGCCGTCGGTGTCGGCCTCCAGGGCCTCGTCGACCTGATCGGCGACGTCGTGGGAATGTGCCCCGAACACCTCCGACACAGCGTGACGCACCCGCGCCCCCACCGAGGTGCCATGCACGTGGCCGTGAGCATGGCCTGGGTGCGGGCTCTCGGGCGCCGGGTGGTGCTCGTGGGAATGGTCGGTGCTCATCGCGGAAACGTCCCTCATCGCGTCGGGCCTTGGGCTCCCACAATGATACGCATACATGCGAACGTGCGAAGGTGTTGTAATAGTGGTTAGGTGGTGAGCATGGCCCAACCATCCACCGCCGCGGCGGCACTGCTCGGTCCCGGACACGCCGACGCACTCACCGCGGCGCAGGTCGACGCCGCGGTGCGGTCCTTCGTCCTGTTGGCCGACCCCACCCGGGTGCGGATGCTCTGGGCCCTGCGGCATGAGGAACTGGACGTCGCCACGCTGGCCGGTCTCGCCGGATGCCGCCCCACCGTGGCCAGCCAGCACCTGTCCAAGCTGCGCTTCGCCGGGCTGGTCGAGGCCACCCGGGACGGTCGCCGCATGCTCTACCGACTCCGCGGGGGCCACGTCCGCGCCCTGCTGGCCGAGGCCTTGTTCCACGCCGATCACCAAGTCAGCGGCGAACCCACCCACGACTAGCGATCGCCGAGTCGGGACGGTCGGCTGATACCACCGCCAGGAGATCGCCATGGTGGGTGAGTGGGACGTGGCACGATAAGCGCATGCGGGGCCCGCTTGCAGAACGTGCCTCGATGGGCATGGTTTCTTCCTGGTCCCCTCTTGGGGCTGTTGCTGTCGGTGGCTTTCTCGTCGAGCACCCGGGTGATTGGCGAGGCGCGCTCTACCCCGGCGTGACGGGCCTAGTGCTGTTCACCCTGATGTGGGGGTTTTTCGGGCCGATGGCCTTCGGTCAGCGCGAGCGGGGGTCCAGCACGGTCCCGACGATCAAGACGGACCCAGGGCCGCCCCAGCAATAACCTGGGCAGACGCCGGCGATGGCCCGGCCGTGGTGGCGCCGTCGATCATCGGGCAGACACCACCCGCCGCACCGCCCGGGTCACCGGCCCGATCGGCCCCGGTGTGGTCGGTGCGGCGGGCGGAGACCAGTGTCGCGCGCAGCTCCCGCAACTCGCGCAGCGTGTGGTCAATCTCGGCGATGCGGTGCTCGAGCAGTTGTCCGGTCCGCCCGCACGGCGCTTGACCGCTGCGGTGGGTAGCCAGGATCTCCGACGCCGCGTCCAGGCCCAAACCCAGTGCGCGGGCCCGGCGGATGAAACGCACCGTGTCCACGGCGGACTCCTCGAACACCCGGTACCCGGCGGCGCTGCGCGCCGCCGGCGGCAGCAGCCCGCGGGCCTCGTACAGGCGCACTGCCTTGGCGCTCACCCCCGCACCCCGCGCCACCTGACCCACCGTGAACATCCAGACCCCTCCCGAGCTGCGCAAACCTCATTGTTGACGTTACCCCCGGGGCAAGGTTCTACCGTTCATGGTGGTACTGAAAACCCCACCATCGAGGAGGCATCATGGCGTTCCGTGAAGGCCAGGTCTACCGCTGCGTCGACCCCACCTGCGGGTGCGAGGTCACCGTCACCAAGAGTGCGCCGCCGGATTGTCCCGGCACCGCCAACCCCACCTGCTGCTGCGGTAAGGAAATGACCAAAGTCTCCGGCTGAGCGCCTGGTCGACCGGCCACCCCGCGGTTTGGGGCTGGTGACAGCATTCTTACCGGCACCCCCGCTCGGCGGGGTGCCGGTCCGTCGGCCTGTCTTCGGTTCGGGTGCCGGGGCGCCCTTCCGTTGTCTGCGGCCTTCCGGGCCCCGCTTTCACCGCACCTGTCCCCTTCGCTGGAGCTCAAGAGGCTGTCTGCCCGGACCCGGATTTTTTGGGTGCTTGGGTTTGATGCGGGGGTGGTCGCCGACCACTCGGGGGGTGGGTGGTCGGCGACCGTGGTGGGTCCGGCCTGTGGGGTGGGACCGGACGCAGCCAGGGGGGTCGAGGTCTACGGGCGCGGACCTGGCCGCCGTGGTCCAGGGTAGTAGCTCGGGAACCGCGGTGCGGGGTGCGCCGCTGGGGTTCCCGCCGAGAGCCCGGTGACGTGCCGGGTGGGGGTGGGTTTACTGGGTGGGACCGGCGTCGCCGATGTGGGTGGCGGTGTCGGTGGTTCCGGTTTTGGTGGCCAGCACCCGTACCCGGTCGTTGGTGGTGATTAGGGCGGTGGTGGCGGTTTGCTTGCCCTTGTGGACCTTGGTGGTGGGGGTGAGTGTGTAGGTGGCGGTGAACCCGTCGGTGGATTTCACGGTCACCGATCCGGCGTTGACGGCGGTGACCACACCGCGTTGGGTGTCCAGGGTCTTGTCCCCGGTTTTGGTGTGCACGGTGAACTCGCCGTGCTCGGCCCGCCCCAGCTGCCCCTTGTGGTGGCCGGGGTGGGTGCCGGCCTTGGCCGGGTGGGTCGGCGCGGCGGGGGTGGCGGTACCCGGCGCGGCCGGGGTGGTGGTGGTTTGCGCGGTGGCGACACCGGCCCCGGTACCGGCCAGCACGAGGGCGAGGCCGCTGGTGGCGAGGATTGTCTTGGTGCGCTGCATCATCAGAATTGTCACTCCCTGATCGGTGAACATCGTTCGGGGCGGGAACTCGGTGAACCCGCCCTGCCACCACCGTGCGGCGCGAACCTGAGAATCCGCTGGGATTGTGGCCCCGCGGCACCGATTCTTAGACAGATTTCAACGGCGAGCTTCACCGATCCAATGGATCCGGTCCGGTCACGGACAGCCGGGGAGGCTGAGTCCGATGCTGGCCTGGAGCACCTGTTGTGGCGGAACCGGTCCTTCGGAAAGGCGTCCCGGGCAGGTGCTCGGGTCGGTGTCAGGGGCGGGTGCGGGTGTTCGGGGTGAGGGCGGTGGTGGTGTCGGGTATTCCGGTGTGGCGGGCGTGGCGGTCGGCGAGGGCGAGGAGTCGCCGGATGCGTCCGGCGACGGCGTCTTTGGTCATGGGTGGGTCCAGCATTCGGCCGAGTGCTTCCAGGGACACCTCACGGTGGGTGATCCGTAAATCGGCCACGGCCGTTAAATTGTCGGGTACTTGGTCACCGAGGATGATCAGGGCGCGTTCTGCCCGGGTGGCGGCGGCCGCCGCGGCGTGGGTGGCGCGGGTGTGGTTGGCGTCGTCGAAGCCGGGCAGCCGGGTGGTGGGGGTGTGCTCTTGGTGGTGGGTGCGGTCGCGCGCCCAGGTGGCCGCGGTGTCGGGGGCACCGATCTGGGTGAGCAGTGCGGTGATGGTCTCGGGGTCGCGGACGGTGACCCGGTCGACGTCACGGATGTGTTTGGTGCGGGCGGTGATGCCCAGGCGGCGGGCGGTGCCGGTCAGGGCCATCGCGGTCTCCAGGCTGGGGCAGGTGATGTCGAGGGCGGGGAACCGGTGGGGTTCGGTCAACGAGCCGGCCACCAGGAACGCCCCCCGCCAGATCGCGGCGGCGTCGCACACCCCACCGGCGACGATCGGGGCGGGCAAACCGTGGATGAGCCGACCCCGCGGGTCGGCCAGTCCGGTGCGCCGGAGCAGGGCGGCGGCGTCGGCGGGGGCGGTCACCTGTAGCCGGTGACGGGGGGCGGCGGGGTACCCGGACGTAGGAAGGACCTGCAGTTGGGTGGGGTAGCCGTACAGGGCCCGGATCGCGATTGCGAGGCGGCGGGCCACCAGGGTGGTGTCCAGGTCCACTTCGATACTGCACCGTCCCGGTTCCTGGTGCACGGCCCCGGCGAAGCGGAGCAGGGCGATGGTTTCCGCGCGCCGACAACAAGCATTGGTGAGGGGGAGCCTGCTCAGCTCGTCGGTGAGGGCGGCTGTCATCAACACAGGTGCACTCTCCTCTCCTGGGCTCGGGACGGGCCCAGTGGCGCTCACTCGGGGCTGGCTGCGGGTGCTCGCTCGGCAGGGTTCCGAGTCCGATGGCGAGATCCTGGTGGTGGGGTCACCGTTCGATCGTGCGGGATGCCTGGTCGCAGCAACCGACGGTTGCCCGGGGGACGGAGAAAGGTGGCCCCACCGGCCGGACGCTCGTCAGCGGTCTCCCTCGGGTTGAGCGTTGAGGGCGGTGAGCTCGGCCGGTGACCCGAGCCGCCAGCTCGGCGGCGTCGGACGCCTCTGCATGGTCAGCCTCGACAGTGGCAGCTCGAGCGCAACCGGCTTGATCATGTGCCGATCACCCGCGCGTCGCGGTGTGCACGGTAAGCAGCGTCTCGGTCACGCAGCACGTGGCTTAGGAGGCGAGGGGGTGGGCTTGTTCGGCGATGAAGCGTTGGAGGTCGGCGACGGTGACGACGGCGGGGCTTTGGGGTGTGCTGGCTTTTTCGGTGACCCATTGGCGCATGAGGGTGGTGGCGGGGACGCCGAGTGCTGCGGCTTGTTCGCGCACTTGGTTGACGAGGGTCTGGGGGAGGCGGATGGAGGTGGACACCAGGATGTCGTCGGTGGTGCGCCGCGACCTCCGGCGGAGGTCGGCGGACTCGCGCGGCCCGGCGCCGCGCCCACGACCCGCGCGGGGAGGGTGCGGCGGAGGTGGATGCGGCGTTGGCGAAGCGGCACCGGGTGGTCGCGGTACGCCTGACGGAGCTGGAGCACTTGGGGTGGCGGCGAGCGGCGGCGTCGGACAAGCGGGGGCAGGTGGGGGCGTGGGTGCGGTCGGTGGTGGCCGCGGAGCTGACGCGGCGCCAAGGGGCGGACGTCCCTTCCGACGGCGGTGACGAGGCAGCTGCGGCAGGTGCGGGGGCGCGGATCGTGCTCAACGACGGGGTGGTGCGGGAGCTGTCGCAGCAGTTGGTGCGGGTGGGGTCGAACCTGAACCAGGTGACCCGGCTGGCGCACATCGAGGCCCGCAGCAGTGGCCTGGACACCGCGGGGTTGGGGCGGGTGGTGGCGGTGATCGATCAGACGCGGGCCACGATCGCCGCGCTGGATGCCCGGCTCGAGGCGATGAGTTCGCGGTGATCGCCTCCATCACCCGCGGGCGGGACGCCGGCGCCCTGGGGGTGTATCTGCACGGCCCGGGTCGGCACAACGAGCACGCCTACAACGAGCGGGTGGCGGGGATGGTCATCGCCGGCTCCATCCCCGTGACCGACCCCACCAAACCCGGGCAATGGGTGGCGAACATGCGCCGCGCCTACCGCGGGCGCGATGACGTGGCCCGCCCGGTGTGGCAGTGCTCGCTGCGCACCGCCCCCGAGGACCGCCGTTTGTCGGATGCGGAGTGGGCCGACGCCGCGCAAGCCTTCGCGGAGCGGTTGGGTTTCGCCGAGCACCCCTGGGTCGCGGTCCGCCACGCCGATGACCACATCCACCTCGCCCTGTCCCGGGTCGCCCACGACGGGCGGGTGTGGCTCGGGCGGCACGACTACCGGGCCACCCAGGACGCCCGCCGCGCCCTGGAAACCGAACTCGGGTTGACCCAAGCCCCGCTGCGGCGAGGAGTGTCCTCGGAACGCACGGAGATCACCCAGGTGCGGGCCGGGGAGTACCGCATGTTTGCCGATGCCGGGCGGCACGCACCGCGGGCGGTGTTGGCGGGGCAGGTGTTGGCGGCGGCGAACACCGCCGCCGGCCGCGGCCGCGACGCCTTCGAAGCCGAACTGGTCGAGCGGGGCATCGACTTCGCCGTGAACCAAGCCTCCACCGGCACGGTGTCCGGGTACCGGTTCGCCACCCCGATCGCCGCGCACGCCGACCAGCGGGGCGAGCAGGTGTGGTTCAAAGCCAGCCAACTGGACAAGAAACTCGCCTGGCGGGTGTTGTCCCAGGTGCTGGAGCCGTTGCCGGTGGTGGAAACCGAGACAGAGTTCACCACCCGGGTCGAAGCAGTCAATGACCGGCACTGGTATCAGGTGGGGCGGGCCCAGCTCGAGCAGGACTGGGTCAAGGCCGGCCACCAACCCGTGGACTTCATCCAGGAGGCCCTGCGCCAGGACCGGGCCCGTCTGGCCGTCATGACCCCCATGGTCACCGCCGCTACCGCCCAAGTCCGGGGCGAGGTGTCGGGGGCGCTGGGCCAGCTGGCCGAGGCGCGGCAGGTGGCGGACACCGCGGGCCGGATGCGGCGCGGGCGCGCCCAGGACCGTTACCACCAGGTGGCCGAACAGGTCGGCCACCAGTTGGGGGTGGCGGTCACCGACCAGCACGGGTCGATGCGCCCCTTCGGCACCGTCCTGAACGAGGTGCTCACCGCACGGCACGGTGCTCTCCTGACCGACCACGCCCGATGGACCCAGGAGGTGCGCACCGCGGAAACCCAGCTGAGCCAGTGGAGCAAGCTCGAGGCGGACTTCGAGTCCGGGCAACAAGCCCGACGCGACTACCAGCAGTGGCACCAGAAGTTTTCGATGCACGCCATCGGTGACATGGCCCGCGCCTACCGTGAGCACCTCACCGCGCTCCCCCACGCCAAGGCCTACCCCGAAGGCGAACCCGACCCCGTCGGGGCGCAGCTGCTGGCCCACCTCGCCGACCCCGACCAGCACGCCGGCTGTCATCAACGCCTCGTCGACAACCTCACCGCCCTGAGCGACTACCAATGCCGCACCACCCCACCACCGCCGGCACCACGACGGGCACCCACCAAGCGCCCCCGCGCCTCCAGCGCCGCCCCCACCGTGCAACCCACCCGAAACCAGAACCGCGGCTACGGCCGCTAAGCCCACCCGCCTATCCCAGGGCACCGGTTCACCCCAGTGCTGCCGCGCCACCGCTGCGCGCTGGCTTGCCCCCGATCACCGTCACTGCCTTTTGTGGCGGGCGGGATCAACCCCTCGCCAGTCCTTCAGCGCTTCGGGCGTCCGACCTGACCTGACTTGGAATCCGTCCGGGTGAAGTGCTGGACCACTTCCGGGGCCTGGTGACGTTCCATGAACTCGTGCATGGCTAGGCGCCAGACGGCGCTGTGCGTTAGGTCGAGGCGGGCGACTGTCGCCTCGACTCGTACGTCGTGCAGGAAGTCGTCAATCTGTGGATCGCTGTAGACCGTCTTGGCCGTCCCCTTGTCCACCGCTGCAGTGCTAGACCGCTTGGCCGAAGGACTGCTGTTTTCTCGGCTTGGCGTAGAAACAACCGGCTTCGCAGTGGAAGCGGGAGGTTCCTCCTGGACGTTGGCAACCGGGCCTTCCTCAGAAACCGGCGACTGGTGCCCCCGCTTTTTGGGCTTCTGGGGTGGCGGCAGAACTCGACCTGCCGAAAGGCGCGGTCCGGCGCTTGCTAGATCACTCGGCACCGTAGGACCTCACCGCTTCAGCGACGGAGCGCAACTCGTTGACGTAACGAATCCAGCGGGCCGGCGTGGGTTCAAGTGAGGCCAAGGCGATCCGCTGCTGTCGCTCGCCGAGGTCGGCATACCAGGACAGGACAGGACCGAGCGGCACATCGTAGCGTCGCGCCATCTCCCACAGACGTCGGTTGAGCGATGCTGAGGGTGACCTCGGAACCATGGTTGGCACGATGAGGAGGGGGTAGTCGGATGCCTCGTTCAGCATCCCGTCGAGTGCGTCGAGTTCGCCGGATCTGAGTGGCGTAGGTACGATAACAACGTCGGCGGCTGCCATGGCGCCGAGCGTAGTAGCGAAGCCGCCCGGATGAGTGTCGACAACTACCCATGGCCTCCCCCACTCGGCCGCCCATTTGCCCAGATCGGTTGCGACGTTCTCGGCGGTCAGGTCAGCGTGGCTTAGGTCGGGATGGCCGGGTACGAGATCTGCCTTGCGGCGGCCGACCAGCGGCTTCGGTGTGCGGGCGTGGGCCAGCGCATCAAGCAACGGTCGGGTGGTTGAGCGCTCATGGCGGTAGCCCCAGCGTCGGCTCGCTCCCCCGCTGTCCCACTCAAAGTCGACAAGCGGCGCGTTCAGGACGTAGGCCAGCTCTAGCGCGAGCGTGGTCTTACCCACGCCACCCTTATAGGCCGCAACAGCGATGATCTTGGACATGGCCAGATTATGACTTTTAAATCTCGCAACTTTGGGAAGGCACGCCGCTGCAGCACGGGGGATCACCAAGGGTTGTGCAGGTGGAACGTTTAAGAGGTGTGCAGTTGTAAAGCTCCGGCTGCCTAACGGTGCAAAGGTATAGCGGTAATTTTGTTGCTGAGGCACCCGGCGCCCAGTTTTGGTTCGTTGCCTCAGGTCTTCGGCGTGTCGCGAACCCCAAACGGCCACCTGACGTGGTGGCATATCCATATGAGCCTGAGGAAGCAGCGAGGCCGCGCACGTGAGGCGCTGTTCGCAGACATCGACCCCCAAGTCATGGAGGCGGTCAGACAGGCGACCGCAGCTCGAGGTGTCCACCAGTGGTGGGTGGTCGAGCAGGCTCTGCGGGCAGGGCTTCCACTCATACCCCAGCCCGAGCAGGAGGTGCTGCCTCAGAGCGCGTGATGCATGCGGCCAAAGCCGCTTCCGATAACTGCAACACCTGCATCTGATACCCCCTAAGCCCTTAGAACGCCGAAAACCCGCCCCTGGCAGGGCGGGCTCGGGCTATTCGACTAGGGCAGTCGAGTTGACGCTCGACAACCAGGTGCTCCCAAGAAGGGAACTTGCCGCGTGACTGGCAGTTCTCAGGGTACCTCTTACCCTGAAACCGGTCCATATCTGGATCTTTGTTTGCCTGTGCGTGTCGCTGAGCAGCGGGAACGCCCACACCGGCGCCCTGCTGGGGCGCGGCCGCCGCAACGGCGGGATGCTGGGCACCCGTTGGTGTCCCGGCCGCCGCTGCGCCGGCCGGTGCCGACGGGTATGTATGCACCGGTGCCGTGTTGGTGGTCGCGGCAGCGGTGGCTCGAGCACGTGGAGCGGGTGTATCGCCGGCATTACCTGCTGCTGCGGCCTCGGCTGGTGGCGGTGAGTGGGGGAGGGATCTCCCTCCAGGCTGTGCTGGCCGTGGCCGGTGCCCACGCCGCATCGGCGGACTTCGGGACCGGGCGGGACAGTCGCCCCATGCTCGGGGACACCGGGGGAGAGCAGGGCCTCACCGCCGCCACCGGCCTCGGGGCACGCACCATCACCAGAGCCCGCACCTTCCTGCGCCTGACCGGGCTGGCCACCGAAGTCCAACCCGGCCGCCACCGCACCCTCCCAGAGCGACTGGACTCCTGGGAACGCGGCGACCGTGCCCGGGGCTGGACCGCCGTCTACGCCCTGCACCACACCACCACCCACCCTGTGGATAACCTCGCCGGCATCAGCGCAGGTCACACACCAGATGGCACCCCACCACGTAGTGGTTCTCTTCCCCCCTCTTCTTTCGAAGAGAAGGTAGTTACTACGGGCGCAGAACCCGAAAATCGAGGCGCTCCGCGCCCAGCTTCG
>JAABVA010006310.1_pt1 | contig 10528 bp, 12 predicted proteins | sample 5560331 | NCBI WGS metagenome assembly JAABVA01 (sample SAMN12812661, study PRJNA571458) | rock metagenome | isolation source: Antarctica rocks | place: Antarctica: Victoria Land, Mt New Zealand sud | collected 2016-01-07 | reverse complement strand
ACCGGCTTGCTTGCGTGATCGGTGGGGCCGAGAAAAGCACAGCGAGCTGCGCCCGGAGAAGCCTTGCCCTGGTACCGGAGGACGCGGGTTCGATTCCCGCCACCTCCACGACGGGGTGTTCACGGTTCTAGGCCGTGAATGCTTACGAAAGTCACAGCAAGAAGCGCCCCGGCCCTCCCAATGAGGGTCGGGGCGCTTCTTTTGCGCCGAGGGGCGCTCGCCGCCTGTCGTGTGCCCGCTTCAGCGCGGCTTTTGCCGCGCTGAAGCCACCGTTTCCGCCCCTGAGCTCATGCTGGCGCCTGCGGGGCGGGCTGGAGGGTTGAGGCGAGCTTGCGAGGCGTGCTCAGGAATCCGGTGGCTGGGTGGTCCTGTGGCCCTGGGTGGGAGCTTGGTTGCTCTCGGACGTGACCCTGGGGCGATCTGCGCGGGAGGCCAGGGCGGGCGGCTCGCTGAGGCCGACCTTGCTGGCCCAGCCGTCGAGCAGGCGCAGGTTCGTCGCGGCGGCGTAGATGCCGAGCATGAGCGAGCTCTTGCACAGGCCCATGACCCGGAACGCGCCGCGGCCGAGGGCCTCACGGGAGCGGTCCTTCACGTTCCCGAACCAGCCCTCAACGCGTGAGCGGCGGCTGAACGAGCTGATCCAGTCCCGGCTACCCCAGTAGTGCCGCTGCCGGGACTTGTAGTCGACATCGCCGGGCACGGTGATGGTGCGTTGTGAGCAGCACCGATGAGCCGTTTGCTGCGGCGGCTCGAGGACCTTCGGCAGCGTGACGGGATGTGCCATGGACTGCGGAACGAGCGGGCACCGCAGCTTTCCGGCTCGAGCAGGGCACTCGTACCGCTCGGACCCGCTGCTGTCCGGGCCGGCGACCCGCCGCAAGGCCCACTGCTCGCGCGTGCTGATCTGGCCGAGGAACACTTCAAGCGGCGGCGACGCGGCGAGGCGCTCAGGGCGCGGGATGGTGTCGAACGCCTCGGGGGTGGCGGGGCAGTGCGGAACCCCCGCGATGACGCGCGCGCCGCCGTGGCTGCCTCGGGCGCCGAGCTGGGTCGGGTGGAGGTCCAGGACGGAGTCGACGTCGAGGGCGCGCAGTCCGCGGCTCCAGCCTGTCTTGTAGGTGTAGCCGCGGTCGGCGATGACCTCGCGGAGCCGCAAGCCGTCAGCGCGCATCTTGGCGATGACCGGGAGGACGGCTTCGGAGCAGTTGGTGGAGGCGGGGGTGACGAGGATGCGTTCCGCCAGGCAGGGGACGGGGCGGTCGTCGTTGAGTCGTCCGACGCGGACGACGGCGTGCAGTTCGTAGCCGAAGTAGCGCTCCTGCTTCCCGGACTTGCTGGTCTTGACGCCCCAGGCGGCGTCTGGGTCGGCGGCGGTGGTCTGCTTGTCCTTGCCGCGGGCCCATGACCAGGTGCCGGTGCCATCGACTGCGTATGCGCCGCTGGTCGCAAGCTCGGCGGGCATGGTCGCGGCGAGCAGGTCGTCAAGGATCTGTTGCAGCGCAGCGAGCCGCGCGAGGCGGTCCTCGGGCGCGGCCTTTGCGCCTGGGTCGAGCCGGTTTTTGATGCTGTCCAGCAGTCGGCGGACCTGGTGGACGGTGATGACGCGTCCGGTTCGGCGGTCTCGTACCCCCAGGTCGTGCTGGACAGCCTCGGGCAGCCCCTCGGTCAAGACGACGAACACGTCGGTCAGACAGGCCGTCTTCGCGCTGTCCACGGCGAGCTTCAACCCAACCAGTAGCGCCCGGACCGTCAGTTGCCGCGGCCGTCCGCGGCCGGTGGGGCGGAGCGCTTGCTCCAGCACCGCCGGGACGCCGCTGGCGTCGACCCACTCAAGGGTGCGCGTGATGTCTCGGCGGCGGATCATCCTGCTGTGCGCAGTGCGACCCGCGCTGCGTCCGCGTCTAGAGGGCAGTGGTGGAGCAGGTCCTCGAGCGGTCGTACGGTCGTGAGCCCGGCGGCGTTCATCAGCGCGGGCAGCGGCGTACGGGCGCGCAGGTGCGTCAGCAGCCACGTCGACCGCAGCCGGGCCGTCTCCAGCCGGGGAAGGTCCTGGCCACCCACCACACGCTCCAGCGGCCCGCGGGTGACGTTCCGGCGGCCACGGGTGCTGCCGCCGATCAGCAGATCGGACCCCGCCGTCCGGGCGATCTTCAGAAGCTGTGCCTCATGTGCTTGCAGCGTGATCACCGTGCGTGGCCGCGTTCGTCCGCTCACGGTGACGCTGACCGCCCCGTCGGGCAGTTCCTCGACGTCCTGCCCACGCACCCAGGCCAGATCTCGCGAGGCGATCCCACAGCCCAAACCGAGGTGCACGATGGCGAGAAGGGTTCGGCGTCGACTCTGGGTTGGTTGAGCCGCAGCCAGGCCGAGGAAGCCCTTGATTTCTTCGGGCGTGTACGGGGGCCTGACCCTGCGATACGCGATGGGGCTCGGCAACGGGCGCTGCGGGGGTGGGGCGCTCAACCGGGCGATCCGACGAAGGATCGCTCTCCGAGTCGCCCGGGTGCCCTCCGCCATCCCGGGCAGCCCGATCTCGATGTACCTCTCGATCACCTCCGGATCGAGCAGCACCTCCGGCGTCAGTAGAAGTCCCTGGTCGTGTGCCCAGGCCGCGAAGTCCGAGACGTGGCTCAGATACTTGGCGGTGTTCCTTGGGGCTGATGTGCTTGCCGAGACGGCCTCCGAGACCGCCGTGCGGGTGTGTGGCCATGCTCGTGCCGCTCGGCGACCGCGCGGCACGAAGTCACGCAGCACCGTCGCCGCCGCGGCTTCGTCGAGCGTGTCGGTGAGCAAGGCACGTCCTTTGTCGGTGCGGTGCGGGACGCTCTACCAATGTCAGGAGAGAGCTCCCCAGAATTTACTTGCCGATCGACAAGTGCCACCAGGGTGAGCGATCTATCGAGACTTGTCAACCGACAAGGCGTCGTATGACGGAGTCAATCGAGTTGGTCGGAACAGCGGAGGTCGCGCTGATGCTCGGCGTGAGCCGCCAGCGTGTCCTCCAACTCACTCGGACCGAGGGGTTTCCCTTGCCGCTGGCGCGGCTGAGCATGGGCAACGTGTGGCTCGCTGAGGACATTCGGGCGTGGTTGCAACGCCGCCGGGCGGGACGGAGTGGGCAATAGCCCAGCTCCAAGCAGAGCAGCGTGAACGCGCGCTGGGCCCATGACCCAGAGGTCGCAGGTTCAAATCCTGCCCCCGCTCCGAAGAAACCGCAGGTCAGAGCCATGATCATTAGATCGTGGCCCTGACTCGTTTCTGCCGTTCCCCATCCGTTCCCCATTCGCCGTTCGGCTGAGCGCGCTCCGTCGAGGGGCAGGTGGCACTGAATGGCACCGAGCGGCAGCCGTTCTCGCGGCGCGCGACGGGCACGCTCACGTCGCCCTCAGCGTGGTTGTTGGCGACGGCACTCATGCTGGTGGGCATGACCCACTGCCTCGACTGCTCCGGTGCCCGCTCCGTCCCTGACGTGTTCGGGGACCCTGGCCCCTGTCCGTCGTGCGTCGTGGAAAGCGACGACGGTGTCCTGCGCGACGGCTCGTTCAACCGGCTCGGAGTTGCTGAGCTGGCATGAGCCTCGATGCCGCCCTCGGCCTCGACGCCCGACCGGCCGCCGCCAGCGACGGCGCGCGGCAAGCGCTCGTGGACAGTTGGCCGAAGGTCAGCAGCAACCTTTCCGCCGCGATCGACGCCCGCGCCAAGGAACGCCAGGAGAGCCTCGAACGCGCATTGCAGCGCCGGCAGAAGGACGAGGAGACCCGCACCATCGCCCTGCTCGACGCCTTCGAGGGCGCCCTCACCAGCGCGATCAGCAACCAAAGCGACCCGCAGCAGCTGTCCTTTGCCGACCTCGAACCCGATGAACGTCAGCAGCTCACCGCCGACCGCGCCGCCTGGCAGGAACGCCTAGACCGGCTTCCGAAGGAGCGCGAGGAGGAGCTCGCCCGGGTCGCCGAGCGTTACTCCCGCGTCGACTTCTTCACCTTCCCCGCCGCTGTCGTTCACCTCGTCCCCGCGGGAACCGACCGATGACCTCCTTCTACCGGCCCAGGCGTGGACGCCGGCCCAGCAGCACCGACTGGCTGCAGATCCTCGACGTCGACGGCCCGTTCCTCGCGGCCCCGTTGTCCACGACACGTGGCCCGACGGCCTTCCCGCGCTCAGTCAGTCGCAGATGGACGCGCTGCGGGCCGCCAGCCCGCTGTACGACGCCAACTCCGGCACCCGCGACGCGTTCATCAGCTACGTCCTCGCACACACCCTCGACTGGCGACACAACCTGGCGACCGGGCCTGACGCCGCTGCCTTGAACGTCACCGTCCCGGAGCACCACCAGACCGTCGAGATCTCCTTCACACTCCGCGCCCAGGACCAGGACGGCACCGTCCAGGACACCGCGCTGCTGCTTGGCATCGTCTTGCCGCCCAAGACCGCGACCACCGGACGCGCACCTGCCGGGTCCGGCACCTGGACCGCCGGCCCAGCCGACCGGCTCGCGCACGCCCTGCGGATGCGCAAGGTCCCGCTCGGGATCGTCACCGACGGCGACACCTGGACTTTGGTCACCGTCTCCGATGGCGGTGCGGTCAGCACCGCGACCTGGACCCGCCACGCCTGGCTCGAAGAGCCCCAGACGCTGCGCGCGTTCGTGGCGCTCCTGACCCGCACCCGCTTCTACGGTGTCCCCGACGACGCGACGCTGCCCGGGCTGCTCACCAAGAGCCTCGCCCGGCAAGAAGAAGTCGCCGAACGACTCACCGAGCAGTCCCAGGCCGTCGTAGAGATGCTCGTCGCGACCCTCGGCCGCCTCGACGCCCAGCACCAAGCCGAGCACAGCACCCGGCTGCTCCCACCAGATGTCGGGCCGGCCGAGGTCTATCAGGCCGCCGTCACCGTCCTCATGCGGTTGGTGTTCCTGCTGTACGCCGAAGAACGCGGCCTGCTCCCGCTCGACGACGACACCTACGCCAGCGCGTACGCCGTCAACACCCTCGCCGACAACCTCCGCGACCGCGCCACCGACCACGGCGAAGACGCCCTCGAACGCACCGCCACCGGCTGGTACCGGCTCCTCGCCCTCTTCCGCGGCGTCCACCGAGGCGCCCGGCACGAGCAGCTCATCCTGCCCGCGTACGGCGGGAGCCTGTTCGACCCGGACCGGTTCCCGTGGCTCGAAGGCCGCGCCACCCCCGATGCGCCGCTCGGCAGCGGTGACGTCCCCGCCGTCGACGACCGGACCCTGCTCAAGGCCCTGGACTCGCTGCAGACGCTGCAGTTCGCCAAGGAACGCCGTCAGGTGTCCTACCGCAGCCTCGACGTCGAGCAGATCGGCTACGTCTACGAGGGCCTGCTCGACCAGGACGCACTCACTCACCGCAACCGACTGGGTTGTCAGCATCGCCGTCAGCGACAAGGACCCGCGCAAGAACGGCCCCGAACTCCTGCTCCGCGACCTCGAACAGCGCAACGCCGTCAGTGAGGACGCGCTCACGGCCTGGCTCGTCGGCGCGATGTCACCGAGCCCTCCGCCGATCTGCTCCGGCTCACCCTTCAGCGTGGTCGTCCCGAACTCGTACGGCACACCCAAGGCGTCCCCGGCCGCGGAGGCGAGCAGGACACCGACAGCACGGTCGTGCTGCTTGGGGTCCAGCGAGCTCAAGCCATCACCAGCTCGTGTCGAGGGTTGGTGGCCACAGCGTGCACCGCCCGTCCCCGCCACGTCAGCGAAACTAGATCCGCGTACGGCGAGCTACTCCGGCTGACCTCGACGCCGATGTCGACGCGTGCCTTGTCAGCGGTCTGGACCCGGTCGAGGAAGCGGCGCGCGCGGCGACCAGGCGTCGGAACGGGCTGTTGGCCGTCGGCGTCCACAGCGGCGGCCTGCAGCAGCGCCTTCCAGGAGCTGGCCAGGCTACGGGGCGAGTCGAACACCTCGAGCTGACGGGCTGGCCGGCGATGCACAGCAGCACGCCGCTCTGGAACGGCAGGGGCCGCAGCCCCTGGACCAACGCGGCCGCCTGGTCGTCGGCGGAGCGCGCGCATCGCCCAGGAAGTGGGTGTCCCCGCTGCCGCCGTGACGGGCCTCCAGGTCCCGGACCCGGCTCCAGGTCTGCCCTTGCTCGCTGGCTGCCCGGACCGACATCGGGGCCAGGCGGCCGGTACGGGCGTGCGAACGGGACCCGGACCAGCGGCCCTCCTCGACGCAGCGGACCTCGAGCACCACCGACTCGCCCGACGCGATCATGGCGGAGCGGGCCGCTACCTGGTGCTGTTGGCCGCCTTCGAGCAGCTCGCCTTCCAGCACGAGCGCCGGCCGCGTGCCGGTGTTGGTGACGACGAGCTCAGCGACGACGGCATGGCCGGCGCGCTCCTCGACGACGAGTTTGGCGGACGTGACGTCGTACCCGCGGCTGGTCACGGCGTGGCCGTTCCAGACAGGGAAGACAGTGAGGGCGCCGCGGGTGAGCGGGCGGCCCAGGTGCAGATCAAGGTGCAGTTCAAGGAGCTGCATGAGCTCCACCTCCTATGGGGTCGTGGCTGAGGACCCGGTCGACGTGGCAGCCGTCGGACCGCTGCTGCCAGGCGAACAGGTCACTGCCGGAGTCGGGCAGGGCGTTGAGCACGCCGTCCACCTCGAGCAGCGACGTCGGCGTGGTCATGCGCGCTCCACGCTGAAGCCGTCATGCGCGACGGCCCCAGCGAAGAAGTCGCGGTGCGGGTGGTCGGTGTCCAGCCCGTCGAGGATTATGGTCGCCAGCTCAGGCGCGATGTGGTCGCCGACAGCGGTCCGGACCATGCGAGCCGGCGGGGACATCCGCTCCAGCCGGACCAGCTCCCACTCGTCCAGGACGAGCGCCTCGCCGCCGGAGACCCAGCGCAGCTGGAACCGGCCGCCACGTGACTGGCGGCCGCGGTTCCGGCTGCCCATCGTGGCGCTGTACGACGACACCTTTGCTGCGCGGGCGCTGTCAACCTCCGCTTCCTGAGCCAGCGAGGACATCAGTTGGGCCTCGTGGGTCAGCTCGGCGGCGTACTGGTCGGGCATCGAGCCTGCCCACGCGTCGAGGTCGAGGCTGGTCTGGTGGAGCAGCGCGGAGGCCTCCTGGACTCGACCTTCGCTGAGCAGCCGGCTGGAGCGGCGCTTGGCCTGCTGGCTCTGCTGGAACAGCGCTTCGGAGTGGACCTGCGGGTCGCGGACCCGACCGGCGGCCTGGTCGCCGGGGACGACGTTGACCTGAACGGGCAGGGTGGCGGTGTGCTGCACGAGGTCGGGCAGTGACACGTGGGTGAGCTCCAGCACCGCGACCTCGGTCAGGCCGAGCGCGGCGATGCCCGGGATCTGCAGCTTGATGAGCAGCCGGCGGCTCTCGCCGGCGTAGAAGGACCCGAGCTCGACCACGAAACCGTCCGGCAGCGCAGTGCAAGGAAGGTCGTTGACGATCGAGGCGCTGGCCACCTCCGGGGTCCAGCGGACCCGGAGCGACGCGGCCTGGCCGACCTGGGTGAGCAGCCCGTCGACCTCGCCGCTGATCAGCGCGATGGCGGTGTCGGCCTCCTCGGCGAACAGCTCGTTGCCGGCGCCGCCCTGGGCCAGGGCGGCCAGCAGCCGCTCGTCGTACCCGAGACCGAACCCGACGGTGGAGCTGGTGATGCGGTGGGTGTGCGCCTCAGCAGCGACCTGGCCGAGGGCGACCGGGTCGACGACCCCGGCGTTGGCGTGCCCGTCGCTGACCAGCAGCAGCGTCGCGCCGGCCGGACCGCAGACCCGCCGGGCCTCCTGCAGGCCGCGCAGGTAGCCGGCGGACAGGTCGGTCGAACCGCCCGCGTCGACCTCGGCGATGGCCTGCTTGACGGCGGCCTTGTTGGTCAACGGCCCCGCGGGGACGACGATCTGGACCTGGTTATCGAATGCGACGACCCCGAGGTTGTCGGCTGGGTCCAGGCGGTCGACCAGCGCGATCAGGGCGGCCTTCGCGCCCTCGAGCCGGTCGCCGGCCATCGAGCCGCTGCGGTCCAGCACGACCTGCAAGGTCGCGGGCTGCCGGATGGTCGTGGTGGCGGGGGTGGGGGCGGTCAGCTCGACGAGCAGGGTGAGCTCATCGGCGGACTCGACGGCGACCAGGTCGCAGTCCAGGCGGGTGGACAGGTGCATGGGTCAACTCCAGAGGTGACGGAAGCGGGCAGGGCAGATCAGGGGGCCGTAGGTCAGCGCGAGGTGGTGCGCTGGCCGTTAGTAGGCCGTGAGGGTGCGGCTTTCGAGGCCGTGTACCCGGTTGAGCTCGGCCCGGCTGAGCCGGCCGCGGCGGTGCACGCGGCGGTGGCAGGCCCGGTGGATCCACGCGACCTGGCCGTCCTGCCCGTGGTGGCCGCCGAGCTTGCCGCCCTCGTGGCAGACCATGCAGCGCGGACCGCTGTAGGTCAGGTCGATCACCAGAGCCGGAGCGCAGGTGAGGGGCACCTCAGCGAGCAACTGCCGCAAGCGATCGAGGAGCGCGGGGGCGAGGTCGACCGGAAGTGCGTAGGTCTCGGTGATCGTCATGGTTCCCCCTGGCTGCTGCGGTGATGTGGCGGTGTCTGTGTCCCTCATGTGTACCGAGAAGGTCCGACATTTCGCGGCGTGTGCCTTGACGGGTTGGCGGTGTCAGCTCACCTCCTGCTCGCGAACGCGTCGGATGATGCGGACGACGGCGAGTGGGTTCGCCGCACGCCAAGCCTTGAGTCGCAGCAGGTCCGCGGAGGGGTCGGTGCGGTGTCGAGCGTGGTGCCAGGCAAGGGAGTCGCCGGCGCACCAGACGTTGGCGATCGGGCGGGCCGCCCGGATGGCGGCGATCGCCTCGACCGGGTCCCAGCCCTGGTGCAGCAGGACCGCGAAGCCGAGTGACGGGCCGCGGTTGATGCCCATGTGGCAGTGGTCAGGACTCGGGCATCGGGCCTGCGTCGTCGATCCAGGTGATCGCCGCGTCGAACCACGCGGCGGGGACGTCCTGACCGGCGTCGTCCATGCCGTGGTGCAGGTAGCCCACGTGGGGAGGTGCTCGGCGAACACGTCCTGATCGGTCCACTCGCCCCGGCAGTCGACGACATGGGTGATGCCGAGGCTGTCGAGATCGGCCAGTTGGTCGGCGGCCTTGCACGGGTCGAGGTCGCCGCCGACCGCCAGCTGCGGGGTGACGAAGTGCAGGTTGGCGTGCCGGCCCGGATTATGCGGGGCCGCTCCTCCCCGGGCAAGGGCGCCCAAGATCCTTCCTCAGGCGCTCTGCGGGAAGCTTCTTGGGCTTGCTCCCTTGCCCGGCGAGCCGCTGCGACCCCTGCGGGCGGCTTTGCGGCGGTGGGTGGACCCACCGCCCTCAGGCCCGGGGGACACCGGCCCACCGCACCCGCTGGTCGGGGCGGGACAGGGAGGCTCAGATGAGCAGCAGCACACACACCAGCAGCACAGCCAGCACGACTGGCGGGCAGGACAAGCTCGCCGCGCTGCACGAGCAGATCAGCGACGGTGTCGCCGCGTTGGTGGAGTCCCAGGGGTGGCGGGCGATGCTGGACACCGCCGCGAAGTTCCACGGCTACAGAGGCAACCTGCTGCTGATCGGCGCACAGGCCCCGCAGGCCACCCGGGTCGCGGGGTTCCGTACCTGGCAGAGCCTGGGTCGGCAGGTACGTAAGGGGGAGCGGGGCATCGCGGTCCTGGCGCCGTGCACCTACCGCCTCACGGCCGCCGACCGGGCTAAGGTGGCCGGACCAGCCGGGCAGGAGCGGGCTAGCACCTGCAGCGGGGGAGTTGCACCCGGCGCCGGCGGCAAGCGGCAGGTCCGGGGCTTTCGCGCGGCGCACGTGTTCGACCTGTCCCAGACCGACGGCGATCCGCTGCCCGAGGTTGAGCCGGCCTTGCTGACCGGGCGGGCCCCGTCCGAGTTGTGGAACGACCTCGCCAGCCAGGTGACTGGACATGGCTACGCCTTGGAGCGCGGCGACTGCGGCGGCGCCAATGGCTACACCGACCCGAGGCGCCGGGTGGTCCGGGTCCGCGGTGACGTCGACGAGGCTCAGGCCGTGAAGACCTTGGCCCACGACCTATTGACCGCACCAAGTCGGGTTGGTGAGCGTGGCCGTCCGGCTTGTGCGCAGCGGACTCGCCGGGCCGTGTTCCCTTGCGCTTCGGCGGGGTCGCTGACTGCTGGGCTGGGCTCCTCATCAACGTGGAGGAGCGTCGCTGTGACGAAGGCAGGAGAGAGCGACCCGTCGCGGGACGTGACGGGTTTGACGGTTGCCGCGCTCGGCGGGATCCGGGTAGTCGACGGGTTGCCTGGGGTGGCGGTGATCGATGCTGCCGGCTTGCCGGTGCCGGCGGTCGCCGATTTCCTGTGTTCGCTGCTGGCCAGCGGTGCTGCCGCCGGCAGTGTCCGGTCGTATGCGTTGGCGCTGCTGCGCTGGTGGCGGTTTCTGGCCGCGGTCGACGTGGCCTGGCAGCAGGCGAGTCGGGTCGAGGCCCGCGACTTCGTGCTGTGGATGCGGTTCACCGCCCGGCCGA
>JAABVA010006309.1_pt1 | contig 10529 bp, 5 predicted proteins | sample 5560331 | NCBI WGS metagenome assembly JAABVA01 (sample SAMN12812661, study PRJNA571458) | rock metagenome | isolation source: Antarctica rocks | place: Antarctica: Victoria Land, Mt New Zealand sud | collected 2016-01-07 | reverse complement strand
ACGGGGGAAGTCGCAGTCAACCCCGGTCGCCACCCGACCGGACCCCACGCAGTCTGCCGATCCGCTGGTGATGATCAAGACGCCACGCCGGTCACACGCCCAGAAGCAGCTGAGTAGTTACCTTTGACGCAGTTCAGGGCGCACCTGACGATGAGCTGAAATGGCGCAGGGAGACATCCCTGAACAGGTCACGGATCGTTTGGCCTCAGGGAAGGGCGCTCTTCGACGCTGCGGAGTCGACGCTTCTAAGTGCAGCCAAAGCCCGCATCGCTCGGAGCCCCTACTACGGGCATCGACATGCTCAGTTTGCACGGCGTTTCTTGGATGCTTGCCAGATGGGGCAGACACAGGTAGGCAGCTACATCGTCACTGCCTACACACCCGTAACGGTGCTGTTCCCAGAGACCAATACCAAAGCGGGACCGCGCAGCAACAAGGTCGTGCCGGCGTACACGGGTCGCGAGATTACGGAGACTCTCGTCGTCGCTCTGCAGTCAGCCCAGGAAGCCATCGACCATTGGAACGCCAGCTCCTCTCTCTCCGGCTTTCGCGATGCAGTGAAGACGGGCGTGAGCAAGGAGATGGTGGAAGCGCTCTCGACCATGCTGTCGGGCAACGTTGACGCAGAGCTTGAGATCGACTGGTCTCCTGCCGCTCCCAGCCCTGGGGTCACGGAGGGCCTGCAAGAGGATCAGTTGGCGACGAGGCTTGAATTCACCGTCGACGCACGCCCAGCGCTAGCCAGGGCCGCCGACTTCCTCGCAGCCCAGGAGCCAGCAGAGTTCGTAACCGTGACCGGGTGGGTTCATGTGGTCACACGACCGAAGCCCGGCGAACCCGGCGTCGTGCGCCTCCGTGTCCTCAAGGGCAGCTCTGCAGGAACGTTGCGGGTGCAGCTCACCGAGGAACAGTTCAGCCTCGCCACGGATGCCATGTCAGCCGACGCGCCACTGATCGTCGTGGGACAGCAGGACAAAGTCCGAAGCACCCACTGGCTGCGAGACCCGACCAGCATTGAAGTCGGAACCGGGACGGTCACGTACGCCGACTTGACTACGACGCGTTCAGAATCCGACAGCGACGACTAGCCACTCGGGAGAGCTGCGAGGCCGAGCCCGAAATTGCAGTAGTTGCTGCAGTAGCGGGAACCGACCTGACCCAGCTAGAGCTAGAGCCGCTCTGACCCCGCACCACGCTCGATTGACCCCGCAAGACCCTTCCAGGACCGCTCCAAGATCGACTACGGATCAAGAGGTTGCAGGTTCGAATCCTGCCGAGCGCATCCACCGAAACTCGAGGTCACAGCTGGTCCACGTCACCGGGCTTCGGCAGAGACGGGATGACCGTGTAGCCGAGTGTGTAGCCAAAGTTCCACCGCGGCTGCGAGGCTTGGAGTGGCGCGGGCGGTGGCGTGGGAGTTGAACCCCTGCCGGTCAGGATGTGGCGCGGCCTATTGTGAGAGGTAGGTTCCGAGCGCCGCGTAGCCCTGCAGTCGCAGCATGCCTTCGTCGGCCTTGTAGAGGCAGTCGCCCATGCCGACGAGGTGTTCGGCGCCGTTGGCGTCGAGGATGACGCGGGAGTCGACGGAACGCTCGACTCGGAGAGCGAGCGGCCGGAAGTTGGCTTTGATGTCGCCCGTGATCGACTTGACGGACGGTCGCTGTGTCGCCACGATCATCGACCCGCCGATGTAGCGGAAGAGGCGGCTAAAGCGGGCGATGAGCGCCTCGAACTCCTTGCGGCGGCTCGGAGACGAGTCGAGCAATTCGACGAACTCGTCGACGATGACGACGAACGGCCTCAGGGGCGGCTGCTCGCCTCTCGCTTCGGCGTACCGCATGAGCTCCCGGAGGTTCGAGACCCGGTTGCCTTCGCGCATGGCCTGGTGGGCAAATTCGTCGAACGTTGCCTGGCGTTCGGCGTAACGGACCTCGACTATCTCCCTGAGGAGATCAATCGCGCCGTCGGCTCGGAGGTGCACATCGAAGGGTGACCGGAAGTGTGGAGCGTCGGCGAAGTCCATGAAGTCGGCGGCCTTGGGGCCTATCAGCACGAGCTCTAGCTCGGAGGGATGGTAAAGGCGGGTGAGCTGCCAGAGGAGGCTCCGGATGAGCACGCTCTTTCCGGAGCCGGTCTTGCCGGCAACAAGGAGGTGCGGTATGTCGTCGAGGCACTGCCAGTAAGGGGCGAAGTCGATGCCGGCTCCGACCGCGATGGCCGGGTAGGGCAGGTCGGGCCGGGTGAGCGTCTCGACGTTAGGAATGTCCCGGGTGGTTCGGGGCACCTCCGCGACGACGTAGCCGGGCTGGCCGCTGAGGTTGCTGGTACGGAAGGACTGGACGCCGAGGTCGCGGGCGATGTCGTCGGACTGGGACTCCAACTGGGCGGCCCGGGCGCCGAGCTCGAGCCGCACGGGAACGCGGACGACGGACGGCCCGACCTCCACGGACTCGACGCCGATGGAAAGGTACGGGACACCGCGGGCCTTGAAGGACTGCTGGAGCTTCTGGAGCAGACCTTCGACGTCCTCGCCGGCGGCCGCCGTCTCGCGGGCTTCCGTCGGCAGGGTCGCCGCCGGCTGAGACGGGTCGGCCGGCGGGCCTGGCTCGTCCAGGTTGTCGAGAACGATCGTGGTCGGCTCGGGACCGAGGACGTCTTCGGGGGCGAGCAGGTCGAGCAGGGCCGCGTCGATCTCGATGCCCGTTCCTGGCTGATCGGACAGGAGCGTCCTGAACCACTGGAGGCCGAGCTGGGTGACGTCGACGTCTCCGACGCGGCGGGTCGTCGCTCCGCCGGCGGCCTGGCTGTCGTCTCCGGGAGTGGCGACGAAGACGCGTTTGGAGATCGTGGGGGCGGGCCCGCGGTCCGGTCCGGGCGCGGCGAATAGCCGGTTGAGGTCGGCAATCTGACGGCGGTATGTGTCGGGGTCGCGCTCGCGCGTGGGCTCCCACTGATGGAGCGCCTCGAGGAAGACCTGGCGTTTGAGGATCTCGCGACGCGACGAGGAGGTCCCGTTCGTCGGAGAAGATGGCCTGGACAAGCGCGTACATGGCCTCGACCTGTTCGGTGGCCTCAACGACAACGTCGGGCGTCGACGCTCCCCAGACGAGGCTGCCTGTCCGGGCCTTGATCTCTATGGCCTCGACAGCGCACCCTTCGGGGCCGAATGCGAGCCGTACGAGGTCCGCCCGCTTGTTGACGCCGTCGCGCAGTCCGAGCCAGCGCCGGGCGCCTTCGGTGTCGAGGCTGACGATGAGGTCGGCGTCGTGCTCATCGTCCTGTTGGAGGTAGGCGACGACCGCGGCAAGTCCGAGCCTTCCCAGGACGCTCTCCTTGGAGAGCGTGCCCAGTCGCTTGTAGAAGCCGAGGAGTCCTTCGGGCAGCGCGAGACGGATGGTCTGCAACACGAAGCGCATGATGAGTCGCGGGTCCGACTGGATGTACTGGTACTGCTGGAGGTAGGTGAGCACGGGTTCGAGAACGAGCGCGGGTGTGCGGCTGTAGACGTAGGCGGTGTGGGAGCCGGAGCTCGTGCGGCCGAGCAGTTCGGCCTCTCCGATGTTCGGTGGGGCGACAAGTGCGGACGCTCCCTGGGCGACGACGACCCACGATGTCTCGGCCGACACCTTGTCCAGGACCGCCAGGACATCGTCCTGGAGTAGCGGGTTTCGTTCGGTGGCGCTGTGCGTGTCGTTGCCAAGGAGCCGCGACTGGGCGGTGAGGAAGTCGTTGAGGGCCGTAGACCCGGTCTTGGGACGGATGTACGGAGTGGCCTCCTTCTTCGCGCGGGCGCCGAACTCCCACTCGTTGACGAGGGCGCCGAGGACGGGCGTGAGGCTGGCGACCGGAACCGGGGTGTTCCTGACGACCGCCGGGTCGAACAGGCACAGAACGTGCGGGGACCGGTCGCTTTGGCGGAGGGCGGCGGGCAGCTCCTCGAGCTTGTTGAGGGGCTTCAGCGTGTAGTCGAAACGGGTGCTCGAAATTTCGGCGCTGACGAGGTCCTCCCGTCCTTCGGCGAGCTTCGATTGGATCTCGCCGGGGCTCTCGTTGATGGCGTACACGTCAAGGGCCACTCGCTCGCGCCGCGACGGGTCGACGTTCGCGAGCCATTTGAGCATCTGCTTCGCTGTCTCGGCGGTCGGATCCACGAGCGCGACCCGGAGGCTGAGCTTCGAGTACGGGTGGACGTTCACGAACCTGTCGATGGAGTCCTGGATGGCGCGCACGACGTCGGCGGAATGAAACTGCGTCGACCGGCGGACGTATTGCGGGAGGCCGCGGAACTGGCCCGAGTAAGCGAGGTCGAACGACGTGTCGCCGACGGGCAGCTTGATCGACGGGACGGCCGGGTCGAGGGCCGACTGGATGATTTGGAAGAAGTCTTGGTCGAGCTCCGGATGCTCTCGGAACATCGACGCCGCCCGCACCCTGGGTTCGAGGACCATCGGATGGAGTTGGAGGAGGTATGCAGTGATCGCGGTGCCCTGCTCGACGATCCTGGTGTCGGTCACGGCGAGCCTGTTGCCGAGCGCTATCAGTTCGCCGACTTCGTCGTCGAGGGTTCCCCGCAGGTCATCGAGGGAACGCCAGAGGCTCACCCACATGTTGACGAGGTCCCGTGCGGTGTCCGCGACGGTCGGCGCGCCCAGGAACAGCCGCAGTCCCTCCCGGGGGATGTCGGTGACCCAGTCGGCTAGCTCCAGCCGGCGCGCGAGGATCGTTTCCAGGATCGACGACGGCCGCGGGTGGGGCACGACGTCCGCCACCTCTTCGAGGACCTTGAGCTCCTTCACGACGTCCCGGAGGTCGCCCCACTCGACCTTCCCTCGGCCGGGCAGCGGGTCGGCCTCATCGGCGGGCATGTGTTCCAGCGAGCCGGCGGCGACGGCGTAAGGGAGGACGTCGCCGTCCTGTTCCATGAGCGGGCCTAGCTGTCCGTCGGGAACGCTGTCCCAGTCAATCTTGGCGCCACCGGCGTTGATCCTCCCGCCGGCGCCGACGTCCTCCCGGTCGGCGCGGATCTGATCCAGGAAGTCGTCCTCCGGGATGGCGTCCTTGCGGACAGCGCCGAGAAAGTCGGTCCGTTCCGCCTGCCCGGGAGTGTCCCCTCCGGCGTTGTCGTCCTCATCGACCTCAGGTCCCGTGGTCGCCTTAACGGCCTCCCGCACCGCGTCGAGCTCCAGGTTACGAAGGTGCTCGCGCCGACCTGTGGAGGCGAACATGCGCAGCGACTCGTAGTTTCCGGAGCCGGTCGCGGACAGCGCGCCAATGAGCCGCTGGACGGACGTCGCATCCGCCTGACGAAGCTCGGTGACCCTCGCCTGGTTGTCGCGGAGCCGCTTGATATCCACGTCTGCCGAGACCCGGTCCGGGAGCAGCTTCAGGTACCAGAATCCGGCGCACGCCTCCTGGAGGTCGTTGGTGCCGAGATGCGGCTCGAGGTGGTCGCAGTAGTCGGCGAGGGACTGTAGGTCGAGGTTAAGGCGCTCGTTCTTGAGCGCGTCGATGATCTTCAGTGTCTTCGCGTTGGCGGCGGTCCGGCGCGCCAGGTACGTCAACGTCCTGATGAGCCTCTGGCGTACCTCGCGCGCGGTGACCGTCGGGAGGCTCGAGAGGCCCGCAGTCCGGTCCCGTTCGAGGTCGCCAATGACGACGAGGTTGTCGGTCATGCGCTGGTCGTTGCGCCAGAGGATGGCCTCGTGCACTTGGAGCGTGAGCTTTGGGCCGGGTCGCACGTCGACGTGTTCGAGGAAGACGGCGTAGCGGGTGTCCTGGACCTCGTGGAGCGCGTCGAGCAGTCCGGCGAGCGGGAACGGGCTGACGATCTCGGGCACGCGGAGGAACGCGGTCCCGGCGGCGAGCTTCGTCTCGACGACGGCGGCGATCGCCTGCGCGAGTCGTGGGGTGGTCACTGTTGCCTCCGCCAGATCTGGCCGATGTTGAGGACCTCGGTGACGCCGTCGTTGTACCGGCGCGCGAGACCGACGGCGGCCATGAGGCTGGAGAGCAGGTCCCGGTTCCTCACAAGGTCCTCCTCAGGGGCCCGGTCCGGCATGGCTCTCGCCTGGGCGTCGGGTCCGAACACGAGCCCGAAGCGCTTGACGAGCCGGTCGAGCCACACCGACATGGGGATGGCAGGCGGGTCGTCGTCGGAGAGCCCGGCGAGTACGAGGGTTGGCAGGAGCGAGACCTCGGCCCTGAATCGCGGCGGGTGGCCTCGGCGGGGTCCTACGAAGCCGCTGTGGCGTCCGACGGCGTCGAACCAGCGCTGCGGCTTGTTTCCCATGCTGGCAGAGAGGATGTCGCGGAGGGTGTGGCCGGCGGCGTCGAAAGTGTCGTGGTTTGAGCGCCACGTCTTGTAGATACCGTCGATCTGGGCTTCCTTGAACGACGACCCCCCGGAGATCGCGTACGGCTGGCAGTCGCGGAGGAACCGTCGCATCGTGGCGTCCTGGGGGGGCTTCCCGCCGAACCGGTCCTCGACGGTCTTCGTCAAGAGAGCGGCGAGCCAGTTGTCCCAGACGCCGTTGAGCGCGCGCCTCGACGCGGCGGACGCGTCCCTCAGGCCGGGGAGCTGGCCCGGCTCGCCGGCTTCGATGCCCATGAGGCTGAGCGCTCCGGCCGTCGTGAGGCTCGGCACCTGCGCGTACACGGCGAGGCCGAGCCACGTGACGGTTGTCGCGAGGACTCTGAGTCCGAGGAGCGTGTCGTGCCCTCCGCTGACGAGGTCCACGGCGCGCGTCAGGAGTGTCCGGCAGTCGGCGGCGAAGGTCTCGCAGCCGGGCGCGGTCGTCCACGCGGGCGCGGGCCGCGGGTCGGCGACGGTCACGTGCTCGCGTTCGGTGGGGACGAGCAGCGACGAGATCGCCCAGTGCGGGTTCCGTTGCCGCTCGAAGAGGCGGTCGACCATGCGCGTGAGCCGCTCCGGGCCGTCGTCGGCGGAGAGGAGCAGGCTGACGCTCAGGTCGCTGAGCCCGCCGTCGGTCAGATCCCTGTTCGCGAGGCCGACGTGAGCGAGTTGGAAGCTGAACGGTGCCTTGTAGACGGCCCTGTCGGCCGCAAGCAGGCCGGCGAGAGCGTGCCTTAGCTGGTCGAGCTCCGAGTCCGAGTCGGGCAGCGAAAGTTTGCTGAGGGCGCGGACGTCGACGTCGGAGACTGCCCACAGACCCTCCTTGCGGGCCGTGAGGTTGGCGATGTCGACCAGCCGTCGAGGAGGCCCGCCGATCTCCGTCACTTTCGCGACGAACGACCCGAGGGCGTGGACGGGCTGCGAGGAGGTCGAAACGGGATTGACCTGGACGAGTCCGCGGACGTTCTCGGCGAACCACGCCTTGAGGTCGAGCGGAGCGGCGAGCGCGGTTGTCACAGCACCTCGATCTTCCGGTCGGTGCTTGACAGACGAAGTTGGGTCTCTCGTTGCCGGCGGTGGTCGTAGACGAACACCTCTGGGTCGCGGGCGTCCGGCGGGTCGCCTTGTGCGAGGAAGATGTCGAGGGCGAAGTCGAGCGTCTCCTGGTTCCGGTCGACGATCAGGTTGCGGTCATTCTGTAGTTCCTTCCAAGTCGGGAAGTCGATGACGAGCTCCGGGTCCTTGTCGTTCCAGCACAGGAGCAGGTGGTCGGGGAAGAAGTCGCTCTCCGGGTAGGCGTTTCGGTCGGCGAGGTGAGGGACGCGGACCGTCAGGGAGCTTGACGGAACCTTCCCGGAGGCGGCGAGAACGTCCGGGCGGCGGTGCGAGCCGAAGGCGTGGTGGCGGCTGATCCACAGGTCCGCCTGGGTCTTGGCGCCGAGCCGGAACGCGTTGATGAGTCCGACCATCTCTGGGGCGATCTGGTCGCCGTCGGTCGCGCGTTCGAGGAGCCTGCCGAACCGGCTGGCTGGCACGAACGCGGCGAGGGTAGCGTCGATGTCCCACTCCTTGCTGAAGAAGAAGAAGTGCCTTTTGGCGCTGGCGAACATCTCAAGACCGTCATCGGGGTCCGATCGGGCGACGATGTACGGGGGCGCGTCGGGGACGGTGAGGGGTCCGTCGCCCAGCCAGATATGGGCGTCGTCGCTGGCCCGCGCGACCTGGAGGGGGTCGAAGTCGCGTCGGACGGCCTCGGAGATGGCGTTGTCGGCGGTGAAGACGCGGGTCCAGAAGTAGCCGTTCTGTCGCTCGACCTCGTTGTTGGCGTCGCCGCACGTCCATCCGAAGAACAGGTTGATCAGGAAGGTCCAGATCTCGCGTGCAGTGAGGTGGCGTCCTCGGTCGGTGAGCATCCGCAGCAGCTTCGCGATGCGCGCCTGGGCTTCCTTCGATTTTTTAAGCTCCCGTGCGCCGACGACGCGGGGGCAGGTCTTGGCCTTGCCGCACGTCCTGCACGGGCGGACGACGGGCAGGATCTTCGCAAGCGCGCCGGCGACGAAGTCGCCTCGGGTGAGTTGCCTGCCGTTGAGGTTGATCACGGTCGCGTTCTCGGGGTCGGGGACGTCGAGTCCGCGGGACCGCTGGTGGATGACGTCGCGGACGCTGGCGAGGAATCCTGTGCCGTCCTTTGTGGCGAGGCTGTCGAGGGGACCCTCGTTGATGGTGACGAGGAGAGTGAGGGACTGGTCCTGGACGGCTGCGATGGCGGAGAGGACGTCGTCGTAGGTGAGCGCGCTGACGTCGCGGAGGAACACGACCGTTCCGGGAGCTAGGCCCGTCGGGAGGTTTGATCCGGAGACGACCTCGTAGTAGGCGGAAGGGGCCCAGTCGTCGAGGACGGACATCGCTAGGTGCGACTTGCCGTCGCCGGCCGCGCCGGCCAAGACGACGTGCCGGCGGGCGAGGAGGGCCTCCCGGACGGCCTCTGTGAGCGGGCTCGCGACGTCCAACTGGACGCGCACTGCGGTGGGCCAGCGGTCTGCGAAGACCGCGCCGCGCTCGAAGATGTCGGCGAGGTCGGGCACTTTCTCGCCATTCTTCTCGTGGGGCATGGTGACGTCAGACTAGGCCTAAGCCTTATCTGGGTTCCGCAGCGCGGGCTTCTTGAGTCTCGTGTCGCGGACGTCAGCCGGAGAGGGCCTCCGTCGCGTGGGCGATGTCGCCGATGGTCTGTGTCAGATTCGGCGACGCGGAGGCCGCTTCGGCAAGGCGCCCGGCCTGCGGCGCGACCCACCTCGTCCACCAGACGGCGGCTATTTCGTCCAGGGTGGGCGCGACCCGGCGCGTCGGCGAGGACCAGCCGAGGAGGACTCCGTGGGGGTCGTCGACGAGCGGGAGCTCGTAGATCGGGCGGGAGATCTCGTGCCGCAGGAGATCGGGGATGTCGAGTCGCGCGAGCGCGCGACGGACCTCCCGGAACTTGGCGCTAGACCCTTCGCCGAACTTGCGCGTGACGTGCCGGTAGCCGTCGACCGACTCAGTATACGCGCCGGAGAGCCGGCTGGTGATGGCGGACACCTGGAAGCTGCCGTAGCCGAGCGAGTCGCCGATCTTCTTCCACGACCGGTCGCCGACGCGGACGCGGTTGTACTGCGCGCTGTGGCCCGGGTACACGCCGGAGGTCGTCACGAAAAGGGGACCCGGGTTCGGAATGGCGTCGCGGACGCTCGGCAGGTAGGTGGTGGCGGCGATACTGCCGAGCGGTCGGTCCGAGCCCCACGCCTCCGCCACCTCCTGTGCGCCGGCCACGGCCGCGAGCAACTTGCCGACGCGCATTGGACCGAACGGGGGCGCGGCCCCGCACACCGACATCTCCAGCGCAACGAATCCCATGTGGTAGTGCCAGATCTTCTTCAGGCCCGCGTTCAGGTCCTTCAGGAGGGACGCGTCGGCGGCCAGCGCGGCGACTGGGTCCGACACGTCCGCGAGGACCCGGAACGCCCCAAGGCCGCGGAGGATATCGGCGGCGGTCTCGGCGCACTTGGACCTGGTGAGGTGCCCGGCTGCCTCGCCGCTCGCCACGGTCCTGGCGTCGTTGTAAAGCCGCCGTTCGGCGGCTGCTATTTCGGCGAGCTTTAAGGCGGACTGCTCCGGTCCGAGACGAACCTCAAGGTCGTGCGAGTCGATGTGTGCGAGGAGCAGGGAGAGGACGTCGCCGGTCGCGCGCACGCGCTCGCGGGCGTCGCCGGACCCGAGGAGTCTCAGGTAGCCGGTTGGACCCGTCGCCGGGTCGAACGCGGCGACGATGCCGAGCCAGCGGTCCCGGGCGACGATCTCCGGGACCACGTTCCGGAACTGGAGGATCCCAAGAGGGACAGTCGGATGGCGCTCGTCGACGGCCGTGAAAGCGACCTCTCTCCCGGGGGCGGACGACTCCGCTCCCATGGACCAGGTCGCGCGAACCGCTCGCCAGAGGCCGCGCTCGTCGAGCGTGCGGCCGTTTGTGCGCGCCTCAACGAGTCGCACGCGCGGAGGTCCTGCCGCGAGGTCGGCGACGACGGAGGCGGTGGGGCGCGGGTCCGCCGTCAGCGCGGCGGCGGTCGCGCGGAGCCACTTGGTCTGTCCGCGCTCCGCGACGGACCTGTCCCTGGCGGAGCAGAACAGGCCCTTTGTGATC